>Ga0210044_10006626_pt1 | contig 15162 bp, 18 predicted proteins | sample CryGey13umfilter_2_FD_183959 | JGI IMG/M metagenome (GOLD analysis project Ga0210044, IMG submission 183959) | Groundwater microbial communities from aquifer in Utah, USA - Crystal Geyser 4/9/14 3 um filter (SPAdes) (version 2) | ecosystem: Environmental > Aquatic > Deep subsurface >...
TGGAACACCTTTGATCAGTACTTTTCTCCTATACTTCACTGGACACACTAGATGGTACAAAATCTGGGTTTTATTGTGACTTTTTTTGATGTGCTCGGACATATGTTCGATTGTACCATATATCCTCGGACAGCCGAGCAAGCTCCCCTGTCTTCTTTAAGAATAAAAAAACCGCCATACGGTGGTTTTTTTATTTCCTCTCTATAAGAATTTATAACTCGCTCTTTAATTCCTCCACAAGATTCTTTGCTTTTTTGCTCAACTTTTTTGGTACAACAACATTCACTGTCACATATTGATCCCCCCGTCCAGTACGATGCAGACGTGTCACACCTAAGTTTTTTAATTTAAATTTTTGTGATGGTTGTGTACCTTCTGGAATCACAAGTTTCTTTTTTCCATCGAGCGTTTCGATATCAATTTTATCACCAAGTGCAGCTTGTGCAAATGTGATAGCAACTTCTGTATAGATATCAAAATCATGGCGCTGAAATCCTACCTTTGGTTTCACATGCACTTGAACATATAAATCTCCTGCTTGTCCACCTGATCCAGCACTCTCCCCTTTTCCCGTCAATTTGATAACTCCACCAGTATCAATTCCACCTGGAATTTTTATTTTGTATGATGATTCGCTACGAACCATACCTACACCACCGCAATGCTTACATGCTTTTTCTGCTTTTTTTCCTGCACCACGACAGGTCGGACATGTCGCAGCAGTTTGCATTGCACCAAGAATAGTTTGTTGGACACGGATGACTTGTCCTCGTCCACCACATTCTGCACAAGATTTCACTTCACTCCCAGGTTCAGCACCAGAACCAGTACAGACATCACAATCATTTTGTTTTTGCAGCGTAATATCTCGTTCAACACCAAAGGCTGCATCCTCGAAAGTAAGTTCAATATCCACCTGTACATCGTTTCCTCGACGAGATCGCCCTTGTCCGCCTCGGGCGGAACCGCCACCAAATCCAAACATGTCACCAAATATATCACCAAAATCAAATTGTGCACCACCACCTTGAAATCCACCGCCACCACCACGAGCAGCATTCATAAAATCTTCCCAACCTGCACCACCACCAAAACCACCCTGCTGTTGGAAATCAGAGCCATACTGGTCAAACTGCTTGCGCTTTGTTTCATCCCCGAGAACTTGATATGCTTCGTTCACTTCTTTGAACGTTGCCTCGTCTCCGCCTGGTTTATCTGGATGATGTTTATGTGCAAGTTTTCTGAATGCTTTTTTTATTTCGTCTTGCGAAGCCCCTTTTTCAACGCCAAGAGTTTTGTAGTAATCTTTGCTCATGTTTTTTTTATTCAATAGCACACGGATTAAACGGATCAAGCGCATAGAAACGGATCCGTTCAAATCTGTTGAATCTGTTCAATCCGTATGCTATCAGTTATTACTTACTATGTATCTTTTTTTCGGAATGACAGCAACGCGGCTTACTTCACCGGAAACCCATACACCGTCTCCGGTTCATCTGATTCCTTAATGACTCCAAATTTTTGTTCATACTTCTGAACATTCTCCTGCATCGCACGAATCATCCTCTTCATATGTCCAGGGCTCATGATAATACGACTGTTCAATGTCCCTTGTGGTGGAAATATATTCATAAAATCCACAACAAATTCTTCTTTTGTGTGATTGATCTGTGCCACATTTGCATATCGTCCTTCGAGCACTTCATCTTTTGCTTTTATTTGAATCTGTTTTTGCTCTTCTGACATATACTCCCATTTACTAATTACCAATTATCCCGCCTTTGGCAGGGATCCCGTCCAGTGAAACTGGCAGGACTATTTACCAGTCTCCAAATTTGCCGAATTGAACACGACATGAAATGAATCACAATATATGACAACAGAATGATACTCGCTCACATTCACACCAGCAGGAATACTATAATTTTGATTTCCTTTATTTCCTTTCAACTCCCCAAGATCAATATACTCTCCGAGATGCCCTGCCTTTTCTACGTCACTACTTTTTGACAATACGACGCGAAGATCTGGACCATTCAAAACATCAAGATTTTCAAGACGAACAATGGTATCGCTATTCTGCCCCAGACTAATCAGTCGTACATCCCCGGTCCCTTCATGTGCGACCGTGACAAATGCACCTGTTGCGAGCTCTTTTGGATTTGCCACATCCATCATATCTTCGGACATTTCTTTCTCTTCCATCGCTGCCATTTCTGTCATAAATTGATTCATCGTATTTTCATCTGTAATTTGTTCGTTCAAATTACTTCCATTGTCCATACTTTCTTTGAGTTCTGCAACTTTCTTTTGGAGATCTTCTGTTTTTGTCTGAGACAATTTTTCTCCTGCTTTTTGCAAGCCCTCTCCTGCTTTGCTCATAACGAAGTTAAGTGCAGACGAAACTTTCGGATCAAGTTCCTCATCAACTTTTTTGTCAATAAATAATGGGGACAAGAGCCACCAACCAACACCGAGGATGGTGATGAGAATGAGGAGTTTGATGAGCTTGAACATAGAAACAGGGTTTGTTGCAAAGTGACATGCAGCACGTTCCTCTCCTTTCAGGGTACACTGATCCTTTAGGATTTAAGGAGAGGTCAGGTGAGGTAATACGCATTACAACGAACCGTGCTACTGCGAAAACCTCCCTTTGCTCCCCTCCTTCGTAAGGAGGGGAAACGTGCTATCACTTTGAATGAATTATGATAGACAGTATATCACACAAACACGAACCTCCGCTTGTAAAGAGCGGAGGCAGATGTCTTGTCGTTACGCTTGTTTTTCGTCTTCTACAACTTCCCCTTCTACGGCCCCCTCTTCCTTCTTCTCCTCTGTGGCTCCTTCCGTTGGTGCTCCAGCAGACGCAGCTGCCTGCTCCTGTTGAGACATCTTCATTCCAACAGCTTGTGCCGCAGTAGAGAGTTCTTCTGATGCTGATTTGATTGCCTCGACATCGTCTTTTTCTTTTGCATCTTTTACTTTTGCAATAGCGTCATCAATTTTTTTCTTTTCATCATCGGTCACGTCTATTTTTTTCTCTGCCACATCTTTCATCATTTTCTCTGTGGTGTAGACCATTGTATCAGCAGTATTTTTGGTATCAATAAGTTCACGCTTTTTCTTGTCTTCTTCGGCATACAGTTCACCTTCTTTTTTCATTTTTTCAATTTCTTCGTCACTGAGCCCACTAGATCCTTTAATAACAATAGACTGTTCTTTGCCTGTTCCTTTATCTTTTGCAGAAACATTGAGAATCCCATTTGCATCAATATCAAACTTTACTTCAATCTGTGGCACGCCACGTGGTGCTGGTGGAATCCCATCGAGCATAAATCGTCCGAGTGATTTATTGTCTGCTGCCATTTCACGTTCACCTTGCAATACATGAATCTCCACACCAGGTTGATTGTCAGCTGCAGTTGAGTATACTTGTGATTTTGAAGTTGGAATGGTTGTATTTCGTTCCACGAGTTTAGTACACACACCACCGAGTGTTTCAATACCAAGTGACAATGGTGTCACGTCGAGGAGCAAAATATCTTTTCCAAGATCACCTTGCAATTGTCCACCCTGGATCGCAGCACCCATGGCGACCACTTCGTCTGGATTGACGGTGACGTTTCCTTTTTTGCCAAAGAACTCTTCTACTTTCTGTTGGACGAGTGGCATACGAGTCATACCACCAACAAGGACGATTTCTTTAATATCATTTTTTGAAAGTTTTGCATCGTCAAGTGCTTTCTTTACAGGAACCATCGTTCGCTCTACCAGATCCATGGTAATTTCTTCAAGCTTCGCACGAGTGAACTTCATGTTCAAATGCTTTGGTCCGTCAGAACCTTGTGTGATAAATGGTTCGTTGATTTCTGTTTCTGTCGTACTCGAAAGTTCTATCTTTGCTTTTTCCGCAGCATCCTTTACACGATGCTTTGACAATGGATCTTTTGACAGATCAATCCCTTCAGTTTTGTTGAACTCGTCGATAATCCATTCGATGATTGCTTTGTCAAAATCGTCTCCACCGAGATGTGTGTCACCATTGGTAGCAAGGACTTCTACGGTTGCAGCATCAGTCTCTGCGTCGTGAGAAATATCGAGAATAGATACATCAAACGTTCCACCACCGAGATCGTACACTGCAATTTTTTGTTCACCTTTTTTATCAAATCCGTATGCAAATGCCGCAGCCGTTGGTTCATTGATCACACGACTGACAGTGACTCCGGCAATCGTTCCAGCATCTTTTGTTGCTTGTCGTTGTGCATCGTCAAAATATGCTGGTACTGTGACTACGATTTCACTGATATCATCGCCAATCTTTTCTTTTGCGTCTGCAATAAGCTTTTGCAAAATCATCGCGCTGATTTCTTGTGGTGTATAGTCTTTATCCCCCATTTTTACCTTCGCACGTTCACCATCTTTTACAATAGTATATGGTACATGTTTTTTTACTTGTTCTACCTCTGGGTCTTCAAATCGGCGACCGATAAGACGCTTGATAGAATACAGTGTTCCACCTGGATTGGTCACGGCCTGGCGTTTTGCCAGCTGCCCGACAAGTCGTTCGCCTGTCTTGCTGATAGCGACAATAGATGGTGTGGTACGATTTCCCTCTTTATTTTCGAGAACCTTTGGCTGTCCACCTTCGATGATAGCCATACATGAGTTCGTTGTTCCGAGGTCGATTCCGAGAATTTTTGACATATGTTTTTAGATTATTAGTTTATTTGTTAATTTGGTTATTGGTTTAATTTTTTCATCATCACATAATCTCTCACATGATACTCACATTTTTCATAGAACTTTCTTGCTTGTTCGTTTGGGGCGAATACTTCTATATATATTTGATTACAATGTTTTTCTTTCAAATACACTTCTAACTTTTTCATGAGTTCATCTGCCAATCCTGTTCCTCTAAAGGCTTCCTCAACGTACAGCTCAATGACTTCTCCATACTGTTCCTCATTATTTTCGAATGCTTCTACGCCTTCCACTTTATGCACAATCCCCATAATAAATCCTACGTGAGAGCCACCCTGCTCTGCGATGTAGCAGACCCCCTGTTCTTCTACTACTCGTTTTAATGCATGTGCTGTATATTGCTTTCCGTAATCTTCTGATCGATACAACATTTTTTCAAGGTCACTTTCTATCAGTCCATCCTGAAATATCTCCATGCTTTTTTCTAGCCAAGGAAGATCTTTTGAATTGTATTCTCTAATGGTTGTCATGGTTTCTGTATAGAACACAGATTTCCAGGATCACCCGGATGATCCAAGATAAAAATCCTGGTCAATCATGGTAATCCTGGTGATCAGTGTTCTATGTACTATTCTCTGATCACTAATCACTGATCATTATTTCTTCTTATTCTTCACCTCAATCGCAATCTTCTTTCCTTCTTTCTTCTCCCCTGCTTTTGGACAGGTAATTTTCAACACACCATCTCCAAACTCTGCCGTCACTTTATCCTCGAGGACAGCAACGGGCAAAGGTACTTGGCGGAAGAATGATCCACTGCGAACTTCTTTTCTATAATAATTTTTTTCTTCTACTTCCCGCTCTTTCTGTGTCTCTCCTTGGATCGTAATCATCCCATCCTGTACATGCACCTCGACATCTTCCGGACGAACGCCGGCAAGAGTCGTCTCGGCCACGACAGCATCTTTTGTTTCATACACATCCATAGCAGGGATAAATCCCTTTGTAGGGAGGTTTGATCCAGAGAGTGCTGGAAGCTGATTCATCATATCTTCCATCTCTCGAAATGGATCCCAGTTTGGTGACCAACGTATAAGTGACATATGATATATGAATTAAGAATAATTATTTTTTATTCACGACAACTCTCGCAACTTTCAAAATCTTCTCCCCTTTTTTATATCCTGCATCTACTTCTCTGATGATCACACCATCGTCATAGTCCTCACTTGATTCTTCACTCACAGATTCGTGCATAGTTGGATCAAATGATTTCCCTACGGTTTCCATTTCTTCTATGCCATGCTGTTTCAAAATATCTCCAAACTGTTTCATGATGTATTCAATCCCCTTTTTCCAGCTTTCCCATTGCTTATCTCCACCTTCAATCGTGACAGCAAATGCTTTTCTGAAATTATCGTACACAGGAATAAATTCTTCGAGAATCTGCCACTCACTCATCGTTGCCCATTCACTTCGTTTTGCAGCTGTTTCTTTTTGTAAATTTACATAGTCTGCCTGCGCGCGGAGCCATTGATCTTTGTAGTCAATATTCATTTCTTGTGCAACGGGAGCATCCAATGCTACGAGTGAAACACGTGTAAGTTCATTCAAATCTTCACGAGCAAGTGCCTCTTCTTTTGTGAGCCAGAGTGCTTCTGAAAATTCATCATTGTACTCAATTTCTGGTCTTCCTGTAACACGATATCTATAGTTGAACGCAAGGAAATGTTTCTTTTTGTAATATTGTGGAGAATCAATCATTTCAAAATGACCCACAAATTCAAGTGTATCAGCATCAAGACGTGTTTCTTCTTTCAATTCACGCGCTGCGCCTTCTTCCAGTGTTTCTCCATATTCAAGATGTCCACCAGAGATAGCAAGCATATCAGACCACTTTGGCATTCTCCCAAACCAAATTTCACCTTTTTCATTTTGAATGAAAATACCGGTTACAACTGAAATATCTCTAGAAGATTTTTGTGTCATATTATCTGTATCGTGTGTCATGTTATTTTGTACTATGAATATATTTGAGAAGTGCCACAGCTTTTGCATAATCCATACGCATCGGCGCAAGCACGGTAAAGAGTGTATCCCCGACTCGTGTGCCCACAAGTCCGCAAGAACTTCCAAATGGATTGCCTGCTCCTATCAAGACTTCTGTCTCACCTTCTGGAATCAGACTATACATTTCACCAAGTCGTTCTTCACAATGATCAAATATTTTTGAAATATGAACTGTATATGATGAATCTCGAAACTCTGGCTGTGCAAACAAGTGCGAAATCCCAGTGTAATACACAGATGTCTCACTAAATGCCACGATAATGGAACACGAAAGATGTTCTGCTGCAAACTTCGCAACCTGCTTTACCTTATCTCGTGCGTCCGTTCCAACAGCAACAGCGTCATCGATTGCTTTTTGGATCGTCTTGCACACCTCGCCAATCTCCATGATCGTATCCACATAGTATTGATATCCCTTTTCTGTCGGAATACGTCCTGCAGACGTGTGTGGATGGGTCAGATAGCCTTCTACTTCCAGATCTCGCATCTCATTGCGAACCGTCGCCGCACTGACGTCAAAATCACCTTTTTTCGTGACAAAAGAAGATCCTACAGGCTCTGCCGTAGCGATATATTCTTCTATCACGAATTTGAGCAGGGCTTGTTTTCGGGCGTCCATAGGATATGGCTTTCGAATACAAATTATCACTCGATTATAACGAGTGATAATATAGCACTCCTTTGGGAAGAGTGTCAACAGGGTGAGTTATCCACATAACACAACCTCCTTCGTCTAATATCTTATTGTTATTGTCGTACAATCTTCCAAGACTGTTGTAATATGCATCGTTTCACTATCATGAAAAGAAAAATCTCCCTGTTTTGATAAAACATTTTTTTTGTCTAATGAAGGAAAATATATTTCTACTTTGCCAGAGATAAGAATAGTGATAGTCCTCTTTGCATGTTTTTGTGGTTGTGTATGTTTCCATCCTCGTTTTTTTACATTCCATTTGACTTCCACATTTTCTGATTGCAACCAAGGTATTTCAATAAAAGAAGACGGGCCTAAAAACCAACCTCTATTTTTATCATGTTTGTCAACCCAATGAAAAAGATTTCCTGTTTCTTGTTCTGACATATATATTTTTCTAAAAATGAACCCGCGTACTTAGGTAAAGAGAACCCTTTACCTTAAGTACACATGAATTATTCGCTACCCTCTCTTCGATGTCCTCTACCATCGTGGTCACACGAAGCACAAAGTTCCAGACTTCTCCGCTCTCCTATTGAAAGAAGTGATCTGTACCGTGCAAAAACGGGATTAAACCAGATGGTATTGAGGTCATCATCATGAACATCACCTATAACAACATCCCCAAACAGATCCGCACAGCACAGCAAGACCTTTCCACGAGCATCTATGTACATTCCCGTAAAGGGACGTGCGCAGTTTCCTTCAACCGACTCGCCTCGAAGCTGAACGATATTTCCACCTCGATTTTCCCAATGGTAACCCGTGCTTGGACGCCGATCCTTGACATTGATATATCCACCTTTGATACTATGAGCGCGTTGCCAAGTCGCAGTATCGTAAGCAGAGACAGTCATGTGATCTAAGCCAGATGCGAAAAGTAAGTCGGCAATCTCCTGGTTAAGTAAATTGCCGTTCGTGATAATGGTATGGTGAGCATTCGGCAATGACTTTTTGGCGAAGCTCAGAATCTCTGGCAGACGTGCATCAAGCAGTGGCTCAGAGATCCCATAGTAGGAGACCCGCCCGGTGTATTTCAAACATACAAGGCTGTTGACAATCTGCGTGATGGTATTCATCGACATGACGACTACTTTTCCATCCCTACGTTCCTGCCATCTTCTCTGCCCATACCGACAGAAATAACAGGCATTGTCACACATTCCCATTGTCTCTATCATTATGGCGTTGAACAAGGTAACACCTGATGACTCCATCCTTTCACCTCTAATCAAATGGCTATTTTAGCTTATATCAAAGTAAAAAAAAGTCAAGCCTAAAAAAACGCGCGATCTCCATCGCACGTCTTTTATAGTTATCTTTAAAAACTTCAGTTACCTCAGCAACATTACAAACCTTATTTTTCTGCTGTCCTACTAAACTCCTGGACACTCGCAATCTCGCTCAGCAAAACGTTTTCTACGTAAATACCACGTGAGTAGAAAATACGCTCGAGTTCATTTTTTAATTCAGTTTCTACTGCGTCTCGCTTTGCACCAACGATACCCTCCATCTGGAATCTACTTGCCACCATGCGGATACGACTGCGGACAGTAGGACGAATAATCTTTGCAATGAAGTCTTCTCCAATAGTCTGCCAGATCGCTGGGATCTGATGAACATCAAGACGGAGCAAGATCGTTCCTTCTACCCCAAGACGCTTGCCATCTTCAGAGACAGCTGCAATAGGGATGTCTCCCATGGCACGTTCATTTTCTGGATTGAATTCTCTAGAAATGCTGTACTCGAGTGTCTGGGTATTAAACAGTTTTGCCTTTTGCCAAAATGGAATCTTGAAATGAAGCCCTGGTGTGAGTACCTTTTTCAACACACCACGACCAAGATCATACACACAGGCAACATAGCCAGGTGGTACATAAATAAAAAATCCCTTCAAGACGTCCTCCATGACGAAGGAATACATGAGTTTGTCGAGTGATTCTGCCATAAGATATATGGAATTTCTACAGGATGTAAACTACCATACTATAGATATTTTGTAAATGTAGCGCAATTATTTTTTTGACACTATAGGGGCTTCGTCCGGCTTCTTTTTTGACACAAAAAATGGATGAACCATCACATGTACAGCAAGAGAAAATGCCATAGACGTGAGGACAAACAATGACTTTACCATCGGCAGTACCCAAAGAAAGAAAAAGACACCAAGCGGAAAAAAGATAAAATAAAATAAATCACCACGATGAAGCCCTCTTCTTTTTCTAAACCCAACATAAATTTCTAACGCAAGCCAAATTCCCACAATGCCAGACCACATGACGTCATGTGTTGCTTTCAGATTGAATCCATAAAAGTATCTATTGATCTCTCCAGGAAAATCGACAAATGGATACAGCGTTCTCAACATGCGGACGCCTGTTATTCCGTTGATAAAGACTTGGTAAAGCAAAATAAAAACAAGTGCCTGAATAGCAAGACTGAGTGCTTTTGCCCATGGCTGTACGCGTCGCTGCTTCAATCGTTTTCGGATCTCTTGCTTTTGTTGCACTTTGTCATAATGAAATTCTTTTGCAAGCTTGAGAATTTCTGCCTCGACTTCTTCATTTTTTGCCGTGTTGCGTTCACCAATAATCGTGAGTGGCAAAATAAGCACACGTAGCGCGATCGTGAGATACACAACAGCCCAGCCCATATTGCCATGAGCCCAGTTATTGTAAATCCAAATCAAGAAGTTGAAAACTGGTTCGTAAAGATACGTCGTCCAAAAATCTGTAAACATAGTAATATAAGTATAGTACAGTTGTACGTTGTAAGCAATAAGCTGTACATTACAATTTTTCCCATTCTTCAAGATCTTTCAAATATTCATCTTTAATCGTTTCAAAATACGCTTTCACAGCATCATGTTCATTCTCTACGTCCCCATCCAAAATAGCTCGCTCAAGTTCTTTTTTTATTTTGCCAATCGTCGGTCCAGGTTTCAACCCACACATCTCCATAATCTCTTCACCACGAACGGGTGACTGGAATGCGCGCAATTTATCTTTTTCCAAAACCTCTGCAATGCGTACTTCAAGGTAATCATAATTTTTGAGACGATGTACTTTTTTCTTTTGATTTCCTGTTGTAATATCTGCTCGACATAGTATTAGAAGATCATCAAGTTCATCTTTCAAATTCACAATCAATCTACGAACAGGTGTATCAGTCACACCGTCGTCCATGAGTGAGATAGGTTGCAAATGCCAACGAACCAACTTTGACACATAACGAATATCGCGAGTACTCATTTTCAGACGCTTTCCAATAGTATGCACCATCTTTTTACCGAGGTGTTCATGCATGTCAAACGTCCATCCACGATCTGCGACGAATTTTTTCGTGTCAGGCTTTGCTATATCATGAAGTAAACCAGCAAATCGAAGAAGTGGCTTGTCAGATTGTTCTGCGATGTTATCGACGACTGCAAATGTATGGGACAAATTATCTTTGTGTGTGTATCCTTTGACTTCCTCAACACCAGCGAGGTCTGGCACTTCTGGCATGAACTGATCAAACAATTCTGACTTGTACAATGCCCACAGCCCAATCGATGGCTTTGCCGTCCCGAGCAACTTCATGAGTTCTTCTTGAATACGCTCTGCAGAAACGATAGACAATCGTGGAGCATATTTTTTCATCGCCAGATATGTTTTCTTTTCTATTTCAAAAAAAAGCTGTGCAGAAAAACGCGTTGCACGCATCATTCGAAGAGGATCTTCAGAAAATGTTTCTCCTGGCTCGAGTGGGGTTCGGAGCAATCGTTCTTTCAAATCTTTTTTTCCATCATAAGGATCAACAATCTCACCAAGTGTGCCATCAGGAAGAATCTGCTGTGCCATTGCATTGACCGTAAAATCACGACGTGACAGGTCTTCTTCCAATGTTGCAGGCACAACCACGGGTTTTCGAGAATCACTTCTATAAGCTTCTTTTCTTGCACCAGCAAACTCCACTTCAAGAAGTGTACGATATTGTTTTTCCTGCTCCCCATTTTCGGCAACACTGTTCGTTTCTTCCAAAAAAACATAACGTGCTGTGTCAAAATCAGGAAACTCAATCAACCGTCCATTTTCCTCTGAAAACTGTGCAGCGAATGTTTTTGCGAATGCAAGTCCACTTCCAAGTACCACAAAATCAAGATCCTTTTTTATATCTCGTTCCAGCAATTGATCACGCACAAAACCACCCACAACATACACCTGTATACCAGTCTGGTGACTCAATGTACCTATTGTCTTGAATACTTGCGATATATTCATATATGGACTCGACCTTAGCAGAAAATGAAGAAAAAATCAATATGCTAAACCAAAAATACCAAGATCAAAATAGCTATAACAATACGATACACGACAAACGGCATAAAGCTCCATTTCTTGATAATCTTCAGTAATCCCCAAATAGCGATATATCCACTCACAGCTGAGGCGAGGAAACCGATTGTGAGAGGCAATGCCGTAACACCCTCACCACCATGTGTAAGAAATTCCAATACTTTCAGTGCGCCAGCCATCGCAATAATCGGCACGATCATAAGAAATGAAAATTCAGCTGCTTCTTTTTTTGACAGTTTTGAAAACAGTCCTGCCGTCATCGTGATACCTGATCGAGAAGTTCCGGGGAATAATGCCAAGACTTGCGCTAGACCAATCACTACTGCATCTTTCCACGTAACATTCTCTCGGTGGACGACAAGTTTTCTATTATACCTATCTGCAATACCCAAAATGATCGCCCAAAAAATAAGTCCGTATGCAACCAATGCAACCGAACGAAATTCTATCTTAAATATATCAAATACCAATCCAACAATAATGGCTGGAATAACAGAAAGCAACAACATCCATCCAAGCATGCGATCTTGTTTGAGCACGTCAGTTTGCTGTTCAGGTTTCCACGAAAAAAATGCTTTGACAATACGCCATAATACCAAACGAAAATACATTACTACCGCGAACAATGTTCCTAAATGGACGATGACATCAAATGTTAAACCTTGATCAGGCCAGCCAAAGATATGCGGTACAAAAATAAGGTGTCCCGAAGAAGAGACTGGAAGAAATTCTGTCAGGCCTTGAATCAGGCCGAGGGTGAGTGCATGAAGAATGTTCATATCAATAGAAAAATGAATGGTCTGAGTATACCAAAAAAAAGCCTTGTGGGCTATATACAAAAAAAACACACCCGAAGGTGTGCTTTTTACAGAATCTTTCATTATTGTCCCAGTTTTGCCTTTAGCACATCCACCTTATTCACCTGTTCCCATGGAAATTCATTTCTCCCAAAGTGACCATATGCAGCCGTCGCGCGATAGATAGGACGCTTCAAATCAAGTTCTCGAATAATACCGGCAGGAGTGAGATCAAATACATCTCGAACAGCAACTTCTAGCTGTTCATTACTTACCGTTCCAGTGCCAAACGAATCTACCAGCACACTTACTGGTTCTGGATAACCAATCGCGTAAGAGAGTTGTATTTCACATCGATCCGCAAGTCCTGCAGCGACGATATTCTTTGCAACATAGCGAGCCATGTAGGCTCCTGATCTATCTTGCTTGTTTGGTACTTTTCCAGAAAAGGCACCCCCTCCGTGTCGTCCCATGCCACCGTAGGTATCAACAATAATTTTTCTACCAGTAAGTCCAGTGTCTCCGTGTGGCCCACCAATCACGAACTTGCCAGTTTCATTGATATAAAATTTTGTATTTTCATCAAGATACGCTCCGCACACTGGTTTGATGACATATTCTTTGATATCTTCACGAAGTTTTGCCAAATCCATATCATCGTGTTGTGCAGCGACAACGACAGCATCCACTCGTTTTGGTTTGCCATCTTCATATTCTACCGTCACCTGACTTTTTCCATCAGGACGCAAGTATGCAAGTGTGTTATTTTTTCTGACTTCAGCGAGTTTTCTCGTCAATCCATGCGCGAGCATGATTGGGAGTGGCATAAGTTCTGGTGTTTCGGTACACGCAAATCCAAACATCATCCCCTGATCCCCTGCTCCTTGTGCTTTGTGTGGATGCCCTTCGGTTTCTTTTTCTCCCATCGCAATTTCGGGACTTTGTTCATCCACTGCGACCATCACACCACAACTTTTTGCATCGATACCATAGGCATCATCAGTATAGCCAATATCAGTAAGGACCTGACGAACCGTACCAGGAATATCCACATACGTTTTTGTCGTGATTTCTCCACCAACAACCACAAGACCGGTAGTCGTAAACACTTCACAACAACATGCGCCATCTGGATCATCTTTCAACACGGCATCGAGCACGGCATCTGAAATTTGATCACAAATCTTGTCAGGATGTCCTTCTGTGACGGACTCTGACGTAAAAAAATGTTTTTCTGCCATAGCAAAAATAGCTAGGCTTGGAAGAAGATGGACCTGGCCAAGCCAGGTGCCCCGCCGCTCGCAAGCGGCGGGGCGAACATTGTTGAAGAGTAACCCCGATCTAATCGGGGTAAGACCCACCAACAACGTGCACCATACGTTCATTCCAAGTATGAATGAATATATATATGCTACTCAAAAATTTTGCATGTGTCAATACACATGAAGAAGGCCAGCGTCCCGAAGAACGCCGGCCTTGTTTGCTCCGATCCGTCGTCTGCGCTACGACGGGCAGGGAGACTGGAACGCGCACGGAGTACCGCGTGAGTGTAGGTGTGTCAGGAGTGGGTACCGGCCGTCACCATGAGATCTTAATAACTCGTGCGGAATCATCAGCATCATTCCACACTTCATAGGAGCGTTTGTATTTATAACCTCTAGCTTTTGCCCACTTCTTCACTTCTATGTCCCACATGCTTATGTCATTGAATATCCACGAGTCGGGAAAATCGCAGTCCTCCGAAAAAGTCAAACTCGTTCTTCCTTCATGTGCGGCCTGCTTGATGAGTGCCGGCAAAGACTGTAGGAAAGCAACGAGTTGCTTTCTATCTCTTTGAGCTTCTTCATTTGCCTTCTTCTCACGAAGTTCCCGTTCACGTTCTGCTCTCTCAGCATCCCTTTCGATCTTGGCTCCCATAGACCTCTGTCGCATCTCGTACGCTTCAGTCCCTGTGCGTGGATGATCCTCCATAACCGCTTTCACGACGAAGAAAATCACCAGCAACACTATGATTCCAATCACAACGTCCATCACGTGCCTCCAGTTTGTTTTGTGTCAAAGGGCAACGACTCCGTTCGCCACTCCGCAACACGGTAAAAGGAACAATCCCGACGGGATTTGATAAATGAAACATAGCAGATTTTATCAATTTGTCAACCGTGGAGGAGTTTCTAAAAAATAAAAACGTTCTCTCATGAAGAACGTTCTTCTTGTGGGCCGGGAGGGATTCGAACCCACGAAGGCATACGCCAGCAGATTTATCCCGCCAGTGCTTCGCCTGGACGGGATCCCGTCCTTTCAGGCGGGACAGTCTGCCCCGGTTGATCGCTTCATTTATACAATAAAAAAAACGTTCTCTCATGAAGAACGTTCTTCTTGTGGGCCGGGAGGGATTCGAACCCACGAAGGCATACGCCAGCAGATTTACAGTCTGCCCCGGTTGACCGCTTCGGTACCGACCCATATCTATTGTTCTGGAGCCAACTCGGGGACTCGAACCCCGGACCGATGGTTTACAAAACCATTGCTCTACCAGCTGAGCTAAGTTGGCATGATTGTT
>Ga0210044_10006632_pt1 | contig 15157 bp, 15 predicted proteins | sample CryGey13umfilter_2_FD_183959 | JGI IMG/M metagenome (GOLD analysis project Ga0210044, IMG submission 183959) | Groundwater microbial communities from aquifer in Utah, USA - Crystal Geyser 4/9/14 3 um filter (SPAdes) (version 2) | ecosystem: Environmental > Aquatic > Deep subsurface >...
GAATATATTGAGTTTCAAAAACGCGGGTTACAAGAAAAGATCAACTTAATTGACAAACAAAGACAGAAAGTAAGTGATCTACCAGAAAGTTTACAAAACGTAAATATTGGTTTTTATATTGTGACCCCGATTTTAATCGGGGTTTTTTTAGGTTTGACAGTTGATAAAATATTAAATACAAAACCAGGATATACCATTTTTTTTATATGTCTTGGTACAATTGCAAGTTTTTATAATTTATTTCGATTGACAAAAAATAAATAATGCCAGAAATTAACATAAAGGCCGAACCAATTTTTAGTGTTTTTGGGCTACATATCACCAACTCTTTATTTACATCAATAATTGCTACAGTAACTTTTCTACTGATCGCAATTTATTATAGTAAACAAATAACCGCTTCTAAAAAAAGCGGTTTTTTTTATTTTGTCCATTTTATGTTTAAATCAATCAATGATTTATTTAAATCTATTCTCGGTGATAATATTAAGTTTTTTTTACCGTTAGTTTTATCTTTTTTTCTGTTTATCCTTATACAGAATTGGTTTGGATTATTACCAGGCGTAGGTAGTGTTACGATTGCGATTAAAGAATATGGAAAGATCGTGCATGTGCCAATTTTTCGTGGAGGAAACGCCGATTTAAATACGACTTTAGCATTGGCTTTAATTTCAGTTGTTATGATACAATTTTATGGAGTTAAATTTTTAGGTTTCTTACAGTATATAAAAAAATTTATTGATTTAAGCAACCCGATTAATTTTTTTGTAGGAGTTTTGGAAATTATTTCGGAAATATCAAAAGTATTGTCATTTGCATTTCGTCTTTTTGGAAATATTTTTGCTGGTGAAGTACTTTTAACAATTGTGGCTTTTTTAGTGCCGGTTCTCGCCTCGTTTCCTTTTATTATTTTGGAATTATTTGTCGGTTTTGTTCAGGCATTGGTATTTGCAATGTTAACAACCGTTTTTTTAAATGGTGCAATTGCTAAACATCATTAGATTATAATTTTAATAAGAAAGGTGGTGAAATAAATATGGACAGTGAAGGATTAAAAGCACTGGCTGTTGCTTTATCAATCGGATTTGGAACACTTACACCAGCAATAGCAATTGGAATGATTGGAAGCCGTGCAATGGAAGCATTAGGTCGTAACCCAGAAGCAGAATCAGCTATACGAACAACAATGATATTATCAATTGCTTTTGCTGAAGCAGTGGCAATTTATGCCCTAGTGGTCGCGCTTATACTAAAGTTCACATAAAAGTTATTATGATTTTAACTGTTATAAAAATTATATTTTCTCATGGAAAATCTAGGTATTGATGCTAAATTACTGATAGCACAGATGATTAATTTCGTTTTGTTTTTCTTGATTGTAAAGAAGTTTATTGTTAAACCATTTAACAGGTTTGTTGATGATGAAAAAACAAAAGAAAAACAAACAGAGGCGATGAGAAAAACAATTGAAAAACAAACGGAAACCATGCAAGCACACGAAAAAGAATTTAAACAAAAAATGAAGAAAGAAATGCAGACCGTTCTTGAAAAAGCAAAGGGAGATGGATTGGTGATAAAAGAAGAGATGTTAGTACAAACAAAAAAAGAAATGGACGTATTGAAAGATAAGACCAAAGTACAGTTATTACAAGAAAAGACAGCACTTGAACAAGAGATGAAAAATAAACTGGCAGAAATGAGCATGTTGATTGTTAATCAATCATTAAAGTCAGTTTTAGATGAAACTACAAGAAAACGAATAACTGAGAAGATACTAAATTCAAAAAACTAAATAAAAAAATGAAAATTGATCCGGAAGTCAAAAATCGATTAAAACAGTTGTTAAAAAGAGAAGTTGAGCAAAAAAATAAGATGGTCGTAATTAAGTCGGCTTATCAATTAGATAAAAATGAAATTGATATGGTTTTTCGTGCTCTTCCCGAGTTTTCTGGAATGTCATACGAAACAATTATTGAACCTGAAGTCTTAGCTGGAGTAATCGTACAGCAGGGTTCAAAAATTTATGATTTATCTTTGTCAGGTCAGTTAAAAAGTTTATACAACAAAATCTATGAAATTGATTGATGAATATTTAAAAACTATCGAAAGAGAATTGGGCGCTTCAAAAATCGATCTAAAATCCTCTGAACAAGGTGTGGTCACAGAAATTAAAGACGGAGTGATTATATTACAAGGATTAGATAATGCTGCATATGGAGAGTTGCTCGAATTAGATAATAACTGTCTGGCTTATGTGATTGATCTAAGCGATGAAAATGTTGGCGCAATTGTTTTAGGAGATTATTTATCAATTCGGTCAGGATCAAAAGCAAAGGCGTTGGGGCGAAGTTTATCTATTCCTGTGGCAGATGAACTGCTTGGGAGAATTGTTGATCCACTCGGAGCGCCTCTTGATAACGGAGTTAAAATTAAAACTGACTTATATTTTTCAGTGGAAAAAGTGGCACCAGGAGTGGTGGCACGAGAAGCAGTGTCAGTTCCGGTGCAAACCGGTATTAAGGCGATTGATTCCCTTATTCCAATTGGGCGAGGACAAAGAGAATTAATTATTGGGGATCGTGGTACGGGAAAAACAACTATTGCTGTGGATACGATCTTAAATCAAAAAAGCGAAAATATGATCTGTGTTTATTGTGCTATTGGTCAGAAAAATTCTAAAGTTGCAGGAGTAGCAGAACTTTTGAAAAAAAATTATGCCATGGATTATACAATTATAGTATCTGCATCAGCCTCAGATTCAGCCGCGGCACAATATTTGGCGCCATACTCGGCTAGTGCTATTGCAGAGTATTTTATGAGCAAAGGTAAAGATGTTTTAGTTGTTTATGATGATTTGACAAAGCACGCATGGGCATATCGACAGATTTCTTTGATACTTCGCCGTCCGGCAGGTCGAGAAGCATATCCTGGGGATGTTTTTTACCTTCACTCACGATTATTGGAAAGAGCTTGTCGAGTTGATAAAAAACACGGTGGAGGGTCAATTACTGCACTTCCGATTATTGAAACATTGGAGGGTGACGTCTCGGCATATATTCCAACCAATGTAATTTCCATTACTGACGGACAGATTGTTTTGGACGTGGATTTATTTAACGCAGGTATTAAACCGGCAGTGAATGTTGGACTTTCAGTATCACGTGTTGGTGGTAATGCACAAACAAAAGCAATGAAGCAAGTTGCAGGTAAGTTAAAGCTTGATTTAGCACAATATCGTGATATGGCTGCATTTTCTCAGTTTGAAGGCGAGTTAGATGAGGAAACAAAAAAACTTTTAAATCGAGGAGCAAAAATTACACAAATATTAAAACAAAATAAGAATAGGCCCTATGAATTAGCAGAACAGGTTGTTGTAATTTGGGCAGCTTCAAAAGGCTATCTCGACAGTTTGCCACTACATGAAGTTGATGTCTGGGAAACTAAACTAATCAGTGATTTACGTTTAAGAAAAAAGAATCTAATAGATAGTATTAATAAAAATAAAATACTTGATGAAAAAATGGAAAAAGAAATTGGGAAAACCATTGAGGAGAATATAGAGAATGGGAAATAAAATAAGATTTACGATTTGCGATTTATGATTTAAAAATTATGAATATAAGACAAGTTAGAAAAAAAATCAAATCGATAACTAATGTCCGAAAAATTACTAAGGCAATGCAAATGGTCTCGGCAATTAAAATGAAAAGAGCACAAGCTGCTGCGGTTGAAGAGCGTCCTTACCAAGAAAATATTGATAAAATTATTGCAAAAATAAGCGTCAATTTAGACTCAAAGTATTCGACTTTATTAAGCACAAATAACACAGCTACCCAAAAAGATTTAGCGATTGTAATTAGTAGTAATAAGGGGTTGTGTGGGTCTTTTAATTTTAATTTATTTCGCCTTATGACAAAGAGCGAAAATTGGAAAAAACGTGAATATGTTGTGATTGGGAAAAAAGCTGCAATGTTGATACCTCGTTTTGGGAATATAGTTCTTGCAGATTTTTCATCAAATCAACCACAAAATAGTATTCCCGCGGTTTTTCAAATGACAGTTGAAGCTTTTTTGTCTGGAAAATACGCAAATGTATTTTTACTGTATAGTCGATTTTACTCCGCGCTAAGAATTGAACCAGTTGAAGAAAAATTATTACCGTTTAGTTATAAAGTGCAAACTCCAATTATTAAAGAAAGAGCGGTTGAATATTTAATTGAGCCAAGTCCACACAAAATTATTGATGCACTGTTGCGTAGTTATTTAGAAGAAAAAATTCGAAACGCTGTAATTCAAAGTGAGGCAGGAGAACATTCTGCTCGGATGATGGCGATGAAAAATGCAACAGAAAACGCCAATGATGTAATTTTTAATTTAACGCTCCTTCGCAATAAAATTAGGCAAGAAAAAATTACCGGAGAATTATTAGATATGATTACGGCGAAGGAGTCGGTTGAATCGGTTTAATCGGTAGGTGCGTATCATGATTCGCCCGTACAAAATTAGTAGGGGCAAAGCGTGATTTGCCCAATAATTCGATAGGGCGCGTCACGCCGCGCCCGTACAAAAAAATTTAATATTTCAAATTAAAAATTTATTTAATAATATGAATGAGGGAAAAATTATCGCAGTTCGCGGAGTTGTGATTGATGTTCAGTTTTCTGAAGAACAAACACCAAAAATATATGATGCTTTAGTTTTAGAAAATAAAAAATCCGGTCGTTTGATTTTGGAGGTTGAAGCAGTTTTGGAGCCGGGTTTAGTTCGGACAGTAGCAATGGGTAATGTATTTGGAATTGCGCGCGGAATGAGTGTAAAAAATAGTGGCGATCCGATTAAAGTTCCGGTTGGTGAAAAAACCCTGGGTAGAATTTATAATGTTTTAGGAGAACCGGTCGATGAAGCCGGTCCATCAAAAACGACTGAATTAGCCTCAATTCATAATCCAGCTCCAACACTCGCAGAACAAACAGTTGAACAAGAAGTTTTTGAAACCGGAATCAAAGTGGTTGATTTAATTGCCCCCTTTATTAAGGGAGGGAAGGTGGCAATTTTCGGTGGAGCTGGCGTAGGTAAGACAGTTATAATCCAGGAGATGATTCATAATGTAGCAAAAAATCACGCCGGTGTGTCTGTTTTTGCTGGAGTAGGTGAAAGAACGCGTGAGGGAAATGATTTATGGTTGGAAATGAAAGAATCAAAGGTGATTGATAAAACTGTATTGGTCTTTGGACAGATGAATGAAGCTCCGGGAAATCGTTTGCGCGTTGCTTTAACCGGTGTAACAATGGCAGAATATTTTAGAGACAAGAAAAACATGGATGTTCTTTTATTTATTGATAATATTTTCCGTTTCGCACAAGCGGGCTCGGAAGTATCAGCCTTATTGGGAAGAATTCCATCAGCTGTTGGTTATCAACCAACATTGGCCTCGGAAATGGCGGCCCTACAGGAAAGAATTACTTCAACCAATAAGGGCTCAATCACATCAATCCAGGCAGTGTACGTTCCTGCTGACGATTATACTGATCCAGCACCTGTAACAACCTTTTCTCATCTAGACGCATCAATAACTTTGGAGCGTTCTTTATCTGAACAAGGTTTATTTCCAGCCATTGATCCATTAACATCATCTTCGCGTGCTTTAGATATTGATGTGGTTGGAGATGAACATTATCAAGTGGCAAGGAATGTTTTGAAAACCTTACAAAGATATAAGGATCTTCAAGATATTATTGCCATTCTTGGAATGGAGGAGCTATCCGAGGAAGATAAGTTAACAGTTTCTCGTGCTAGAAAAATTCAAAGATTTTTAACTCAGCCAATGTTTGTAGCAGAGCCGTTTACCGGACGGGAAGGAAAGTATGTAACAGTTGAAGAAACGGTCTCTGGTTTTAAACAAATTTTGGAAGGCAAGCATGATGATAAGTCCGAAACAGCGTTTTATATGAGGGGAAAGATTGAGGAGGTTAAATAGTAGATAGTAGTAAGTATTTAGTATTAAGGGAAAAAATAGAAATTTCTAATTGATCTAATTATTCTAATTGACCTAAAAAATATCCAATAACCCAATTGGAGATTGGGATTTATTTAGAAATTCGGTTAATTAGGTAATTAGGTTAATTTAATATGAGTTATTTACGCTTAAAAGTCATTACACCCAAAAAAATTGTTTTAGATGAGGAAGTGAAATCTGTTACGGTTCCTGGTGCTGATGGTGAATTAACTATTCTACCAAAGCATGTGAATGTTTTTGTACTTCTTAAGGAGGGTATTGTAACAATAAGACAATCCGGAAAAGAGGACTATATGGCAATTGGAGGTGGTTATTTAGAAACTGATGGTGAAATCATCACGATTTTAGTTTCACGCGCATATGGACAAAACGAAATTGACCAAAACATGACTGAAGTTGCTTTGAAAAGCGCGAAAGAAATTCTTACTAAATCAAAAGACAAAAACGAACGGATTGAGGCAGAATCACTTCTTCGCCGTTCTATTATTGATTCAAAACTGCTTAAAAAACACAGGACAAGAAGGGTCTAGATATATATCAGTAAATAGTAATTGACATATCAAGCTAAACTATTACTAATGATGCATAAAAACGGTTGACTTATATTTGCTTTTATCTTATATTTATTTCATAAATTTGAATTTAATTATGGCTGTTGCACAAGATCTAATCACACTAAAAGAAGCGAGTCAGTGGGCAAGTAATTTTTTGTGTAGAGATATTAATGAATCTAACATTTCTTATTTAATTCAATACGGAAAAGTAAAAAAATATGGAAATGACGGTTCAACTTTAATTAAAGTTAATGATTTAAAAAATTACTATTCTGTTAATGGAAAAAGAGAGATTGATTGGAAAAAAAAACTTGGAAGTGATTTAAATTGGAGTCTGTCTTTTGATAATTTGAGAGAATCAGACACGACAAAACATGTGCATCGACTTCATCCTTACAAAGGTAAATTTATTCCCCAATTAGTTGAGTACTTTATTGATGATCATATTGATAGTTTTAAAAAAAGTGTTTTTTTTAAAAAAACAGATATAATTCTTGACCCATTTGCCGGATCTGGAACAACCCTTGTTCAAGCAAATGAACTCGGTATAAATTCTATTGGAATCGACGTATCTCGTTTTAACTGCATGATCGCAGAAACAAAATTACTTGATTATGATCTAGTTAGTCTTGAAAATGAAGCTAAAAATATTAATCAAGCAATAAGTAATTATGAATCGGTAGAAAATATATCTGCTTTTGAAAAAGACTTAATGTTAAATCTATCAAGTTTTAATAATAGTTATTTCCCAAGTCCTGAATATAAATACAAAATATTTCAAAAACAAATAGATGAGAATAAATTTGCACTTGAAAAAGAAAAAGAATTCTTAAAAATTTACAATGATTTAGTAAAAAAATATAATGTTAAGTTAAACAATTTTTCATCTAAAAACTTCTTAGACATGTGGTACATAAAAAACATACGGGAAGAAATTAATTTTGCCTTTGATCAGGTAAGAAAGATTAAAGATATTAAAAATAAAAAGATATTTGCGGTTATATTGAGCCGAACAATCAGATCTTGCCGCGCCACAACACATTCTGATCTTGCAACTCTAAAAGAACCACAAACAACAACTTATTATTGTTGGAAGCATAAAAAAATTTGCAAACCATTGTTTTCTATCAAGGGATGGTTTGAGCGTTATGCATTTGACACTTTAAGTAGATTAAATACATTTAAAAGATTAAAAACAGACGCTTTTTCTTTAATTATTCCTGCAGATTCCCGAACAATTGATTTGTTCAAAGAAGTTAAAAAGAGAAATCAAAAATTTAGCGAATTATTTCAGAAAAATAAAATAAAAGGTATTTTTTCTTCACCTCCATACGTTGGGCAAATTGACTACCACGAACAGCATGCATATGCTTATGATCTTTTTGGTTTTAAACGTCAAGACGAGTTAGAAATTGGCCCATTATATAAAGGACAGGGTTTAGAGGCGCAAAAATCTTATGTTGATGGTATTTCAAATGTATTAATTAATTGTAAAAAAAATTTAGCTAATGATTTTGATATATTTCTTGTTGCAAACGATAAATATAATCTTTATCCTATTATTGCTGAAAAATCTGGTTTAAAAATTGTGGAACAATTCAAACGGCCAGTTTTAAATCGAACCGAAAGAGATAAATCACCCTATTCGGAAATTATTTTTCATTTAAAAAGTCATAGTTAAAAACAAAATATGATAGATATATATAAAAAACAACAAATAGCTTGTATTGTTATCAAAATTCTTCGCCAAAGATTTGAAACATTTCCGATTGATGCAACAAACAATAGAAATGCACCGTTTCATAAAGCTTTTTTGAATGCTTTTCAAAATCAATTAAATAATAAAGTGTCAGATATCCCTTATTTTATTAGTCTTAGTAGTTGGCTACATGGATTAAATACTACGTTAGGGCAAACTTTCTTTGAAAATGTAGCTTGTATATTATCAGATGGAGAAAAACGAGAATATACCTCAAAAAAATTGGGGAATAAACAAATTACTGTTACACAAAAAAACAATATTAATAGAATAATAACAGAACTTTCTAATAATGAAAATAATGCAAATTTAAGTCGAGAGGATAAATTAATCTTTATTAATAGTCAAACTAAACAAGTTAATGCTATTGATTTTTCAGCTGATGTTTTTATTCAGGATAAACAAAGTATAACAGCAATAGAACTAAAGTCTGTGAAACCAAACTCTGGTGAAATGAGAGGAGAAAAACAAAAGATTTTAGAAGGAAAAGCAGCTTTATATAAAATGTTTCCTGGTAAGAAGATCAATTTTTTTGTTGGTTTTCCTTTTGACCCTACAAACGACACTTCTACAGGATTTAATAAGATAAGATTTTTAGGCTCAATTATCAATATGCTAAAATTCTTTGAACCAAAAGAGACTTTAATTGCAAATGAATTATGGGATTACCTTTCAGGAGTAGAAAATACTATGGAATCAATTTTAGAAATTATTAATAAAATATCTACTCCAGACTTTTTAGATAAATTTTTATTTATTAATGAACCTATAAATCGATATCAAAAAAAATATTTGCAAATCTTAGAAGAATGGTTTTTATTTACGGAAGTTGAACTAACCAAAAAAGATTCGCAAATTCAAGTTAATATTCAAAATAATAGTCGATTACAGCGAGTTTATAACCAACATATTTTTCAAAAAGATGAATATAACTGGGAGCGTGCAAGTGCCTTAAAACTTTCTTAAAAAAGGTTGGACGAGGAATATTTAGTCAAATCTATACAAAACTGTCTTTGTAAAAATAAGTAAAACTGAGATTAACATATATTTTAAACGTTTTAATAAATAGTAAGACAGTTTTTGTAAGACAATCTAGCAAGTTATGCCAAAAATTGAATAATTTCTTTTAGGGACTATAACCCGACAGGTTCTGGCCATAAGTTCAATAACCTGACAGGTTCTTATCAGATAAACTATTTTCAAACCTGTCAGGTTATCTATTATTGATTCAAAACTGCTTAAAAAAAGAAGAATAAGAGGAAGTTAGTAATTTTTTTATCCTATAGCCTATCCACCGCCGCGGTGGATTGGCTTAGCTTATCTCTACGGTTGAATAATTTGGGATTGTTTGATATTTTAAGCTATGGCACTCATTATTGTTGAATCGCCAACAAAGGCAAGAACGTTTAATCGGATTCTTAAAGGGAAAGATTATTACGTATACGCAACTATGGGTCATATTCGTGATCTTCCCGGAGCATCTATGGCAATAGACTTTAAGAATCATTTTGCGCCGCAATATCAAATTATTGAAAACAAAAAAAAGGTTGTTGCTACGCTTAAAGATTTAGCGAAAAAAAATAAAGAAATTATCTTTGCAACTGATTTAGATCGCGAAGGAGAGTCAATTTCTTATCATGCCGCATGTATTCTAGGCTTAATAAATGAAGATTGGCCGGAATTTAGCGTTAAAAAGAAAGCAAAAAAACTGACTCGAATTGTCTTTCATGAAATTACATCCAATGCACTGGAGGAAGCTTTGAAAAATCCATCAGAACTACGGGTTGATTTAATAAAAGCCCAGCAAGCCAGGCGAATTTTAGACAGAATTGTTGGTTATGAACTATCTCCATTGCTTTGGAAAAAAACAGGTAAGAATTGGCTATCGGCGGGAAGAGTACAAACAGTTGCTCTCCGGTTGATTGTGGAAAGAGAAAAAGAAATCCGTAAATTTGCATCCGAGCCATACTATCAAATATATACCTTATTTAATAATAGTTTACTTAGAGCAAAGCTAATTGAAAAAGATAAAATTCCCTATGAACAAACAATTAATATTGTCTTATTCGCAGGAAAATATCAATATTCAAAAACAACTATTTCTGAAAGTAATCATGTTCAAATTGAAACAGATTTAAAAACAGATTCATACAAAATTAGCGCGATTAATAAAGAGACTCAAATGCGTTATCCACCGCCACCTTTGACAACATCGCTTCTGCAACAAGAAGGATTTTATAAATGTAATTTTACTTCACGGACAGTAATGAAATTGGCACAGGATCTATACGAACACGGGTTAATCACATATCATCGCACTGATTCTTTTAATCTTTCCACCCAGTTTGTTTTTGCCGCTCAAAGATATATTAAATCAACATATGGAGAAAAATACGCTCTTGAAAAACCACGCGGTTATCGAACAAAATCAAAATCAGCTCAAGAAGCGCATGAAGCAATTCGACCGACAAAAATTGAGAGAGAGCTAAGTACAGTGAAGGATAAAAGTATCACTGCAAACCATAAGAAACTTTATCAGCTGATTTGGAACCGGGCAGTCGCAACACAGATGAAAGAAGCAGAAGTATTATATTCAAAACTATTAATTGACTCAGATAAAAAGTATTGTTTATTAAGTGAACATCAACAGGTGATTTTTCCAGGCTTTTTAAAAATATTAAATCCTGAATACGTGAAAATGCATACTGATGCAATTCAAATTAATGAGGGACAGTCAGTCGCATACAGTGATTTGGAAAGCAAGCTTGAGCAAACAAAACCCCCACCAAGATATAATGACGCGAGTCTGATTAAAATTATGGAAGAAAAATCAATTGGACGACCATCAACCTATGCTCCGATTATTGGACTAATTCAAACAAAGGGCTATGTGGAAAAAGACGGACGTTATTTCAAACCAACAGGCCTCGGAGAGTCAATTTGTAATTATTTATCATCGGCTTTTTCAGAATTATTTGACATTAACTTTACTGCACAAATGGAAGACTCGCTTGATGAAATTGCCAATGGTAATCAAAAATTGATTGAAATTTTAGAAAAATTTTATGAACCATTTAATAAAACGCTGACGATTCAAAAAGCCAATACCGAAGTTATAAAAATTGTTGAAGAAAAGCATGGTGATTGTGACAAGTGTGGAAAACCAATGATCCAAAGATTCTCCCGTTTTGGAAAATTCTTGGCTTGTAGCGGTTATCCAAAGTGTAAAAATATTAAAGCATTTTTAACAGTTGTGGTGGGACAAAAATGCCCTGATTGCGGTGGTGATGTTGTGGTAAGATTTACCAAATCAAAACGACGGTTTTTTGGATGTTCAAATTACCCGAAATGCAAACATAGTAGTTGGATGATAAATAAATAGAAATTTCTAATTGATCTAATTACCTAATTAACCTAAATAATATCCAATAACCCAATTGGGGTTTGAGAATTCTTTAGGTTAATTAGATCAATTAGGTAATTAGGGCAATTAAAAGTAATTCATTTTATGAAATACATTTTTATCTCCGGGGGTGTAATTTCCGGTATTGGAAAGGGCTTGACATCGGCATCAGTTTGTCTTCTTTTAAAATCCGCCGGTTATCGTGTGACTCCGTTAAAATTTGAAAACTACTTAAATATTGATGCCGGAACCATTAATCCGATCGAACACGGTGATCCATTTTTATGCGAAGACGGGACAGAGGCTGACATGGACATTGGTACTTACGAAAAATTTCTTGATGAAGACATGGGAAAAGACAATTTTGTTACAATGGGTCAGATTTATAAAGAAGTGATTGAAAGGGAAAGAAGATTTGAATATAAAGGTGAAGACGTTGAGGCAATTCCACATATCACAAACGAAATTACTGAAAAAATTCAAACTCTTGGAAGAAAGAAAAAAGCAGATATTGTGGTGATTGAACTTGGTGGAACAGCCGGAGAATATCAAAATATTTTTTATTATGAAGCTTCACGGATAATGACTTTGAAACATCCTAAAGACGTTATTCATATTCATGTTAGCTATGTTCCAACACCTAAACATTTAGGCGAACCTAAGACAAAGCCAACCCAGCTATCTGTTAGAACATTAAACTCAATGGGTATTCAACCGGATTTTATTATCGCCAGGTCAGAGAAGTATTTAGACCAACGTCGTCGCGACCGTTTTGCACTTTTTTGTAATATGCATGCGGATGATATTATTTCAAATCCGGATTTGGATAATGTTTATGAAATTCCATTAATGTTACATAAACAAGGGTTAGAGGAAAAGATTATGAAAAAGCTGGGATTATTTATCAAAAAACCAAAATTAGATGCATGGAGTAAATTAGTTGAAACAATTAAATCTCCTAAAAAAAGTACGATTACAATCGCCATTGTTGGAAAGTATTTTGGTACGGGCGAATATCAGCTACGGGATTCATATGCAGCGCTTTTTGACGCGATTGACCACGCAAGCTGGAAGAATAATATCGCAGTTAAAACCGTTTGGGTCGACGCACAAAAGTTTGAGAATGATGAAAGATTAATTGGGAAACCCGACGGAATCATTGTCCCGATCGGTTGGGGAGAACGTGGAGCGGAAGGAATGATCAAAGCTGCCGATTATGCAAGAATCAATAAAATTCCCTATTTGGGATTATGCTATGGTATGCAGTTGGCAGTGGTGGCGTTTGCCCGATCGGTTTTAAGATTAAAATGTGCAAATACTGCAGAGAATGACTTACAAACAAAATATCCTGTAATTCATATGATTCCTGCACAAAAAGATGTGGTCAAGCGAAGAGCTTATGGGGGGACAATGCGTTTGGGTTCTTGGAAAGCGAAAATTAAAAAAGACACATATGCTTGGGAAATATATAAAACTGATTTTACAAGTGAACGTCACCGCCACCGTTGGGAGTTTAATGATCAATACACTAAACAATTCGAGAAAGCCGATTTAATAATTTCCGCACGTTCTGTAATTGAAAATTTGGTGGAAATTGTTGAGCTCCCAAAATCAATCCACCCATTTTATTTTGGAACGCAAGGCCATCCTGAATATAAAAGTCGTCCGCTTAATCCCCATCCGGTATTTGTGGAGTTTATTAAGAAAAGCGAGGAATATAAAAACAAGCGAAAATAAATTAACCTAATTACCCTAATTGACCTAATTAACCTAAATAATAACCAATAACCCAATTGGAAATTGGGAATTTTTTAGGTCAATTAGAAATTAGAATAATTAGAAATTTTTAAATGATTTATTGTTTGTATTTTTATTGTCTATAATTTATAATAGCCTTTATGGGAAATTTTATTGTTTATAAAGATTTAACATTGGCAGTTGGTGACATGGTTAGCTTGGTCTATAAAATTAAAGAAGGTGAGAAAGAGCGTCAACAAATATTTAAAGGAATAATATTAAGAATAAAAGGCGCTGATGATGCTAATCGCATGATTACAATTCGTAAAGTTTCAAAAACTGGTATTGGAATTGAAAGAATTATCCCTCTGATGTCTCCAAATATTGTTAGCATAAAAGTAGATAGAAAAAGTTCTTATCGTAAAGCAAAATTATATTTTATCCGCGATTTGACAGAAAAAAAGGTGCGTAGAAAACTTTATAGTAAGAAATGAACTCCTTAAAACAGGAAGTGGGAAAGATAGGTGAAAATGCTGCATGTGACTATCTTCAAAAGCAAGGCTATTTAATTATTGAAAGAAACTTTCGTAGCAAAGGAGGAGAAATTGATATTATCATTCAAAAATCGAACAAAATTGTTTTTGTTGAAGTAAAAACACGTATTGGTGACACTAAAGGAAGGCCATATGAGGCTGTAAATTACTACAAATTAAGCCATTTAAAGCGTGCAATCAAATATTATTTATTGCAAAATCCTTACAAAAATAGTAAACTTTCAATATTTGTAATAGGAATTATTCTAAACGAAGATCATTCTATTAAAGAATTGAAGTGTTATGAAGATGTGGGGATGTAATGTTGTTTATAAATTTCTAATTCCTAATTACTCTAATTTTTAAATAAATCCCAATTTCCAATTGGGTTATTGGTTATTATTTAGGTTAATTAGACAATTAGATTAATTAGTAATTAGTAATTCTCTTATGTTTTCCATACCAAACTTAGCTATCAATCGATTTTGGGAAAAGATCAGTAATTTTATTCCTGATTTATTAATGGGTCTTTTTGTATTGATAATTGGTTTACTTATTGGTAATCTTCTTAAGAAAGTTGTAAAGACTTTGATTACTTTCTTTAAAATTCCTTATTTATTGGAAAAAGCAAAATTAAGCAGCAAGGCGCAAATTAATATCTGGTTAGATATTTTGGCAGAAATTTTTCGTTGGACTGTGATAATTATGTTTCTGATTCCAACCCTTGAGGTTTGGGGTTTGTCTCGTGCAACCGGTGTGATAAATCAGTTATTACTATACTTACCAAATGTAATTGTGGCTGTAGTAATCGGTTTTATTGGATCGATAATAGCTAATTTAGGAGCCGATCTTGTTAAAAGCAGTATTAAATCAATGGGTGTAGCTTCAGCTAATACAATGGCGATGTTTACCCGTTCTACAATAATATTTTTTACGATTCTGGTGATTATGAATCAGTTAGGTGTTGCTCAAGATTTGATTAGAATTTTATTCACTGGAATTGTTGCGATGCTTGCCATTGCCGGAGGACTTGCTTTTGGACTGGGGGGAAAAGACTTGGCTAAAGATCTTCTTAGGCAGCTGCAGAAGAAGATTAAGTGATAAAAATTGATTTAGGAAGAAATACGGCATAATAGTCAAAAAAACTCGGACAGA
>Ga0210044_10006634_pt1 | contig 15156 bp, 9 predicted proteins | sample CryGey13umfilter_2_FD_183959 | JGI IMG/M metagenome (GOLD analysis project Ga0210044, IMG submission 183959) | Groundwater microbial communities from aquifer in Utah, USA - Crystal Geyser 4/9/14 3 um filter (SPAdes) (version 2) | ecosystem: Environmental > Aquatic > Deep subsurface > Groundwater...
ATGGTGTGACAATTAGTAAAGCCTTTGAAGGAATTTATAAACGCAATAGCAAATAAAAAAATAAATAAACAGTACGAACGATAAAAGACTTAAACTCTGTTTCAACTAGATCCTTATACAAAAAGTACTCTCACAATAAACACAGCAGCAAGAATTCCGGTAATATCAGCAATAAGTCCGGCGGGCAAAGCGTGTCTTGTTTTTTTAATATTTACCGCACCAAAATAAAGAGCCAGAACATAAAAAGTAGTTTCAGTACTTCCGTAAAATGTAGAAGTTAATATACCAATGAAAGAATCCGGTCCGTGTACAGAAATTACTTCAGACATAATTCCCAAAGAACCACTTCCTGAGAGAGGACGCATAAGAGCCATCGGCAGAGCATCAACAGGCATTCCAATAAAATCAGTAACTGGATGTACAATAAACTTTAACCATTCCATTGCACCGCCTGCACGGAAAATTCCGATTGCAACAAGCATTGCAACCAGGTAAGGTATTATTTTAACCGCTATCTGAAATCCTTCTTTTGCTCCTTCAACAAATTGTTCGTAGACTTTTACTTTTTTAATAAGTCCGTATCCTAAAAATAATACTATCAATAAAGGAATTGCCAGAGTAGATAATAACTGAATCGCAGTTTTAAAAGACGAAACATTTATAAAAGAAAAAACAGATGCAACTGAGCTGCCCAATCCGGTAAAAGTAAAAATCAAAACTACAGTAATTAATAAAAACAGAATTGTAAAAAATTTTGAATTTTCTTTTAGCCAGATCATAAGCCCGTCTTTTTGAAGTGGAAATTTTTCAAAAAGTTTAGCTGAAAAAATTCCCGCAATTGTAGCACAAAAGGATGCAAATAAAGATGTACCTATAATTATTGCCGGGTCTGAACTGCCTGCAGCTGCACGAACTGCAATTGCCGTTGCTGGTATCAAAGTAATTCCGGCAGTGTTGATCGCAAGAAAAGTACACATTGCATTTGTAGCTGTTCCCTTTTGGGGGTTTAATTCTTCAAGTTCTTCCATTGCTTTCAGTCCGAAAGGAGTCGCAGCGTTTCCAAGTCCGAGCATATTTGCAGAAATATTCATTATCATCGAACCCATTGCTGGATGATCTGTAGGTACATTCGGGAAAAGCCATTTTGTAAGAGGTTTAACAACTCGGGCAATAGTTTTTATAAGTCCGGCATCTTCGGCAACTTTCATAACTCCAATCCACAAAGCCATAATACCGATAAGTCCTAAAGCTATGTTAACTGCAATACCCGCATACTCCAAGGCAGCATTGGTAACATTTTTTAAATTAAGAAAAGAAACATTTTCAAGAATTATAGTTGCTTCGCCATTTTTTAAATAAACCGTTGCATTTATATCATTGTCTTTGCCCGAAGATTTTGCAATTGAGTTAATTACATCAGGGCTATTGCTTGGGATTATTAAATTGGCTTTTGCAGAAGTAGTGTCTTTATCAAAAATTATAACGGATTTAAAAGTTAAATCTGAATTAATTTTTTGTAAAAATACTTTATTAAACTCATCTTTGCTTATAGTAATGTCTGATTTTATTTTAATATGTAGATCTTTTTCTATTCCACCCTTAAAATTTACTTTGGCTGTTATTTTTTCATTGTTGTGATATTTATTCTGATTGCTGTCGATAATATCCGTTGTAAGTGCAGCACTAATTCCCAAAAATAATAAAGCAATCCAGACATAATTAAGCATTACTTAATTCCTTTAATAGTTTTATTGTTTATAACAAAAATTTCCTTTTCAAAAGGAAATGAATGAATCCCATTTATATTAGCTGCTATAATTTTAATAATATGTTCGCCTTTCTTCAAATTAGATATATCAATAATTAATAAATTATTTTTTTCATTAAAAGAATAATCATTGAACAAGACAGAATCAATCTCAACTGTTATAGAATTTGAAATAATATTAGATGAATCCTTAATTGAAAAATTAATCTCGTTAATATTTGTATCTACTGTATCGGATTTTGAGTTAAAATTAATTTTAGGAAAACCGGTTTTTAGAAATCTACAAAGTCCCCTGAAAATCCCCCAAGCTTCAATTCGGTTAAAAGTACGATCAATAAGCCTTTGCGATTCATAATGATGTGTAGTAAAACCGCCTTCTATTAATACTGAGGGAATTTTGGAATTTTGTAAAACATAAAATCCATCATTTGGGTAAATAATATAATCTGAATATGTACCGTCAAAAGAATATGGTCCGCCTGAATTACGCATAGCATAAGACAAATCTCTTTGTATATATTTTGCCAGATCCTGATTTATTGGATTGTAACTATAATATCTTGGTTTTGAGTGATAATAAGTTGATGTGTAATTTGTCCAAATGTCACTCGCACTGCCCGGAGCATTGTGATGAATGCTTAAAAATATATCAGCATTTAGACTGTCAGCAATTTTTGATCTATCCTGTAATGCAATGGTTGTATCATTATATCTTGAAAGATAAACAACAGCATTGGCTTCTCTTAAAAATTGCGCAAGAGATAATGCTACGTTTAGATTTATATCGGCTTCAATTGCACTTCCTTCAAATCCCACATTTCTTCTGTCATTTCCACCATGTCCGGGATCAATAAAAATTTTTACTCCATTTAAATAAGGGCTGTACTTTTCAATAAATTCAATTTTCTTTTGCGTCTGCCTGAATTCAATTGGTATTTCATAATAAATATCTTTACTGCTGCTGCAACTAATTAATACAAAGAACATTATAAGCAGCAATATACTTTTGAAAAGATTATTTAGAATATTTCTTCTATTTTTTAATACAATTGCCATTCAAATCCGTGAATAAACATTTAGAGCAATGTTTCAGGTTTTTGTTGTAATTATGAATTCGCATATTTTTTACAGCTTCTTTTAAATAAGAACCAAAAGAATTTAATTCCTTGTTTGTAATTGATTTACTAAACAAATTATCGGGATGTTTTATAAATATTAATTTAATATTAATATTTTTTACAGATGTAAACAATTTCATAATTATGTAGGAATAAAATATGAGTTGAGGTAAATAATTCTCAATTCTGTCATTTATTTGTTCAGTTGAAATATTATCAGTTTTGTAATCAATAATATTGATAGAATTTTCATCAAAAATAATTTTATCAATAATTCCGAATAAGTAGTAATCATTTTCTTTTAGATAAACTTCAAATTCATTTTTATAATTACTGTAAGAATTTATCTCAGTGTAAATTTTTGAGCTGTAAAAATTAGACAGATCATTTTTTATATCATCAACAAAATCCTTTTTTGATCTATTATTTATATTTGATTCATTTATAATCTTATTTAAAAGATCTTCCAACCTGCTTAATTCAATATTCTCTTGAAGAATTCTGTGAATTATTTTCCCTTTAAGATCTGCAGGCAAAGTTTTGTTCGTAGTTATATCATTATTATTATCTTCGGTTAATTCTTTTGAAGTAAATTCAAATTCTTTATTTACAGATTTTTCACTGATTGCATTTTTATAATTTTCATACAGATTAGTTAAGCCAAGATCATAAGTGAAATTATATTTTTGAGGACATTGAGAATATACAGCAATTTTAGTTGCAGAGATTATTTCTTCTGATTGATTATCAATTATTGCTTGTAAGTTTATTTCTTTATCAGAATCGTTTTTCTCTATATTTGTTCCTTCAAATTCAGATAATACTTCAATAGAATTTATAATCGGGATATTAAATTGGATGTCTTGAATTTTATTTTGATAATTATCCCTTTCTGTAACCAAATAATTTAACTTAGTTGAAATATTTATTTCATTTTTGTCTTCATCATAATTTAAGGAAGAAAGCAGAGTCCCTAAAAAGGAATTATCATATTTCTTAGATTTTGTTGCTGAAATGAATAAATAATTTTTAGCCCTTGTTAGCCCAACATAAAGTAATCTTTTCATTTCAGCTAGTTCTTTTTTATCATCAATAATATTATAAATACTTAACAAAGGAGGTTCTGTAAATTCATTAAAATATCCGTCATCAGATGGAAGTTTTGTCAGTATGCCAAATTCCCTGTCAACAATAATATTTTTACTCCTGGACTTTTCTTTTTCTCCACATTTATATAAAAATACAACAGGATATTCCAATCCTTTAGCTTGATGTAGAGTCATTATTTTTACAGCAGAAGATTCAACAGATAAATTGCTTTGTGCTTCATCGCTTATCTTGTTTATTGCTGAGCTTAAAAATTCCACATAATCATATAATGTAGAAAAAGGATTTTGAGAATAATTGTTTGTTATAGAAATAAGTTTATTAAGATTTGCAATTTCTTGTCTGCCATTTATTCTGGAAGCCAAGGTTGAGATAAAAGGAGTTTCTGAAATAATTTTTCTTAAGACAAAAGAGTATTCAGAACTTGAAGCAAGTTTTAAATTCTCTTTTAATTGTTCAACTGCTGTTTTTACTTTGTTATACTTAATTGAGTAATTATTGAGTTTTTCCCAATAATAATCACCAGTTTCAAGAGATATTTCAAATAGGTCGGCATCTGAAAGATTAAAAAACGGTGATCTCAAGATCCCGATAAGTGCTGTGTCATTTTTATTATTAAGTAAAAAAGAAAAATAATTATTTACATCATAAATAAGCTGCTTTTGATAAAAACCCTGCCCGCCAACAATTGTATAAGGAATTTTATATTTGATGAATGAATTTTCCAGCTCTTTAAAATATTTTCTTTTTCTACAAAGGATTGAAATGTCCCTCCACTGTAAATTCCTTTTTTCATCTTTTTCTTTTATGTCCCATTTATCTTGATTTATAAGTTTAAGTATTCTTCTGGCAACAAGATCCGATTCAAGTAGATCGTCTTCTGTTTTTTCTGAGATCAATAGTTCTATTTTCCCTTCAATTTTATCATCATTAGCGCAGATTAGTTCTGAATATTCAACTTCATTATAAAGAGGATTTGGATCAGCAAAGATATTTTTGAAGATGTAATTTGTAAATGCCGCAATAACAGGAGACATACGAAAACTATCCGGCAAAGAAAGAAGGAAATCAATTCCTTCATGTTCTTTTATGTTTTCTTTTGTTTTGTTAAAAATATTTAGGTCGGCATCTCTGAAACGATAAATACTTTGTTTTTCATCGCCTACAATAAATAGATTTCCTTTTTTTAAGTAATCTAATATTGGAAGAAATATATTGTACTGGAGTTCATTTGTGTCCTGATATTCGTCGATCATTATATACTTGAATTTTTTACTCAGTTCATCAAGCACATTTGGATTGCTGATTATTTTTTTTGTATGTAGTAGAATATCTTCATAATCCAATAATCCATTCTCACTTTTTCTTTGCTCATAATTATCAATGCAGTTTTGTGAAATACTGATTATACTTGTTGTGAAATTAGCTAACTTTTTATTGATATTTTCTTCATCAATTTCAAAATTTAGATTTTTTAGTTTATTATAAAATTCTTCAATAAAAGAAATATCTTCATCATTTTCATCTGTTAATATTTTTTGTGAATAACCTCTTTTCTTAACGGTATAATCATTAGTTAATAAATATTCCTCCAATTGTTTAAGTTTAATCAGATTTTCTTTTACTGATCTATCAGATTTAATTTTGGTAAGAATATTCTTGATCTCAATTCCAAAGACATTATCATTTTTTTGAGAAAGGACAATTTCATTTATGGTTTCAATTTTTTCTTTAATTAATGGAATATCTTTTGTAAACATTTCCTCTAAATACATTTCATATTTATCGGAATAATTTTTAATAGTATCATCTGTATTATTTTTCCCCAATAATTCCTTTATAAAAGGAAGCTTTCTTCTATCTTTTACAATTTCAGTTAGTATTTTGCTTAAATTTAATTTTGAACCGACTATTCTAATTATTTTTTTAATTTCATCGCTTTTGGTTTTATCATTAAAAGATTTTTTTATTTCATCTTCAATTGATAATTCTACCAATTCATCAGAATTTATTGTATCAATTGGAGTGAAATTTGCATCAATATTGGCTTCAACAGGAAATTGTTTTAGAATATCCACGCAGAAAGAATGAATGGTTGAAATGTGAGCAGAAACTAATTCCCTTCTAATTCTATTCCATTTCTCATAATTTTTTTTAGATAATTTGCTGTTTAATAGACCCTCAACTGCGCTTGTAATTTTTTTATATAATTCACTGGCAGCTTTGTCCGTAAATGTAATTGCAGCAATTTCGCGCAGATTTATATCTTCATTTTCAATTATCTGTAAATATCTTTTTGTAAGCACATAGGTCTTACCGGATCCGGCATTAGCAGAAAGCGAAATGTGATGTTTATATTCTAAAGCTTGTTTTTGATGGGGTGTAAGTGAATGCATTTAATATTTTAATCTTTTATATCAATAGGTATAATAATTTTGAATGTTGTACCGTTTCTTGAAGATTTTACCAAAGATAAATTCCCTTCTAAACTTTCAATATATCTTTTAGCTAAAAACAATCCCAATCCCATTCCTTTTTCTTTTGTAGTAAAATTAGAATTAAATATTTTTTCTCTATCATTTGGCGGTATTCCTTTCCCATTATCTTCAATTGATATTTGATATTCTTTTCTTACCTGACTTAGATTTATTATTATTTTTTTGCTTTCAGCTTGAATAGAATTTCTTATAAAATTGATCATCATTCTTCTTAGTTGAGTAGCATCTGCATTTATAGTAGCTTCATTTAATTCAGTATTAAATTCTATTTTAATATTTTCATCTAAGAAAAGATCGGACGTTTTAGATATTTCTTCCTTAAGATTTGTTTTTTCTAATTTAAATAAAGGCATTCGTGCAAAATTTGAAAATTCGCTTGCAATAATATTTAAATTTTCTATTTGATTTAAAATAGTGGTAGATAATTTTTTAAGAGTTGATCCAAAATTTTTCTTTTTATCGTCAAAAGCAATTAACAATTGTTGAACTGCTAATTTCATTGGTGTAAGCGGGTTTTTAACTTCATGTGCAACTTGTTTTGCCATTTCTTTCCAGGCATTCTCCCTTTCTAATTCAGCCAGATTAATTTGATTTCTCTGTATTTCCCTAGCCATAGTGTTAAATCCATCAACAAGTTCTTTAATTTCTCCTCTTTCATTTACATCTAAAGAAATATCAAAATCTCCTTGTCCTATTGACTTTGCTGCACCGGTAAGTTTACGAATTGGATAAGAAATTCTGTTTGCAATAATAGTGCTGAATAATATTATTAAAATTACAGCGAATGAATACATACCAAACAAAAAAACATCAGCATCTATTACTGAAAAAGGTACCGTGATTTTATTAAATGCATTATTTACACTAATAATGAAATTTTCACCATTTAATGTAATTTTTTTATAAAGAGTCTGGTATTTAAAATTATCTAAATTATCCTCATCAATATATTTTCTGTAATTTAGATAATTCAAATAATAAAAAGCTATTGGAGCAATTTTAGTTATGAAAATTTTGGTATCATAAAATTGCTGTTTGGAGCTAAAGATCTGATCACTTCCTTTAAATACTGAAAATGAAATTCCAAGTTCTTTAGCTGCATTTTCAAAAATTAATTGTAAAGTTCTATCGCTGTGTTTTGTGATTTGTGAGTTTATGTGATCTTCAACATACTTTGACCTTTCATTTAATCCCTGGGAAACTGCTACAATTGATTTTTCCTCTACAACACTTCTATTGTAAATTGCTAATAAAACTACCGGTATAATTGATATTATAAGAAATGCAATTAAAAGTTGAGTCCTGAAAGTGAATCTGGCATGCTTAATATTTAATAAGATCAGAATTATTAAAAATATTATTGAAAAAATACTTTGAACTATAAAGAGTTTAAAGAAATTATATAGATTCCAAGAAAGATCTTTTTCAAGAACAGATACTGAAATAATTTTATCAATATTATCAACTTGTGATTTTAAAACATATGTTAAATATTTTTCACTATTCAAGTTCAGATATATCCAAGCTTCATTATATTCAGAAAATTGTGCATTTATAATTGGTTTCACCTGATCTAGCGAAGGATATAGATTACCAAATATTTGGGTTACTTTAGAATTCTCAAAAATAAAAATTTGAATTCTGTCTAGATTTATGACTGAGTTTACAATATTAATATTAGAAGATAGAAAATTTGGAACAGTTTGAAGACCTATATTCTTTAGATCAAATTTAACAGTAGATGAAATAAAACCTACCGTAATATCATTTAATTTTACAGGAACATAACCGGTAATAATCGATGTATTGGGCAATTCGGGATCTATTAATTCAAATATTTGTGGTCTAGTGTAGTCTTCAATTAAGTATTTTTTATCTAAAATTGCATCTTGTGCTAAACCTAGATCAAAACTACCGATCAATTCTTTGTCTTTGTTAAAAATAACAACTGCTGAAGGAAGAGATTCTTTTTGTAATGAAGAACCACTCCAAATCTGAAATGCTAAAGCATTATAATTTTTATTCTGAATTAGAAATGAACTTTTAACATTCCCGTTACCGGATGCATCCATCAATAATTCATTAACAAAAAATTCTAATAAATTATTATTTGATCTGTTTATTTCTAATGCCGTAGTCTTTAAAGATTCTTTTTCTAAATCAAGATTGAAATAATTCATTTGTGATACAACAATTATAGAGGCTATGATAGTTACAAAGAAGTAATTGTAAATTGAATTAGAATTCAAATAATAAATTCGTACAGATACTATAAACAATAAAGTTATTATAATAAAAATAAGAGCAAATGTTATTAAAGGATGTGGTTGCAGCTTAATAAAAAAGTAGCCGCATATCTGAAGCAAGGCAAATACTGTAAAAATACCACCAATTAACTTCTTTTTATTCTCAGTTTTATAGAGTGAAAAGAAAAACAGAGATATTATTATTAGCACAAAAACAATTGAAACACCCAACATTAAAACATTTAAGTTCATAAGTAAGTTGGAAAGATTTGGAATTAGGTCAGTCTCTTTAAAATATCTTAAAGTAGAATCAAAAATAACACTTTTAACCGATGCATTTAACCCTCTGATTAAATACAAAAATAACATTAACAAAAACGGTGTTAAAATAAATTTTAGATATTTCCAGTATTTTGGTTCTTTATTCTCTAATAAAAATCTTTTACAAGACCGATAGATCTTTATACTTATTATTAGAGTAAATAAGACTGTAATAAAAAAATCAAAAGGAGATTTTACTAAACCAAAAGCAAACTTTGATGAAAAATATGCGGGATTTGTAAAATCAGGAATAAGAAAATCAAAAAAGTCTTTTGAACTAAATAACAATATTCTGAATATTAAAAAGTAAAGAGTAAGTATTAAAATTTTAAGGCTGTTAAATTTTAATTTTTTGTACTCATTTATATAAGCAGGAACTAGCAATAAATAAGAAATAATTAATAATAGTGATTGTATTAACGATGAATAAATACTGATTTCATTTAAACTGTTTTCTAATAATGGTTTGTTAAAACTTACTAAGGCAATTTTTTCTCCATTTGTGTTTAGTAGTGCAAAAGAATAAATGAGATTATTTCTTTCTTTTTCGGCAAATGGAGAATAATAGATATTAAAATCAACATTAAATTTATTTGTTAATTCATCTGAAAAACTTACTGGAATATAATATGAAGTATTTAGTTTGTATTTTTTTTCAATAGGTAATGATACAGCAAAATAAAATTGTTCATTTTCAACAAGAATTGTATCGGTAACAGTTAAATATGTAATTAAATCTGATTCATAAAAATAAATGTGCCTTGCTGGATAGGAAAGTGGTAAAATGTTATCGGGAGGAATAGCTATCGATTTATTCCATGCAATTAATTTCCCGTTTGGTGCTAAAACTTCAATTGAGTAATTATTAAAATTTTCTGCATTTATAAGTTTAATTAAATTAGCATAGGATCTGTTCTTTGGACTTAATGTCTCAAGTAATTCATTCTTAATTTGAAGAGTAGTATAAAATAGTTTTTGCTCTTTTAGATAAAATATTTTGTTTGATGTATTTTCTATTTCAACAATTTTATCAGAGACTTTTTCATTCCAATTATTGCTAAAATTTTTAAGAATAAATGGTGTTATAAGTCCTGTTAAAAAAAATAATGCAATAAAAAGAAATATTGTATATAAATATTTTTTATTGCCTTTTATATTTTTAATGATTTTAATATTCATTAATTAAGTGTTAACTGTAATATCTTCCATTCATTTTGTATTTTTTTAAGGGATACATAAACCCTGAGAGATTTTCTTCCATTTCTGGTGTTAAAATCATATGAACCAATAGCATATGGGGTGTTTACATCTGTAACAATTTCATTAAAAGAAAATGATTTAACTCTATGTTTTTGGAAATAATTTTTTAGAACATAATAGACTTGATTGTTGCTGTAATATCCGCTTACACCGTTTGGTAGATTAAGATAAGTTCTTGAATTAAAATAAGTTGTAAGTAAACCTATATTACCTTGAGTAATCGTGCTTTCAATAATTTTAAATTCATAAAAAGTACTTTGTTGTTTTTCTAAATCTTTTAAATGTTCTAGTTTTTTTAAGTTTGTAGGAATTTGATTTTTATTTTTTTTAAGTGATGTATCAAATTTAGTTTGGCAATAGTGGAAGTTTTGATTAGATATAAAGATAAATGACAGAAATAATATGATAATTTTTAGATTTTTCATAGCAATTATTGCTTGTAATTTAATCAATCTTGCAGAGTTTATCTATTAAAAAAAACATAAAAAAGCCGATTATAAAAGTCTGTTGATAAATTCCTATTGATGACTTTTAATAATTGGCTTAATAATTATATTGTGTTATTTACGAATAAAGTTTCTTTTTACTTTGTTTCTTTTCTTTTTTACAGATTTAGTTTTCAATAACGGATTACCTTCATCTAATTGGAATGCCCAGTCAAAAGTAATTCTATCTTGACTAATTGAAGATAATCTAACCTTAGCAAAATGGTTATCCCAAGTCCACAATACATATGTATGCCCTTCAATAGCTATAGCATCTTTTGTTGCTGACCAACCATTTATTGGTGCTTCTTCAACATCATAAATGTCAATGGTCATTCCCATATCCTGGATATCAGTATCGTCCCAAACATCCAGATAAAATGTACCTTCAAAATTCTCAAAGAAGAAATCTGCGGCATCATCATCATAAGGAACTACAGAATATGAATTAAAAGTGTATCCGCTATTATTTGGAAAATTTCTGTAATCAAAAATAGATTGATTGTAGCCTTCAGGTCTCGGAGTTGTATATATTACATCATAACTCAATTCACTTTCGTTGCCGTTATAATCATAAGCAGTTACAGCATAGTAATAAGTGTTGCCATTATAAACATCAAAATCTACAAAATAATTATCATCTGATGACCCGATCAAAGTATATCTGCCATCATATGAAAAACTACTGTAAATATTATAACCTGCAATATCATCTTCTCTATTATGCAGCCACGAAAGATCCACTCTTTCATCTCCATTTAAAACTACAATTCCCGTTGGAGGTGCTGGAGGAGTTGTGTCTAAGAATGCAAAAGGATCATTTACTCCGCAAGATGATAATAACAATGTTGAAAATGCCAGTATAAAAATTTTAATTGTTGTTTTCATTTTAATTACCTCATATAGTTTTGATATGAGTTAACCAAATTAAATGCCATTAATTTTAGATGAAAAACATCAATATTAGAAGGTTCTTAAGGTTTTTATGTATATTTTTGTAGACAGGCGTATGTAGTAAAAAAGAATTTAATCTTTAGATATTAATAAAATTATTATCATAAAACATCTTATTATTATTTACTACTCCCACTGCTCGTCCTGTAAGAATTCTTTTATCGAAGGGTGAATTTTTAGATTTACTCTTAAATTTTGTGATGTCAACCGTCCAAATTTCATCAAGATCTAAAATTGTAAGATTTGCGATCTCCCCTTTTTCAAATTTAGGTGTTGGTATTCTTAGAATTTTTCTTGGATTTATCGACATCTTAAATATAATTTCTTCAAGTGTTAAAACTTTTTTTTGTAGTAGTTCAGTCAGTGTTAACCCTATTTGTGTTTCAAGTCCAATAATACCATTTGGTGCAAATTCAAATTCTACTTCTTTTTCTTCGTCTGCGTGTGGTGCATGATCACTTGCAATGCAATCAATTGTTCCGTCTTTTAATCCTTTAATAATTTCTTCAACATCTTTTTTCTCACGCAAAGGTGGATTCATTTTTGCATTAGTATCATAAGTTTTAATTATATCATCAGTAAGAGTAAAATGATGAGGAGTAACTTCCGCTGTTACATTTATTCCGGCTTCTTTTGCTTCTCGAACCATCTTAACTGATCTTTTAGTACTGATATGTGCTACGTGAAATTTCCCTTTTGTATATTCTGCCATAATAATTCCACGCATAACAATAAGATCTTCGGCAACTGAAGGAATTGGGGGTAAACCTAATAAAGTCGAATTGAAACCTTCATTCATTGCTCCACCGGCCAGGGATTCATCTTCGCAATGTTCTATAATTGGAACATCGTACATTTTTGAATATTCAAGTGCTCTTTTCAGAATAGCTGCTGTTTTAATTGCAACACCGTCATCTGAAAAACCTACTGTTCCTGCTTCACATAATTCAGCCATTGGTGAGATCATTTCACCTTTTCTGCCCTGTGTTGCCGCACCAATTACTTTTACATCAACAAGATGACCTTTAGCTTGTTTTTTTATTAAGGATACTACTTCTGCAGAATCAATTGCAGGTTCAGTATTTGGCATACAGGCAATTCCTGTAAATCCCCCATTGGCAGCACTATCGCAACCGGTTTTCACAGTTTCTTCATCTTCTCTACCCGGTTCACGTAAATGAACGTGCATATCAAAAAATCCCGGAACAACATATTTTTCTGAAAGATTAAATTCTTCCGTACCGTTTAATTCTGAAGAAGATAATTTTCCAATTTTAACAATTTTTCCATCTTCAATTAATATTGATGATTTTTTTTCATTTATTTTACTTTCAGGATTAACAACATTAACATTTTGTAAAACAATTTTCATTTTTAATTCCTTTAATTCATTGTTCCTAGTAAGTAAAGAACAGCCATTCTTACTGCAACACCATTTGTTACCTGCTGTAATATAATTTGATGCAATCCGTCAGCAACTGCAGCTGATAATTCAACACCTCTATTAATTGGACCCGGATGCAATATTACAATATCTTTCCCATTTTTTTCCAATCTTTCTTCAGTAATTCCAAAATATTTTGCATATTCTCTTATCGAAGGGAAATATTCACGTGCTTTTCTTTCAAGTTGAATTCTTAAAACATTTAAGACATCATTTTCTTGAATAGCCTCATCTATATCATAAATCACATCTACACCAAGTTCTTCTATGTTTCTAGGGATCATTGTAGATGGACCGCAAACAGAAACTTTAGCACCCATTGTAATTAGTCCAAAAATATTTGATAGAGCCACACGGCTGTGCGCCACATCACCAACAATACACACTTTTAATCCTTCCAACTTTCCAAATTTTTCACGAATTGAATACATATCAAGTAAAGCTTGAGTAGGATGTTCATGAATGCCGTCACCGGCATTAATAATATTTGAATCACAAATGTTAGTTAAAAACCTTGGTGTTCCTGCTGCAGAGTGTCTTACAACGACCATATCAACCTTCATTGCCTCAATATTTCTCATTGTATCTTTTAGAGTTTCCCCTTTACTTACGCTGCTTGAGGAAGATGAAAAATTTACAGCATCAGCTGATAATCTTTTTTCAGCAAGTTCAAATGAAATTCTTGTACGGGTTGAGTTTTCAAAAAATAAATTAACTACTGTATTCCCCTGCAATGTTGGTACCTTTTTTATTGGGCGTTCCAAAACTTCTCTGAAAGTAGTAGTAGTATCTAATATTAATTGAATGTCTTCTTTAGGAACCCCTTCTAAACCAAGTAAATGACGATTTGATAATGGCATATTATTTTTCTTTTTCTTCTTTTAATTCTACAAGATAGATAGCATCTTCACCATCAATTTCTTGCATTTTAACTTTTATTTCTTCCTTTAAAGATGTTGGAATATTTTTACCTACATAATCTGCTTTAATAGGTAATTCTTTATGTCCCCTGTCTACAAGTACAACAAACTGGATTGTTCCGGGTCTGCCCAGATCCATTATAGCATTCATTGCTGATCTTACAGTACGTCCTGTATATAGTACATCATCAATTAAAATAATGTTCTTTTCGGTTATATCTACTGTAATATTTGAAACAGAAACTTCAGGTTGTTTAAGTCTAGTTCTGAAATCATCTCTGTAAAGAGTTACATCTAAAATTGCCAATGGAAGTTCAATTTGTTCTATTTCTTTAATTTTTTTTTGAATTCTTTTTGCTAAAAATTCACCTCTCGTTCTCATACCCATTAAAATAAGATCTTTACTTCCCTTGTTATTTTCAAGAATTTCGTGAGATATTCTAGAAATAATTCTTTGAAATCCTTCAGAATCAACTACTTTTGATTTTATGTCCATATACAAAAAATCCTCTTCGGAATAAATCCTCAGAGGTTAATTATTGTTAAAAATTTTATTTTTTTCATTTTCCTTTCCTACCTCGCCGGATAGATTTAAAGGTCGTTATATTTTTTTATTTGTCCAAACTTAATTTAAAGGAATCTAAAAGTAAAGTTTAAATTTTATTTAAAATAAAAAAGGGATCTAATTTAGATCCCTTTTTTATCTCAATTATGATCCTCTTTATTTTAGTTTAAATTCAATCCTTCTGTTAAATGCTCTACCTGTTGCAGTGTTGTTATCCATAACTGGATTTGCTTCTCCGTAACCTATTGCAGTTAATCTGTTGGTAGAAACACCTTTTGAAATTAAAAAATTTCTAACGGTTTCTGCTCTTCTTTGAGAAAGTATCATATTGTAATTTTTAGCACCAACATTGTCTGTATATCCATGTATTTCAACATTCAGTTCAGGATGAGTTAAGAGAATTTCAGCTGCATTATACAATATTGGTATACTTTCAGGTGTTAAAGTTGATTTATTAAAATCAAAATTAA
>Ga0210044_10006635_pt1 | contig 15147 bp, 13 predicted proteins | sample CryGey13umfilter_2_FD_183959 | JGI IMG/M metagenome (GOLD analysis project Ga0210044, IMG submission 183959) | Groundwater microbial communities from aquifer in Utah, USA - Crystal Geyser 4/9/14 3 um filter (SPAdes) (version 2) | ecosystem: Environmental > Aquatic > Deep subsurface >...
CAGTCCACCGCCTGCAGCTCGGCGAATGAGAGATCACGGATCAGGCGGTGCGGAAGCTTCTCGGCGCCGACGCACAGCTTCCGGTTCACCTCGGGATCGTGGGCCACCACCAGCACGTCGTCGCGGGTCAACCCGAGATCCAGCTCCAGCACGTCGACCCCCAGCGCCGCGGCGTGCTCGAACGCGGCCATGGTGTTCTCCGGCCGCAGGCCGCGACAGCCTCGGTGACCCTGCACCTCCAGATGGGGCGCGGGTGATCGACAACCGAGAAGCAGGCAACCGAGGAGCAGGATGGGGAGCCGGCGCATGGGGTATTGTCCCGGGGGAAGGGGTGGGGTTCAAGAGGGGTTCAAGAGGGGTTCAAGAGGGGTTCGAGAGCCCTTCCCCTGCGGTGGCCGTCCCGCTTCCGCTCTGCCGCCCGGCCGGACTACAATGCCCGCATGCGAGGGATCGTCTGCATCGCGCTGCGCACCCCGACGTTACCGCCGGCAGACCGCACCAACTGCTATGTCGTCGGCCACCACGACGCGCTGGTGGTGGATCCCGGATCCCGCTTCGAACCCGAGCTCGACCGGCTGCGACACCACATGTGGCGCCTCCGCGGCCGCGGCGGACGGGTCGCCGGCGTCGTCCTGACACACCACCACGTCGATCACGTGGGTGGAGCCGCGACCATCGCCCGGGAGCAGGATGCTCCGCTGCTGGCCCATCCGCTGACCCTCGCGCGGCTGGGCCTGCCCGGTGTGCCGCTGGACCACGGACAGCGCCTCGTCGTCGGTCCCCGTCGCGAGGTCCAGGTGGTGCACACGCCGGGCCACACCCCGGGCCACATCTGCCTGCTGGATCCCGAGCGCCGCACGCTGATCGCCGGCGACATGGTCCCCGGGATCGGCACGACCCTCGTCGCGCCACCGGACGGGGACATGGCGCTCTACCTGCGTTCGCTCCAGCGCCTGGTCGAGCTCCATCCCGACCTGCTGCTGCCGGCCCACGGCCCGCCGCTTCACGACGCCGTGCCCGCGATCCAGCGCCTGGTGGCCCATCGGCTGTGGCGCGAACAGCGCATCCTGCAGGTGCTGGCCGGATCCGGATCCGACGTCGACCTGTGGCACATCACCCTCGCGGCCTACGACGACGTCTCGCCCTGGATCCTGCCGCTGGCCAGCCGCTCGACGCTGGCCCACCTGGACAAGCTCCAACAGGAGGGGCGCGTCCGGCGCGGCTCGAACGGGTGCTGGCTCACTGCTTGATGGTCGGGGCGTCGAAGAACCGGCGGCGCATGTCCAGCAGGTACTCCTCGGCCGCCTTGGGGTTGTCCGGATCGATGGGCAACGACGAGCCCTCCACGGCGTCCTCCAGCAGCACGTGCAGCTTGACGATGCGGGTGAGCCACGGGCTGTCGTTGGGCACCAGCGCATCTGCATCCTGCTGGTGCATCCGCACCAGATCCTTGATCCGCGCCATGCGATAGGGCTTGGCCAGCGCCAGGAGCTCCACCACCACCTTGCCCGTGCGGAACAGGTGGACCCCGGTGAGCCCCATGCGGTAGGTCGCGAGCACCTGCCGTACGGTGCGCTGCTCGCCGGCGTCCAGATCGCGAGCGACCCCCCGGGCGAAGGTCTTGTAGTGGCTGTAGAACCTGCGACAGATCACCCCGCGCGCGATCTTCTGCAGCCGTCGCAGGTCCTCTCCCCGGACCAGCTGGCGCGGCGCCAGTAGCCGCTCGAGGATCGACCCGTCCCCTCGCAGCAACCGCACCAGCGCCTCGCCCAGCTCGAGGGAGGAGTAGTCGATGCGGAACCCGTCCACCTCACCGACCCAGCTGTGCGCCCGGGGCGGCGCGGTGAGCCCCACCAGGTTCTCCGTGGGCTCCACGTGCAGCCCCTTGAGCTCCAGCGGGCTGTCCGGGTGTGGATACCCGTACGCATGAGGGCCGGAGACCGCAACCATCAGCAGCTTGTTGTCTCCCATCTGTCGACGGAGAAAGCGGTGGAGCGTGTCGCTGGGAATCAGCTTGGTGACGGTGCCCATGAGCGGACGGCTATTCTAGTGATGGCGCGCTCCGGACGCAACCTTGCCGCGACACCTGACACCTGGAGCTCCCGCTGGACGGACCTCAACTCCGTGCCATACTTGGCCACGACACAACCCACAACCCACAACCCACAACCCAGTCGGAGTCCACATGAGCACGAAAGAACAGCAGGAGATCATCGCGCACAAGATGAAGCAGTGGCAGAAGCTCGAGACCGCCGCTGTGGCCCAGACCGCGGCGATCATGGAGCACACCGAGCACCCGCTGCTGCGCACCGTGGCGGAGATCATCCAGCGTGACTCCCAGATGCATTTCCGGGTCCAGCAGCTGATCATCGACAGCCTCGAGGAGCGCAACGTCCCGGTGCTGGTGGACCAGCTGGTGGCGGTGTGGGACGCCGTGGAGGAGCACATCAAGATCGAGAAGCGGACGATCGAGATGGCCGAGGCCAGCCTCACGGCGATCAAGGACACGCACAACGTGGTGCAGCAGTACCTGCTGAGCTACCTGCTCGCCGACGAGCAGAAGCACGACAAGCTGCTGGCCGACCTGGAGCTGATCAAGAAGAAGATGTACCCCTAGGCTGTCTAATTGCTGCCGTAGTAACGGAGGCGAGTGAAGGCGGTTGCAGCGGCTGAACACTGCAGGGAGCCGCCAAGCCGCCTTCCGCAGCGCTCTCGGCCCGGGCGTCTCAAGCGGCGCGGCATGCGCCCCCGCGTCAAGTTCACCCGGTTTGCTTTTCCGAGCTCCCTGCAGTGTTCAGCCGCCCATGGGGCTCCGCGCCGCCTTCACTCGCCTCCGTTGCTCTACACTCATCTCGTCAGTAGATCAGCGTCAACGAGACCTCGGTCATCACGATGGGATCGGTGGCCCCGCGGTCGATGCGGTTGATCAGAGCGCCCCCCGCCGCTCCCGGCACCAGCCCCCCCACCACCACGTGCCCCACCAGGTAGTCGGCGAGCCGGAGCTCCAGCACCCCGTCGGCCTCGACCCCCACCAGGATTCCGTCCAGCGCGTTCTCGGGCTTGAGCACCGTGGCCGCGCCCACGATCAGCGCCGGGCGGATGCGCTCGTGGAGCTTGAAGCTGAGCTTCAGGTCGCTCACCATCAGCCCCGCGCGACTGGCGAAGAAGCCGCCGGAGAAGGCGGATGCGCGCTCGTCCAGGTTGTCGTACCAGTCGCGGATCTCGTCCTCGGTCAACATCAGCGTCGCGCTGCGCGACTTGCCGGAGTAGAGGAAGGCGTGGTTGCGGCCGTTGCCGGGGTAGGCGTCGTCGGGGCTCAGCGCCAGAACGGTGCCCTGCAGCTCCAGCCGGCCCAGCGCGACGCGCAGCCCGGCCTGGGCGGCCCAGGCCAGGTGCGTCTGGTCCTCGTCGCCCACGGCCTGCCCCAGCTGCTTGCCGCCCTGCATCGCGACGTCGATGAAGCCCTCCACCCGTCCCTGCCCCAGCTCCAGGTGCACCGAGGGACACAGCAGCCACCGCGTCTGGTCCACCAGATGCGTGTCGTACAGCGCGGTCACCGCGGCGGACAACCGCCAGCGCTCGTCGACGGACAGATCATAGTGCCCGCCGAAGATCCAGATGTCCCGACGGAAGTTGTTGTCGGCGAGCACGATCCCCTCGTGGGTCTGATCCGGCACCTGCCCCACGAACAGCCCGAGCCGGATCCCGTCTCGCGGCCGCCACCAGGTACGCGCCACGCCGATCCAGTGGGCCACGAACAACCCGGTGGGATCCCGGAAGTAGGAGTAGCCCGCGAGGAACCCCGCCTGACCCTCCGCCACCTCGCCCTCGCCGTAGATCTCGCGGTGCTTGAGCACGAACATGTCGGCCGCCGTGGGATCCGGCTGATCCGGGTTCTGCTTGCTCCAGAAGTTCAGACCCAGCTCGACCTCGTAGTACATGCGCAGGTTGTCGAGGATGTGCAGCGTGGCCCGGGGCGTGAAGATCGTGGCGAACGCGCCGACGGTCTGACCGCTGGCGTCGTACAGCGGCGCGCCGCGATCGAAGTCCGCGTCGTTCTTGAAGTGGAACAGGTTCTGCAGGTCGGCGCGGAGCTCCAGGTGGGCGCTGACGCTGCGCGGAAGCTGTGTACGATACGGGCGCGGATCGGACCAGCGGGTTCCGTCCGGCTCGGCCAGCGCGGGGGCGCCGATGAAGAGGGCGCCGATGAAGAGCAGCGCGGCCACGATGATGGTCTTCATCGTTGACCTCCCACCATGGATCCACCGCGGAAAAAGTAGGCCCAGCCCCGGTTCTCCTGTCCCGCCAGCGTCGGAGCGATCCGCACCCAGTGCTCCGCCCCCGGTTCGTCCACGGCCGGGTGGTGATACAGCGTCGCGCGCTGCGCATCGTAGTGGCACACGCCGTCGGAGACCCAGACGTAGAACCCGTCGGGGTAGAGCCAGGCGGGGATCATGATCTCCGAGGGCCGGTCGCTCTCCTTGCTCCCGTAGCGCACCTCGAACTCGCGGCGCGGCACGACGGCGCCCTTGTCCGGATCGAAGTAGTGCAGGTCGGAGTGGAAGTGGGTCGCGAGGGGCTTGCCCGCCAGGGCCCGGGCGTGGGGCCGGCTCCACGCGCCTCGCGCCCGGGGCTGCCCGTCGGGGCCGAGGATCGAGAAGTCCTCCCGGTTCCACAGATCCCCCTTGCGCTCGTCGTTCTCGGTGGACACGCACCACAGGATGCGGCTCTGGACCATGGACTCGAACGCCTCGAAGTAGTTGTTCAGCAGATGGGCGCTCACCGCGTAGTCCTGCGCCCGGGCGCGGTTGATGTACACGCCCTGCTCCACCGAGTTGTTGAAGTTGAAGTAGGAGCCAAACTCGCCGAACACCACCGGGATGTTGCCCAGCGAGTAGCTGGCCAGACCCGCCGCCTGCTGCAGCGCCGGCTGGTAGTCGCGATAGCGCACCTGCTCCGTCGTGAGCTGGCGGGGGTTCACGTTGAACCCGAGGAAGGGATAGATGTCGGCGTAATAGTGCGGGGCGTAGACCACCCGCCCCTCGAGCTCCTGGCCCACGGGGTGCGTCATCGGCACCTCCCACATCCCGCCCAGACCCCCGTAGCCTCCGGTGAGCAGCGCGACGCTGGAGCTGCTCTCGATGAAGATCAGCGCCGCCGGGTCCTGTGCCACGATCGCCTTGCCCACGCGCTCGTACAGCGGGCGAAGATGGTTCTCGTCGAAACCGTTGTTCAGCGCCAGCACGTTGAACACGTCCATTCGATCGAGGCCCCACTTCTTCAGTGTCTCGGGCGTGGTGTCGGGGGGCAGCAGCTTCAAGGTCAACAGCGCGTGGTACAGATCGTCGCCGTTCTCCACCCCGAGCAGGCTCTCCAGCAGCGTCTTCGCCCCCTCGGCCACGCCGCTCTTGATCATCGCCGCCGCGGCGGACAGCGTGAGGAAGTTTCCGCCGGGCTCGTTGATGATGTCGTAGCCCATGACGTTGGGCAGGTCCTTGACCCGGGCCACAACCTGGGCCCAGGCGTCGGCGTAGCCCTGCTGCAGGTAGTCCTTCACGTTCTGGCCCTGGACCTCGAGGCCGGGGAACGTCGTGTCCCCGGCCAGCATGCAGGCGTAGCACCGCGCCACGTCCAGCGAGAGGGCGTGGGCCAGCCCCCAGTTGGTGAAGGGCAGCATGTCGGTGGACTCGTCCACCTCGAACTTGCCGGGCAGCGCGAGGGTGAAGTAGATCGCCCACTCGGGAGGCGGCCCGCCGGTGTCCGGCTGGCCCGTGAGCCGGAGGAACAGCTTGTAGATCTTGTTCACCTCGGTCGCGTCCAGGCCGCTCACCAGCCGGGGCACACCCCAGTACTTGGAGTCGAACTTCTTCTCCTGAAGACAGGCCTTCACGGCCCACAGCGGGGCGCCGTCGCCCTGCACCGCGTCGTCGTACCCATACTTCAGCGACGGGACCAGCGACAGCAGCGTCTGCTCCAGCGACCCGGGCTCACCATACTGCGGACGGCTGTTGAACCGCGCCCTCAGGTGCCGGCTGAACATGTCCTGGTGCATGTCCAGCAGCACGTGGATCCCGTGCTCCCCGGCGATCTTGACCATCTCGCGGATGTAGTCGAGGTAGGCCGCGTCGTACTTGCCCCGCGCCACCGGTTCCACTCCCTCCCACATCACCAGCAGACGGATGGCGTTGAAGCCCATGTCGCGCAGCCGGGCGAACTCCTGACGTGCCCGGTCCACCGCGAAGGGCCGGCCGATGTAGGTCGGCAACCCGGTCGCCTCGTCGACCTGGACCGGGACCTTGCTGCTGCAGCTGGCGTTGACCCCGTGCATCAAGACGTAGCGCCCGTACTGGTCCCGAAGATAGGTGCGGTCCACGTGCAGCCGGGTCAGCGGCACCGAGGTCCGGGCCGGCGGATCGCCGTCCACACAGCCACCGAGAAGGGATGTTGCGAGCAGGCAAGGTACGAGGATGTGGCGCATCGAGATCCTCCAGCGAGGCGATCACGATACCAGATTTCCTGGAGCCAGATTTCCTAGAACCGCTGCAGCAGCGTGACCAGCTTGGTCAGCGGCAGCCCGATGATGCCGGTGAAGTCCTCCCCCTCCATGGAGGTGAACAGCGCGATGCCGGTCCCTTCCACGCGGTAGGACCCGGCGCAGTCCAGCGGCTGCTCCTGGGCCACGTAGGCCGCGATGTGGTCCAGCGTCAGCGGCCGGATCGTCATGCGATGCACGTCCAGCGCCTGCTCCACCCGATCGCTGGCGCTGTCGTGGACCACGAGACCCGTGAGCAGGCGGTGGGTTCGCCCGGCGAGGCGAGACAGCTGCGCCCGGGCGCGATCCTCGGAGCCAGGCTTGAGCAAAATGCTCCCATCCAGCTCAGCCACCTGGTCCGAGCCGATGATCAGCGCGTCGGGAAAACGCGCGGTCAGGCTCCTGGCCTTGCGTCGCGCCAGCTCCATCACCAGCTCGTCCGGCGGCAAGACCAGATCATGCTCCTCCTCGTACTCCGGCGCCGCCACCGTGAAGGGCAGACCGAGACGCTCCAGCAGCTGACTTCGATAGGGCGAGGAGGAGGCCAGCACCAGGGGTCTGGGGTGCGAGATGGCGTGCAGCTCTTCCGTCATGGAGCGGGTCATCGGACAGGGGAGTTTACCACGAACGGCCACTGTTCGCCTGTTCTGTGCTATACCGCCCCCATGGTCCAGACCACCGTGCTCGACCGACCGATCCAGGGTGAGCTCGCCCGGCCGGCGCCCTACCGCCCGCAGCCGCGGCTCGGTCCGCCCACACCCGAGCAGCAGGCGCACCTGGCGGCCGCCCGCGCGCTGGATCTGGGGCCCATGCCGTCGGTGCGCGGGGCCGGACTGTCGGCCAGCGCGGCGGGGCTGGTGGACGCGCTGGGGTTTCGCATCATGCGGCGGACCTTCTCCGGGACCCACCGCACCGAGCTCGGCGAGAGCGACTACCACGAGCAGGAGGGAGGATGGCTCGAACGCTCCGAACAGGCCCACCTGCACCCCGAGCGCTACTTCCCCCCGCCACCTGCGCCCGAGGTGGAGACGCGGTCGCGCGGCGTCCTGCGCGGGGGCGAGCTCCAGGATCTGATGTTCTCCACCGAGGGCTTCGTCCAGCGCCCCTCGGCGCGGCAGATGTTTCGACGCTACCCCAAAAACCGGCAGGCTCACCTGCGCTGCTATCGGCACCGCGCCGACGGACACCCGGCGGTGATCTGGCTTCATGGCTGGGGCCTGGGGTTTCACCCGATGGAGGCGCTGGTGTGCCGCGCGCGCCAGCTCTACGCCCTCGGGCTGGATGTCTACCTCCACGTCTTGCCATATCACGGGTGCCGGCGACCTGACGGCGTGACCTTCGCCGGTGAGGTCTTCCCCACGACGCACATGACACGGACCAACGAGGGTCTGCTGCAGGCCGTGTGGGAGGTCCGGGCGGCCATGGCGTGGCACCGCGCGCGGGGTGGCGGGCCATGCGGCGTGGTGGGTCTGAGCCTCGGCGGCTACCTCGCCGCGGTGCTTTCGTCCGTGGCGCCGGAGACCGCCTTCGCCGTGCCGCTGCTCCCGGTGGCCGACATCCCGACCCTGATGTGGTCCAACGGCGAGGGCACCGCCGAACGAAAACGGGCCGAGGAGGCGGGCGTGTCCTTCGACATGTTCTGCCGCTCCATGGCGGTCCACGCCCCGCTGGCCATGCAGCGGGTCATCCCCCGGGAGCACTTGATGCTGGTGGGAGCGCGCGGTGACCGCGTGATCCCACCGCAGCACACCGAAGCGCTGTGGACGCACTGGGATCGTCCCCGCCTGCACTGGATCACGGGCAGCCACCTGCTGCAGCTCGGCCGACGGGAGTACCTGGATCAGGTCGTGCGGTTTCTGCGAGGGCTGGGGATGGTGGGCGACGGCTACTAGATCTGCCCCGGACCCACCGACGCCTTGCCGTACAGCCGGGCGTGGTTGTCATTCCCCGCGACGTCCGGGATCACCCCGCCGGGCGCCTCCTGCTCGAAGTCGAAGCCGAACAGCGCATCGTCCACGGGGATCAAATGGTGCGATGTGGGGAAGTACAGCTTGGTGTAGACCACGTCCGCCACCAGCCGCAGGTTGTCCACCTGGCCCACGAAGCTCGGCATGTTCGTCGGGAAGTGTCCCATGATCAGCGCCCCTCGCGGCCGCTCCCAGCGCGGCGAGGGCAGGAACTCCCGGGCCTGGAACGCGCCGTTGACGTGGAGCCGGGCCTGCTCGCCCTCGACGATGAGCGCCACGTGGTACCACTCGTGGCGCTTCACCACCGGTCCATGCAGCCGTATGGTCGCCACCTCGCCGCACAGGCGTCCCTGATGCAGCAGCAGCCGCAGGCTGCTGTTCGACGTGGCCATGATCAGCTGATCCCCGTCCTCCTCGAGCCAGACCCAGAGCTCCAGCGTGAGGTCCTGCTGCAGCTGTTTGCGCAGCGCGGTCAACGGAACCACCAGCTGGCCTCCCGCGTGGATGCGCAGGATCATCCCGTCGATCGGCTCCGGGTTCGGCACATCGACCTTCGTCGCCAGCGTCGGCTCGGTGCCTTCCGGCAGCGTCACCTCCTCGCCCACCGTGGACGTGGGCGCCGCTGGAATGGTGAAGACCTCCCCGGGACCGGCCTGACAACCCACGAAGACCAACCCAACCACGACGAACTGCCATGCGGTTTTCATTGTCGTCCCCTTGTGTCGGTTGAGATACGATCATATACATTAATCATTGGTCTGTTTGTAATTTGGATTACATAAACGGCCATTTGAGATGAGGGCTACCAGGGACGAGCCGGAAATCAGGAATTTCTGGGGAAGAAAGGCCTGCCTGATCTCAGCGGCCACATCCCGTGAAGTTGTCGACGGTGTTGGTCTTGGTGTCGCTCTGGCTGACCTTGATCACCGTGAGCTGACCTTCGGCGTTGTCCCGGTTGAGGAACTGAAACACCAGGTCGCCCTGCTGGACGCAGTCGCCGGATAGCACCAGCTTGTCGTTGGTCCCGTCGGTGGCACCCTTGAGCACGGCCTTGGCGTCGTGCTTGCCAGCGCCGGAGCTGTAGTCGTAGACGATCGCGTCGCTGCCCGGCTTGAGCGCGACCCACACGTCGCCCGTGCCGCCGCTGCCATAGGTCGACGACTTCTCGCCGTGGTAGGTGATCGTGACCTCCTGGGTCGTGCTCTGGATCGCCACCTTGTACTGCAGATAGGCGGGAAGCCCGTCGGGGTACGAGGTCTGGACGCTGTACGTGCCGGGGTAGCCCGCACCGGACAACGGATCGAACGGGTTGGCCGTGAAGTCCTTGTGCTGCACCAGGCGCACGCAGCCCGCGAAGCCGCGGGTCTCGAAGATCGTCTTGATCGCGTCGTGCTTGTCCGGCGCCACCTTCTTGATCTCGGCCAGGATCGCGACCGCGGCCTCGTCGAAGGTCGTGCCGGCGGTGAAGGTCAGCACCGCGTTCCACACCGCCTGGTCCAGCACCGTGCTGCCCAGCACCTGACGCGCGGCCCACAGCGCCCCGCTGGGGATGGTCCCGTCGTTGTGCGACTCGCCGCGCAGATCCGCCGGACAGCGGTGGTCCTCCGTCAGGTCCCGCGCCTGGTTGCCCAGCGCGTAGTCGCCCAGGCGGGGGTTGTCCAGAAACGACGAGGGGAAGTAGTCCGCCAGCCCCTCGTTGAGTGCCAGCGGCGTGGGGCTCAGGCCGTACTTGTCGGGAGCGGCGGTGAGCGCCAGCGTCTGGCCGCCGATGGTGTAGTGCGTGTACTCGTGATAGCTGACGGAGGCGTCGTAGGTGAAGTTGACCAGCGGCAGGCCGGTGAGCGCGCTGTTGTTGAAGCCAAACACGATGGCGTCGCCCTTGACGTTGATCCCCACGGCCTGCAGGAACGCGCCACCCGGCGAGAACGCCGCGTTGGGCATCCCCATCCAGGCGTTCATGCCGTTGATGTAGCCCTGCAGGTTGACCAGCGCGTAGATCGCCTGCTGGTCCAGGTGCTTCAGACCGAAGTCCTCGGAGTAGTGCCTGCGTATGGTGTCGATGTGGTGATACATCATCACCTCGGCGAAGCTGTCGTTGCCCGCGACGTAGTTGTCTGGCGGCTTGATCTGGAGGTAGCTGCCGTCGGCCCCGGGCAGCGCCTGCTGCTTCACATGGCACAGCGTGCCGGTCATGCCCATCAGCTGCAGCGGCGGACCGCCCGGCTCGGGCAGGCAGTTCCAGACGTCGACGTATTTGCCGGTGAGCACACCCGTGGAGCTGGTGATGTTGGCCAGCAGCACCTGGGTCGTCTGCTTGTTGTCCACCACGGGGTTGGTCTTGAACACGTTGGCCCAGGGGCCCGCCACGGTGTCCGGCGACGGGGCCTGATCGGCGAGCACCGCGCCGTCGGGCACGACCGCGCCGTCCTCTGTCACGGAGTCCGAATCGCAGGCCATGGGCAACAGCAGCAGCAGGGCGAGCCACTTGTAGTCCGGTGGGGTGGGCGGGCGGAGCGAACAATTCGTTCTCATCGGCGCACCTCCGCTCCGTCGCCGATCACCCCCACCTGCCACCCGACGTACTCACCGCTGTGCGCGTCCACCAGGTGACGTCGGCCCCGCGGGTCGATGTTCATCGGGAGCGTGACCTCGAAGACCAGGCGCGCCGTCACATCTGGCGCACCCTTCACCTCCGGTGGAGCACAAGCGCTCCGCTCCGCACCCGAGCGGGGCTCCCCCGCTCCGCGCGCCGGGGCGCCGGCGAGGATCGCCAGCCGAGCCACGCCGCCGCTGGCGCGGGAGTGGAGCGCACCGGAGGCCACGGCCAGCGCCCGCGACGCGGTCAACCGCGGCCGTACGTCCTTCAGCGTCACGGGACGCGTCGCCGAGTGCAGCGCCGTCACCCGCCCGCCGCTGTCCAGCGCCACGGTGGCCACCGCCCCCAGCACCACCAGGCCCCGGTGCTCCTGCTGCAGCCGCACCACCGTCAGATCCCGCGTGGATCGAACGTCCAGCGGCCGCAGCGTCACCGGTCCCACGAGGTCCTGGTGCTGCTCGACGAACCGCACGGCTCGCTGGCTCGCGTCGGCTCCCTGCGTCGGCACCTGCAGCCCGAGCACCATGGCGGGGGTCGGGCGGTCGACGGCCCAGCGCACGGTCACATCCTGCGCGCGGCCCGTGATCGTCTGGACGGCGTGCTCGGCGCGCTGTCGAAGCTTCAGGAATTTCGACGCCGGGCTGGCGTCGGCGACATGAGACAGCGCGGCCAGAAGCGCTGCCCCCACCGTGATTGTGGCTCGACACATCGTGGTGTCCCTCGCTTGCGTCAATGGTGTAGTACTGTGGACCGTGGACCGTCGACGGTCCATGTCAAACCTCACGTGGCCTGCTGGTCGCAGAACTTGCCGCGGTAGTGCGCCGAGCCAATGGTCTTCTCGAAGATGAACTGACAGATGCGGGTCCCGGGCATGACGGACATGGGGTTGGGGCTGAAGTTGGTCATCTCCAGACACTGGTGGTTGTCCAGCCCGGGCTGCATGAAGCTCGCCGAGATGTGGACCATCAGCCCCAGGCGGGCGAAGGTGGAGCGTCCCTCGAGCCAGCCACACAGGTTGTCGGCGATACGGATCTTCTCCAGCGTCCAGCCCAGGATGCTCTCGTCCGGCATGAGCAGCATGCCCTGGGGCGCCGTGACCGTCTCGGTGAACTCCCGGTAGTCCACCGCGTCGTCGATCACCACCACCTTGCGCGGCTTCTTGAACACCTTGAAGTGCGGGCTGAGCCTCAGATCCACCGATCCCGGACCGACGCTGCCCAGCTCGAATGGATCGATCTGGATCTCGCCGGCCTCGACGGCCTTGAGGATCTCGTCGCGGGTCAGAATGCTCACATGGTCCTCCTCGGATGGATAGTATACGTGGCGCGGGGCCCGCTCTCCAGCGATGGTCCGCGATCGGGTGTATTTCTCGATCGACGCGCCGGAAAAAGGCCGGACCTACAGGTCGCATCCTCCATTTGGGTGACGCGCTGCTCCCGCCGACCGGCTACTGTTTCGGGTCCAGGGCATTCTGGTCGGGGCAGGGAGGCACGATGGCGGTCGCTGCTCGAGTCGAGGTGGGTCCCACGCGATGTCCAGGCGCGGTGGTCTTCGCCAATGGGCGCAAGACCGAGCCGATCCGGGTCACGGTCGCACTGCCCACACCGAGCATGGAAAAGCTCGAGGTCTGGTCGGGCGACGGGCCAGGACATCGTGGCTCGAGCCGATTGCTGGGCCTGCCCACGGAGCGGACCCCCGATCGCGCGATGTTCCTGCTCACGCTCGGGGCCCCGGTGCCCCCCAGCCGTCTGACGGTGGTCGGACCGGGTGGACCCATCCCCGCCCCGTTCTTCACCCTGCGCGGCCGGGACTACGAGTCCAGGCTGGCGACGGCGGTGCGGCGCGCCCATCCCGGCTTCTCCGTCTCGGGCAGCGTCGTATGGGACGCCCGACGTCGGCTCCAGCTGACCATCGAGGAGCACAACACGCTGGTCACCGACGTGATGCGCGTCCCGGTCAGGGCGGTGCACCTGCCCGTCCCGCCGGCGGGGCACGGGCTGGCCTGGTCCCTGGCCATGGCCACACCCTGCACCGGGTCTGACACTCGGACAGCCGTGCACGTGTGGGAGACCCGGGTGGCGCGCCGCGACACGCTAACCAGCCCCAACCTCCTGCTCAACTACCGCGAGCTGCTGGAACCCGCTACCCACCAGGTGATCCGTATCTCGCGCGACTCCACGCCGTCTCACTCCCGGCCCGGCGCGATTCCGGTGGCGGCGAGCCTGCGGCTGGCAGTGCTGGCGACCCACCCGGAGCAGGCCGCCCCGCTGATGACCCGCGAGCTGCTGAAGACCGTGGATCATCTGCTGGCGATGCTCGGCACCCGGCGCGTGGTGTTCGACGAGCGTGGCATCCGCACCGGCCTCTCCTGCCAGGCCTTCACCGACCAGACCGCCCCGCAGTGGATGGAGCGCGTGCTGGCGGTGTCGCGGGCCTACGAGCGGGCCCGGAGCAGGCTCACACGCTCACTGAATCGGGCGCCACTGGCCGCCGGCCCGGGCTGAGAACGGTCATCTGTGCTAGAGTGCCACAAGAAGATGGTAGTTGTTCAGGCAACCGGTCGGGTGCTCCACAAGGAAGGATACGGGGTGCAGCGGCAACCGGGTACGGCACGCCTTGCTGATGTGCGGCGATGTTGCGCGACGGCTCTTGCTGTTGTTGTCATGTCGCTTACTGTCCGTTGCGGGTCAGTGACCGATGGAGAGTGCGTCGCCTGGCACAGGTCCTTCAGTTGTTGTGACTCCTGCGATTCATCCGAAGTGGAGCTCGTTTGTCCTGACTGCGATGCGAGTCAGATATACGCGCAGCAATGCCCATTGAGCTCGCGATGTGCGAAGGCCTGGCTCTCGACCGGGCAGGCACAGGCCACCTGCTGCAAGGGCGGGTGCGACTCCCACCAGACGTACTGCGTCATCGGCGAGTGGGCGATGTGCGACGACCACGATACGTCAGTCGTCGCGTGCGGCTTTGGCACCAACTGCCGAACTGCGTGGGATAGCGCGCCTGCCAGACTGGACCCTTCCCAGTGCAAGACAGCGTTTGACCAGCCGTGATACAGGCCGAACCCATCCGGTAGACCGCACCTTGTAGCCTGCAGGCGGTTGTGCGTCGATGTCTCGTTGGAGGCACACGATGGGACGACGAGAGACACAACGACCTGGCAAGCGGGCGCGCTGGACGGCTGACAAGGCGCGTCAGACGATGGCCGCATGGGAACGGAGCGGGTTGAGCATGGCCGCGTTCTGTCGCCAGCGAGGGATCCGACCCCAGCGTTTCACCGGATGGATTCTCAACAGGACCCACTGCATCGCTTGAACGTGATTGGACCCATGGGGGTTTTGACCGAGCCGGCTACGACAAACGATGCCCCCACCAATTCATCCCCCTTCCACTCGAGCTCGTAAACCCCCGTCTGAGCGCCTACATCCACAGCAATCGTCACCTTGGTGCCGTCAACTGTTCCGGAAAGCGGGTACTGGTCGCCGCCAGGCGCCGCCAGGTAACCCCCGACAGGGGCGTCTCCGACGTAATGTGCAGGGTGCGTACGCCATGCAGGTACCCTTCGCTCTGCCACCAACCCTCCAGGGTTTGGGTACCGCCAGTGTCGTCGCCACATCCAGCCAAGATAAGCGCGCAAAGCACAAGAGTCGCTCTTCGCATAGCAAATGTCCTCCGGTCAACCGTTCCATTAACCGTTGCCCAGCCTGGCGACTTGCCAGATCGGTGATCCTTGCTCAGTGTCTCCTCCCCTTCTGTGGTAGAGGCGAAGGAATACTCCGTGTTTGATCAGAGAAAGAAACGGTGGGATGTTGCCGTACCAAGTCTCACTCGACTTGATGACCACTGGCCTCCCTGGGCCTCCCTGTGTGTGCAGCGTCAACTGGAATCTGTGCCGATCCATCAGGCGTCAGACTGATGAACCGGATTTGGGTCTATCCGAATCTCTCACCGCTTTAACCATAAAAAATCATTATAGATGATGCCTCGCCGGGGTTGTGGGAACTGTGGGCAACTGCGTAGCAGTTGTCCAAGGGCTGTGGGCAAGTCCGTCT
>Ga0210044_10006638_pt1 | contig 15141 bp, 17 predicted proteins | sample CryGey13umfilter_2_FD_183959 | JGI IMG/M metagenome (GOLD analysis project Ga0210044, IMG submission 183959) | Groundwater microbial communities from aquifer in Utah, USA - Crystal Geyser 4/9/14 3 um filter (SPAdes) (version 2) | ecosystem: Environmental > Aquatic > Deep subsurface >...
ACATATACTTTTTGCAAACAAAAACACCTTAAATGGTGTTTTTTGCGTGGGTCTGCTCCGCTCCGTCCTTTTGTGTATTTTTTATTTTCAATTCTGTTAAAAAATGTTATTATATTATTAACAAAAAATAATATAAAGAAAGTATGTATTTTTCAGAAGTTTTCATAAAAAGAATATACAGCATCGGTTTTTTATTTGTCATTATATTGTTTTTGCTTGATTTGCTGGCTTTCTTCTATTATCCCAAAACCGTTTTTGGCGACAATATTTGATTTTAAATTCTTTTTTCCAATTGATTTCAGCACACTCACTATTCCATCAGACGGAAGTTTCTTGCCCAATTTTGAACTTAATAAATTTTCTAATTTTGATTTAAACATCAACGGTTTTCCTGGCAGAGAAAGCTTCGTAAAAGAAACTGGATGATAACATCCATACCAAAAACCATCGATTGCTAACAATAATGAATCGCCAATCAAACATTTAAAATTATTTGGTTTTTCCTCAATCAAATAGCCTCTTCCTTTCATACTGCCTGGTAATAGACTTGCTCGACCAGTTGCGGTAACATCTTTTTTTATAATGTTAACGTCGCTATTTTTGTATTTTTTTACAAATCTTTCAAATAAATCATTATCTCTTCCATTTGATGTCCATCTAATATTCAAATCAAATTTATATTTAATTTTCTGTTTAAGGAAAAAATCGACCAATTCAGAAAAACCACTTTTTCTCACAAAAATCTCATTGAACTTTTTTCTTTTTTTTAGCATTCCTTGATTATGAAAAATATCTGCACTAATATCGTAGATATCTGCTTTCAATAATTTTAAAAGCAATGGATTTTCAAAAATCTTCAGACCATTTGTATCTATTCTAATTTTTGAAGACGGAAAAGCAACTCTAATCATTTTGACTATCGCGACTATATCCGGATGAATAACAGGCTCTCCACCAGAAATAATAAATTTGCCTATTTTTTTAACTCCTGATTTTTCTAAATCTTTCAGAGCATTTCTAATTTGAGTCAGCGTCAATTTTGCTTTAGTCTTTGGAGAAGAATTAAAAAAACAATGCGGACAAAATTGATCGCATTCTTTTATTATCTGAAAAACCACTTGGTTAATGATTGCTTTCATTTGTGATATTTTTATTACACTTTTCACAGTCTCCTTTGCAAAAAGCCCTAGTATCATCCTTTTTGCAAACGTGATGAAATTTCATATTCTTATTTGAAAAAAATATATAAAACAGTGGGCACAATCCCAGATCAATTCCTTTTTGTTGAATTTGGCAATCCAAATATAATTGTTCATCAATAGTAAGATCTTGTATTTCGGCCTTAAAAACATTAACTTTTGAAACTATTTCCCTAATTTTCTCAAATCTTTCCAATTTTGAATCAATCTTTTTAAGATCTTCAATATAACCATACTCTTTAAAATCTCGAAATATTTCATCAACTAAATGCATAGATTTTTTAAAAATTAAAAATAGACACTGATAAATTTTAAAATTCAGATTAAAAAAATAAGTATTTTTAAAATTTGTTTTTGTTTTTTATATCCACCCCCACTTTTTAAGATTAGCTTGATCTTCGTTAATAAATTTCTCCCCCTCTTGCCACTGCTCTCCATCAACACCTTTATTTTAGCACAAAATTGGAGAAAAATAAAGCACATACCCAAAATTCAAAAATTGTGCTATGATTAGGGCGTAAAATAAGCAAAGGTTTATGGACAAAAAATCAAAAATATTCCTCATAATTTTCGGACTGTTGATTGCAGTAATGGTCGGCGCGACCTATTGGCGAATAATGATTAAAAAAGATTATATTGTCGAAGCGCAGACTGATTGTGATCCTTACACCGAGCAATGTTTTTTGTGGGAATGTGACCCGGAGTCAACTGTTGAAGGCGAAGCTTGCACGGGAGACCCGGAAGCTGATACTTGGTATTTTCAGGTTATAAAAAGAAATGCCAGCCGAATTCCGCTTTGTGATTCAAATACAGACGAAAATTGCACCGCTTTGGTTTGCGGAGAAAACGAATCTGAATGTGAATATGCTTTTTGCACCGAAGAAGATATGGAAGCGCAATATGCTTCTGCCTGCAATGACCCAGTGAAATATACCGAGGAAAATCCGGTTGAAGAAGAAGTGGTGGAATGCGAGGAAGGGGATACTGAATGCGAAGCCCAGCAAGATGAAGAATTAGAGCCTGCCGACTCAGGAGAGTCGATTTCGGGCGATACCGAAAATCAAATAGAATAAAAAAAGCCTTGTTTTAGCCAAAAATTACCACCTGTGATTGACAGAGTGGTTTTTTTATGCTAGGATAACAAGTCAGGATGGTAATAGGGTCATCTTGAGAAAGAAGTACCTTTCAAAACTTATACAGGAGGTGTCGCGATGGAGCGGTTCAGGAATTTTGCCGCATTCATAGCGGCACAAAAGAAACGGTTTGCCGTGCTGGCTATCGGAGTCCTTGGCAATAAGGCGATGGTCTGGGCGGTGAACTACGGATTGGATCCCTACCTTATCGCTAACTTCGGGTTGGTGAAGGGCGGGATCGCGGTAATGGTCGTTTCTTTCTTCATTTGCCTCGCAACGATCAAGTTTTACGACTGGTCGAAGCAGGACTGGCTCGGAATCGAGTTGGTTAAGGAGATGAAGGAATACGAGGGCAAGAAATACCTCGGACGAGCGATTGGGTGGCTTCTCAAGAAGGGAGACGCTGTGGCGCTGGTGGGGCTGTCGATTCTGACGGATCCCTTCATCACTACGGTATATCTCCGCAAAGGGGCTAACCAGTACAACGGCATGGGTCGGAGGGAGTGGACGATATTCCTTTCGAGTACGGTAATCGGGAACATCTATTGGTCTCTCGCCGTATTCGGTGGAATTCAAGTCTTCAAGCTCCTGTTCTGACACGGGACTCAATCGAGCAATCGAACGAGTCCCTTTTATTTTATTTTGCAAAAATTGGCTTTTTGTTGTAATATTAAGAGGTAAAATCCGGGCTAGTTGAAATACGCACAAATCCTTAATTTGTTAATTTTTATATATAGAAAATGGAGACTTGCAACTTTGGTGAACACCTAATGCTGGATGGCTATGGTGGGGATTATGCAAAGCTAAACGACAAAGACTTGGTAATGCTGGCGTTAGTGGAACTTCCGCATCAATTGGGCATGAAAAGGCTGTCCGACCCGATGGTATTGGAAGCACCTGACAATGACAAGAAAGACCCGGGAGGCTGGAGTGGATTTGTGGTAATCGCGGAAAGTCACATTAGCGTGCATACTTTCCCCAAGCGAAAATTCGTGAGCATTGATGTCTACACTTGCCGAAACGGACTAGATAGAGGGTTTATTAATAAATATTTTAAAGAGTTATTTGGACTGGACGATATCGAAGAAAACTTCGTCAAACGAGGAATGAAATATCCGATTAAAAATATCGACTAATACTATGGATGAAAAAATGAGGGTGCTATTTGTTTCAGGAGAACTTATCGCTGGCGATCTGGCATATCGGTTGAAAAACGAAGGTTGTGATGTAAAACTTTATATTAAGGGCAAGGAGCTGAAAAACTGTTTTGACGGAATGGTTAAAAAAACTGATGATTGGCGGAAAGAATTGGATTGGGTTGGCAAAAGGGGTTTAATAGTTTTCGATGATGTTAGTTATGGGAAAATTCAGGACGACCTAAGAAAGAAAGGATATAATGTTGTGGGTGGAAGTGGAGGTGGCGACAAATTAGAATTAGATAGAGAGCATGGACAAGAAATGTTAAAATTGGTTGGCGTTGTAACTAATGATTTTGATACACAGGCTTTTACTGTTGATTCTGCGATAAAATTTGTTAAGAAGCAAAAGGGAGAATGGGTTGTTAAGCAGAATGATCATAACACTGCGCTGAATTATGTTGGTAGTATAGCTGATGGCTCTGATGTATTGGGCGTGCTTGAAAATTACAAAAATAATTTTGGTGGTTCTTGTAGCGTATCGCTTCAGAGGAGGGTGCGCGGTGTCGAGATAGCGATTGGAAGATTTTTTAATGGGAAGAACTGGGTTGGTCCTTCAGTTATAAATTTTGAGCATAAACACTTAAATAACGATGATATCGGACCGCTCGGCGGAGAAACCGGAACTTTAATGTGGTATGAAAGTGATGAAAATAATAAGCTTTTTCAAAGAACGCTTGCAAAAATTAAACCAGAGCTTCAAAAAATTGGGTATAAGGGCTATATCGATATAAACTGCATTGTGGACGATAATGACATTGTCTATCCTCTTGAGATTACTTCAAGGTTTGGGTCATCTACCGTTGAAACTCAAAGTGAGATACAAATTTCCCCATGGAAAGATTTTTTAATGGCGATAGCGAAAGGAGAGGATTATAATTTGAATTACAAGAAAGAGTATGCCGTTAATGTGGCATTGACGGTTCCTCCTTTTCCTTATAGAACTTCCGATAAAAATATTATTAACAGTGGCGTAAATATCTTTTTCAAAAAAGATTTGTCCAAGGAAGATCTTTCGCATATCCATTTTGAAAATGTATTGGTAAAAAAAGTTAAAGGAAGCGACGCTTATTTTACTGAGGGAAATCTTGGGTATGTTCTCTATATAACTGGTTCAGGAAAAACTGTCGAAGAGGCTCGAGAAAAAGTTTATAACATTATCAATAAAATAATCATACCAAAAATGTTTTATCGAACGGATATTGGCGTGAGGTTTATTAAAAAGGATCAGCAATTATTAAAAGAATGGGGATGGATAAATTAGGCGCAGACGCGGAATTGAATAAATGTAAAGATTATGTTGGCAGTTGTTGCGGCAATAGTTTTGTTATTGTTGATTGTCGCGATGCAGAGTTAAGCAAGCAATCCAAGTCCGACTTTGCTTCAAAAAATATAGATAAATATGGAGTTGATTCAGCTCTTTTTATAGAGAAATCAAGGGCAATGGATGTTTTTATGGAAATTTTCGAGAAGGATGGTTCGGAATCTGAGTCTTGTGGGAATGGCACAATATTGATCGCATACTTACTGGGGTTGGATGATGGCCGGATTGAGATGAGGGATAATGCCGCAATGGTCATGGGTAATTCAGAAAAGCAGGCGATACTGATGAGTATTAAGTTTTCTAGTGTAGAAGAAATAGACAATGAGAAAAATCGCATCTTCGTTAAAATGGGCGAGCCTCATATTATCTGCTTGGTTGATGATTTAGATAAATTCGACTTGATTAAAGCCGGAGAAGAATTGCAAAAGGGGTATCCCGATGGTGTTAATGTGGATGTGATACAGAAAATGAGCGAGTTCTGTTATTTGATAAAAACTTATGAACGCGGAGTCTTTGCTCTAACTAAGTCATGTGGTACCGGATCCTTATCTGCGTACCTAGCTATTTCGCAGTTTAATGGTAAAATATATGAAGAGCCGATAGAGTTTAGGAGTGCTGGTGGCACCCATTGGGTTTCAAGAGATAAGAATATGTTAAAGCTAGAAACCTTAAAAAAGTTTTGCAAAATAAAAAGCATATAATTCATTAGAAAAATAATATGGGATACAATTTTGTTACCAATATCGAAAGCTGTTATACGGAGATACCTAAGCTTTTATATTACTCCCATATACCACCCGCAATCATTATTTTGTTGTTTGGATTTTTTGTGTTATTCAAAAGTAAGGACAACCGACTTGCGGGAAAAATTTTATTTTTAATTTCCATACTTTCATTCATCTGGATAGCGGTTGAAGGCGCAATATGGCTTCAATACAGCAGTATAAATATGATGTTTCTCTGGTCTTTCCTGGGTGCTTTATATGCTACGATACATGTGCTGAGTTTATATTTCGCTTATGTTGTTATTGATAAAAAAGATGTTTCGTTTAACAAAAAATACATTTTTGCTATCTTACTACTGCCAATTATTCTTGCGACACCAACAGCATACAATTTAACAGGGTTTGATATTACCAACTGTCAATCTCTCGAGGGTAACTATTTTATTGGTTATCGATATTTTGTAGGCATTGTATCGATTATTTGGATATTAGCCTTGTTGTTTTTGAGATATAGAAAATCGCAACTGGAATCAAAAAAACAAATATTGTTTTTTGGATTCGGAATAGTTTCATTCCTATTGCTATTTTCTTGGTCTGAAATATCTGGAAGTTTATCAGAGAGTTTTGAAATTACGCAGTATGGACTTTTTGGCCTACCTATTTTCGTGGCATTTCTCGCCTATACCATTGTGCGTTATAGGATATTTAATATAAAACTTCTCGGAACTCAAGCGTTGGTTGTCCTGCTAGTTTCGTTGGTAGGCGCGTTATTGTTCTATGTTCAGGATACTGGAGGAAGAATATTGATTGCCGTAAATCTTTTGCTTGCGCTTTTCTTTGGATGGTTATTGGTAAAATCAGTGAAAATAGAGGTTCAACAAAGAGAAGCTTTGGAGGTTGCCAACAAGGAAATCACCGAGAAAAAGGAGCACTTGGAAATTGCTAATAAGGAAATTACTGAACGAAAAGAAGAATTGCAAAAGATGGCGGATTCACTGTCTATCACCAATGAGAAATTAAAAATCGCCTACGATAAATTGGAAGAATTGGATCGTGCCAAGGCAGATTTTATAGGTCTTGCCAATCACCAACTGAAACATGCTCCGACAACAATAAAGAGTTTCATGAGCATGCTCTTGGATGGCGATTATGGTGAAGTTCCGGAGAGTCAAATAAAGGTTTTGAAAAATGTAAATGATGCGAATGACCGCCAGATCCGCTTGGCTGATGATTTGCTGCAGATTATCAAAATGGAATCGAATAAGGTGCAGTTGGATTTCCAGAAGCAAAGCATTGAAGATGTTTGCCAAGGCGTTTATGACAACCTGTCGGCCGCTGCGAAGGAAAGAAGCTTGAAGCTTAGTTATGAAAAACCTGAGCAGGCATTGCCTGAAGTTTTATTTGATAAAAATAAAGTCTTTGAGGCGATTTTCAACTTTGTTGATAACGCCATAAAATACACAAAAGAAGGCGGGATTACTGTAAAAGCTGAAGTTTCTCCTTCTTCCAATTATAAACCGCAGAATTCGGATGATGTGGACAAAAAGCCGATCCATGGATCGGTTGTGCGTGTTGTCGTCTCGGATACCGGAAGTGGAATTTCAAAAGAACATTTGGGTCAACTTTTCGCTAAGTTTTCCAGAAAGGATACCTCAAATCTTAACTCTGGTGGTACGGGACTAGGCTTATTTCTGGTGAAGCTCATGATTGAGGCTCATGGCGGTCGCACTTGGGCGGAATCAGATGGTGAGGGCAAGGGATCTCGATTTATTATGGAACTTCCAATCGAAACTCCAAAAGAAATTTTGGATCAGATTGGTGCTAAGAAATAATTTTTTATGAATAAAACAGTAACTGAAGAACAGTTGGACAACGCCAAATCAGATTTTATTTCTACCGCCTCACATCAATTGCGGACCCCGCTTACGGCTATCAAAGGATTTGTATCGTTGTTGCTCGAAGGTTCGTATGGAGAGGTTGAGTCGAAACAGCAGGATGTGCTGAAAAAAATCTATGACAGTAATCAAAAGCTGATACATCTGGTGGACGATTTGCTGAATATCTCGCGTATGGAAACTGGACGGATGGATTTCGCTTTTGTTTCGGGCCAGCTCGAAGATATTTGCCAAAAAGTAATTGACATTTATGACTCCAAAGCAAAAGAAAAAGGATTGTACCTGGAATATGTCAAATCGGAAATAGTGTTGCCGGAAATTATGATTGATGGCGATAGATTAGGAGAAGTTATTTCCAATATGGTGGACAATGCGATTAAATATACAGCTAAGGGCGGCGCGAAACTAAAAGTCGAGGAAAAAGATGGCAATATCAGGGTGGTGGTTTCCGATACAGGTATGGGCGTACTGGATGACGAAATGCCGCATCTTTTCACTAAGTTTTCCAGAGGCAAAGACACAAAGAGATTGAATGTTAAGGGCATCGGATTGGGTTTGTATGTCGGAAAATTTGTAGTTGAAGCTCATGGCGGACGCATTTGGGCGGAGAGCGAAGGAGAGAACAAAGGATCAAGATTCATTCTGGAGCTGCCAATCAAAACTTCGCTTACACGATAACTTCATAATTTAGTCGAATAACAATATGCAAAAAATGATTATAGCCGAGGATGATCCGATGCTTCAGGAAGTCTACAAAATGAAGTTTTCCAATTCAGGCTTTGAGGTATTCATGGCGGAAAATGGCAAAGTGGCTTTGGAAATTTTGAAAAAAGAAAAAATTGATATTGTGATTACCGATTCGATTATGCCGGAAATGGACGGCCTTGAGCTGATAAAAAATTTGCGAGGCGGAGATTACGATTCAAATATTCGGATTATTATGATTAGCAATTTGAGCCAGAAGGAAGATCGCGACAGGGTAATGCAGTTGGGCGCCAATGGTTTCATTGCTAAATCTGATTTTACCCCAGCTCAACTGATAGTTGAAGTCAAAAAAATACTAAACATAGCTTAATAAAATATATGAGCGATAGCACAAAGAAAATTCTGATGATTGAGGATGGGGAAGTATTTATTGAGATGTTTGGCGATCGTTTGAAACAGGATGGCTACGAAATGGAATTCGCGCGAAATGGTGCTTGGGGCTTGAAAGAAGCGACCGAAAAAAAGTTTGATTTGTTCATTATCGACATGCTGATGCCGGCGATGAATGGTGAAGAAATGATAACCCAGTTAAAAGCGAACGATAAAACAAAGAGTATTCCAATCATCGTGCTGTCTGCTTCAGTTGATCACGCAACGCAAAGACGAGTGGAGGCTATGGGTATCAGTGCCTTCTATGTAAAAACGCATGTTACTCCGAGCGAATTGGTGGCGGAGGTGAAGAAGTTGGTGGGGTAAACGTGCTGAAATTCGGACTTCTAATAGTAGAATAAACATAGTATTTATCGGGCTATGTACTTGACATAGGGCTGTTTTTTTATTAGGCTATACTCACAGGGCGCGTTCTTTAACACAAGCACAAAATAGGGAGGGATTTGAGATGATGGATCTTATTTTGTACGTAAATGCACAAATTGCTCGAGTGAAAACGCTTCTTGCTTATAGGGGCAGAAGTTGGCGAAACTTGCCGATTAAAGAGTCTGGGGAACCGCTCGTGGTCGTTCCTAAGGAAATGTGTCACTCCTTCTATTGTCTCGAGATGAAATTGATAGATAGCCCTGTTATTTTTTTGAGAAGGGCTACTCTAAATATGTATCTTGAGGCAAGAAAGATTATGCTTTCTTTGGGCTATGACATCCTTGTTTACGATGGATGGAGGTCACTCGTTCTTCAGGAGAACCTCTTCTGGCATTATTTCAAGCAGTTTACTGTTGGGAGATTCAACATGCAGGAGAGGTTTGTGGGCGCAAAATCTCCCCAGGAAATCAAGGAGGTTTTCAACCAGTTGCCAGAGTCACTAAGGCTATCCATGAAAGAAGCCAACAGAACCTATGTCAGCTGGCCGTCATCAGATCCATTGTCGCCCAGCCCGCATTCAACAGGCGGATCAATCGATGTTTGGCCATATAAAAATGGTCAACCGATGAATCTCGGTGTGCCGTTTGATTGGATGGATGACGAGGCCGGAGCTTTTTACCATCTTAAGACCAGAAGGAGGAAATTTTTTGGCAATGATGGTGTGGCATGTCGCAATAGAAATGCGTTGCTTTACGCCATGACCAAGGCGGGCTTCTCTTGCTATGGCCCGGAGATATGGCACTTCAACCATGGAAATCAAATGGATTCACTTGTGAAGGGAGGTATGGCAGCTTATTCCTACATAGAGCCGGGATAGTAGTCGATGTCAGTCGCCCCTAGTTGGAGACAATTAGGGGCGTTATTTATAAAATATTTGTTAATTACGATAATTCAATTGAAAAATAAATGAAAAATAAAATAAATATCGCCGTTTTATTTGGAGGAAAATCAGCTGAGCATGAGGTTTCCGTTCAATCGGCAAAAAATATTATACAAGCGCTTGATAAGGATAGATATAATGTAACTCTAGTTGGAATTGATAAAAGTGGTTCGTGGCTTAAATTTAATATGTCACAGTTGCCTTCGATGAAAAGAGTGTTATTGGGTGAGCAAAAAAATACAGACAAAACTATTTTGTCATGTTCCGACAAAGGGGAATTTTTAGTGAAAGGGAGCGAAGACAATAAAAAAATAGATGTTGTTTTCCCTATCCTTCATGGCCCAATGGGAGAAGATGGTACAATCCAAGGATTGTTGAAAATTGCCAATGTCCCATTTGTCGGCGCTGGGGTGCTTGGTTCTGCAGTCGGTATGGATAAGGATGTCATGAAAAGACTTTTGCGAGATGCGGGACTGCCAATAGCTCAATTTATTGTTTTTAGAGAGTATGAAAAAAAAGAAATATCTTTTGATAAAATTAAGCGAAAAATTGGAGTGCCGTTTTTTGTTAAGCCGGCAAATTTAGGATCTTCTGTCGGCGTGTCAAAGGTTCATAATTTAAGTGAATTTGCATCCGCTGTTGCTTTTGCTTTTTCGTATGATAATAAAATTATAGTCGAGGAATATATTAAGGGGAGGGAAATTGAATGTTCAGTTTTGGGAAACGAAAAACCTATTGCTTCAGTGTGTGGCGAAGTGATTCCTAAGCATGAATTTTATTCGTATGAAGCAAAGTATCTTGATGAAAGCGGAGCTTCATTATCTATTCCAGCGCGTATTGGTAAAAATCTTGAGAAAAAAATAAAGAAACTTGCTATTGAAACATTCGAGACGCTTGGTTGCGAGGGAATGGCGCGCATTGATTTCTTTGTTTCTGAAAATGAAAAAGTGCTTATTAACGAGATAAATACCATACCAGGCTTTACTTCTATTAGTATGTATCCGAAGTTGTGGGAAGCGAGTGGTATCTCTTATTCCAGGCTCATTGATACATTAGTAGATTTGGCAATCAAGCGTTTTGATAAAGAAAAAAAACTTAAGACGTCATTTTCTAAGTAGGTTTATGAATATACGTGAAGACAACTTTTTTAATCTAGTTAATATAGCCAACAAGCACGATGCTTGGATGGATGAAACTATAAATTTAATTGCAAGTGAAAATAGAATGAGTCCGTTAGTGGCGGATGTTTTAAGAACTGATTTTGGAAATCGTGTGGCTGAGGGGTGGATTGGAGAAAGAGTTTTTCCTGGGATTAAATATTATGATGAAATAGAAAAATACGGAATGAATTTGGTGTGTGATATGTTTCATGCTGATTTTGCTGATATACGACCAATTTCTGGCACAATGGCTAATATGATCGTTTTTAGCGCTTTTACAAAGCCAGGAGACACAATTGCTTCAATATCGATTTCTTCAGGTGCACATATCAGCATGGCGGGAACTACTCCGCGAAAAGTATTTGGACTAAATGTGGTAGAAATACCGTTTGATTGTGAAAATTTTTCGATTAATATAGCCAGCGCTATTGAGGTTATCGAATCGGCAAAACCAAAGGTACTTGTTCTTGGGGGTTCGGTGTTGCTTTTTAGTCAACCAATAAAAGAATTGGTGAAAATATGCAAAAAAGTTGGCGCAATTATTTTATTCGATGCTGCTCATGTCGCCGGTCTTATTGCTGCGGAACAATATCCCAATCCTTTTTATGACGGTGCGGATATTGTTACAATGACTGTGTGCAAAACAATTCCAGGACCACAACATGCTATTATTCTCTCTCGCAATGAGTTTGCTGATAGGATTAAAAAAACTACATTCCCAGGGTTTCTATCCGGACATCATCTGCATGAGACAGTGGCGAGTGTTCTCGCACTCGAAGAATTCAAAATATTCGGGAAAGACTATGCGCGACAAGTGTTATTAAATGCAAAGGCACTCGCGGTCTGTCTGTCTGGATACGGTTTTGATGTGCTTGCTAAGGGCAGGGGATTTACAGACACGCACATGCTGCTTGTTAATATTTCTAATATACTTCCCGCCAATGAGGCAGAAAAAATTCTTGAGAGTGCAAATATAATCGTTAATAGAAATATGCTACCAAATGATTTGTCTTTTTCAAATCCCAGCGGCTTGAGGATAGGCACCCCAGAAATAACGAGGCTTGGTTTTAAGGAGGAAGATATGGCTATGGTAGCGTCATTCATCAAAAGACTTCTTTTGGATAGAGGAGATCCTGATGATATAAAAGATGAAGTTATTAAATTTAGAAAAGCTTTTAAATCCGCTAAATATTGTTATGAAAAAAATGAGCATGAAAAAAAATAATACTTTTTTGTCGTATAGCGAAAAATATGATAACAACTTTTTCATTGAAAAATATGCTGCTCTTTGGGCGTATGGTTATAGAAATGATATTGGACAATCAGAGGGTCTGTACCGCTCTATAAATGAACTGGGATTCAGCTGTCTTGGTAGTAGCGGAAGTTATAAAATTCTTGATGTCGGATGTGGCGTTGGAAGAACTGCAGCTGACTATGCCAAATTCTTTAAGAATTCCAATGTAGTTGGAATTGATAATGCGAGATTGATGATTGATATGGCATATCGAATTAATAATACCAATGGGGTCATTAATTTGGATATGAGTAAGCTTGGATTTGGCAAGTTGAGTATTCAGGGTGAAAAGATAAAAAATTTAACTTTTCATAATATTGGGATAGAGGATGTTTGTTCTAAATTTTCTAAGAATGAAAAGTTTAATCTTATTACCGCAGTGAATTTTATAGACAGGGTGACAGAAATTAAAAAAAGCATCGAGCTTATATTTGAGCTTCTTGAAGATGGTGGAATATTTATACTTTCAACTCCACTCAACTTTTCAGATGCAAGAAGCTGGGATGATTATGGATCCCTTCGTTCTTTGGTAACCTTAGTCCAAGACGCTGGATTTTTAGTTGATGTAAAATTTGATGGATTAATATATAGAGAGCTAATTGATGTGAGAGGGGCTGTGGAAGAATATCCTACAGTTGTAATGAGATTAATAAAAAAATAATGAAAGTAGATAACAAAATACTGGTAATAACTGGTGGAATGTCTAATGAAAAAGAATTGTCGCTCATAAGTGGAGAGGACGTAGCTAGGGCGCTAATTGATGAAGGACAAAAGATCGAAGTGTTGGAGATAACTGATGAGAAAAAGATGGTTTTGTATAGAGATCCGTTGCTGTTTATCGAGAGGAAAAAAAACATTTGCAATAATGAGAGGATTATATTTTTTGATAATTTGGATTTGGCATCCTTGCGTGAGTATAATTTTGGAGTAGCATTCTTGGCGCTTGACGGAACATTTGGAGAAGATGGTCATGTACAGGCATTGCTGGATCTAGCCGATTTCGCATATACTGGTTCGGGGATAATGGCAAGTAGTATTGGAATGGATAAATCGAAGAGTTATGAGTATGTATCTTGTCGGGGTATTAATGTGCCAGAATATTTCATTGTTCATAGGCATGATTATAATTTGAACGAAAGCATAATAAAAATAAAAAAATCTTTTGGTTTTCCATGTGTGGTTAAGTCAAATGACTCCGGATCAAGTATAGGAGTTACCGCGCCAAGAAATGATAGCGAATTACAGAAATCATTAATGGAGGCATTTAAGTATAGTGCGGTAGCAATAGTGCAAAAATTTATTAAAGGAAGGGAGTTTGCATGTGGCGTATTAGGGAATGCAAATTATGCAAAATTAGAAATATTACCTGTCGCAGAAAGTGTTATAAAGAATTTTGCAATTTTTACTAATCATCAGAAATATTATGCAAAAGACACGGAAGAAATTTGCCCTGCAAAAATAGAAATCACATTGGAAAAGCAAATTATGAAAAATGCTGAATTAGTTCATCTAATTTTGGGTTGTGATGGATTGTCTAGGAGTGATTTTAGATATGATGAAAGTGATAAAAAAGTTTATTTTCTGGAGGTTAATACATCTCCCGGGCACACTAAGAATAGTATTTGCCCACAAGAGGGCAGAGCCATTGGAATGTCGTTCGGGGCATTTATTTTGAAGCAGATAGACTTAGCATTAATAAAAAAAAGACTACAAAGGATATGAAATCTATAGAAAGATTTAAAAAGAACACAAAGTCAATAGAGGGTAGGCTTAGAAAAAAAAGAATCGTTGTCGTTAGCGGTGGTTTTTCAGAAGAAAGGGAAACATCAATAGAAAGTGGGGACGCTGTTTTTACTGAATTGAAAAATAAAGGATTTAATGTTTTGAAAATAGATCCTATCAAGGACGATATTCTTAGTTTTGTTGATAAGAATGACATCGTTTTTAATTGTATCCATGGAGTTTTTGGCGAAAGTGGTCATTTGCCCGCCATATTGGATTATTTGGAAATACCGTATACATTTTCTGGAGTTTATGCTTCGGCCGTTTCCATGGATAAGATTTTCTTTAAAGCTGTTTTGAAGAAAATTGGCATTCCTTGTTTAAAGGATAATTTCGATAAAAATAAACTAAAAGACGGGGAAACTGTGATTCACAAGAAAGTGAGAGGGGGAAGCAGTTTGGGAATGGTCATTAGTAAAAATAAAAATAGTAAGGACGGCTATATTTCTGAGTTGTTTGTGGCTGGAAAACCATTAACCGTTGGTATTCTGGAAAAAGAAGGAAAATTTGAGACACTTGGCATTGTCGAAGTAAAACTTAGCGGCGATATTTTTTACAGCGAAAAAGTGAAGTTTGGTGGGTTAGGGGAATACCAGAAATATTCTGGAAATCTCAGTAAGGTCATTAATAATTATGCTATTGAAGTGGCAAAATTTATTGGAGTAAAGGGATGTGCTCGTGTTGATTTCGTGCAACACAAAAATAAGGTTTATATGTTGGAACTCAATAGTGTCCCTGGAATTCACATGGAGAGCAATTTGATTTTTTCTGCAATGCTCGGTGACTTATCATTCTACGAATTGATATTGTGGATATTGGACGGTGCTTGCTTTGAGGATATAAGGTGTTAGATTAATTAGCGTTGTTTACAAAAGTTGTTAAAATAGTTAATAACAATTAAGTAAACAACATGGTTATTCACAAGAAAACTCGATTAACCCCGATCCAGAGAAAGCAGTTGGCCGATGAATA
>Ga0210044_10006639_pt1 | contig 15141 bp, 14 predicted proteins | sample CryGey13umfilter_2_FD_183959 | JGI IMG/M metagenome (GOLD analysis project Ga0210044, IMG submission 183959) | Groundwater microbial communities from aquifer in Utah, USA - Crystal Geyser 4/9/14 3 um filter (SPAdes) (version 2) | ecosystem: Environmental > Aquatic > Deep subsurface >...
CGCTGCAATTGTCGCACTATTTCACGATGCATTGGTTGTTGTTGGGCTTTATTCAGCCTTGTCCTATTTCTTTGGCGCAGAGCTTGATACGCTTTTTGTCACCGCACTGTTGACTACTATGTCATTTTCAGTTCATGACACGATTGTTGTTTTTGATCAGATCAGAGATTATCGAAAACGATTTGGAAAAGGGAACATTGAAGAGTTTGCAAATAAAGCACTCACCGACACAATGGTCCGCTCTCTCAACAACTCTTTCACCATCATGTTTATGCTTCTCGCGCTTGTTCTCCTTGGCGGCACCACGATACGATTTTTCGCAGTAACCTTGCTTATCGGTACCATCACCGGCACATACTCATCTCCATTTGTTGCAACACCTGTTGCAGTGTGGCTTGAGAAGGTGAGAAAGTAGCTTGAATCATGAATATTCACCCCTATCCCATTGGAGAGATGCAAGCAAACTGTTACCTTCTGGAAAAAGAGGGGCAAGCACTTCTTATTGATCCTGGGGATTCTGCAGACTTTCTTCTCGAAAAGATTATTACACAACGATTAGAACTTGTAGGGATCATTGCAACACACGGTCATTTTGACCATATTATGGCTGTTGGAGAGATTCAGATGTCGTATCCGAAATTAGCTCTCTCTATTCATCAAAAAGATGCATTTCTTCTGAAACGCATTGTCGAAACGGCGCGTCATTTCTTAGAGTATGACCCGGTTGTCATACCAGTTCAATCAACAAAGAATTTAAAGTCAGGAAAATTAGTTATTCAGAATTTTCAAATATCAATTATTGAAACTCCTGGACATACGCCAGGAAGTTGTTGTATTCATTTCGAAAATGAAAAAGTCCTTTTTTCAGGAGATACCTTATTCAAGTCGGGAATTGGAAGATACGACTTTTCCTATAGCGACAAGAATGATTTGCAAAAATCGATCGAGCAAATATTAGCCTTGCCTAAAGTAACTACTGTATATCCAGGGCATGGTGAAGAAACTTCAATAGATGAAGAGAAACATATTATTCAGCAGTTTTTTTAATTTTCTGAAGCTCTACAAGAAGCTCTTTTCGTTCATTTTTCAGCTTTTCATCATCAACCATTTCAAAAAGTTGTTTCATAATTTCTCCTACTGGTGGACCTGGCTTGATCTCAAGTTCTTTCATGACATCTTCTCCGGTAATTTTGAGGTCATGAATTGAAAAGGGCACATTCTGCACTTCGACTAAGCGTTTTTTGAAAAGCTCTGTACGCCAGGATGTTTCTTTCGCACCAGATCCCAGCCGATCTCCGGTGCGAAGCGCAATCATTTCATCAATATTCTCAACCCCAATTTGCCGAATAAATCGACGAAGCGCCTTGTCAGATTGATCTTCAGAAACAGTAAATTGATGTTGCCGGACAAGCATGACTAATTGTTTTTTCTCTTCCTTTGAAAGCTTGAATCGATCCGCAATTTGTGCTGCTTGTTGTTCGCCAACAACCTCATGATTGTAAAAAGTGATGATGCCGGTTTTCTCCTCTTTTTGATAGGTCTCAACTTTTCCAATATCATGGATAAGTGTGGCAAATCTTGTAATGACCTTCTCTGAAGGACAATGCCTGAGTGATTCGACCGAATGGGTCCCAACATCGAAAATATGGTGGCGCTGTGGGCTTTTTTGATCAACGCCAAAACCTGCCTCAACTTCAGGAAGAATGCTTTTCAAGATATGAGCACTTCTTAAAAAGAGTATTCCATCAGCTGGATTTTTTGACGAAAGAATTTTGAAAAATTCATCCCGAATACGTTCCCAGGAAATGCTTGTGATGAGATGAGAGTTCTTTTGAATTGAATCCTTCGTATTTTTTTCAATAAGAAATCCAAGCTGTGCAGCTTGTCGTATTGCTCTCATGAGTCTCAGAGCATCTTCCTTCAGACGTTTGTCAGGATCTCCAACAGCGCGAATGATCCGATCCGAAATATCTTTTTGTCCATTGTACGGGTCGAATAATGTTTCTCCGTCATATGCGATTGCATTGATCGTGAAATCCCGTCTTGCCAAGTCTTCATTCAGGTCTTTTGACCATTCAACTTTATCGGGATGACGGACGTTGGTGTATTCAGATTCTTTTCGATGAGTGGTGACTTCAAAAACAAGGCTATCTTCACCTTGCTTCATCGGAATCCCAACAGTGCCAAACTGATTGTTGTAATAACTATGAGGAAACAGTTTCATGATCTCTTGTGGGGTTGCGTCGGTCGTGAAATCCCAATCATTCACTGGGTGATCCATGATAAGTCCCCGGACGGTTCCGCCAACAAGAAATATTTTGTGTCTCGCATCTGAAAATTGCTTCATGAATCCGCCTACAAAGTTTGGAAGTTTGAGCATGGTGTTATTATACCTCTTCTTGAATGAGTTTTTTTAAAATATCTATATTTTTCTTGTCTGGACCTTTGTTATCAAAGCCGGGAGTTTCAATGATAAACGGAATGTTTTTTGTCCGAGAATTATTGATAAAATGATCAAAAACTTCTATTCCAACATGACCTTCACCAATATTTTCATGTCTATCTCTCAAATCTCCCCGAAGATCTCTACTATCATTCATATGCACAACCGCAAGTTTGTGAATACCAATTTTTTGATCAAATTCATCAATAAATTGCTCAAATGATTCATTTGTTGAAAGATCATATCCTGCGGCATGTAGATGACACGTATCAAGACAGATGCGGATGCGATCATTTCCGACGTCTTCTATGATCTCAGCCAATTGATCAATTATTTGTCCAATCTTTCGATTGCCCGCATTTTCCAAAATGAGAAGAGATTCTTTTGGCGAATTATCAAGAACGATTTTAATATTTTTCAAAAGTACGGGATAATTTGCTTTATCTCGGCAAGACAATGATTTATCTTTACTTTTAAACGAACCAGTATGGACGATGCTTCCCATGATTTCAAGTTGTGGGGCAAGGGAAAGTTCATGGACCAATGCGTTTATTGATTTTTCTCCTGTTTGACCAGGATCTGCAAGATTTATCAGATACATTGCGTGAAAAAAAATTGGATCAATCTGTAACGAATGTTTTCGTTGAATAAATATAGAGATATCTTCTTTTGAAAGAGTGGCTACTTGCCAGGTACGAGGAGAAGATGAGAAGATTTGCAAACAATTTCCTTCTTTCTTCTTAATACTTTCAAGAGCCTTATGAAAGCCCCCACTTATTGACAGATGTGCTCCAATGTTGTGATGCATTTAATTTTATTTGAACTATAATTATGACTATCATACCATTTTTCATATGATCAAAGATCTAAAAGTCGAGATAATAAAACATAAAATAACCATTGTCTTATTGGTTGTTTTTCTTTTTATTGGTGTTATTATTGGTGCATTTTCTGTTCGATTAAAAAACAATATTTCAAGCATATTTGAACCAAAAGCTGAGCATCTAAATGGATATGAGGGAGCACTTACCAATCCACTACTTGATTGCGAAAATTATGCAAATACTGGCATTGTGAAGCTCAATCCTCTCAAAAAAGAAATTGAAGCAATTCGCAAAGAGGCGATCAATGAGGACAAAGTATCAGAAATGTCAATTTATTATCGTAACTTGAGAAACGGTACGTGGGTTGGCATTAATTTGGAAGCTAAATTTGCTCCCGCAAGTTTGCTAAAGGTTCCGGTTATGATTGCATATTTAAAAAAAGCAGAAACAGATCCATCAGTTTTGCAGAAGAGAATTGCCATTACTGACGATTCTGAAATGTTTGAAATGACGCAAGAAATTAAGCCTACAGTGTATGCGCGTCCTGGAGAAACATATACTGTCGACGAGTTGATCAATCTCATGATTGCCAACTCGGACAATATTGCCAAGTATGGCTTGACTCAAGAGCTTGAAGAGAGCTCGCTTGATGAAGTGTTTATTGATTTAGGGTTGATGCTGCCAGAATTTAGTCCTGAAGATGACTTTATGACCGTGAATGAGTATGCCACCTTTTTTCGCATTCTTTATAATGCGACCTATTTAAACAGAGCAATGTCTGAAAAAGCTTTGGAGTATCTCGTCAAAAGCGAATTTGACAATGGCATACGATTAGGAGTTCCGTCAAATATAGTTATTGCAAATAAGTTTGGAGAGCGATCATTTGAAGATGATCAAACGGGCAAACTTGTACATCAGCTGCATGATTGTGGCGTTGTGTACTTTCCTGAAAGTCCTTACATTTTGTGTATTATGACTCGAGGGGATTCTTATGACTCAATGAGCGCGGCAATCGGCGATATATCAAAACAGATTTACAAATATACGGCTCAAAGCCTATCAAGTGAGCAATAGCTCTCTTCATATAAATTAATACTTGACATAAATTAGCAGAGTTGCTATTATATTGCTAATGAGAAGAAAGATGTTTATTCTAATCATATTCTCAAATTTCATTTGAGAATTATTATTGATATCAATAATTCGTAATATGGATGAATTAACACAGCGGCAGATTGACATTTTGACTGCAATAATCAGAGAGCATACCGAAACAGGACAGTTAGTTGGTTCGGAGATTATTGAAAAAAAATACAAACTTGGTGTTTCTCCCGCAACAATCCGAAACGAGATGGTAGCCCTCGAAAAAAAGAACTATTTGCAGAAAGCACATTTTTCATCGGGAAGACTTCCTTCACCAAAAGGATATCGTTTTTTCATTAATAATGTAATGAAGGAAAAAGAACTGTCAACCGTTGATGAAGTGGCTTATAAGCACAGTATCTGGGATGAGCGAGAAAAAAGATATCGAATGCTTTCCCAGGCAAGTCGGGTTCTTGCTCAAAGAACGGGACTGTTATCATTAGTTGCGACAAATTCTGGAGAGCTTTATTATGCAGGAACATATCACTTGCTTGAAGACGAAGATATGTTTGACAATCTTATTTCAAAACAAATTTTTGAACGTCTTGATGAAGTAAATTTCTGGGCAGAAATTTTACGGCAAACACATGTGAGCCGAGAAGAACTCTATTTCATTTTGGGGACCGATGATTTCAGAGATCCCATTTTTGATTCATGCTCAAGTATTTTTGGGGATTTTGAAGCCGAGGGTATTCGAGGAATCATTGGTGTTGTCGGACCAAAATATTTAAAATTTGAGCTTATTGCTCCTCAAATTCGGTTCTTTTCACATCTTATTGAGGATATGATCAAGGAGCAAAAATAATTATTACATTAAACAAAAAAATTAAATGAAAGCAAATAAGAAACACAAAAAAATTGAAAATAGTGAAGAAGAGGTTATTGAAGAAAACACGGAATTGGTAGAATGCAAAGCACAAAATGAAGCTCTTAAACAGAATTATTTACGGGCACTTGCTGATTATAAAAATCTTGAGCACAGAATGGACCAAGAACGATATCGGATGCGAAACAGTGTGAAGCGTGAATTTGTCGAACAGTTGCTTCCCATACTTGACAATCTTGATCAGGCTGAAGTTTTCAATTCAGATCCCGGCTTGAATATGATTCGTTCACTATTTCAGAAATCACTTCAAGATCTTGGGGTTAAAGAAATGGATCTGTTGGGAACGGAGTTTGACCCAGCAAAAGCTGAGGCAATTGAAGCTATTGTGGGGAAACAGGATAATATTGTCGTTGAGGTTTTGCAAAAAGCATATCAAATCGATGGGTCAGTGATCAGACACGGAAAAGTTAAGGTCAGTAAGAAAAGGGAAAATTAACGTTTTACTATTATTTATTAATTCAAAAATTCTCATATGTCAAAAACAATTGGAATTGATCTTGGAACCACAAATTCGGCTGTGGCAGTTATGGAAGCCGGGAAACCAAAAATTATATATTCTCAGGAAGGACGTAATGTCATCCCTTCAGTCGTCGACCCAACCAAGCGAACCGTTGGCGATGTCGCAAAAAGACAGCTCGTACTCAACCCAACAAGAACCGTTTATTCCATAAAGCGACTTATGGGACGAAGATTTGGAGATAAAGAAGTGAAAAATGAGCGGGAATTTCTTCCATACAAAATCTCAGAAGGTAAGGAAGGACACATTGTCGTAGAGATTGAAGGAAAAAAATATACCCCAGAAGAGATATCGGCAATGATTTTAAAAAAAATCAAAGAAGATGCTGAAAGTTATCTCGGGGAAAAAGTCGATAAAGCAGTTATCACGGTACCTGCGTACTTTGATGATGCACAGCGTCAAGCAACAAAGCAAGCAGGAGAGATTGCCGGTCTTACGGTAGAAAGAATCATCAATGAGCCGACAGCAGCAGCACTTGCTTATGGCCTTGATAAGTCACATGCACATACCATTGCCGTTTACGATCTTGGTGGCGGAACCTTTGATATTACGGTTCTTGAACTTGGTGATGGCGTCTTTGAAGTGAAGGCAACAAATGGTGACACTCATCTTGGTGGTGATGACTTTGACCAAATAATCATCAATCATATCGCAGATGAATTTAAAAAAGATCAAAATGTTGATCTACGAAAAGACACGCAAGCTTTGCAAAGATTGAAAGAAGCTGCCGAAAAAGCAAAAATTGAATTATCTTCATCGCAAGAGACTGAAATTAATTTGCCATATGTGACTGTCAAAGATAATCAACCGCTTCACTTAGTGCAAAAAATTAGCCGGGCTAAGTTGGAATCATTGGTCGGAGATCTCATCAAGCGTACCTTTGGACCTGTTCGCGCATCTTTGAAAGATGCAAAGATTGAGGCAAAAGATATCGATGAAATAATCATGGTTGGTGGTATGACTCGCATGCCGAAGATCGTGGAAGAGGTCAAAGCATTCTTTGGAAAAGAGCCAAATAAATCAGTTAATCCTGATGAAGTAGTCGCAATCGGCGCTGCTATTCAGGCAGGAATACTGAGTGGTGATGCTAAAGATGTTGTACTTCTTGATGTGACGCCGCTTACCCTTGGAGTAGAGACGCTTGGATCAGTGATGACGCCACTTATTGAACGAAATACTACGGTCCCCGCATCAAAGTCAGAAGTATTTTCGACCGCTCAAGACAATCAGACTCAAACACAAATTCACATACTTCAAGGTGAACGACCAATGGCTGCTGACAATAAGTCCCTGGGAACATTCACGCTTGATGGGATACCTCCAGCGCCAAGAGGAGTACCACAGATCGAAGTAACATTTGATATTGATGCAAATGGAATCTTAACCGTCACTGCAAAAGATAAAGCAACCGGCAAAACTCAAAGTATCACTATTCAGGGCGGTACAGGACTTTCGGATGAAGAAGTTGAGAAAATGAAGAAAGCAGCTGAAGAGCATGCTGAAGAGGATGAAAAGCTGAAGAAAGTCATTGAAGCCAAGAATAAGGCAGAACACATTGTATATACTGCTGAAAAAGCTCTGAAAGACGGTGGTGATAAAGTTCCAGAAGCGGTGAAAAAAGAGGTTGAAGAAAAGATTGCGGAAATGAAAGAACTTCTGAAAAAAGAAGACGTAACTTCGGAAGAACTCGATAAGAAAGTTGGAGAATTTTCTGATTCGTTGCAGAAAATTGGACAAGCCGCTTATCAAGCTCAGAAACCGCCAGAAGGTTCTGAAAATGCAGGTGAAGCAACAGGAGATACAAAGGATAAAGAGAAAGTAGACGACACAAAGGAAGAGCCGAAAGTCGAAGAAGGAGAAGTCGTCGAGTAAGCTGAAATGAAATTATAAAAGTAAGGGGCGTTATTCAAAATGCGCCCCTTACTTATTTGTTAAATAAATTATAATTATGAATTATTACGAAGAGTTAGGAGTTCCCAAAACATCTACGCCAGCAGAGTTGAAATCAGCCTATCGCAAATTAGCGCTCAAATGGCACCCAGATAAAAATAAGTCAAAAGAAGCTGAGGGAAAATTCAAAAAAATTAACCAGGCATACGAAGTGCTTTCGGATCCAAAAAAAAAGGATACTTATGATCAAGTAGGTCATGACGTATACACTCGATCGGGTGGAAGAGCTTCTGCAGGAAGTTCAGGAGCAGGATTTGGCGGACAGGGATTTGGCAATTACTACACCAATATGGGAGGGAGCCAAGAAGTAAATTTTGATTTTGGCGGCGTTGATCCATTCGATATTTTTGAGCAGTTTTTTGGTTTTCGATCTCCTCAAAATGGTGGCCAAAGACAAAGAAGGTCATCATATCAGATGAACCTGACGTTTGAAGAAGCAGTGCATGGTGTTACAAAAAAAACAGTTATTAATGGAAAGGAAACCTCAATTAAAGCTCCCGCTGGTGTTGACAGTGGCACCCGAATTCGGTATTCGAATTTTGATATTGTGGTACAGGTTCAGCCAAGCAAGGAGTTTCGAAGAGAGGGGCAGGATCTATATCTTAAACATGAACTGAGCATCCCACAAGCTATTCTTGGCGGTGTTGTTTCAATCAAAACCATAGATAAGCCGGTGAAACTCAAGGTAAAACCAGGTACGCAGCATGGTACGATGACACGACTTCGGGGAAGCGGCGTTCCTCATCCAAATTCAAATCAAAGAGGGGATCAGTATGTGATTTGGACGGTTAAAATACCAACGAGTCTATCAGGAAAAGCAAAAAGGCTAATTGAAGAATTAAAAAGCGAATTATGAAAATTGTAACTACCGCTGAGAATCTTCAGACGTACCAGGCATATCTTCGTATCATTCAAATAATTGAGAAATTTCTTCAAGAAAACAACTATCTCAAACTAGATTTGCCGGTTCTTTCACCCGCACTCATTCCCGAGAGTTATCTTGAAATTTTCAAAACTGAGTTTCGATATCTCGATACGAAAGACAATCTTTTTCTCACTCCTTCACCAGAACTTTTTATTAAGCGACTCCTATCTGAAGGTATTGGTGATTGTTATTCCATGGGAAAATCGTTTCGAAATTCTGAACCAAACTCACCGAAGCATCAGCCCGAATTTACGATGCTTGAGTGGTATAAGATTGGAAAAGACTATAAATATATGGCGCAGGAGGTTTTGAAAATGTTATCGGCAATAAGCTGGGAATTATTTGGCAAAAATACAATCACTTACCAAGGGAAGAGCGTATCATTTGATAAATGGGAAGAAATGACCGTTGCAGAGTCTTTTGAACGGTATGCAGAAATAAGTCCTGAGGAATTGTTTGATGCGGAAAAATTTATGGCAAAGGCAAAGAAAAAAGGCTATGTAATTGATGAGTTCTCATTTGAAGATGTTTGGTCTCAAGTCTATTCTCAAGAAATTGAAGGTAATTTAGGAACGAACGGATTCCCAACAGTGTTGTATGATTATCCAATCCAGTTTGCGTCACTTTCAAAGCCAAATAGTGATGGGAAAACAGCTCAGAGATTCGAATTTTATATCGAAGGAATAGAGCTGGGAAATTGTTTTTCTGAACTTACCGACGCTCCACTTCAAAAAAAGCGTTTTATTGCGGATGACAGAGAGCGCAGTAGATCTGGTAAAATAGAACACCCGGTTGACTGGGGATTCATTGACTCATTGGAAAAGGGACTCCCGGAAAGTACCGGTATTGCAATCGGCGTAGAGAGACTTGGAATGATTTTCACAAATTCGAATCAGATTGAGGACTTGAAATTAATAACGGTACGTTAGTTTTTTTACTCAAAAAGCAGAATTAATTAGCAATTATTTTACAAAATGGCAATACAAGCGGGAAATTTAAAACGGGGAGAATTTATCATGCATCTTGGTGATATTTGGCAGGTTCAAAAAACAGAGTTTTATTCACCTGGAAAAGGATCTGCTCTTATGAGATCAAAGCTTAAAAATGTCTCGTCAGGCAAAACGGTTGATTATAACTATAAATCAAACGAATCTATCGAAACGGTTGATGTGACGAGTATAGAGATGCAATATCTTTACAAAGATGCTGAAAATGCTTTTTTTATGGATAATCAGTCATATCAGCAATATGAACTGCTGCTTTCGGTGATCGGATCGGTAATCGAGTATTTTAAAGAAGGAGAGTCGATGTATGTTTATGTTCACGATGAAAAAGCACTGAATATTCGACCACCAGTGAGCGTTACTTTAAAAGTAATCCAAACAGAAGATGCTGCACGAGGAGACACTGTTAGTGGTGCAAAAAAAGAAGCGGAGCTTGAAACTGGCGTTAAGGTCATGGTTCCCCTTTTTATCAAAAAGGGTGAGACGATTATGGTAAATCCAGAGTTAGGCGAATATACCGGGAGAGCATAATAAATAATAATTGAAAAAATAGCATGCTCACAGTAGGCAAACTTTTGCAAAAAACAAGAATCGAGCGGGGACTTACTCTCATTCAAGCAGAAAAACATACTCGTGTGCGACGTCGATATTTGAGCGCTATTGAAAACGAGGATTGGAAATTATTTACTTCTCAAGTATATATTGCTGGCGTCATTCGAAGTTATGCTTCATTTCTTGGTCTTGATCCCGAAAAAGCAATGGCATATTTTCGACGAGATTATGAAAAAAAAGAGCATACTACATTCAATAAAAAGCTTCCTCGATTACAGTTTCTTCCCGAAACACAAAAATTAGTGATTGGTGCATTTTCGGTAATAATTCTTTTTTTTGTATTTTATTTTGGATATCAAATAAATTTGTATTTATCTCCACCAAAAATTACGATTATTGCACCGGATAAACATGCGTTTCGAAATGTTGAAAAAATCACCATTGTTGGCCAAACCCAATCGGAGTCAGTGGTAACGATATTTGGTGAGGAATTATTTCCTAATGAATTTGGCATTTTTGAGTATGATTATCCTCTGCAAAAAGGAACAAATACTCTTGAAATCCACATTAAAGGGGCTAATGGAAAAGTAACAAGTCATACTGAGCAATACTCGCTCGAGTAGATTATTTCCCCAAGGTGGCGTACAAATCCTTCACCGTTTTGCAATTTTCTGAAGAATATGTTCTGCTAAACCGCAGTCGCTTTCCTTCATTGATTACTTTGGTTTGACTAAAAACTGACCGAACTTCTCCTAAAAGTCCTACCTCACCAGTAAACATGGTTTTTGCTGAAATAGAAATATTTTTTACTGAAGATATTACTGCAGCAACTATTCCCAGATCTGCTGCAGGAGATTTCACATCTACTCCTCCAACAACATTGATATATAAGTCATATTTGCTGAGGGAAATATTAAGATTTTTTTGTATGACTGCAAGAATAAGGAGTACCTTATTGTAATCAACCCCCCGTACAACTCGGCGCGGCATAGACAAAAATGTTGGCGACGCCAACGCTTGAATTTCAAAAAAGAGTGGACGTTTTCCTTCCATAACGCCAACAATAGATTTTCCGGGAACATGCAGATCAGTATCTCCTTCAACAAATGCAAGCGGATTATCAACTTCTGCAAGGCCAGACTCTTTCATTTCGAAGATGCCGATTTCATCTGTTGAGCCAAAACGATTTTTTTGTGCGCGAAGCACGCGGAAATTTGATACGCGCTCGCCTTCAAAATGAAGAACGGCATCAACCATATGTTCAAGTGTTTTTGGTCCGGCAACGTCGCCATCTTTTGTGACGTGGCCAACGATCATAATTGGGACGCCAGATTCTTTCGCGAGACGAATAAGCTTTGAAGTGGCTTCTCGAAGTTGTGATACATTTCCCGGAGGACTATCAACCTCTTTTGAGTACACGGTCTGAATAGAATCAATTACTATGACATCCAGCTTTTGCTTCATCTCGTCAATGCCATCAATAATTCCCTCAACCTGTAGGGTATCTGAAAAAATAAATGAGGGAAGGTCAAGTTTTAGTCTGTCAGCACGATCTTTGATCTGCTCTGCAGACTCTTCCCCCGAGATATACACGGTGTTTAGATTTTTAAGTCCTTGCAAAAGAAGTGTCGACTTTCCTACGCCTGGCTCACCAGATATGAGTATTGCAGAGCCCTTTACCATTCCGCCACCAAGTACTCGATCAAATTCAAACATACCCGTTGAGACGCGTCGATTGTCAAGTGGTTTTATTTTTTGAAATGAAGTTTTTGAAAATGATTGTGTTTTACTAGATTTTGTTTTGCTCGGTTCACCAATTCCCCGTGATTCTTTGAATGTTTCCCACTGTTGACAGTTGGGGCAACGTCCAAGCCAGGCAGCCGAACCTTCTCCACAATTTGAACAGATAAAAAGAGCCATAGGTATATTGTACCTGAGACTTTTTTAGATGATGGTGATTTATGGATGAAATATATTGTTATAGCTACCTTTCATTGAATTTACAATCTTTTCTGTTAGAATTAGCTGTATGGTAATTGTAAAAAGTGAGTTTACACTGGCATTGAATCAGGTTGCATCCGAACGGGGGATTACTGTGGTTGAAGTGATTGAATCGATGCAATCGGCTATTTTAGCTGCATTTCGAAAAGAGCATCCCGAAATTGCAATTGGGGATGAAAATGAAGTGGATCCGGGAGTTGAAGTAAATATCGATAACGTTACTGGAGAAACACAAATCCTCAAAGATGGAGAAAATATTACTCCTCCGGGATTTGGGAGAATTGCTGCACAAACTGCTCGACAAGTGATTATTCAAAAAATCAGAGAAGCCGAAAAGAAGACAGTCATTTCACACTATCAAGATCAGGTCGGCACCTTAGTTCGAGGACGAGTTATTCGTCGTGATTTAAACAATATATATATTGATATAGGGAAAACCGAAGGAGTTGTTCCTCGAGATGAACAGATAAGAAACGAATCATATGTGGTAAACAACAAGTATGTATTTTATCTTAAAGAGATTGCAACTACCTCTGCAGGGTATTCTCGCATTATTCTTTCTCGTTCACATCCAAATCTTATTTCAGAGCTTTTCAAACGTGAAGTGCCTGAAGTTGGGAATGAGACTGTTATTATAAAAAAAATTGTACGAGAACCAGGCGAGCGAGCAAAAATTGCTGTTTTTAGTAGTCAAAGTGGTGTTGATCCCGTTGGTGCATGCGTCGGTCAAAAAGGTGTGCGCGTACAAACAGTAACAGATGAGCTGAATGGAAAAGAAAAAATTGACATTATTCAATGGAATGAAGATCCAAAACTGTTTATTATAAGCGCATTATCTCCCGCAGATGTTCAGGCTGTTGAACTTGATCATGAAGCAAAACGAGCTCGCGTTACGGTTCTTGAAACACAAGCGCCACTTGCCATTGGAAAGGGTGGAGTAAATGTAAATCTCGCAGCGAGACTTTCAGGCTTTGAAATAGATATTGTTCAAATAGATGATCCAAATGCTCCAAAAGAAGAAGAAAAAGAAGATGACAAGAAATCAGCAGGAGAGCAAGAAAGTGCTACTGAAATTGAAGAGCCAAAAAAGAAACAAAGTAAGAAGAAAGTCAAAGCGACCGAAACTTCTGAAGAGAAAGAAGAAAAAGTGACTGAGAGTCAACCAGAAGAAGAGGCTATCGTTGAGGCCAAAGAAGCAACAAACAAAGAAGAGATAAGTGAGGAATAGAATCGGGCAGGTATTCTCCAGAGACCTCACCATCCATACTAATCAATTATTTTATCGAAATGAATAGATCGCCAATTGTCACAATTTTAGGTCATGTTGACCACGGAAAAACGACACTCCTTGATACCATTCGGAAAAGCAGACTGGTAACAAAAGAACATGGAGGAATAACTCAGCGTATTGGAGGGTATGAAATCAAAACGGGCATCAAAGGATATAATATTGAAAAAATAACATTCATTGATACGCCAGGACATGAAGCTTTTTCAAAACTCCGCTCTCGAGGAGCAAATGTTGCAGATATCGCGATCCTCATCATTGATGCGTCTGATTCGGTAAAACCACAGACAATCGAATCGATTGCACACATCAAAAGTGCAAAAATCCCCTTTATTGTTGCAATGAATAAGATGGATCTTCCCGGAGCAAAGCCTGAAAAAGTCAAGAAAGATCTTCTCAAATATGAAGTGGTCACCGAATCAATGGGTGGAGACGTTGTTGCATTGCCGATTGCCGCAACAAAAGGAGAAGGCACCCGAGAGCTATTGGAAGCAATATTACTCATAGCATCAGATATAGATCTTTCATATGACCCAAATGGTCCAACAGAAGCATATATAATCGAAACAAAAAAAGATCAAAGAGGCATGGTAGTAAGCTCAATAATTAAAAATGGAACTTTGCGCATTGGGGATGAAATTTATTCAAATCAAGAAAAAATCAAAGTTCGTGCACTCATTGACGACAGAGGAAAAAGTGTTAAAGAAGTTGTACCTTCAACGCCATTTGAAATACTTGGATTTTCAAAACTTCCTGAAGTAGGAACGCTTATTACTTCTCAACACCAAGTTGTTTCAAATTCTCAAGAAGAAGATCATGCCGATCACTCTCAAATGGATGTAACATCAATGCTTCAACTTGAAGGAGAAGAAAAACAAAAAAAATTAACGGTAATCATTAAAGCTGACGCACAAGGCACACTTGAGGCAATACTTGCGGCATTGTCAGACAATAAGAATATTGAAATTGTGCTCAGTAGTATTGGAAGTATTCATCGTTCAGATATTTTCCTTGCGAAGACGACCAAATCTATTGTGATTGGATTTTCAGTAGCTGTTGATAATGAAGTCAAACAACTCGCATCTCAAGAAAAAGTTATTATCAAAACGTACAACATCATATATGAACTGTTGGATGAACTTGACGAAGTATCAGAACTTATTCATGAAAAAGAAGAGCGTGAAAAAAATTTGAAAGCTCAGGCAAAAATTTTGGCTACTTTTGTCATCGAAGGCGAGACCGTATTTGGAGCACTCATCACCAAAGGAAAAGTAAATCTGGGAGACACTGCAGAAGCGTACAGAAAAGACAAGCTTATAGGAAAATCGAAATTAGCTTCACTCAAAAATCGCTCCAAAACAGTTCAGGAGGTCAAAAAAGACCAAGAGTGCGGAATGCAATTCACACCTACCCTTGACATTAAGGTTGGTGATATGATAAAATTCATCCTATAATAAATTAGGATTGCATTATGATGCCACAAGGAAATCAGCCTGAAGACATAGGGAAAGTGATACAGCAAATCAAAGAGTTTGTTACAAAACATGGCTCTGGGATTGTTGTAATACCTGCTAAACCCACTCCTGACGCTATCGCTGCGGGGACATC
>Ga0210044_10006641_pt1 | contig 15137 bp, 10 predicted proteins | sample CryGey13umfilter_2_FD_183959 | JGI IMG/M metagenome (GOLD analysis project Ga0210044, IMG submission 183959) | Groundwater microbial communities from aquifer in Utah, USA - Crystal Geyser 4/9/14 3 um filter (SPAdes) (version 2) | ecosystem: Environmental > Aquatic > Deep subsurface >...
GTAGAGCTCCGTGTCCGTGGCGCTCGACAGCGCGCCCCCGCGGATCTCGTCCGAGAGATGACCCACGTTCTCGATGGCGTCGGCGATGCCCTCACGGAGCGCGGCGCGAAGCTGACCCTCGAGCGCGTCTCGACGGGCTGGATCGGGCGTCGTGTCGTACGTGTCGAGGAGCTGAAGGACGTGCTCGCGAGATGCACCACCGAGCATCTGCCGCGCCAGGGCGCGCCCGGCTTGGAGATCTCCGTGCAGCATGCCGTGGCTGAGCTCGCTCAGGCGATTGGGCTCAGCGAGCGCGTGAAGATCCCGCTGCGCGCCTCGCAGCTGGTGCAGCGCCCGCTCCGCGACGGTCGCGTGAAAGGCGCTGGCCGCGTTGGTCTGGAGGTTGTCGGCGATGGCCTCCGCCTGCGCGTCGGTGGCGCCCGCCTGACGCGCCATGGCGCGCAGCTGCGCGGGCGTGGTGTGAGCCGCGAAGCGGGTGAGTTCGCTCGGCCGCATGCCCTGGGTCAGCGATTGAAGCACGGCCTGGGGATAATCCGGCGCACGTCGCAGAGCGGTCACGGCCGTGCGCATGCGACCGAGCATCTGATGCTGTCGGGCCACAGGCGACGGACGTGACGGGCGAGCCCCGGCCTGCGCGCCCAGAGCCTGCCCGGCGATAGGCACGTGCGCTTCGGGCCGCGCCGACCAGAACTGCGCGAACTCGACGCGAGCCCCGTTCAGGCGCGCGTTCAGCTCCGGCCCGACGCGTCCGGCCAGGCTCCCGAGGCGCCCTTGGTACTCGTGGACCTTGGCCTGCGCGTCCTGGGGCGAGACGCGATGGTGCCGGATGTCGTCCCGAAGCTGACCGTAGTCGCGAATCAGCGCCTCGGCGTTCTGCGCGGGCGAGCGCGATCTCATGGGATCGCCCGGCAGGTCGAGGTCGAAAGTGTCGGCCGCGCGGGCCTGAATGCGCTGTGTGTCGCCCATGTTCGTTCTCCGAGGTTTGCCCGCCAGTGCGGGATTCGCTGTGACTTCGTGCTCCTCGTCGGCCCCAAGGCGCGGCGGTTGTGCGCGAATGGTCGAAGAAGTGTCGACGGACGCTTGCGCGCCGGGTGGCCGCCGCCTATTAACCGCCGCGGTCGACCCCCCGGGGTCGTCCAGTCCCCATCGTCTAGAGGCCCAGGACTCCGGCCTTTCACGTCGGCAACCCCGGTTCGAACCCGGGTGGGGACGCAAAGCCTCGGCGCTCACAAGGTGCCGGGGCTTTTTTATCTCGGGCCAGCGCCCGGCCTCCGGCGTCAACCGGGCGGGAGGGGCTCAGTCGTTCGGAGTGGCCAGGGTGCGACGACGACGCCTGGGACGCCTGTCGAGGAGGAGCAGCGCAGCCCGCGGTCCTTCGAACAAGGCCTGCTGGGGTGACAGGCAGGCGATCCCGCGCCGGCCGGACCCGCACGGCGCAGCTCCTCCGCAACAACTTCGCGCGAACTACATGGCCGTTCGGTAGCACACGAGCGTGGGGGCCAGGAAGACGTCGAGCCGTCGTCACGCCGAGCTTCGGTGCGAGGAGCGGGACTCGAACCCGCACGGGAATTACCCCACTGGATCCTAAGTCCAGCGCGTCTGCCATTTCGCCACCCTCGCGGCTGCCGCAATGGAGCCGGCGCGGGGGATGGTTGTCAAGCGAGGCGCATCACTCGCCTGGAGTCACCACGACGCCGCGCTCGACCTGCCAGGTTCCACCGAGAGCGCGACCGGGGCGTAGACCCGCGGCGAGGAGCTCGGCGTCGGTGTGGCTCTGGTCCGGGCTGAGCGCGATCATGGCGCGACCTCCCGGAATCGCGCTCTGGATCATGGGACAGGAGAGGATCTCCTGGTCGAGGACGATGGCCAGCTTGCGATGAATGGCCGCCCCCGTGACCTCGCCAAAGCGCCGCGCGCCGGCAGCATCGAACTCGACCAGGACCGAGGAGCCGCCATAGGCCATGGGGTCGTCGTCGGGGGCCGAGGCCGAGGCCAGGGAGTCGCCGGTGAGGAAGGCCGGCAGCTCGACCAAGCGCGGGAAGCAGTCGGTGACACCGGGCTCGCCCCGCTCACGGCACTCCACCAGCGCCGAGCGATTCGCTGGCAGGGCGGCGCGCGCGATGATCTCCCGAGCGACGCTCGCGCTGGCGCCACCGAGCACGGTGCGCTGCCCGTCGCTCATGGCCTGGGCGCCCGCCGGAGGATCCGCGATGGCGTCCGGGGCGAAGGGATTGACGCTCTCGTCGACCAGAAAGAAGGCCAGCCGACGACCCGGGGTCACGACCTCGGCGACGGCGTCGGGAGAGGTGACGTCATGGGCGCGCAGGCGCACGCGTCCGGGGCCAGCCTCGAGCAGCTCGACATCCACGCCGAAGTCCGAGAGGCGCTGCACCATGACCGCACCCTCGGCGGCGCCGTCGCCCGCGTCGCGGGTCAGGGTCAGCTCGACCATGTGATCGCCGGCGATCGAGTTCGGAGCGGGGCGCAACAGGAAGACTCCCACGGCCGCGCCGAGCAGCCCGAGCGGAACGGCGACCGCGGCCACCCCCACCATGATCTTGGTCCCCGTGTTCATGGGCGCGAGGCTAGCACGACGGGGTCCGGCGACCCACGACGCGCTAGAGGGCGTCGACCACGGAGGGGACGACCTTCCTCAGCGCCTCGTGCTCCTCGGGCGTCAGCAGGGCGATGCGAGCCGTGCCGTCGAGTTCGATGCGCAGCGCCTGCTTGCCCGCCACGTCGGTCCACGAGGAGTTGGCGCCGAGATCCGCCAGGGAAGCGAGCGCACGCAGGCGCTTGTCGAGCTTGGACCAGGGCGCCCCGCGCACCCAGCTCATGCGATCCACGCGCGCCACGAGCTCGGACCACGGCTCCTTGGCGTGCTCGAGCAGCGACGCCAGCCGCGCATCGAGCTGCGCGATGGGCAGCCGGCTCGCCTTGGCGGCGGCGCGCAAGAGGAGCCGAAAGTCCGCATCGTCCAGCTGGAACAGGCCTTCGGTGGGCAGCGTCCTGGGTGCGACCCGGAGCAGCGCGGCCATCTGCACGTAGGCAGCGTCGATCGCGGGCTTCATCTTCGCCTGGGGCTCGAACGCGGCGTAGGCGTCGAGGCAGGCGCGAAACTCGTTCTCGTAGATGACCTTGGGCGCGGGCTCGCGCCTGGGCCACCACGCCGTGAGCGCCTGCGTGAGCGAGAGGAATGGCGCCTGCTGCTCGGCCGAGAGATCGTTCATGACCAGACGGGCCACTCTCCCCGCCACCAGCAGCGCGAGGGGCGGCTTCTTCATCTCCCACAGGGTCAAACCAGTCTCGTCGATGCTCATGGCGCGCAGGCTACGCCCCGCGGGCGTCCAGTGCCACGAGCGCGAGCAGCCGGCGGCGAGCGGCCTCAGGGCGGGTAGAAGCCCATGGTCGAGCAGGCCCAATGCGTGCGGTCGGCGAAGTACGTGCAGCGCGCGTCGCCCCCGGCGTCCACGCGACAGTCCGCGTCGTCGACGCACTCGTCGCTCGAGCTGTGGCAGTAGTAGCCCACAACGGGGTAGTTGATGCGGTCGAAGCCACGGGAGGGCGAGCAGTAGGCACCTGCCCCGCAATCCGGGTCGATGACGCAGTCGCCTCCCAGGCAGGTGTTCGCGTCTCGGGCCACGGCGCGACAGCCGCAGACCTGCGACGCGGCACAATCGCCGTCGGCGAAGCAGAGATCGTAGGAGCAGTAGTTGGTGAGCGCGCCGCCCTGGCTGCGGACGCAGCGGCCGTTGTCCCCCGCCGTGCAGTCCGCGTCGGTGGTGCACTCGGCGAAGGTGAGGGACGGATCCGCGTCGCCGGCTCCGCGATCATGAGAGCAGTCGACGGCGCTCGCGCGATGGTCGAGGGGCACTCGGCCAGTCCCCGAGTCGGTCGCCGTGCCCGAGTCCGTGGCCGTGCCCGAGTCCGTGGCCGTGCCCGAGTCCGTGCCGGAGTCCGATGGCGGCGTGGTCGAGGACGAGCAGGCGCCGAGAGCGAGCGCCGCGCACAAGAGCAGGAGACTTCGCATGCCCAGCACGATGACAGGCCCGCGCGATCCTGGCATCCCATGGGCGCGCGACGCCCCAGCCCCTCGACTCCGATTTGCGGCGGCGCGCCACATCCCCGATACTCCGCTCATCGACTTCCGAGGAGTATCCTTGACCTATCGCTCCAGAAATGTGGCCAGCCACCATGTCCTCTGGCGCATCCTCGGCGCGGTCGCCGCCGCCTCCATGCTCGCGGCGTGCCCCGGCCCCGCGCCCATCGACGGTCACGGTCCCATCGCGGAGAACATCGGCGCTCGCCTCGGCGACCCCGTCCCCTTCGCGACCCCGGAGCAGCTCGCCACCTTCGAGCGTGGCAGCGAAGTCGCCCTGCGTCGCTTCTCGATCGCGGACGGCCTCGGGCCAGCCTTCAACGTCACCTTCTGCACGTCCTGCCACGAGAAGCCCCAGATCGGCGGCGGCGGCGCGCTCTATCGCAACTTCTTCCTCTCGGGCATCCGCCTGCCGGACGGCTCCTTCTTGCCCGGTGAGTCGGCGGGCCAGGCCGGCGGCGTCATCCGCCTCTACGAGTACGGCGACGGGCTGCCCGCGCGCCCGGCCGTGCCCGAGGAGACGAACGTCATCGCCCAGCGCAACCCGATCCCCTTCTTCGGCGTTGGGCTGTTGGCGGAGATCCCGGAGCGCGAGATCCTGAGCCGCGAGGACCCGGACGACCGCAACCACGACGGCATCAGCGGGCGCGCGAATTACGCCCGAGGCTTCGTCAGCCGCTTCGGACGCAAGGCCCAGGCCTCCTCCATCGAGGCCTTCATCCGCGGACCTCTCTTCAACCACGTCGGCATCACCTCGAACCCGCTCACGGACGAGGAGAAGGGGGCGCTGCCCGTGGACAGCTCGGGCGCGCCACGACGCGCGGCCCTATGGGTCGGCTCGGAGCTGCGGCGGATCGCGCAAGCGTCAGCGCCGGATAGCCCGACGGTGGACTTCGATGACGCGCCGGATCCGGAGCTCTCGAACTCGGACCTCTTCGATCTGGTCAGCATGGCCATGTTGATGGCGCCGCCCGTGTTCGAGGCGCTGAGCGAGGCGGGCCTGCGCGGCCGTGACCGCTTCGACGAGGCCGGCTGCGGGGGATGCCACACCCCTCGCCTGCAGGGACCGCGCGGGCCAATCCCGGCCTACAGCGACTTGCTGATCCACGACATGGGGCCGGACCTCGCCGATGGCCTCGAGCAGGGCCTCGCCAACGGTTCGGAGTTCCGCACGCAGCCGCTCTGGGGCATTGTGGCGGTGGCGCCCTACCTGCACGACGGTCGGGCGGAGACGATCGAGGAGGCGATCCTCTTGCATGGCGGCGAGGGGCAGCGGGCGCGCGAGGCGTTCGCGGCGATGACGTCGGACGAGCGCGCGGATTTGGTCGAGTTCCTGAACAGCCTCGGCGGACGCGACCAAGAGACGGCGGGCCGGCTCGAGCCGAACGCGCCCGTGCCGGCGCCTGGCGCGTATGGCGGGCCGCTGCGCGCGCTGACGGCCAGCGAAGAGCAGACCTTCGTGGACGGACGCGCCCTCTTCGATCGCGACTTCGGCCGTGACCAGGGCGTGGGCCAGCCACGCCTCAACGGCGACTCCTGTCGCGCCTGCCACTTCGATCCGGTGATCGGCGGCTCCGGTCCGCGCGGCGTGAACGTCATCCGCCACGGCATCCTCAACTCCCACGGCGCCTTCGTGGCGCCCGAGATCGGCACCATCCTGCACCGCACGACCACGCTGATGGAGAACGCGAATCGACCGCAGCCGGAGGCCAACATCTTCGAGCAGCGACAACCGCCCGCGCTTTTCGGTCTGGGCCTGATCGACTCGATCCCCGACGCGGCGATCCTGGCCAACGCGGATCCCGACGACACCCTCACGCCCGACGGCATCAGCGGGCGCGCCTCGTACGCAGACGGCGGGCGGCTCGGCCGCTTCGGCTGGAAGGCGCAGATCCCCAGCGTGCGCGAGTTCGTGCGCGACGCCTTCTTCTCCGAGATGGGCATGACGCTTCCCTACGAGCCGGGGCAGACCTTCGGGCGCTTGCAGGACACCGACGGCGTCCCTGATCCGGAGGTCTCCATCGCCGACGTGGATCGGGTCACGGCCTACCTCGTCGCGCTCGCGCCTCCACCGCGGGTCGACACCCCGGAGGGTGATGTGGCGCGCGGCGAGACCTTGTTCACGACGGTCGGCTGCGCCAGCTGCCACACGCCCGAGTTGCCCGGCGCGGGCGGCCCCGTGCGTCTGTACAGCGATCTGCTGCTGCACGACGTGGCCCCTCCCGGCGCCGTCGGCATCGAGGACGCATCGGCGGATATGCGCGAGTTCCGCACGCCTCCCCTGTGGGGTGCGAGCCAGAGCGCGCCCTACATGCACTCCGGAGAGGCGGACACCAGGAACGACGCCATCCTCATGCACGACACGGAGGGCACGGCCTCGCGCGAGGCCTTCCTCGCCCTGAGCGCAGCCGACCAGGACGCGCTGCTCGCCTTCGTCGGGTCCCTTTGATGCGCGGCCTCACGCCCCTCGCGCTGTCGAGCGCGCTCCTGCTCGCCCTCACGGGCTGCCCCGACTCGCCCTCGCCCAACGACGCCGGAGGCGACTCCGCCGTCGACGCGCCCATGAGCTATCACGACCCGCTCTCGGCGCCTGCCGAGCCCACCCTCACGCCTTCGAGCTTCTCGGGCGCCTCCGCCTGCAAGGACTGTCATCCGGGCCAGTACGCGGAGTGGCGCACCTCCATGCACGCCTACTCCATGGTCGATCCCGTCTACCGACAGCTCGTGCGCCTTCGCCAGACGGCCTTCGACGGAGCGCAGGACCAGTTCTGCCTGCAATGCCACAGCGCCATCGCCACGCGTGGCGGGGAGATCGTTCCGAACTTCGCCTTCGAGGATCTGAGCCCGATCGCCCTCGAAGGCATCACCTGCGAGTCCTGCCACAGAGTCGCGAGCATCGCGCGCCCCTACAACAGCGGACACGTGCTCGATCCGGATGGCCCCATCCGCGGCCCGCTGCGCAACCCCGACGTCTCCGTCTATCACGAGTCCGAGTACTCCCCGATGTTCGAGTCGTCGGAGTTCTGCGGCGCGTGCCACGACGTGCGCGAAGCCAACGGTGTCCCGCTCGAGCGGCCCTATCAGGAGTGGGTGGAGTCGCCCGCGCAGACGGCCGGACCGACCTGCCAGGGCTGCCACATGCCGACCTACCGGGGCGCCACGGTCCCCGGCGGGACCGAGCGCGATCTCCATCGCCATCGTTTCGTCGGCCTCGACTTGCCGCTCAGCCCGAACTTCATCTCGCCCGACGACGAGGCGGCCATGGCCACGGAGATCCGGGATCTGCTGGGCACGGCCGCCAGCCTCGAGATCCACGCACAATCGCGCCAGCCCGGGACGCGACTCGACACGCTGGTCACCGTCCACAACCTGATCAATGGCCACAACCTGCCGACCGGCTCGACCTTCCTGAGGCAGATCTGGATCGAGGTCATCGCCCAGGACGCGCTGGGACGGGTGCTGTACGAGACGGGCACGCTCGACGCCAACGGCGACCTGCGCGACCGCTACAGCGCCCTCGACCCCTACGGCGACTCGGACTTGGTCTCCCTGGGCTCGCGCCTGCTCGACGCTCATGGCGAGCCGACGGTGCTGTCCTGGGAAGCCGCGGAGCACGTCTCGAGCACGATCCCACCGCTGCAAGCGCGCACCTTCACCTTCTTCGTGCCGACCGCGGCCGACACCACGGGCCCGGTGACGGTCACGGCGCGCCTGCGCCTGCGCACCCATCCGCCCTTCCTGCTGCGCCTGCTCGAGCTCGATGAGCTGATCGATCGCGTGCAGACCTACGATCTCGCCAGCGCCACCGTCGACGTGGACCTCTCGCCCCCATGACCAAGCGCGGGCGGCGGCTCGCGCTGGCGCTGGGGGTGATCACGCTGGCCGGCGTGGGGCTCCTGCGCACGCGGCCGGGCGAGCCCACGATCCCAGGCGCTCGGTTGGATGCGGCGCAGGAGACGCTGAGCCCCCTATGCGACGCCGGCGTCGGACACGCAGACGCCTCGACTAGGACGAGCGTCGACGCCTTGGGCGCGATCGACGTGCGCCTGCTGCTCGGGCGAGGCGTCCCCGAGGCGCTGGCCGCGCGACAGCTCGCGCGACTGAGGAGCTACTTCGCACCCCGCGGGCTCACCATCCGACTGCGCGACGCGCGCCGGCTGTCGATCGACGAGCTGCTCACTCTCGACGCGCCGGGGCTGGACCACGCGCTCGAAGCCCAGGGGCTCGATCCCCACGCCGATGGCGACGCCGAGCGCGAGGCCACGGCCAAGCTGCTGCTCTCGCCCCTCGGAACCTTCCTCGCAGCGCACGCGGACGGCGGCGCGGGCTCCGGAGCCGTCGTGCAGGTCGTGCTCCTGCATCGCATCGGCGCCATCGGCTCGGTCGCCCGGCGGGTGCTCCCCGGCCTGCGCGGTCTCGCCCTCGATGGCCACGGCGCGCTCGCGGATCTGCCGCCCGCGCTGCGCCACGCTCTGGGAGACGCGAGCGGCCCGCCTACCCTCTTCATCTCCCTCGACGACCTCGCGCCCGAGGGCAGCGGCATCGTGGACACGACGCTGATGCACGAGCTCGGACACGCCATGGGTCTGGCCCACGTCGAGGACGCCACCAACCTGATGTCTGCCCAGCCCCACCGCTGCATCCCCGAGCTCGATCCCGCGCAGCGTCGCGCGCTCAGGTCGCGGCTCGCCGCGCAGCCCTAGCTAGGCGCTCGCCTCGGCCCTGCGTTGCTTCGTGGGCCGACGTATGCTTCAGCGTGACCATGCCCACGAAGATCGCGCGTCGCGCCCTCGCCCTCCTCTTCCTCCTGGCCGTCGCCTGCGGGCCCGCTGACACGGGACGCGGGACCTGGGAGCAGGCCTTCGACGCCAGCACCACCGGCTGGCTCCTGAACGTGTGGGGGCCGAGCGCGGACGACCTCTACGTCGTCGGAGGCAACCCGACGGCGGGCTTGGTGATGCACTTCGATGGCACGGCCTGGTCGCAGCTCACCCTCGGGCACGACGTCCCGCTGCTGAACTGGACCACGGGCTTCGGGCCCAACGACATCACCATCGTCGGCAACGGCGGCACGGTCCTGCACTACGACGGCACGAGCTGGGAGCTGCAGCCCACGGGCACCGATCAGGATCTATGGGGCGTCTGGGGCGCCAGCGCGAACGACCTATGGGCCGTCGGCGGCAAGGGGCTGATGGAGGGACAGGCCACCGTGCTGCACTTCGACGGCAGCACCTGGCAAGCGGCGACCCTCCCCGTGCTCGCGCGTCCGCACGTCTACGCCTTCTACAAAGTCTGGGGCAGCAGCGCCGACGACCTCTGGGTGGTCGGTCAGCGCGGCGCCGTGCTGCACTACGACGGCAGCGCGTGGAGCGAAGAGGGTGTCGGCAGCACGGACGACCTCGTCTCCGTCTGGGGCACGGGACCCCACCACGTCGCCATCGTCGGCGGACGCAGCAACGGCATGATCTCCACCTTCGACGGCACGAGCTGGAACACCAGCTCGCTCACGCCCCTCGCAGGACTGAACGGCGTCTGGATGCGCAACGACCACGCCGTGCACGTCGTCGGCCTCGATGGCACCACCGCCGTCGTCGACTTCGACTCGCATCGCTACGAGGAGATCCTCCCCGACACCGCCGAGACCTTCCACTCCATCTTCGGCGACGATAGCGGCCGCGTCACCGCGGTCGGCGGCAACCTCGAGTCGCCCGGCGGCCCCTGGCGCGGCGTCGCCTGGCACCGGCAGCTCGGCTCGAACGAGTAGGCACGACCCGCCTGAAGCGGCGCGCAGGACGCGACGACCGCGCGTCCGTTCGCGGGGGGCCGATGTCCTTCGCTCCCGAGTTCGCGGCGCCAAGACCCGTGAGCTGCAGGATGGTGCCGCCATCGCCCACGACGAATCCGTCGAGTCCTTGGAGGTCACGGCGTGCAGCGCGACGTGGTCGGGCAGCGTCTGCACTTCGAAGGCGCCGGGCTCCTGCGGGTCGCGGGCTTCCAGCGGCGTGGCCGCTTCGGGCGCGGCGGGATGGGCGCCCACGCCTCGTAGGGATCCACTAACGAGCTCTCCTTCGGCGCTGACGGCGACGTCGTCGGGCTGGCCCACGTCCCACGACCAATGCTGGGCCGCGTAGCCGACGACCGCGAAGGGCACCATAGACAGCAGGACCAGATTCCCGGACGTGCCCAGGATTCCAGGAGGCTGCGGATTGCGCAGCTCGCGCTGGCGGATGGAGCCGTGGACGCCCCACGTGGTAGCCTCGGGCGCGTCACCCCAAGGAGTCCCGTGCATCGCTATCCCCTCCTCACCCTCGTCCTCTTGCTCGCGACTGCCTGCGGCGGCGGGAGCCCCTCGGCCGAACACGCGACGAACACCGACTCCACGTCGGGCGGATCAGACCCGAGCAGCGCGGACGGCGCGGACGGGGAAGCCCCTCAGGAGTTCCAGCTCCACGAAGCGGACAACAGCCAGCGCGAGCATCCCTCGCAGATCGAGTCGAACGCGACCGAGGCGGCCATCCGCTTCTTCGTCGTCGACCCCGACACCGGGCCCATCTCGGCCACCGTGGTCAAGCTGACCGCGCCCGACGGCTCCGTCTACTACACGGGCAGCACGGACTCGCAGGGCTACGCCGAGATGCTCGTGCCCGTGGGCCAGCGCTACCAGCTCGAGTACGTCAGCCTCGGGCGCAACAGGACGCACGCCAGTGTCAACGTGCCCGAGGGTCCGCGCCAGGACATCCGCCTCACCCTACGCCGCCACCAGTGGCGTCCGCCGGCGGCTCCCGAGCCCACGGCCGGCACGCCCGCGACGCCTCAGCCCACCCACGAGCGCTTCGTGGTCGACGGCATCCTCTTCGACAGCGGACGCGCCACCATTCAGGAGTCGTCCTATTCGCGCCTGGGCAACGTCGTCGAGTTCATGCAGCACATGCCCGACGCTCGCATCCGCATCTCCGGCTACACCGACAGCATGGGCGACGACGAGCGCAACCGGCAGCTCTCGCAAGCACGCGCCGAGGCCGTGCGCTTGTACCTCGTCTCCCAAGACATCGACGCGGGCCGCATCGAGGCCGTCGGCTACGGCGAGGCGGATCCCATCGCCTCCAACGACACGGAATCCGGCCGCGCCCAGAACCGCCGCATCGAGGTGATGGAGCTGTAGCGAGACCGAGCGCCGAGGGCATGGTCGAGCGCGTGCCGGCGCGTGCGGCAACTCCCGTCGTTCGTCGAGCCTGGCCCACCACTGCCAGCGGGAGTCCATCGCGTACGAGGAATGGTCCACCTTCGAGCAGGTGCGCGAGAGGTTCGAGGGGGTGAGGAGCGAGGCGTAGCGGACGCCTGTCCGCGAAGCTGCCCCCATCGAGATCCTGATCATAGCCCCCGGTGAGCAGGCTTGGACAACGTTCCTGCGACCCGCAGAGTGCGAGCGCCTGGTCGCGACGAGCACGCATCGGTACGATTGCCCGATGTCCGAGACACTTCTGGACCGTCTGGGCAAACTGAACGTGTGGAAGCGGGGGGCGCAGCGCGCACCACACAAGCCTCTCTTGCTGCTGCTGATGTTCGGGCGCCTTCAACGCGGCGAAGCGCGGTTGGTCGGCTTCGGCGAAGTGGAGAAGCCATTGGCGGCCTTGCTCAAGGCTTTTGGGCCGCCGACTCGCCCATCGCCGGAGAACCCCTATTGGTATCTGCAAAGGGACGGCGTGTGGGTCTTCGAAGGACCCACCGACGGTCTCGCCGGTCCGACCAACACCCCGAGGGTCATGGCCCTGCGCGACGGCCCCGCGGTGGCGGGCCTACCTCGTGCGGACTTCGAACAGCTAGAGGCGGATCCGGGGTTACTGTCGACTGCGGCTCGCCTCCTGCTCGAGGAGCACTTCCCCGAGACGCTGCACGAAGACATCCTCCAGGCGGTGGGTCTCAGTCTCGATGTCTCGGGCAACGCGAGCAAGCGCCGACGAGACCCGCGCTTCCGTCCCGCAGTGTTGGCAGCCTACGACTATCGCTGCGCCGTCTGTGATTGGCAGCTGGTAGCGGATGGCGTGGTCGAGGGGCTCGATGCCGCTCACGTGAAGTGGCACGCGGCAGATGGACCGGACGAAGTCTCCAACGGCCTCGCCCTGTGCTCCCTCCATCACAAGGCCCTCGACCGCGGCTGGTACGGCGTCGACGATTCGGGGCGCCTACGGATCAGCCACGCGGTCTCGGGCAACGACGCCTTCGCGTCCATGCTCGGCCGCTTCGACGACAAGCCACTGCGAACAGCGCGGCGAGCCGCTGATCGCTTGAAGCCGGCGCATCGGCGCTGGCACTGGTCCGAGGTCTTTCGTGGGGCTGCCTGAAGGGGACGGAGTCGATGCGGCTCCGTGAGGAGTCGCCCCTGACCGTGGTTGCGGGGGCCGGATTGCGTGATTGGGTAAGCGCCGTCGCGCTCCCGCTGGAGGTGCGCCTTGCGGCTTGATATTCACGGCAGCGTCCCGAGCCGGGCGCTTCACCGGGCCGCGAGCACATTCGTTCACGGCCTCGCAGCGCGGAGCTGGTACGCGCACCTCACGTTCGAGGAGGCCGTCCCCGATCCGCTCGCCGAGCTCCGCAAAGCGAAGGACGTGCCCGGGACGCTAGAGGAGTCCGCCCGGTTCCTGCGCCAGCGGTCGGATGGCCTCGGGGCGATGCAGCCGGCGGCGCGGGAGTGCCTCGACACCTCGCTCCAAGAACTGCGGGCCAGCGTCAGCGGCATCGCCGCCGACCTCGGCGGTGCTCCCTCGATGGTCATGCCCAAGGCGTTGCTGGAGATTCTTGGGACGGTCGGGATCGCCTTCGACGCCGAGGCCGCCCACGATGGGAGCGAAATGGACTACGATCTGGACAAGGTGGGGGACACCTACCGCGCGAAGCTTCTCGACGTGATCCACGCCGCCCAACGCGGCGATCCGGCCGCCTACACGGCGGCGCAGGTTGTCCACGGCGAGGCGCAACGCATCGCGGACGCTTCCGACCGCTCCGAGTCCGAGCGAGAGGCGGCCCGAGAGGTCATGCGCGTGGCGCGAAAGCTCATCGAAGCCACGAAACCCCGCGGAGCGTGAGCCGGCGCGCGCGGGCCTCCCGGCCGCTGATCGAGTAGACTTCGGGTCGTGCTCGTTCCCCGAATCGATCGCAGTCATCCCCACGCCCGCGCCTTCGGGACGTTCTGGCTCATGGCTCACGCTCCCGCCGCCACGATCGACGGGTGGCGGGTGGCGATCTGGTCGGAGACCCGACCCTCGGTGCGGGCCGGCACGCGCGAGCCGGGGCCGGGCGAGATCAAGGCGGTCGTGGGGTGGCCCGCGTCCGCCACCGAACCGCGGACGTGTGCCCTGCCGATCTCGGAGCTGTCCCGGCTCGGGGGCCTGGACCCCCGGACCGCGCAGGTCGTACTCGCCCGCCATGACGTGCCGCCGGAGGTAGAGTCTGTCCTTCGAGCGATCGGCTTTGAGCGCGAGATCCCCGAGCAGGTTCCGGGATGGTGGCTGCTCCACGAGACGGAGACGCCGGAGAAGGCTGCTCGTGGACGCCCGGCCAGTGCGCTCTTACTGAACGAGGACCGCACTCGGGCCTTGGTCTTGGTCGAGGTCAACGGACGCTTCATCGTCCTCTCGACCCGCGCCCTGTGGAGCTACACCTTCGGGCCGCCGCTCGCGCAGGGCGAGACGCTTCGCTTCGTCGCGCGGGAGCCTGACGGCGCCCTGAACGTACGCAGGCTGACGCTGGGGCAGTCGCTGGCGCATGACGCAGTCCGCGAAGCGTTCGGCTCGGAACCGGCTCATCGGCTGCGACGTGATGGCCAAGCGGTCACCGTTCACGTGACGCCCGATCCGCGCTGAGCATGTCGACGGTCGTGCGCAACCCTGGGGCGAGGTGGTGCCACTCATGGATGGCCGATGAGACCCTCCGAGACCTGCTCGACCAATGGGTACGAGACCAGGTTCACCACGCCGTCGGGGCTGACGATGCGGTCACCGCGTGCAACGTTGGCGACCTCTGCGGGGACATCGACCTCGCCGTAGGTAACAAGCGGTGGTTCTGGGCAACGACCGCGTGCGGGTTGCTCGGGGAGCTGCTCTATGGCGCGGGAGCCGGTGGACGATACCCGGGAGCCGGCGGCGGCTGGCGCCCGCCGAGCTCCGGAAAGGCCACACGGTCTCAAACGGAGAAATGGCGAGCCGCGCACGTGCGATTGCGCGCCCTCCGCAATGCTTGTTGTCACCCGGCCCTCGTGGCACCGCAGGGCCGGCAGGGTGATCCGCCGACGCTTCCGCATGAAGATCTCGCGGAGCGGATTCGTGAAAGCGCGGGCTGGCACGATCTGGCGCTCGCCGTCGGCCAGAGCCCCGCGGCGCTCAAGGATGCGCGCCTGACCGCGTGGGCTCTGGATGTTCTCGATCGGGTTGGCCGGCTCGAGATCCCCTCCCGCTGACGAGCGGTCGGCGCGAAGCTCATTCGGGTGCAGCCGGGCTCAGATCCAGGCCGGCGCGGGGGGGCGGATGAATTAGGGCATGAAAGTGCGAGCAGTCCGAGAGATCCTGGGGTTGGAACACGCACCAAAACCCAAGGACTCCCCGCGATGGCGAGAATATCTCCGGTCAGCCGGACAGGGGACGGTGAAGTGATCACGACGCGCATGAGCGAACCGGAGCTTCGCGAGCGCCTCGAGCACGAGCTGTGGTCGTCGGTACGCAAGGTCGAGGAGCTTGCGTGCGCGGAGCAGGTGAGCTTCCGAGACGCGGAGCGCCTCGTCCGGGAGGGGGTGAAGCGCGGTGGGCCGAATGCTGCTGACGCTGTTCCTGGCGCTGCGCGAGGAGCACGTGGTCGAGCAGCTCCCCGAGGGGCGGATCACGTGGTTCGGCCGTGTGTATCGGCCTCCGATACAGGCTCCTAGTCCTGGACGACCTCGAGCTCGAGGTCCGCGTGCTGGCCGAGGCGCACCACGACGTGGCCGGTGGCTCGCAGCCGTCCATCGACGGCGTAGGTCAGGTCGTGAACGCCGGCCGCGACGGGGTAG
>Ga0210044_10006651_pt1 | contig 15111 bp, 13 predicted proteins | sample CryGey13umfilter_2_FD_183959 | JGI IMG/M metagenome (GOLD analysis project Ga0210044, IMG submission 183959) | Groundwater microbial communities from aquifer in Utah, USA - Crystal Geyser 4/9/14 3 um filter (SPAdes) (version 2) | ecosystem: Environmental > Aquatic > Deep subsurface >...
AGGCTCCCTTCGGTCGCCTCCGGAGAGCAACACTATGATGAGTACGAGGATCTTTTTGATCCCTTTTCCAAAGCAGGCTGGTTCTTAGCAGACCCGGATTTTGGTCTGAAGAATGGGGTCCACCTCAGACCTTGATGCGGTACTGCGCCACCTTGAGCTGCTGGGCCGCCTCCTTGATGGTAAGGCCGAGCTTCTCCCTCGCCTCGGTCACCTTGGCCGCGAGGGACATCATCCGGGCCATGGTCTCCAGCTCGAAGCCGGTCCTGTCTACGATCGCGGCCAGGCCGGGCATCGCCTGCCGCATCAGGTGGGCCACGGCCTTGATCTGCCGCATCAGGTGGGCCACGGCCTTGATCTGGTCGTCGTCGAGGATGGTGGTCTTCTTCAGCGCCATCAATCCGGCTCCAGACTCTCCACGCGGTGTAGCCTTCGCGGCAGGCTAGGTGGCCTCGGGGTTGGCTTTGAAGCCCAGACGTTGCGTACAGTTCTCAAATACCTCGTCGAAAAGCTTCTCCATGACCGGCAGCCTAAAGCCCTTGCGGCTGCCTGAGTTCATCGCCGCCAGCACCTCGGCCAGCCGCCGGTTCTTCCAAGCGCCCTCGCGCTTTCGAAGCACTTCGACAACTGACTTGCCCATGCTTGCTCTCTTCATCAGCGCCTCGAACTCGTCGACACGGGCAACGGTCAGGGGGCCAACCTGTGCTTGCTGAAAGAGAGAGTGCACCTCGCACCGGGAGCACAGCCAATCGTACCAAAGCTCATGATCACACATGCTGTCGTAGGTCACGACGACCGGAAGAAGCCGAGCATCTCGGGCAAGGGTTGGCTCGAAGTCTCCACTTCGGATTCTGTCGATCCGGGCATTGAGGAGCCGCGCAGTCCCCTGCCGGTGTGTAGTCGTCGCGGTTCCGAAGAAGAAATCCTCGTACCAGTCCAGGAGTGCTGTCCTAGACTGAGCCCACCGCGCCACGTTCTCGGCGACCATCCGCGACTTGACCGAGAACAGGACCGCCGCTCGGCCCTCGAGCAACACGATATCTTCGATCTCGTCCACTGCGCCGGGTTTCGACGGCAGCAAGAGTCTCCCCCGAAACCAACGGCAAGCTGCTGCGTCCTGGGCCACTTCACGACACCATGACTCGAACGAGTCGCCAAAGGTGCTGAGCCAGATCTGTGCGCCGTCGCGAGCGTTCAGTGCCTTTGCTGCCGCCAGCAGCCGCGCCCAAATCCCCGCCAATAGCTGCGCCCGCATGGCCCAGGGCGACGCGGGGACGAAATTCCCATTCCGTAGACGCAGGAGTGGCTTCCTCAGAAGCACTGTCGGGGCGTGGGGTATTCCGGTCGGCCGCAAGCGGGGTTGGAGCAATGGTTTGGCGGTGGCAGGATCGATTGCGAGATCCTCCCACCAGTCCGACAGCAGATCCCTCCGCACCGCCGTGCGGTCCAGCCAGTCATGGGAGATGATCGGGGGCTTGCTCCCATCCCATGCCAGCACTTGCATCGCGACGGGATAGATGAAGGACTCGAAGTACTCGCGGAACGTGGTTCCAAATGCCTGACGCTGTAGTTCTTCCCACCGCTCGGCCGACGCAAGTGGTCCTCTCTCCGGCTGATGAAAGAACACCACAAAGGTCCGTGCCACATCGCTATACCAGTCCGGGGAGTTGTTGAAGCGCAGTTGGTGGGACATTGTGGCAACCAAGATCTCGCGGTCCGTCAAGTCACGCGAGTCTCCTTGTTCCCATTCGCCCAAGTGATCGTTGATGCCGATCAACCAGAGAGCGATCTCGGTGTCACTGGGAGGATCACCGTCGTTGCTGCCTTCAAGCAGAACAAGGTGCTCGAGGTAGTTCAGCGCCTAGCGGATGGTCCAACAGGCGCTTCGCGATGGTTCTGAGCGATAGCATGGCTACGCAGCCTCGGCCACGTCATCTCGGCTGTCCCGTCTCCGACCCCGCTTCTCCTTGCTGAAGTCGATGCAGACGCAGGCTCTGGCCGCGAGTTCAAGGCCTAGTTTCTTCAGCTTCTGGTGGACGGTGCCGAGGCTGAGGTTCAGATCGGCTGCTATCTGCGCTGTGGAGAACCCGGCCATCTTCTGCGTCATCAGGTACCGATCCCGATAGGTCAACTCTCCGATCCAGGTTTCGAGGTCGATGGCCGATCTGATCTTCCGTCCCGGGTTCGCCGCCATCGCCTCCGCCCATCCGATCTGCACCTGACGGTCGCCCTCGGGGCTGTCGTCGTCGTGGACGCCGTCGATGCGGTAGACCTCGACGTTCCCGTCGCGGAAGCATCGCGGGTCGTAGACGTCGTGGTTCCGACACGTTGCTCCGTCCTTCCCCACGAATCGCCGGTCGAGATCCACGGCCCGCTGCCTGCACGAGTGGACCAGAATGCCGTCGTCGAGAATCTTGCCTTTCTCGGTCGCGTAGCGGCGGTACATCCACCACGTTTGCGCGATTGCATCTTGAAGTCTGTCCTCGGCTGTGGCCTCATTTGTTAGGTGGCGCGCCACGGGGCGGAAGATGCCCCGTCGCACCTTTTGGTCGAAGGCTTGGTTGACTTCGAGTTCTGTCATTGGCTCCTCCATGCAGCGCACACGGGGAGCCCGCTGGCTCACGTGGCGCTGGAAAAACGCCGCCACGTGGCGGACAGGTTTCTGGTACTTAAACGCGGCTCCGGTGGATCAGATTAGATGCTGGCCTGAAGACCGAAGCTGCGCTCAGGATGTCTTGTTCTTATAACAGAATACATGTCACCCTTCGGATGGAGGACGGTGCCGGTGCAACACAAAACTTGGAGACGAGACCCCGACGCTGGCGGCGTCAAGATCCCCGCCCCTGTGCGCCCCTGTGAAGAAGCGCACGAAGGAGCGGATCGAGCGGTACGCCGAGAAGCACTTCAAGGGGAAGTACAGCCGGATCGATGTCCGGTTTCGGGGCGTGTTCTGCTACATCGACGCCTACCGGGATCCTGGCCCGCAGGTCTACGTGCCCAAGGGGATGACGCGGGCCGAGGTGATCGAGCGGCAGCGGACCATTCCGACCCACCTTTGCCGGCTGCGCTACTACGGCAACGAGGAGGCGTGGTCGATGGGGTTCTTCAGGTACAGCAACGAAAAGTACGAGCTGTGCGCGTTTCAGTCCGGGGAGTTTTATGGGCCGCCCGAGGATGCGTTTGAGATCGCGGCGGGGGGGTATCTGGAGGATTGATCGGTTCAGGTCGCCGAGACGTCGACAATCCGCAACACCTTCACCGCCGCGCCCCACTTCTCCATCGCCTCCCTGACCCGCTCCGCGAACACCGTCAGCTCCTCCTCGGGGTCCTCGTCCGGCTCGCGCTCGGGATCGTCCCACTTCCGGGGCAACAGGATCGGCTGGTACGCCTCCAGTTCGACGCCGGTGAGCTTCACCTGACCATCGTCCTCGCATTGAACCTCGGCCGTTGGCTGACCGCACCAGCCCAACACGGCGGGGCCGTTGAACTGATCGGCGGGACCACCGAGATCTCTGGCGTAGGCCACGTACCTGCGGTCCATGCTGTTGAGGTCGACGGACTCCTCGGGACGACGCGTTCTGCAACACGGCTGGAGTCCCCGTGGTCTGCGTGCACGGTCTGCGGGGTACCCACGCCAGCTTGGCCGAGGAGGCGGGCGAGACGGCCGAGGCCGTCGCCGCCGCTCTGGGCCACACCTCGCCCAAGGTCACCCACGACCACTACACGATGCCCGACGTCGTCGCCGAAAAGCAGCGCAAGCGAGCCCTCAAGGTGCTGGAAGGGGGAAGGGGCTGAGACGCAAATGCCGATCGGAACGAATTCGGAACGAATCGATTCTTTCCGATCGGCAGTGCCGAAAAACCTAATAATCAGAGCGGGATACCGGGTTCGAACCGGCGACATTCAGCTTGGGAATATCCGTTTATGATTGATATCACTGGCAAATTTCCGCAATCATTCAGGTCGGGTGTCACGTGCTGTCGCCGGTTGTCGCCCATTGTCGTGCTGGAGGTAACACCCGAGGTAACACCCGCCCGCCCCTGCCCGTCGGCCTTTCGTTCAGGCCGGAGTTGCATTTCTGGCCTGGCTACCTTGGCCACCACCAACCCTACCTCCCCCGCCACCTCCCCGTTCCCCAGCAGCCCACATCCTCGCCCACCGCCCAAGCCCCAGCAGGGCTACGTAGCTGGGGCAAGACCCTGGGGGCGATGGTCCTGGCCGAGCCGGACTGCGGGACCCTGAGCTGCTGGGTCACCTGCTTGATGGTCAGGCCGAGCTTCTCCCTTCGTCCCGGTGCAGCCGCTCAGGCCGGCCGCCGACAGCTGCCCACAGCACTCATCCTGTCGTGGTTGCGCCTGATGACTGACAACCGACGCAACGCCCTCAATCGTCTGCGTCACCGCGCAGCACCTTCAACTGCGTCTCCAGGTCGGCCGGTGATGGCGCCGGCTTCTGGGTAGCGGCGTCTGCACGCTCACGCGCCGCCTCGGCGTTGGCCTCGTACTCGGCGCGCCGCTTGCCATCCTTCTCCTTGGCCGCTGCGCGGTCCCAGAAGTGAGCGGCCTCAAGGTACGCCATCCTCTCGCTGGCCACGTCCGTGGCTTCCTGGGCCTTGGCCGAAGCGGCTTCTGCTTTAGCGACGTGCGGGTTGCGACCGAATCCCATGTGCTTTGGCCTCTATCGGCCCAGGTCAGGTCCACATCACTGGGCGATCAGTGTACTCCCTGTTCCAGGGACGAGTATGCAGGTAGTAGCCAGCGCTGTTCTTCGTGTTCATTGACTTGCCGAAGACGTTGTTGCAGTTCCGATAGCGGGACTCCAGATTCGTCCTCGCAAACGCGAACGCCCTCTTTATCCAGTAAGGTGGTGGGGCCTCCTCGTCATCGGGTTTGGAAGCCAGCACGTACTGGAACGCCAGTGCTTCGAACAGATCCATGGAGAAGGACAGTGTCTCGGTCATACAGGTGCATCCCGGCCAACCGATCCCCGATCCGAATCCGACCTTCTTCAGATGCTTGATCGCGGTCTCCTTCCCCAGTTCGCATGCGCTTGACACAACACAGGTTGAGCTAAGGTCGGTCTGCTTCAGCATTCGCGCCAACCGATCAAGCGGTATCCTCGTGCTGCTGGTGTGACCGCCCAGGGTGGTCTGCCCCCTCTCAACGAATCCATGCGCACACAAGAACAGGACCGAAGGCGTCGCGGTCTGGATCAGCTTGGTCAGCTCCTTGGTGTTGCGTGCCTTGGCCGATCGCACCTGTTTCAGTAGCCGCTGCGCGCGCTGGAACGTGACTTCGTAGCCAACGCCGGTCTTGCCGAACTCGCCACGGGCATCCCCCTGGAAGCGGGACATCTCCGGGGTCGCGTCGTAGAGCATGTCCCACTTGAGCTTGAAACGAAGCGACCGGGCGATGAGGCGCCCCTCCTGGTAGTCTGACCAGCCCGGTTCAACGATGTCTACGAAGAGCAAACGCATCGGCCGTCTCCTTGTGAGGCTTGGGAGTTCACCGCTTCCTTGGCGTGCCCCTCGGCTCCAGACGTATGCACCACTTCTGTTTCGTTCCGTCCTGTAGGTAGTGTCCGAGAAGCACGAGATCACCATCCTTGCTCCAGCACGCCAGCATGTCCTTCACCTGCAGCTTGTCGCTGGGATCGGCGGTCATCCAGATCTGGCCCTCATACCAGACGCCGTGACGACTCTTCAGTGTTCCGTGCCACGGGTCACCCTCCTCGACGAAATCGAAGACCAGTTCGTATTCATTGGCGTCCTCCCTGTGGATCGCCTCGGTGATGTGGGCCTCATAGCCTTCGTCCTCCCACTCCCAGAATCCACCTTCGTATCGCATGATGTCTCCTTCCAGCAGTTGTCACCTTCCTACTAGTAGCTCCGCACAGTGATTTTGATCGGTTGATTCGCGGATCAACGAAGGACCGGGAGCTGTTCGGGATCGACGAGAACCTCGATGCTCCGGGCGGCTCGCGGGGTGCGCCGAATCCAGCCGTCTCGCTCCAGGGTCATCACCATTTGGTGAGCGGTAGGTGGGGTCACTGCGAAGTAGCGCTGGATGTCGGCCTCGGCCGGAGGGCGGCCATTGATGCGCGTGTAGGCGTAGATGAACGCCAGGTACTGCCCCTGCTTGGCCGTGAAGCTCGACGCCGAGGGCTCGATCGACAGGGGCTCCGATTTGTGATCGCCTTGTTCCATGAACGTACGATACCGCGTGAAGCTCACGGATGACGAGCGGGCCGAGTTGAAGGCGATCCTCGCCAAGGGCAAGAGATCGGCTCGGAAGCTCAAGCGCGCGCAGATCCTCCTCGCGACCGATGCCGGTGAGACCGACGAGGCGATCGCCGCGAATGTGGGCACGGGAACCTCGACCGTCTTCCGCATCAAGCGCCGCTTCGTCGAGGGCAACCTGGAGCGCGCTCTGGAGGAGGAGAAGAGGCCGGGCGCTCAGCGCAAGCTCACCGGCCAGGAGGTTGCGCTGCTTGTGGCGACCGCGTGCGCAGCACCGGTTGACGTTCACTACCCCGATGCCGAGCTCATCCGGGTCGTCCTCGATAACCTCTCGACTCACGCGCCGGGCGCGCTCTACGAGGCATTCGCGCCCGAGGAAGCACGACGAATCCTCCGCCGGATCGAGTTCCACTTCGTGCCGAAGCACGGCAGCTGGCTCAACATGGCGGAGATCGAGATCGGCGTGCTCCGCGGCCAGTGCCTTGACCGCCGAATCGAGGACGCAGCTTCGCTGAAGGCCGAGATCGCCGCGTGGGAGAAGGCGCGCAACGACGTGAAAGCCACGATCGAGTGGACGTTCACGACGGAGAACGCTCGCGAAAAGATGGGACGCGCGTACCCGAAACCGAGCCTTGGTGCGGATGCTCCGGCGAGCCACCTGACCGCCCCAGAGCCAACCGCCGCCGAGCCGATCGTCGCGAGCCCAACAGTGGAGACGACCGCCGCGAGCCCCGCCGCCGCGCCGATCGTCGCGAGCCCAACAGTGGAGACGACCGCCACGAGCCCCGCCGCCGAGCCGACCCTCGCCCTGGGCAGAGCGCGTCAGCCTCCAGCCAATCACCCCAGACGGGCGAAAGCGAAGAAGCACACGAAACGCGCTCCCACAGGTCCAACTGCCCGGTTCAAAGCCCGGCCCACCCTCCCGAAGCGACGACCTGAAAGGAAGACGACGAAGGCGAAGCCGAAGACGACGAAGGCGAAGCCGAAGAAGACGGAGCGCGAGGCGGAACCGGTCAGAACCTCTGTGCGGAGCTACTAGGACTCGATCCTCTCGCAAGAAGGCATCCACTGGAGTCTATCTCACCGACATCCCCCCTTCACGTCAAGGTATTTCCCGTGTAAGCTCGGCCAGTTGGCATTCCGCCATCGGCCAGACATTCCGCCGCTTCGGCGCGGGCCGACCCCGCTGTCGTAGCGCGGGTGCGTCCTCGACGGAGGGGCTGGCGACGACGGTGAGGATGAGGGGCGCATGAATCCGACGACCGAGGACGCCGATGTCTGACACGCTACCGTCCACCAGCTCCGTCCTCAAGGTCCTCACCAAGGATCGCATCGTGGCGATCGGGCGCGAATTCCGCGTCGCGGTCCCGCCGGGCGCCACCAAGGAGAGCCAGATCGATGCCCTCGGCAGCTCCGGGCAGCTCGGGTTCGACGACCTGCTCCAGTGGCTGGGCCGGGACGAGCTGAAGGCCGCCTGCCGTGCCCACGGGCTACCCGATGATGGGCGGGCACGGGCGCTGCTCGCCGATCGCCTGCTGAAGGCGCGCGGCAAGACCAAGGGCAAGTTCACCCGCGAGGTGAGATCGGTCGGAGCCGATCCGTACCGGCCCGAGCCGGGCAGCATCGTGCAGGTCCGTCAGCGGCAGTACCTGGTCGAGGACGTGGTACCCCCGCCGGAGCCAGGCCAGCAGACCAGGGTGGAGCTGGTTTGTCTCGACGACGACAACCCTGGGCGTCACCTCAGCGTGCTGTGGGAGCTGGAGCTGGGGGCGAAGGTGCTGCTGCCGGAGACGCACGGGCTGGGCGACGTGACCCGCCTCGATCCCCCACGGCACTTTGGCGCCTATCTGCACGCCTTGAAGTGGAACTCGGTCACCGCCACCGACGCCAAGCTGTTTCAGGCCCCATTCCGTGCCGGCATCAAGCTCATGAACCACCAGCTCACACCGCTCAAGAAGGCGCTGGAGCTACCACGGGCAAACCTCTTCATCGCTGACGACGTGGGCCTTGGGAAGACCATCGAAGCCGGGCTCGTGCTGCAGGAGCTGCTGCTTCGACAGCGGGTCGAGTTCTCGCTGATCGTCTGTCCAGCGTCGGTCGCCCTGCAGTGGCGCGACGAGATGGAGAAGCGCTTCGGGCTGCACTTCGAGCTGTACAACCGCGCCTTCGTCGGTCGCCGGCGCCAGGAGCGCGGCTTCGGGGTCAACCCGTGGAGCACCCACAACCGGTTCATCATCACCTACCAGACCCTTCGGCGCCCGGAGTACCGGGACCCGCTGCTGCAGCACATCGGCGAACGGATCCGCAAGAGCCTGCTGATCCTCGACGAGGCGCACACGGCGGCGCCGGCCTCGGCCAGCAAGTACGCCATCGACTCCAGGGTGACGCGCGTGATCCGCGACGTAGCCCCCAGGTTCGAGAACCGCCTGTTCCTCTCTGCCACCCCACACAACGGCCACTCCAACAGCTTCTCGGCGATCCTGGAGATCCTCGACCCGCAGCGCTTTACCAGGGGCGTGCCGGTGCGGGGGCAAGAGCAGCTTGAACAAGTGATGGTTCGGCGCTTGAAGAGTGACCTGCGCGAGCTGGGAGTGGACGAGTTCCCGGAGCGCAAGGTAGTCCCCATCGATGTACGCCACGAAGGCGGCGCCTGGCATGCCCGTTTCGGCGAGGCGAAGCCCGTGCTGGTTGGCCACGGGGCCGCCCCCGAGCTGAAGCTGGCCAAGCTGCTCAAGGAGTACACGGATCTGGTGCGCCCGAAGAAGGGGCGCGGCCAGCTCGTCTTCATCAACCTCCAGAAGCGGCTGCTCTCCAGCATCGAGGCCTTCATCCGGACGCTCAGGCTGCACGAGAAGAGCATGGGTGCAGGTAAGGCCCACACGACGCTCCAGGTCGCGCTGGACGAAGCGGTAGACGGCGACGAGTACGGACTCGATGACGAAGCGCTTGAGGATGCGGCGGACGCCGATGTGGCCACCAGCTCCGCCGAGGTCCCGAGCCCCGAGGGCCGGGCCAGGCAGCTTCTCACCGAGATGATCAAGATGGCCGAGGAGTATCGCGGCGCACCTGATGCAAAGACCCTGGCGCTGCTGGAGTGGATCAAGCGGCACCAGTGCCCCGCCGTGAAGATCGGCGGAGCAGATGGTGGCGGCAGGGCCAAGTGGTCCGACACGCGGGTGCTCATCTTCACCGAGTACGGGGACACCAAGCGCTACCTCTGGCAGGTGCTCTCCACGGCCGTGCAGGGGACGACCGACGCCGACGCCCGCATCATGCAGTTTCACGGCGGGATGTCCGACGAGCAGCGCGAGGAGGTGCAGAACGCCTTCAACAGCCAGCCCGATGATCACCCGGTCCGCATCCTGATCGCGACCGACGCCGCCCGCGAGGGCGTGAACCTCCAGGGCCACTGCGCAGATCTGTTTCACTTCGACATCCCCTGGAACCCGGCCCGGATGGAGCAGCGCAACGGCCGCATCGACCGGACGCTGCAGCCTGCACCCGAGGTCCGCTGCCACTACTTTTTTTACCCGGACCGGACCGAGGACCCGGTGCTCAAGACCCTGGTCGGCAAGGTCGAGACCATCCAGAAGGAGCTGGGCTCGCTCGGCACTGTGATCATGGACCGCTTCGCCGAGGTTCTGGAGGAGGGCATCGGGGCGGAGACCGAGACGCGGCTGAAGAAGGCGGAGGAGATCGCCGGCAAGCGCGAGGTTGTGCGTGACGAGCTGGAGGTGCAGCGCAACAACCGGGCCGCCCTGAGCGCCGAGATCGACGAGGCGGGACGCATCCTCAACCGTTCCCGCGACGCCATGGCCTTCGCGCCCGAGCTGCTGCGCGACGCCATCAACGTGGGCCTGGAGCTGTCGGGGGCAGTCGACCTCGTGCCCGCGCCGGTGAAGAAGGGCGAGCCCGAGGCGTTCCTGTTGCCCGAGCTGTCTGCCTCGTGGGCGGGTACGCTCGACACGCTGCGCCCACCACGGGGCCGTGACGAGCCGTTCTGGGAGTGGCGCAAGCGGTCTCCCCAGCCGGTGGTGTTCAGCCCGCCCGATCGCATCAACGCGGGCGTCTCACACCTTCACCTGCAACATCCGCTGGTCCAGCGCGTGCTCTCGCGGTTTCTCGCCCAGGGCTACAGTGCCCACGATCTGACCCGTGTGACCGTCGTCAAGACCTCGCGCGACTCCCTGGTGCGGGTCATCGCCTTCGGGCGGTTGTCGCTCTTTGGGCCGGGGGCCACGCGGCTGCACGACGAGGTCATCTCGGTGGCGGCCCAGTGGCTTGAGACAGGCGGTCCCAAGCACCTCAAGCCCTTTGCGGACGATGCCGACCGCCGCGCCCTGGAGACCCTGGAGGACGTGCTGCGTGATAGCCCGGACTTGACGGTCAGCTCCAAGGTGCAGCAGCGCCTACTCGGCTGTGCGCCTACGGACTTCGCCACCCTCTGGCAGCACATCCATGACGAGGCTGACGCCAGAGCCCACGCAGCCGCGCAGAAGCTCGAAGGCCGGGGCAACACCGAGGCCGATGCGCTGCGCCGGATCCTGCACGACCAGCGTCAGGCGATCTTGGACGTCATCGAGGGCCGCATCCAGCTCGCCTTCGATTTCGTGGAGCAGGACAAGGACCAGCGCCGGCAGTTCGAGGACGATCGCAAACACATGGAGGGGCGACTGACCGCGATTGACAAGGAGATCGACACCGAGCCCGCGCAGATCAAGGATCTGTATCGCGTGGTGCTCAAGCGGCTGGAGCCCGTGGGGCTGATCTACCTCTGGCCCGAGACGCGAGGGTAAGGGGGAGGCCCGGCGATGAGCGACATCGAGACCCGTTTCCACGAAACCTGGCTGGGCATGGTGCAGCCCGTCGAGGGACTGGTGGTCTCGGTCCCCGTGCTGGTCGAGGCACAGTGCATGCACCGCCACCCGCCCTCGTTCCAGCAGACGTTCCTCGACACCTGCCCGCCAATAGAGCCGCCCAAGCCGTCGGCCCCCAAGGACACCCCCGCAGGCCCGCGCCGGATCACGGACCTGCCAGCGTTCCTCGCAGCCGTCCTGCAGTGGGCCCCCGATCTCTACGATGCCGGGGACGCGCTGCCCGACGACCTCTCGCTGTATGTGCCCGAGGGCAAGCAGACCCTGCGCCCCACCCTGGCACTCAGACGCCAGGGGCAGCCGGACAGCGGCGCCAACGGGGCGTCCAGCGACACCCCTGCCGCCATCGCGGGTGCTGCCTACGTGGCCTTGGTCTGGGACGTGCCTGATGGCCTGACCCTCGACAAGCCCGAGACCGAGACCGGCCCCTGGGAGTACCCGCCTGCTGCGAAGTTCGACCGCCTGCTGCGACAGTGTCGGGTGCCCATCGGGCTGCTCACCAACCGCCGCGAGGTGCGCCTGTTCTACACCCCGCACGGCGAGTCGTCGGGGGTCATCCGGTTCAGTGTGGACGATATGGCCAGTGTCGGCGGCCGGCCGATCCTTGACGCCTTCGTGATGCTGCTCTCGGCCCACCGCTTCTTCGGCGCGCTGGCCGAGCAGCAGCTCCCCGCCATCCTGACCGAGTCCCGTAAGCGCCAGGTCAACGTCACCAACCAGCTCGCCGATCAGGTGTTCGAGGCCTTGCAGCTTCTGCTGCGTGGGTTCGAGGCGGCGGGGGAGCGCGATGCACAGTACGCCCAGCTCTTGCGCGAGGCGCTGGAGCGCGGTGACGACCACCTCTACGGGGGACTGCTCACCGTCCTGCTGCGCCTGGTCTTCGTCCTGTACGCCGAGGACCGGGCACTGCTGCCGGTGGAGAGGCCGCTCTACGCGGAGAGCTTCAGCGTACTGGCCCTCTTCGAAGAGCTGCAGCACGACCACGGCGCGTACCCGGACTCGATGTCACGGCGCTTTGGGGCCTGGCCCCGCCTGCTGTCACTGTTCCGGGCAGTCTTCCTCGGTTGTGAGCATGGCGACATGCGGATGCCTCAGCGTCGTGGAGAGCTGTTCGACCCCCACGTGTACCCCTTCCTCGAAGGCTGGGGACCGGCGGGCAGTGCTCCGATCACTCTGGCCGAGAACCGTGCGGCCGTGGCCGTGCCCAGCGTTGACGACGAGACCATCTTCCGGGTGCTGCAGAAGCTTATCCTGTTGGAGGGTCAACGGCTGTCGTACCGGGCGCTCGACGTCGAGCAGATCGGCAGCGTCTACGAGGCCCTGATGGGCTACCACGTCTGCCGCGTGGAGGCCCCGTCGGTCTGTTTGCGGCCCGACCGGGCGAAGGCGATCTGGGTGAGCGCCGCCGATGCGTTGGCGCAGAAGAAGGCCCAGCGGGCCAAGTGGTTCAAGGAGGACGTGGGTCTGACCAAGAGCCACGCGGAGAAGATCGCCAAGGCCCTGGCCGATGCGGCATCAGAGGAGGAGGCCCTACCGATCCTCGAAGGCTTCCGGGTCCGACACACCGAAACGGCCGGCATGGGCAGCCTCGTGATCCAGCCTGGCTCCGAGCGCAAGCGGACCAGCTCGCACTACACGCCCCGGTCGCTCTCAGCGCCCATCGTCGAGAAGACCCTGGCCCCGCTGATCAAGGTCATGGGCGACGAGCCATCATCCGAGCGACTGCTGGAGCTGAAGATCTGCGACCCGGCCATGGGCAGCGGCGCGTTTCTGGTCGAAGCATGCCGGTACCTGGCCGATCAGGTGGTCGCCGCGTGGACCCGCGAGCAGCGCCTGGACAAGGTTGCCGACGAGCACGAGGACGTGGTGAACCACGCCCGCAGGCTCGTGGCGCAGCGGTGCCTGTACGGCGTGGACAAGAACCGCTTCGCCGTGAACCTGGCCAAGCTCTCGCTGTGGCTGGTCACGCTGGCCAAGGAGGAGCCCTTTACCTTCGTGGACCACGCGCTCCGGCACGGTGATTCGCTGGTGGGGCTCGACTTCGAGCAGATCAGGAGCTTCCACTGGAAGCCGGCCAAGCAGGTGGAGACGTGCCGGGTGGCCCTGGGCGCCGCGCTGGACGAGGCCATTGCGCTCCGGCAGCAGATCCTCGACCTGGCGGCCTCGGGAGATGTGGGCGCGACGAGGGAGAAGTACCGCCTGCTCCAGGACGCGGAGGATGCACTGGAGCCCGCGCGGCTCATCGGTGACGTCGTGGTGGGGGCGTTCTTCGCGGCTGCGAAAGATAAGGACCGGGAGAAGGAACGCGACCGACGGCTGGCGCTGGTCCAGACTTGGCTCGCATCGGGCGGGCCGCCTACGCCGGAGCTGCTGGAGCTGCAGCAGGAGATTAGGGCGAGGCTACCGGTGTTCCACTGGATGACCGAGTTTCCGGAGGTGTTCTACGCGGAGCGGCCGGACCCGCTGGATGAGGGGCAGGTGAACCGGGCGGCGTTCGTGGATGGGTTTGTGGGAAATCCGCCGTTTGCGGGCAAGAACGGCATCAACGAGTTCGGTGGCCCGGGATATCTCGACTGGCTACAGGTGATCCACGAGGGAGCGCACGGTAACTCCGACTACTCGGCGCACTTCTTCCGACGAGCCGATGTTCTCCTGGGGCAGCACGGGACCATCGGGCTCATCGCCACCAACACCATCGCGCAGGGCGACACCCGGGCCACGGGCCTGCAGCGTCTCGCAAACCGAGGACACGCGATCTACGACGCCACGCGCTCCATGATGTGGCCCGGCGATGCGGCGGTGAGTGTCTCGGTGGTGCACCTGGCCAAGGGCAGCCTGGCCCTGGATGTGAACGACAAGCGGCTCGACGGTCTGGTTGTACCTGCGATCAACTCCCAGCTCCGGCCGAAGCCCGAGCGCGCGGATCCGGTGCCGCTCGTTGGCAACGTCGGATTCAGTTTCCAGGGCAGCATTGTCTTGGGGATGGGCTTCACCCTGACGCCGGAGGAGCGGGATGCCCTGGTAGCCAGGGACCCGCGCAACGCCGAGCGCATCTTCCCCTACCTCGGGGGCGAGGAGGTCAACACGAGCCCCGCGCAGAGTCATCATCGATACGTGATCAACTTCGGGCAGATGGAGCTGGAGGATGCCGACCAATGGCCAGACCTGATCAAGATTGTGCGGGAGAAGGTCAAGCCGGAGCGCGACCGGAACAAGAGGGAGCAGTACAAGAAGTACTGGTGGCACTACGGTGAAAAGCGCCCCGCACTGTACCAGGCCATTCGCCCGCTGGAACGGTGTCTTGTCGTTGCCCGAACGAGCAAGCATGTGATGTTCTCGTTCCAGCCCACAGATCGCGTCTTTTCCGAGAACCTTGTAGTGATCATTGCTGACGGGCTCGCCACGTTTGCCATCCTGCAGAGTCGAACACATGACGCATGGGTGCGGTTGACGGCTTCCACGCTGGAAGCGCGGCAGGGCTATCGATCCTCCGACTGCTTCGACACCTTCCCCTTCCCCAAGCCCGACCCGCGCACCCTGATCCCCACCCTGGAGGACATCGGCGCTCGCCTCTACGAAGCCCGCGCCAACTACATGGTTGATCCCCAAGTCAAACAGGGCCTGACTAGGACCTACAACCAGCTCAAGGATCCCGACTGCACCGAGCCCCGCATCGTCGAGCTGCGCCGGCTCCACGTCGAGATGGACCGTGCCGTCCTCGCCGCCTACGGGTGGGATGACATCGAGGTGCCGCCCTACACCACACCTAATATTCCCGACGAGGAGAAGACCCTCGAAGCCTTCCAGGACGAGGTCATCGACCGGCTCTTCGTGCTCAACGCCGAGCGCGCGAAGGAGGAGCGGCTGGCCGGGGCGAGCAGCAAGAAGACCAAGGGCAAGGGCAAAGCGAAGGCCAATCCGAAGGGCAAGAAGGCCGGCAACAAGGCCCAGCTTGGCCTGCTGGACGAGGAGTCCGAATGACCGCCGCCGTGGAGATACGAG
>Ga0210044_10006652_pt1 | contig 15110 bp, 14 predicted proteins | sample CryGey13umfilter_2_FD_183959 | JGI IMG/M metagenome (GOLD analysis project Ga0210044, IMG submission 183959) | Groundwater microbial communities from aquifer in Utah, USA - Crystal Geyser 4/9/14 3 um filter (SPAdes) (version 2) | ecosystem: Environmental > Aquatic > Deep subsurface >...
CGGCAGTTCTGGCGCATCGCGGCGATGTCGTGGGCGCCGGTGTAGCCCATCGCCGCGCGCAGACCGCCGATAAGCTGATGCAGCACGTTGCCGACCGATCCCTTGTAGGGCACCTGGCCCTCGATGCCCTCGGGCACCAGCTTCTGCTCCGAGACCTCGCGCTGGAAATAGCGGTCGGCCGAGCCGCGCGCCATGGCGCCGACGCTGCCCATGCCGCGATAGGCCTTGAAGCTGCGGCCCTGGTGGAGAAACACCTCGCCCGGCGCCTCGTCGGTGCCGGCCAGCATCGAGCCGATCATGGCGCAATGCGCGCCGCCCGCGATCGCCTTGGCCAGATCGCCGGAAAACTTGATGCCGCCGTCGGCGATCACCGTGGCGCCGGTTTTCGCGGCCTCCGCGACGCAATCCATGATCGCGGTCAGCTGCGGCACGCCCACGCCCGCCACGACGCGGGTGGTGCAGATGCTGCCCGGCCCGATGCCGACCTTCACCGCGTCGGCGCCCGCGTCGATCAGCGCGCGGGTGGCCGACGCCGTGGCGACGTTGCCGGCCATCACCTGCACGTGGTTGGAGTGCTTCTTGATCCGCTCCACCGCCTGCGCCACCGACAGCGAATGACCGTGCGCGGTGTCGATCACGATCAGGTCCACGCCCGCGTCGATCAGCGCCGCCGAGCGCTCGAACCCCGCGTCGCCCACCGTGGTCGCCGCCGCCACGCGCAGGCGGCCCATCTCGTCCTTGCAGGCCTGCGGGTTCAGCACCGATTTCTGGATGTCCTTGACGGTCAGCAGCCCGACGCATTTGCCGTGGTCGTCCACCACCAGCAGCTTTTCGATGCGCCGCGCCTGAAGCTGCTTTTTCGCCGAGGCGAGGTCCACCGGCTCGCGCACCGTGGCGAGGTTCTCGTTGGTCATCAGCAGCGACACCGGGATGGTTTCATCCTCGGCGAAGCGCATGTCGCGGTTGGTGAGGATGCCCTGCAGCCGCCCCTCCGCGTCCACCACCGGAAAGCCGGTCACGCCATAGCGCCGTTGCAGCGCGCGCGCGTCGCCCAGCGTCTGATCGGGGTCCAGCGTGACGGGATTATAGACCACGCCCGATTCGAAGCGCTTGACGCGGCGCACCTGATCGGCCTGCTCAAGCACGGTGAGGTTGCGGTGGATCACGCCAAGCCCGCCCGCCTGCGCCATGGCGATCGCCATCTCGGCTTCGGTCACGGTGTCCATCGCCGAGGAGATCAGCGGAATGTTGAGCGCGATGCCCGGCGTGACGAAGGTGCGGGTGTCCACCTCGCCGGGGGTTACGTCCGAGGCGGCGGGCTCCAGCAGCACGTCGTCGAAGGTGAGCGCGTCGCGAATCTTCATCGGGGCCTCCCAAGGCTGGCGTGCGGGCGTTATTTCACCATGGCGGCGCTGCGGAAAGGGGCCGCGCGCGCTACGCGGATGACAGCAGGGCGGCGCGCGCCTATAACCGCCACAGGCGACCGCGCCGCAGCGCCGCCGCAGCACCAAGGCGAATGCCGCCGCAGCACCGAGGCGAACCACCGTGACCATCCCTCCCCGCGACCTCACCGACAAGGCGCAGCGCCACCCCGAAAAGGCGCACCGCGCCGACGCCGACAGCCCGCGCAAGCCCGCATGGATCCGCGTCAAGGCCCCCGGCTCGCCCGGCTACGCCCAGACGCGCGAGATCATCCGCGAGCACCGGCTCTCGACGGTGTGCGAGGAGGCGGGCTGCCCCAACGTCGGCGAGTGCTGGTCGCAGGGCCACGCCACCATGATGATCATGGGCGAGATCTGCACGCGCGGCTGCACCTTCTGCAACGTCGCCACCGGCCGCCCGCAGGCGCTCGACGCCTTCGAGCCTGCGCGGGTGGCCGACGCGGTGGCGAAGCTGGGGCTGAACCATGTCGTGATCACCTCGGTTGACCGCGACGACCTGAGCGACGGCGGCGCCGCGCATTTCGCCCAGACCATCCGCGCGATCCGCCGCAAGCGCCCAGACGCCACCATCGAGGTGCTGACGCCGGATTTCCTGAAATGCGGCCCCGAGGCGCTGGAGGCGGTGGTCGCCGCGCGCCCGGACGTGTTCAACCACAATCTCGAAACCGTGCCCGGCCTCTACCCGGAGGTGCGCCCCGGCGCGCGCTATTTCGCCTCGCTGCGGCTGTTGCAGCGGGTCAAGGAGCTTGATCCGGCGATGTTCACCAAGTCCGGCGTGATGGTGGGCCTCGGCGAGACGCGCACGCAGGTGCTGCAGGTGATGGACGACATGCGCGCCGCCGACGTCGATTTCCTGACCATCGGCCAGTATCTGCAACCCACCAAAAAGCACCACGCCATCGAGCGGTTCGTCACGCCCGACGAATTCGCCGCCTATGCGCAGACCGCCTACGCCAAGGGGTTCCTGATGGTGTCGGCGACGCCGCTGACGCGCTCCAGCTATCACGCCGGCGATGATTTCGCCCGGCTGCGCGCGGCGCGGCTGGCGAAGCTGGGGGCGGTGTGACCGCCCGGCCTCACATCCACTTCGTGATCATGCAATACTGCACCTGCGCCTGCGCGGCCTGACGGTAGAAGCCGATCAGGTCGCGGATCGGCCCACTGATGCGTTGCAGGCCGGCGAGGAACGCGACGATCATGCCCGCCGAGGCGGCGTCGTCGATCACCAGCAGCCCGCCAACCACCAGCACCCCCAGCGGCGCGGCGGCGCCCAGCAGCGCGATGGCGGATTTCAGCAGGTTCTTCCAGATGTGGAACAGGATGCGGTTGCTGTAGAGGATCTCCACCAGCCGGTCGGTCGGCCCTTCGCCGCGCCGCTCGGTCACCGCGTCGCTGAAGTCGCGCCGGGTCTCGACCTGCACCGAGGTCAGATGGTTGAGCCGCTTTTGCAGCAGCGGCGCCACCACCAGATTGGGCACCAGCAGGATCAGGCTGATCCACGCGACCTCGGGCTTGACCCAGGTCATGTAGCCCAGCACGCCCAGCAGCATGGTGAGGTCGGCGAACGCCTGGCTGGGCGCGGCGCCGACGAAGCCGCCCATGTTGTCGAGCTCGGTGCTGAGCACCGACACCGTGGCGCCGCCGCCGTTCCTGCCTGGGTTCTTGCGGTCGCGCTCGTGGCTGAGCAGGGTGCGCCGCGCGCGGATCACCACGCTCTCGCTCAGCCAGCCCTGCCCCAGCTTCAGCGCGTATTTCACCAGCGCCAGCGCCAGCACCGCCGCCGCATAGGCCAGCCCCAGACCCAGCAGCAGCGCCTTGTCGCCGCCCAGGATCGCGTCGTCGATCATCCGGCGCTGGATCTCGATCGGCGCCACGTTCAAGCCGGTCGCCACCAGCGCCAGCGCCGCCAGCCCCAGTTGCCGCCAGCCGCTGACCCGCCAGACATAGCGCCACAAGCCCGGCGGCGGCCCGCCCTCGCCCAGCGAACCCAGGCGCAGCGGGCGCATCATGCGGATGCGCCGCCGAATTTGTCGCCGGATGCGTCATCCGTGAAGCGCACCGCGCCGATATGGGGCAGGTTGCGGTCGCGCTGGGCGTAGTCGATGCCGTAGCCGACCACGAAGGCGTCGGGGATCTCGAACCCCACCCAGCGCGCCTGCACCGCCGTCTCGCGCCGCGACGGCTTGTCGAGCAGCGCGCAGACCTCCAGCCGCGCAGGCGCGCGCGTGCGCAGCAGGCGGGTGACGGCGGCCAGGGTGTGGCCGGTGTCGATGATGTCCTCCACCACCAGCACGTCGCGGCCCGCGATCTCGCCGCGCAGGTCCTTGAGCACCCGCACCTCGCGGCTGGAGGTGGTGGCGTCGCCATAGGACGACACCTCAAGAAAGTCGATCTCCACCGGCACGGTCAGCTTGCGCACCAGATCGGCGATGAAAATGAACGAGCCGCGCAGCAGCCCCACCACCACCAGTTTTTCGGTGTCGGCGAAGGCCTGGTTGATTTCGGCGGCCAGCCCCGCCACGCGCTCGGCGATGGCGCCCTCGGGGATCATCGGGTCGATTACATAGGGTCGCATGATGGCCTCCTTGCGCTCGCGCCGGGCATGGCCCATCAGGGGCGCGTCACGTCAATCCGGTCGAAGTCCATGCCCACCCACACCGAAAAACGCAAGATGCCCTATTCCGCCGATCAGATGTATGCGCTGATCGCGGATGTCGAGGCGTATCGGGAATTCCTGCCGTGGTGTCAGGCCGCGCGCATCCGCAGCCGCCGCGAACTTGAGGGCGCGCCGGGCGGCGAGGTGATCGACGCCGATCTGGTGATCTCGTTCAAGGTGTTCCGCGAACGCTTCGCCAGCCGCGTCACCCTGCGCCCCGCGACCGGCGAGGCCGAGCGGGTGATCGACGTGGAGTATCTCGACGGCCCGTTCCGATACCTCAACAACCACTGGGCGTTCATCCCCGACGGGCCCGACGCCTGCGTGGTGGATTTCTTCGTCGATTTCGAATTCAAGTCGCGCACCCTGCAGGCGATCATCGGCATTGTGTTCGGCGAGGCGATGCAGCGCATCGTGCGCGCCTTCGAGAAACGCGCCGAAGCGCTTTATGGCGAAGGGCGGCGCTGAGAGCCGCTCACGCGGCGGGCAGGCTTGCCGCTCACGCGGCGGTCACAATTGCGGCGCCCGCCGCAATCCAGCCGCCAAGCGCCCCCACTTGCGGTCTAAGAATGTCGCAAGAGACAGGGAGCGCTGAGCCATGACCATGACCGACGCCTGCGGCTACGCCGTGACGCTGGACGACGCCGCCGCGCGCGACGCCTGGAACGCCTGCGTCACCGCCTTCCTCGCCCATGGCGCCAGCACGCCGCAGCATCTGGGCGCGACGCTGGCCGCCTGCCCCGGCTTCGCCATGGGCCACGCGACGATGGGCTTTTTCCAGCTTCTGCTCGGGCGGCGCGAGACGGTGGCGGCGGCGCGCGCCGCGCTGGCCCGCGCGCAGGCGGCGGCGGACGCAGGCGGGGCCGACGCGCGTGAGCGGCTTTTTGTGGCGGCGCTGGAGACCGCGCTTTCGGGCAGGCTGTCCGCCGCCGCCGACCAGCTCGACGCGCTGCTGCTGCGCTGGCCGCGCGACAGTCTGGCGATGAAGCTGGGCCACGCGATCCGCTTCGTGCTGGGCGACGCGGCGGGAATGCGCCGCTCGGTCGAGGCGGTGGCGGATGCGTTCCGCGACCATCCCCACGCAGGCTACGCCGCAGGCTGCCACGCCTTCGCGCTGGAGGAGACCGCCGCCTATGACGCGGCGGAGGCGCGCGGTCGCGCGGGGCTGGCGCTGGCGCCCGACGACGCCTGGGGGCTGCACGCGGTCGCCCATGTCTATGAGATGACCGCCCGGCCCGACGACGGCGTGCGCCTGCTGGTGGGCGCGACCGGGCAGTGGGCGCATTGCAACAATTTTGGCGGCCATGTCTGGTGGCATCTGGCGCTGTTCCACCTTGATCGGGGCGCGACCGGGCCTGCGCTGGCGCTTTATGACAGCAAGGTGCGCGAGACGAAGACCGACGACTACCGCGACATCGCCAACGCCGCCTCGCTGCTGGCGCGGCTGGAGATCGAGGACGTGGCGGTGGGCGCGCGCTGGGACGAACTGGCCGCGCTGGCCTCGGGGCGCGTTGGCGACGGCGGCAACGTGTTCGCCGATCTGCACTATCTGATGGCGCTGAACGGCGCCGGGCGCACGGCGGAGGGCGCACGGCTTTCCGAGCGGCTGGCGCTGCGCGACGCGGCGGGCGCGGGCGACATGGCGCAGGCGGCGGCGGAGGCGGGGGTTCCCGCCGCGCGCGGCCTGTGCGCCTTCGCCGCCGGCGCGCATCGCGCGGCCTACAGCCAGCTGATGCAGGCGTGGCGGGTGCTGCCGCGCATCGGCGGCAGCCACGCCCAGCGCGACGTGTTCATGCGGCTGATGGTGGAGGCGGCGATGCGCGGCGGCCTGTATGACGAGGCCGAGGCAGCCCTGGGCGCGCGCGCGCGCAACCGGCGCGGCGTCGATCCCTACACCGCGCGCCGCCGCGACGAGATCGCGGCGCTGCGCATGGCCGCAGGGGCTGGTCAGGGGGCCGGTCAGGGGGCTGGTCAGGGCGCCAGCCAGCGCGCCGACAATGCCGCCTCCGGGGCCTCTCCGCTCCACGCATAGACCGCGCGGCGGTGGCCGGAGGCGGCGAGATAGAGCCACTCCAGCCGCGCGACCGTCACCGTCACCGCCAGAAAATTCTCGCGGCCCAGATCGGACAGCGGCTCACGCGTTTGCGGATCGACGTCCTCGGGCCGCTCCAGCGCGGCGCCGGGGGCCGCCGCGCCGCGATAGGCCATGCGCGACCCCTGCCCCGACGCGGCCCAGGCCGCATCCGCCACCGCGTCGGCGCCGTGCAGCGTCGCCCGCCCGCGCAGGCGGACCTGCATCTTCGCCTGCGCGTCATAGCCGCAGATCTCGACCCGCGCATCCGCCGCCAGCTCCGCCGCCTTGGCCGCGCGCGCGTCGGTGTGGACGCGCAGCAGCCGCCGCGACGGCGTGACCGCGCGCAGCACCACGGTGCGCAGGCGCGGCCCGCCGTCGGCGCCGACCGACGCAAGCTGCACGGTGTGAAAGCCCGAGCGCCGGTCCGCCGCGCCGCGCGCCAGCCTGCGCCACGCTTCGGCCAGCGTCTCCGCCAGATCGTCGCGGAACGCGGCGTCTAAGCTGTCGCTCACGCGGCGCAGGCCTTCTCGATCAGCGCCTCGGCCAGCAGCGCACGCACCGGCGCGGGGTCCACGTCGCGCATGAGCCGCGCTTGCCCGATGTCGTCGGCCAGCACGAAGGCGATGCGCCCGTCGCGCGCCTTCTTGTCCTGCGCCATCAGCGCTAGCAGCGCGTCGGCGCCCGGCAGCGGGCCGTCGATGTCGGCCAGCGCCGCCTTCATCCCCATGGCGCGCAGGTGGGCGCGCACCCGGCCCGGCGCCTCCTGCGGGCACAGGCCCAGCCGCATCGACAGATCGAAGGCCAGCGCCATGCCCACCGCCACGCCCTCGCCGTGCAGCAGCCGCGCGCCATAGCCGGTGGCGGTCTCCAGCGCATGGCCGAAGGTGTGGCCAAGGTTGAGCAGCGCGCGCTCTCCGGTCTCGAACTCGTCGCGCGCCACGATGTCGGCCTTCATCCGCACGCTGCGCCGGATCGCATGCGCGCGCGCCGCGCGGTCGCCGCGCGCCATCGCCGGGCCGTTGGCTTCGAGCCACTGAAAGAACGCCGCATCGCCCAGCAGGCCGTATTTCAGCACTTCGCCATAGCCGGCCAGAAACTCGCGCGCGCTGAGCGTGTCGAGCGCGCCGATGTCTGCCAGCACAAGGCGCGGCTGGTGAAAGGCGCCGATCAGGTTCTTGCCCTGGGCCGCGTTGACGCCGGTCTTGCCGCCCACCGAGCTGTCCACCTGCGCCAGCAGCGAGGTGGGGATCTGCACGAAATCGACGCCGCGCTTCAGCACCGCCGCGGCGAAGCCCGCCAGATCGCCGATCACCCCGCCGCCCAGCGCCACCACCAGATCGTCGCGGCCCAGCCGCAGGTCCAGCAGCCAGCCGAGAACCTGCTCCAGCCGCGCCATAGATTTGGTCGCCTCGCCCGCAGGCAGCGCCAGCATGTCGGCGCGCAAGCCCCCTGCCCCAAGCCCCCCTGAGGCAAGGCCCGCGCGCAACGCGTCGCCATGGGCCGCCGCCACGTTTTCGTCGGTGATCACCGCCACCCGCCCGCGCGGGGCGAACGGCGCGATCAGGCGCCCCGCGTCCGCGATCAGACCGGGGCCGATCAGCACGTCATAGGCGCGCGCGCCCAGACCGACGCGCTCCCGCGCGACGCTTTCTGGCGGGGCGCTTTGCGCGACGCTTTGCGCGACGCTTTCGGGCGCGCCGGTCACGCGGCGTCCTCCAGCGCGCCCGCCGCGCGCAGCGCCGCGACGATTCTCTCCACCACGGCGTCGTGCATCCCGCCAGGTTCGCTGTCGATCACGATGTCGGCCTCCGCATAGATCGGGTAGCGCTGCGCCATCAGGCGCGCGAGAATCTCCGCCGGGTCGCCCGCGCGCAACAGCGGACGGTCGGCCTTGCGCGCGGTGCGCTCGACCAGCGTGGCGAGATCGGCGCGCAGCCACACCGACACCGCCCGCGCCCGCACCGCTTCGCGCGTCGCGGCGTTCATGAAGGCGCCGCCGCCGGTGGCCAGCACATGCGGCGGATCGTCGAGCAGCCGCCGGATCACCCGCTGCTCGCCGTCGCGAAACGCCGCCTCGCCCAGCGCGGCGAAGATCGAGGGCACGTCCATGCCTGCGGCCGCCGCGATCTCGTCGTCGCTGTCGCGGAACGGCGCGCCCAGCGCCTCGGCCAGACGGCGGCCCACGGTGGTCTTGCCCGCGCCCATCAGCCCCACCAGCACCACCGTGCGCCGCAGGGCGCTGGGGGCGGCGGGGGCGTGGGCGTGACGGACCAAGGGCTCTCTCCCGGGAGGCTGGGCTTTCGGAACAAGGTCTTTCGCTGTACACCGCCGATGCGCGCGGGTGAAGATGTGAGGCGAGCGAAGCATGGGACGGCTGTTGCGATACCTCTTGGCGCTGGTGGCGCTGGCTGCGGTGGGCGGCGCGCTTTACGCGATGGTCGCCGACCTGCCGCCGCCGACCCGGACCATCGAGGTGGAAATCCCCGGCGCCGCGATCCGGTGAGCGGGGGCGCGCGCTGGATCGGCCCGTATCTGGACGCGCTGCGCGCCGAGCGCGGCGCCGCCGACAACACCGTGGCGGCCTATGCGCGCGATCTGGGCGACCTTTGCGGCCATCTCGCCGCGCGCGGCCGCGACGGTGAGACCGCCACGCGCGCCGATCTGGAAGGCTGGCTGGCCGCGCTCGACGCGCAGGGGCTTGCCGCCACCACGCGGGCGCGAAAACTGTCGGCGGCGCGGGGTCTGTTCCGCTTCGCCTATGAGGAGGGCTGGCGCGCCGACGACCCCGCCGCGCGGCTGACCGGCCCGCGCCGCGCCCGCACGCTGCCCGCCACGCTCAGCGTCGCCGACGTGGACGCGCTGTTCGCGGCGCTTGAGACGACATGGAGCGGCGACGCGCGGCTGCGCGCCCGGGCGCTGCTGGAGGTGATCTATGCGACCGGCCTGCGCGTGTCGGAGCTTGTCGGCCTGCCCGTCTCCGCCGCGCGCGGCGATCCGCGCGTGCTGCTGGTGCGCGGCAAGGGCGGGCGTGAGCGGCTGGTCCCGCTGACCGACCCCGCCCGCGCGGCGCTGGCCGACTGGCTGACCGCGCGCGACGCGGGGCAAAAGGCGCAGAAGGCGGCGAAGCCCTCGCCGTTCCTGTTCCCCTCACGCGGCGCGACCGGCCATCTGACGCGGGAGCGGTTCTTTCAGATGGTCAAGGAGCTGGCGCTGGCGGCGGGGCTGAACCCCGCGCATGTGTCGCCCCACGCGCTGCGCCACGCCTTCGCCACCCACCTGTTGCAGAACGGCGCCGACCTGCGCGCGATCCAGGAGCTGCTCGGCCACGCCGACATCGCCACCACCGAGATCTACACCCATGTGCTCGACGCGCGGCTGAAGGCGCTGGTGGCGCTGCATCCGCTGGCGCAGGACGGCTGAAACCCCGCCCAGCCCCGCCCTGCCGCGAACGGCGCGCGCCTCCGCCTTGCCGCAGGCCGCGCGCGCCCATACCTTGCGCGCCTGATACGATGCGGGAGCGCGCTCCATGGACCCCTTCTGGCTGATCGCGCTGGCGATCTTCATCCTGCTGCTGCTGTCGGCGTTCTTCTCCGGCTCCGAGACCGCGCTCACCGCGATGTCGCGCGCGGCGATGCACCGCATGGCGGAGCAGGGCGTGCCCGGCGCGCGCACGGCGTTGCGGCTGAGTGAGGACAGCGAGCGGCTGATCGGCGCCATCCTGCTGGGCAACAACCTCGTCAACATCCTCGCCACCTCGCTCGCCACCGCGCTCCTGACCACGCTGTTCGGCGAAAGCGGCGTGGCCTGGGCGACGCTGGGCATGACGATTCTGGTGCTGGTGTTCTCCGAGGTGATGCCGAAAACCTACGCCATCACCAACCCCGAGCGCGCGGCGGTGCGCGTGGCGCCGGTGATCAGCGTGATCGTGCGGCTGTTCGCGCCGGTGGTCTCGGTGGTGCGGCTGATCGTGCGGCTGGCGCTGCGCCTGTTCGGTGTGCGCGCCGACCCCGACGCGCGGGTGCTGGCGCAGGAGGAGATCCGCGGCGCCATCGACCTGCACCACGCCGAAGGGACCGTCGCCAAGGACGACCGCGACCTGCTGATCGCGGCGCTGGATCTGCGCGACCGCGAGGTGTCGGAGGTGATGATCCACCGCCGCAACATCGACTCGATCTCCGCCGACGAAGCGCCCGAGACGATCCTGAACTACTGCCTGCAAAGCGCCCACACCCGCATCCCGGTCTGGCGCGGCGAGGCGGAGAACATTGTCGGCGTGATCCACGCCAAGGACCTGCTGCGCGCCGTCAACCAGCTGATGCGCGACTCGGGGCGCGGCGTGGAGGCGCTGGCCGACTTCGACGTGATGGCGGTGGCGATGGAGCCGTGGTTCGTGCCCGACACCACCTCGCTCGACCAGCAGATGCGCGGATTCCTGCAACGGCGCTCGCATTTCGCGCTGGTGGTGGACGAATACGGCGCGCTGCAGGGCCTGGTGACGCTGGAGGACATCCTGGAGGAGATCATCGGCGACATCGCCGACGAACACGACAAGCAGGTTGAGGGCGTGCACCGCGAGGCCGACGGCTCCTACATCGTGGACGGCGCCGCCACCATCCGCGACATCAACCGGCTGTGCGAGTGGCGGCTGCCCGACATGGAGGCCAACACCATCGCCGGGCTGGTGATCCACGAGGCGCAGACCATCCCCACCGTGGGCCAGGTGTTCCGCTTCCACGATTTCCGCTTCGAAGTGCTGGAGCGCAACCGCAACCAGATCACGAGGCTCAGGGTCAAACCGCTGGCGCGCGCGTCCGGCGGGGCGCGCTGAGCGAAAAAGCGGGCGCATCGGTCACGCCCCCGCCGCCTTGCGCGGGGCGTCAGCGGCGGTAATCATCGCGCCATGAGCACCGTGATCATCTCCCACCCCGACTGCTTCGAGCACGTCAACCCGCCAGGCCACCCGGAATGCGTGGACCGGCTGCGCGCCGTCGAGGCGGCGCTGGGCATCGAGGCGTTCTCGCTTGTGCCGCGCATTCAGGCGCCGCTGGCGACCGTGCAGCAACTGCTGCGCGCCCATCCGCAGGCGCATATCGACCGGCTGCGCGCGCTGTCGCCCGCCTCGGGCTGGGCCTCGGTGGACGCCGACACCTCGCTGTCGCCCGGCTCGCTCAACGCCGCGCTGCGGGCGGCGGGGGCCAACGTGCTGGCGGTGGACATGGTGATGGGCGGCGAGGCGCCCAACGCCTTTTGCGCGGTGCGCCCGCCCGGCCACCACGCCGAGGCGATGCGCGCCATGGGTTTCTGCCTGTTCGGCAACGCCGCCATCGGCGCGCTGCACGCGGTGGAGGCGCACGGCCTGACGCGCGTCGCGGTGGTGGATTTCGACGTGCACCACGGCAACGGCACGCAGGACATCTTTCAGAACGACGGCCGGCTGCTCTACGCCTCGACGCACGAATGGCCGCTCTACCCCGGCACCGGCGCGGCGGAGGAGACCGGCGTCGGCAACATCGTCAACGCGCCGCTGCCCGGCATGTCGGGCGGGCGGGAGTTCCGCGCCGCCTTCGACACGCTGATCCTGCCCGCGCTCGACCGGTTCCGCCCCGAACTGCTGATCGTCTCCGCCGGCTTCGACGCCCACGCGCGCGATCCGCTGGCCACCCTGCAACTGGGCGAGGCCGATTTCGTCTGGGCGACCAACGCGCTGTGCGACATCGCCGACGCGCATTGCCGCGGCAGGCTCGTCTCGACGCTGGAGGGCGGCTATGATCTGGAGGCGCTGGCGCGGTCAACGGCGGCGCATGTGCGGGTGCTGATGGAGCGGGCGCGATGACGGATGCGGCGGGCAAGGGCGCCAGGAACGCGAAACAGGATGGCGACATCGCCGCGATGAGCTTCGAGGACGCCATGAAGGCGCTGGAAGCCATCGTCGAGAAGCTGGAGAGCGGCGAGGCCCCGCTGGAGGAGAGCATCACCCTCTACGAACGCGGCGCCCTGCTGCGCGCCCATTGCGAGGCCAGGCTCAAGGACGCCGAGATGCGCGTCGAGCAGATCGTGCAGGGCGAGGGCGGCCCGGCGCCGGCGCCGTTCCCGACCGAATGACCCCTTTTCCCGACGCGCTGAGCGCCGCCGCCGCGCGCGCGGAGGCGGCGCTGGAGCGGCTGTCGCCGCAGCCGGGCCCCGGCGCGCAAGGCAGGCTGGCGGCGGCGATGCGCCATGCGGTCCTGGGCGGCGGCAAGCGGCTGCGCGGGTTTCTCGCCATCGAGTCCGCCGCGCTGTTCGGCGCCGAGCCCGCGCAGGCCGACCGCGCGGCGGCGGCGGTGGAGTGCCTGCACGCCTACAGCCTGGTGCATGACGACCTGCCCTGCATGGACGACGACGCGCTGAGGCGCGGCAAGCCCACCGTGCATGTGGCGTGGGACGAGGCGACCGCCGTGCTGGCGGGCGACGCGCTGCAGACGCTGGCGTTCGAGATCCTGTGCGACCCCGCCACCCATCCCGACGCGGCCGTGCGCGCCGATCTGGCGCTGGCGCTGGCGCGCGCCTCCGGCCTTGGCGGCATGGTCGGCGGTCAGGCGCTGGATCTGGCCGCCGAGACGGCCCCTGCGCCGCTGGACGCCGACGCCATCGCCGCGCTGCAACAGCTCAAGACCGGCGCGCTGATCGCCTATGCGGCGGAGGCGGGCGCGATATTGGGCGGGGCGGACGCGGGCGCGCGCGCGGCGCTGGCGCGATACGGCCGCGACCTTGGCGCCGCGTTTCAGATCCGCGACGACCTGCTGGACGTGGAGGGCGACGCGGCGGCGGCAGGCAAGCGGCTGGGCAAGGACGCCGAGGCGGGCAAGGCGACCTTCGTCAGCACGCTGGGGCTGGCGGGCGCGCGCGCCCGCGCGCAAGCGCACGCCGACGCGGCGAAGGCGGCGCTGGCGCGGTTCGGCCCGCGCGCCGCCACGCTGGCCGCCGCCGCCGACTATGCCGTGACCCGGCGCCGCTGAGGCGCCCAGACCCATCACACCGCCTGACAAGGAGGCCGACCATGGCCGACGCCCCCCGCCCGATCACGCCGCTGCTCGACGCCGTCAAGGCGCCTGCGGACCTCAAGCGCCTCAGCGACGCGCAGTTGCGCACGCTGGCCGACGAACTGCGCGCCGAGACCATCTCCGCCGTCTCGGTCACCGGCGGGCACCTTGGCGCGGGCTTGGGCGTGGTCGAGCTGACCGTCGCGATCCACGCGGTGTTCGATGCGCCGCGCGACAAGCTGATCTGGGATGTCGGCCACCAGTGCTATCCGCACAAGATATTGACCGGACGGCGCGACCGCATCCGCACCCTGCGCATGGGCGGCGGGCTGTCGGGCTTCACCAAGCGCAGCGAAAGCGCCTATGACCCCTTCGGCGCCGCGCATTCCTCCACCTCGATCTCCGCCGCGCTGGGCTTCGCCACGGCGCGCGACCTCGGCATGGGCGACGTGGGCGACGCGATCGCGGTGATCGGCGACGGCGCGCTGACCGCCGGCATGGCCTATGAGGCGATGAACAACGCCGGCCACCAGAAGCGGCGCCTGATCGTGATCCTGAACGACAACGACATGTCGATCGCGCCCCCCGTCGGCGCGATGTCGGACTATCTCACCCGGCTCTGGACCACCGGCCCGTTCCAGGACCTGCGCGCCGCCGCGAAATCCGGCCTCGGCCTGCTGCCCTCGCCGCTGCGCGAAGGCGCGCTGCGCGCGCGCGAACTGGTCAAGGGCGTCACCGTGGGCGGCACGCTGTTCGAGGAGCTGGGCTTTCAGTATATCGGCCCGGTGGACGGCCACGACATGGGCGCGCTGCTGGCGGTGCTGCGCACGGTCAAGGCGCGCGCCGACGGCCCCGTGCTGATCCACGCGCTCACGAAAAAGGGCAAGGGTTATCCGCCCGCCGAGGCGGCGGCGGACAAGTATCACGGCGTGGCGAAATTCGACGTTCTGACCGGCGCGCAGGCCAAGGCGCCCTCCAACGCGCCCAGCTTCACCAAGGTTTTCGCGCAAAGCCTGATCGCTCAGGCGGAGGCCGACGCGCGCATCGTCGCCGTCACCGCCGCCATGCCCGACGGCACCGGGCTGAACCTGTTCGCCGAGCGTTTTCCGACCCGCTGCTTCGACGTCGGCATCGCCGAGCAGCACGCGGTGACGTTCTGCGCCGGGATGGCCGCCGGGGGGCTGAAACCGTTCTGCGCGATCTACTCGACCTTCCTGCAGCGCGGCTACGATCAGGTGGTGCACGACGTGGCGATCCAGCGGCTGCCGGTGCGCTTCGCCATCGACCGCGCCGGGCTGGTGGGCGCCGACGGCGCGACGCACGCGGGCGCCTTCGACGTGGCGTTCCTCGCCAACCTGCCCGGCTTTGTGGTGATGGCGGCGGCGGACGAGGCCGAACTGGTCCACATGGTCGCCACCGCCGCCGCGATCGACGACCGGCCCAGCGCGTTCCGCTTTCCGCGCGGCGACGGCTATGGCGTCGATATGCCCGAGCGCGGCCAGCCGCTGGAGATCGGCCGGGGCCGCATCGTGAAGGAAGGCGGCCGCGTGGCGCTGCTGAGTTTTGGCGCGCGGCTGCAGGAGTGTCTGAAGGCGGCGGAGGCGCTCGACGCGCAGGGCGTGGCCACCACGGTCGCCGACGCCCGCTTCGCCAAGCCGCTGGACCGCGACCTGATCCTGCGGCTGGCGCGCGAGCACGAGGCGCTGATCACCGTGGAGGAAGGCGCGCCCGGCGGCTTCGGCGCCCATGTGCTGCACCTGCTGGCGGCGGAGGGCGCGCTCGACAAGGGCCTGCGCATCCGCGCCATGACCTTCGCCGACAGCTTCATCGAGCAGGACAGCCCGGCGAAGATGTATGCGGCGGCGGGCGTGGACGCGGCGCATATTGTCGCGACGGTGGCGGGGGTGATGGGGGTGGAG
>Ga0210044_10006657_pt1 | contig 15104 bp, 18 predicted proteins | sample CryGey13umfilter_2_FD_183959 | JGI IMG/M metagenome (GOLD analysis project Ga0210044, IMG submission 183959) | Groundwater microbial communities from aquifer in Utah, USA - Crystal Geyser 4/9/14 3 um filter (SPAdes) (version 2) | ecosystem: Environmental > Aquatic > Deep subsurface >...
GGATGGAAGTGCCGTTCCGGCTGCCGGCGACTGCCGACTACCTGGCCTTCATCCGCGACGCTGCAGGCCCTATCCTGCAGATACTGGCCCCGCTGGATGACGCCGCCCGCGCGGCGGCCTGGGCGGACATTGCGGCGCAGCTCGACACCTATCAGAGCGAAGACGGCTGGATCGGACCGAACACCCTGCTGCTGACTGTGGGGCAAAAGTGATGGGCAGGGCTGGCTCGCAGGGCGCGGATATGAGAGTCATCATGTCGAAACGCGCGGTCCTTGCCACCCTGCTGGCTGTCGCCGTCATTTCGGCGCCGATCCTGCCAGCCTTTCTTGAAACAGGTCATCCGGTGATGAGCGAGGCCTGGGTGCGCGGCGTGGTGGCGGGTCTGGGGATAGCAGGCCCGCTGGCGTTGGTCGGGTTGATGGTGCTGGCCATCGTGGCAAGCCCGATCCCCAGCGGCCCGATCGCAGTGGCGGCGGGCGCGCTTTACGGCACGCTGTGGGGCGGGGTATTTGTCGTGATCGGTGCCATTCTTGGTGCGCTCGCGGCCTTCGGCGCGGCGCGTTATTTGGGCTTTGATGCCGTGCGCCGGTCAACCAATCCCGTGCTGAAATACATCGCGACCCCCCGGTCGCAGGTCAGCCTGATGCTGATCGTCTTTGCTTCTCGCCTGATCCCGTTCATCTCGTTCGACGCGGTCAGCTATGCCGCAGGCATCACCTGCCTGTCGTTCGGCAGGTTCGCATTGGCGACATTTCTGGGCATCGTTCCGATCTGCTTTGCACTGGCCGCGATGGGCGCGGGCATGGCCGATGGTGGCACCGACTGGATGTGGATCGTGGTGCTGGGCGGCAGCATCACACTGGTACCGATCATTGCGAAGTGGCTGTGGGAGAAGATCAGGGAAGGACGGGGCCTCTGATGTGACTTCGAGCGCGCAATGTGAATGCGCAAAATCGCAGCGCACCCTAACATTGATTGATCACAGGCCGGCGCCGCACACCGAAGCACTGGTGGCATCACTTCGCAATCTTTAAGCCATTTCTAGGACCTGGCCCCTTACTCTTGTCGGCATGGGCGCGCCGTGTTGGCGCCCCAGTCAGAAGAAGGAGCTGAAATGAACGTCCTCTCAAAACTGGGCAGCGCACTGCTGGCCGGCGTGCTGTTGCAAGCCAGTTCAGCCAGCGCCGCCGACGCGGGTGCGGTCGAACGTGGCCGCTATCTGGTCAACACCATCCTCGCCTGCGGCAACTGCCACACGCCCAAAGCGGCAGATGGGCAACCGATCGCGGGCAAGGAATTGTCCGGCGGTGGGCTCTCGTTCAACGCGCCGTTCTTTGCGGGCTCGGCCTCCAACATCACACCCGACAAGGCAAGCGGCATCGGCAACTGGAGCGACGACGAACTCAAGCGCGCGATCACGCAAGGCGCGCGCCCCGACCACGGCCGTCTCGCTGGCGTGCCGCTGGCACCCATGATGTGGGTGGCCTTTTACAAGGCGATGACGCCGGCCGATCTGGATGCGGTTGTGGCCTACCTGCGCGCCGTTGCGCCGGTTCGCAACGTGGTGCCGCTGCCAGAATACAAGCGCCAGGTTCCACGCCAGCCCTATCCCGACGCGGAAAAAGGCTTCACCGAGGCCGATATGCGCAACCCGGCGCGGCGCGGCGCTTACCTGGTGACGATCGGCCATTGCATGGAATGTCACACGCCGGCCAAGGAGGGCAAGACGCTGTATGAACAAGCCCTCGGCACGGGGGGCAAGCCTTTCGGTGCCGCCATGGTCAAAGGTTACCCGGCCGACTGGCGCGGCAGCGTCTCACGCAACATTACCTCGCACCCCGAGGCCGGCCTTGGCCGCTGGACTGACGCGCAGATCAAACGCGCCATCACGCAGGGCATTTCGCGCGATGGCCACCCACTGCAGCCGCCGATGGGCTTTTTCTGGTACAGCGGGTTAAAGGAGGCCGACCTGGACGCGATCGTCGCCTGGCTGCGCACCCTGCCAGCGGCAGAGTGAGTCGATACATTTTGCGTTCGGCAGGGCAGTTGCACGGATTTGCCGCTGGCGCGGCGGTAGTTCTCCGGCCAGGCACTGTGGGCAACAGCGACGCGCCAGGCCGGTATGAGCAAGAAGTTTCCCGTCCAACCTTGGCACCCCGGGCGGGTGTGCTGGGGGTGCGAGCTGTATTGCCCCGCCAGGGACATGCGTTGCGGCAACGGCTCCGACCGCACGCAACATCCGGTAGAGATGTTTGGTGAAGACTGGCATCTGTGAGCTTAGAAGCAGGGGGGCAACGTAGTCCCTGACGGTGGCTCGGGGCGTGGGCGGTGTGGCCAAGACGCACGGATCGAGATCGCGATCCGAGGTCAACGGAGTGTTGCGACGATATATCGATTTCAGTAAAGTCCGTCAATGAAGCCAATCTGCTTCCTCGGCAACTCGCTCGAGTTGTTGCGCGACTTCCCGGAAGATGCCGGTCAGGACGTGGGCTACCAGCTCGACCAGGTGCAGCGCGGCAGGCAGCCGAGCGACTTCAAATCGATGCCGACGGTGGGCAAGGGCGTCGAGGAATTGCGGGTATGGGATGAGAGAGGGACGTACCGGGTGATCTACATCGCCCGACTCGAGGAGGCGGTGTACGTCCGCCATGCGTTCCAGAAAAAGACCCAGGCCACGAGCAAGCATGACGTCGAAGTGGCGAAGAACAGGTATGCGGAGCTGATGCGAGGACGCCGATGAAGAAGCGCAGCGACACTTATGCGAGTGTCTGGGACGCGATCGCGGACACGCCCGAGCAGGCGGCGAACCTGCGCGCGCGAGCCGAGTTGATGCAGCGGAGTGCCGAGTTGATTCAGGCCGAGGGCTGGAAGCAGGTTGAAGCGGCCGAGCGCTGCGGTCTTGCTGCTTTCGGGGTTTGCTGAACTTGCAGTCCGAGTACGACATTCGGCTTGCAGGTCGGGATCTGCGCGCCCGACTTTTCCCAAGGATCCGCGCCTTGCAGCCGGCCGCGGGGTGATCGACGACGTTCGAGGCTTCCCCCGACCGCCTCGCCAAGCTCGGCCGGTCCGAAGCGGAACGGGCGCGGGTCCTTCGACATCTTGCCAGCGCTGACGGTAGAAAGTCGGCCAGACATGTCATATGCGAAAAGCACATGCACTGTTTTATGCCCAGGCTCTCAGAGTGTTCGTCCGGGGCTCACGGCAAGGTGCGACCGAGGGTTCGCGGGCGCCTCAGGAACCGATAGACCTCGATAGATCTCGAAAGGTGCGCCTTCGCGAAACCGCCCGGAAACCCGTGTCAACGCTGGACGCTGACGGTTTGACGGTAAGAATGACGGGAAAACTCTGCGGCGCCATAGCAACTGCCCGTCGTGACGAGGACTTGCGAGTGCCATTGATGATCGAGTGGAGAGGGGCATCCTGGTGCGGCAACAGCACGGAGGCGACGCGACATGCGCTTTGCCGAGGAGTGGGACTGGCGTCTCCGCATTCGATCGATGACGCGTGCGCTCGTATCCGAACTCGATCGCACCACTTGCCACCTGGATGGCTTGGGAGTACGGTCGGCTCGAGATCGGCCCGGCAACTCGGCGTGCGAGCGCCACTACTCGGATGAACGCGGGGTTTGAAGATCGCCTGAAGGCCCTGTCGAACGAGGTGGACGAGGCTCGGCAGCCGGAGACTGCCACGCGCGAGATTCTTCGTGTGATCCGGCGCTCGCGCGCCAGCGCGCCAGCGCGCAGCCGGTCTTCGAGACCAGTGACAGGCTTTCGCGCCATTCTGACCGTACCCCTGATTCGGGACCACCTGACGATCGGCGCCATCGTTGTCGGGCGTCCGGCCGCAGGTTCATTTCCTCGGCCGCATCTCGCCCTGCTGCAGACCTTTGCCGACCATGCGGTCATCGCGATCGAAAACGCGCGGCTCTTCAACGAGCTTGAGCGGGAGATCGAGGCACACCGGCGTTCGAAGGCGACCATTGCCGTGCTGGTCGGCGAGACGCGCTCGGGGACGGATGCCCTCGTCGGCCACTGCGCCGCGCTGCAACGCGTGCGCGAGCAGATCGAGAAGGTGGGACCGACGGACAGCACGGTGCTGATTCAGGGGGAAACCGGTACCGGCAAGGAGCTGGTCGCGCGCGCCGTCCATGGTGCGAGCCGGCGCCGTGATCGCCCGCTCATCACGTCCGAGGCGGTGACGATCGAAGCCCGCATGTCTCCTCTGACCGGGGTGCCCTCGCTGAATGACGGGCGCGACGTCACGCTCGATGCGATTGAGCGCGAGCACATCCGGGCCGTCCTTGATCGGCACGAGTGGCAGATGAGGATCCCTCCCGGGCCGCTGCCGGCCGGGCCGGGCTCGCGGCGGCCGGAGAAGGTTTTTGCAGAAGTGGATCGCGCGATCAGGGTAGAACACCAATGAAGCCCATCATCATCGGCGTCACGTCCGCGACATCATCGCTGCGGCGAACGGATTGCTGCCGGAGAGGAATGCCCTCATGCCCAACCTCGCACTGAGCGCGCAGGACGCGCTGTTCTACCTGCACGAGAAATCGGCGCGCGCCGGCGCGCCGACGTTCGTCTTCGTCAACGCCCTGACCGGCTCCACCGACGCCTGGGAGGCGGCGGTGGCGCCGCGCCTGCGCGCGCAGGGCTTCGGCACGCTGTCGTGGAATTTCCGCGGGCAGACGGGCTCGCCCTTCGCGCCCGGCACGGCGCTCACCGACCGGCTCATCGCGGACGACCTGCTGCGCCTGCTGCGCGAGACTGCACCGCAGCGGCCGATCCTGGTCGGCCTGTCGATCGGCGGCCTGTATGCGGCGCGCGCGGTGCTTGCCGATGCCGGCATCGCCGCCGGCCTGGTGCTGCTCAACACACTGCGCGAGATCGGACCGCGCATCGCCTGGGTCAACGATGCGCTGCCGGCGATCGTGGCCTACGGCGGCGTCGGCCTGTTCCTCGATGCCCTGCTGCCGCTGCTGGTCAACCCCGAGTATGCAGCGCAAGTGCGCGGTGACCGGCTCAGGGGCGGCTATGCGCCGCTCGCCGCGGAGCATGGCCACATGAACCTGATGCGCCACGCGGCGGCGAGCGACTGGAACCTGCCCTGGGGTGCGCTGCGGCTGCCGACGCTGGTCATCACCGGACTGGCCGACCGGGTGTTCCTCGACCGCGAGGTCGTGGACCGGCTCCATGCGCAACTGCCCGACGCGCGGCGCGAGGACTGGGCGGACGCCGGGCACCTGCTGCCGCAGGAGCGGCCCGAGAAACTGGCGGACAGCCTCGCCCGCTTCGGGCGGGAGATCGAACGGTGAGGATCGCCGAACGCTGGGCCTATGCGGCGGTGATGGCCGGCGTCGCCGGCCACGCCTCGTCGGAGTTTTTTTCCAAGCTCTCGGGTGTCGCCGGGCCGGAAGTCTCGGTCTGGCGCTACCTGCTCGGCGGCTTCGGTCTGATCCTGTGGGCGCTGTGGGACCGCGATAGCCGCGACCTCCTCGCCCCGCTGCGCGCCGAGGGGCTGCGCATCGTCTGGCTGGCGTTCTTCGGCGTCACGCTGACCTACCTGGCCTTCCACTGGGCGCTCGACTACGCCACGGTCATCCAGGTGGCGACGGTGACCACGACGATCCCGATCTTCGTCGCGCTCGCCAACTGGGTGGTGAACGGCCAGCGCCCCGGCGCCGTCAAGATCGTCACCGGCATCATGGCGACGCTCGCCGTCGCCCTGCTGCTGACCGACGGCGCGCTGGGCGCCCTCGCCGGCGGCGGGCAGACGCTGTGGGGCCTGCTGCTGGCGATCGCCTGCGCGGCGATGGGCTCGTTCTACGCGGTGATGGTCAAGCCGGTCATGGCGCGGCACGGCAGCCTGCGCATCGTCGCCCTGACGATGATGATCGGCGGCATCGGCCTGTGGCTGCTGGTCGGGGCCGCCTGGGACGTCTGGGTGAATCCGCTGGCGCTGGGCGAGCGGGCGCCGCTGGCGATGTGGTCGCTGCTGGTGCTGGCGCTGTGGAACACGACCGTCACGCAACTGATGTGGATCGGCGGCCTCTCCGCCGCGCCTGACATCACCCGCGCCTCCTACCTCTTCTTCCTCAAGCCGGTCATCGCCACCGCGCTGGCGGTCGTCTTCCTGGGCACGCTGCCGAGCGCGCTGCAGGTGGCTGCCATCGTCGTCGTCACCGGCTCGGTGTTCGTCGAGATGTTCTGGCCGCGGCTTTCCCGGGCATTCTCGCGGACGGCATGAACTGGTACGAGCGCAACCTGCTGCCCTGGCTGATCGACGTCGCCTGCGGCATGAAGTCGGCCTGCGAGATCGTGGGCATCGACTTGCGCACCCTCCAGCGCCGGCAGGCCGCCGACGGCCTCGTCAACAACAGGCCATAATCCAGCGCCGGCGCGGCATTTCGGGGCGCGGGTTCGCTTTCCGCCGCCCCGATCGATCATCTGAAGCGGTCCCGGGAAGTCCTGCGATCCACTGGAGACAGTGGGTTTTGTCTTGTCCGAAATCGGCCCGCGATCAAAGTGATGCGGCGCGCGAGCTGCCAGGGAACGATGTCGACGCCGGCGAGCAACGCGAGCCGATCGGCAAGGGGCGCCCGCCTCGCCAACCGTTTCCCGATTCGGTGCGCAGGCCGTCATAGAGGTTGACGCGACCGAATCGACGACCGCACCCGCCGGCGTCTGCGCTCATTGCGTTCCCTACGCGGGTCGACCCGACACGCGACTAACAGCGTCCGCGGTATTCGCACCTGTGGCAGCCGCATTCCCCGTCGGGCTCGATGCCGAGTTCCTCGAGCTGCGCCGCGAGGTCGAGCGCGAACTCGATATCCGGCGGAGCGGGGCGCGCGTGAAGCGCTTCGTGCCACAGCTCCAGGTCCGCATAGCAGTGCAGCCAGCGCAGGACGATGCCCGGAATGCGTTCTTCGTCGCAGGCGTGCAGCGGTTCGCCGCTGAAATGTTGGTGCAGTTCCTCGACCGTGCGGGCGAGGTCCGGTTGCGCGGCGATCAGCGCGCGCGCCGTCGCCAGCGTTTCGCTCGTCGAGTCCATCGTCATGGGGTGCAGGCGCGCACATTATAGGCGCCTCCCCCGGCTCAGCCTCCGTGCCAGCCCGGCGCAGGCCATGAGCAGGTGACGCAGTGTGCAGATCCCCTTAAGGCGGTCTTAAGCTGCCGGCCCCAGAGTGTGCGGCGTGGCGTGCAAGGCCGTCAGCGCATGCCTCGAAGATTCGGACCCGATCCTCAACCAGTGGAGTGAGATCATGAAAAAGACGTTGTTCATCATGCTTTGCCTGGCCGCTGCGCTGCCCGCAGCGGCGGCGAGCCCGCAGCAGATCCTCGACGCCTACGCTGCCGAGGCGAAGAAGGCGAATCCGGCCTTCAAGTCGTTCTCGGCCGAGAAGGGGCGCGCGTTCTATGTCGCGAAGCAGGGCGCAACGGGCAGGGCGGCGAGTTGTTCCACCTGTCATACCGAGGATCCGAAGGCGGGCGGGCGCCATGCCAAGACCGGCAAGGACATCCGCCCGCTCGCGCCGTCGGCCAACGCCGAACGGCTGAGCGATGCGGCCAAGGTCGAGAAATGGTTCGGCCGCAACTGCAACGACGTGCTGGGCCGCGCATGCACGGCGCAGGAAAAGGGGGACTTCATGTCGTACCTGATGAGCGTGAGGTGAGGTGACGATCATGCGGACTGCGTTGATGATTGCCGCCGCGATCCTTTCGACGGCGGCCTGGGCCGAGCGCGAGCACGAGCGTGATCGCGGGCGCGACATGCCGGCGACGACCAATGCCAAATGGAAGGCCGAATGCAGCTCCTGCCACATGGCCTATCCGCCCGCGCTCCTGCCCGAGCGCTCCTGGCGCAAGCTGATGGGTGGGCTCGACCGCCACTTCGGCGAGAACGCGGGCCTCGATGCCGCGACCGCCGCAGAGATCACTTCGTTTCTTGCCGCCAATGCCGCCGATCGCAACGGCGGGCGGCGCGGAGCAAAGATGATGACCGGCATTGGCTCCCCGGATGTGCCGCTGCGGATCACCGAGACGCCCTACTTCCGGCGCAAGCACCGCGAGGTCAATCCCGCCGTGTTCAAGCGCGCGGCGATCGCGAGCCCGGCCAACTGTGCGGCCTGCCATGCAGGCGCAGAGTCCGGCAGTTTCTCCGAACATGACGTCAGAATCCCGCGCTGAGGTCTCGCGGATCCGGGTCTGGGACGCCCCGACCCGGCTGTTCCACTGGTCGTTCGCAGCCGCCTTCGCCGCCGCGTGGGCGAGCGGAGAGTCCGACCGCTGGCGCGACGTCCATGTGTTCGCCGGCTACCTGATCCTCGGTCTGCTGGCCTTCCGCCTACTGTGGGGCGTGGCGGGAAGCCGCCATGCCCGCTTCGCGTCCTTCGCCTTTACCTGGCGCGAGGCGCGCGACTACGGCCTGCGGGCGCTCTCGCGCAATGCGCCGCGTTTCGTCGGCCACAACCCGGCCGGCGCCTGGGCGATCTTCGCGATGCTCGCGCTGGCCGCGGTGGTGTCGGTGTCCGGCATCCTGGTGCTGGGCGGTGAGGAGCAGCAGGGCGCGCTGAGCGGGTGGGGGAGGATCGCCACCGGCGCGATGGTCAAGGAATTGCACGACGGCGGCGCCAGTCTCTGGTTGCTGCTCATCTGCGTGCATGTCGGCGGCGTCGTCTGGGAGAGCCTCGCGCACCGCGAAAATCTCGCGCGCTCCATGGTCACCGGATACAAGCAGGGGCCGGCGGCGGAGGCGGCGCCGTCGTTCCGCTGGTTTTCTGCGCTGGCGCTCGCCGCGGCGATCGCGGCGTTCGCGCACTGGTACTTCGAGGGCTACGAGGACCGCGCACCGGGACGCACCTACCTGCCCTTCATCGGCCGCGCGCTGCCGCAAAGCGCCGCGTGGAACGCCGAGTGCGGCTCCTGCCACCTCGCCTTCCACCCGAGCCTGCTTCCCGCGCGCTCGTGGCAGGCGCTGTTCGCGGGCCAGGACAAGCATTTCGGCGAGGTGCTCGGGCTGGACGGTGCGACGACGGCCGAGCTGCTCGGCTTCGCCACGAAAACCTCGGCCGACGCCGGCCTGAGCGAGGCATCGTTCAAGATCGCGCGCTCGGTGCCGGAGCGGGAGGCGCCCGTGCGCATCACCGAGACCGGCTACTGGAAGAAGAAACACGCGGCGATTCCCGAGGCCACCTGGCGCCGGCCCAAGGTGGGCTCGCGCGCCAATTGTGCGGCATGCCATCTGGATGCCGAGCGCGGCGCCTTCGAAGACGCCGCGATGCACATTCCGGACTGAGCGCGGCGGCACCCTCGGCGCCGCCGGAGTCGCTTCCGCGATAACATAGCGGCCTTTCGCAGCCCGGCATCGCCTCCTCATGCATCTGATCCGGCCCTTTCGCGGCCTGCGGCCCGCCCGCGGCCGCGCATCCGAAGTCATCGCCCCGCCCTACGACGTGCTCTCCAGCGCGGAAGCGCGCGTGCAGGCGGCGGGCAAGCCATGGAGCTTTCTGCACATTTCGAAGCCCGAGATCGACCTGCCGGAGACCATCGATCCGTACTCGCCGGCGGTCTACGCGAAGGCGGCCGAGAACCTGACCCGGATGATCGCGCAGGGCATGCTCGTGCGCGACGCCGAGCCGGCCTTCTATGCCTATCGCATCCTCTGGGGCGATCACGTGCAGACCGGACTGGTGGCGGCCGCTGCGGTGGCGGCCTACGAGTCGGGGCGCATCCGGCGGCACGAGTTCACCCGCCCGGCAAAGGAAGACGATCGCGTCCGACAGATCGAGGCGCTCGACGCCCAGACCGGCCCGGTGCTCATGGCCTACCCGGCGGCACCCGAGGTCGATGTGCTGCTCGCCGCAGCCTGCGCCGGAGAGCCGGACACCGATGTGGTGGCCGAGGGCGGGGTGCGACACGCGCTTTGGGTGATCGCGGATGGCGCGACGATCGAACGGCTGGTGGCGGCCTTCGACGCGATGCCCGTGCTCTACATCGCCGACGGACATCACCGCTCGGCGGCCGCGGCGCGCGTGGCCGCGGCGAGGCGCGCAGAGGCGGGGCCACGCACCGGAGACGAGAGCCACGAGTTCTTCCTCTCGGTCACCTTTCCCCACCGCCAGATGCGGATCCTCGATTACAACCGTGTCGTCACCGATCTCGCCGGCCTGGGCGCGGCGCAGTTCCTGGAGGCGGTCGCCCGGCTCGGCACCGTGCAGCCGAGCGCGGTTGCGGTGCGCCCGGCCGCGCACGGCAGCTTCGGGCTCTATCTGGCGGGTGCCTGGTACCGGCTCGACCTGCGCCCGGAACTCGTTGCGGTTGAGGACGCGGTGGCGCGCCTCGACGTGAGCCTGCTGTCGGATCACGTCCTCGGTCCCATCCTCGGCATCCACGACCTGCGCCATGACAAACGGATCGACTTCGTGGGCGGCATCCGCGGGCTCGGGGAGCTCGAACGCCGGGTCGACAGCGGCGAGATGGCGGCGGCGTTCGCGATGCATCCCACCAGCATGGAAGACCTGATGGCGGTGGCCGATTCCGGCGAGGTGATGCCGCCGAAGTCGACCTGGTTCGAGCCCAAGCTCGCCGACGGCATGGTCTCGCACGTGCTCGATTAGCGGTCAGGCGAAAATGCCGTGCAGAACCCAGGCGCCGGGCGCCTCCAGGTCGCGATAGACCCAGAGCAGCTCGCCCGCGCCGCCCGCCGCGATGAAGTAGTCGCGCCGGATGCCGGCATCGCCGTTCTCCCACCAGCCAGATTCGATGCGCTCCGGCCCGCGTAGGAGCCGCAGCGGCGCATCCGGCCGGTCGTCCCGGCCGGCCAGCCGTTCGGGGTGAATCAGCAGCCAGAGCGGCCGCGCCGGGGCGCAGCCGGCGGCCGCGACGGGCGCCCGGCCGGGGAGGGCGCGCCGCCAGGCGCGCTCCGGCCGGTGATCCGCCACGCATTGCGGCGTCCAGACCGCGTCCTCGCCCAGCCGGGCGCGCAGCCGTTCGAGGATTTCGGGGATGTCCTCGGATGGTTCGCGCTCCTGTGCGAACAGCTCCCGGCTGCGGGCGGCGAGCGGGACGATCTCGCCGGCTTCCAGTGCCAGCGCGCACACCGGGGCGGCGAGCCCGATGCGAGCCAGATGCTCGCGGGCGAGCCGCGTGCAGCGCGCGCAATCGCGGCTCGCGGAGCCGAGCGTGACGGTGAGCAGGGTGGCTTCGCGGCCCTCGTGCATGAGACGCACGCGAAAGCGTTCGACACCGGCCTGCCGGGCCTCCAGCCAGGCCGAGAAACCGGCGAGCAGACGCGCGAGCGCGAACGCCAGCGCCTCGGTCTGCGCCTCGTGCACGCCCAGTTCCAGCCGGGCGGCATAGGTGGACGGCGCGACGAAGCCGGGCCGCGGATCGGGCAGCGCGCCCAGCGCGCGGTCGATGTCCTCGATCACCCCGCCCGCACCGCGCCGGGCCAGCCCCCTGCGGGGTAGCCGCCGGCACTCGCCGAGCGTGAGCATGCCGATCGACAGCAGCATCTCCAGCACCTGCGGCGGGCACTCCAGCACATCGAGCGGAAGCGGATCGAGCGCCTGCTCCAGCCCGGCCGCTTCCATGATGATGGCATCGGTTCCGGCGCGTGCCAGCCAGCGCGCCGCGAGCGGGGTCGGCGCTCCGGCGAGCCGCGCGGCGAAGCCCAGTTCCCGGCAGCCCGCGCGGATCGCCGCGGCCAGCGCCTGCGCGCCGCCGAACAGGCGCAGGCCGGCCCCGACCTCGATCAGCACGCAAGCGGGCGCATCGAGGCTCACCACGGGGCTGTAGCGGCCGGCCCAGCAGGCGAGCTCCCTCAGTGCGGCCTCTTCCAGCGCCGGATCGCGCACGCGTGTGACCAGTGTCCCGGCCATGGCCGCCGCGGCGGCCTCGCCGAGTCCGGCATGTACCCCGAGCCGCTGCGCGGCCGGATTTGCGCCAACGCAGCGGCGGCGCTCCACCACCGCGAGCGGCTGCGCCTCAGGCGTGCCGCGCTGGAAGACCTGCAGCGGCAGGTTGGGGAGGAAGATCGCGAACCACAGCATGGGAGCGCACTGCACGGGGAAGATCGAGGATCACCGGCTCGCAGACGCGCGGGCCACGGCGCTTGAGCACCTCGATCGCGAGGCGCCCGCACGTGAGCCCGAGGCGGAGCCTGAGCGCCGCCGGCGAGGACTGCCGTGCCGCTGCCGGCGGACGAAACAGAGCCGCAGCGCCGCTGCCGCCTTCCGCGGCGAGCTGGAGCCGGCGCAACGGCGCGCCGCCGGCCTCGTCGAGCCAGGCCAGCACCATGCCGAACGCATGGGAGGCGAGCACCTGGCGGATCGCCCACAGCCGCGCATCGGCGCCTTCCGGCTGCACCACGACGAGATGCGAGAGCTCCACGCCGGCGGCAGCGAGCGCCGGAGCGTACGGCAGGCGGGGCGGGGCGACGAAGGCGATCCATCGACCCTCGCCCGAGAGCTTTGCCAGCGCCGGCAGCAGCAGCGTCAGCTCGCCGATCCCTTCGCGCTCGGCGATGAGTTCGGTAAGCACGCCCACCGGCCAGCCCCCGCCGGGCAGCACCGCGTCGAGCGCGGGAAATCCGGTCGGAATGCCCGGAGCCGCGGGCACGGCCAGAGCCCCGCCGCGCCACAGTGCGGGTGAATCGGCGAGTCCGGGCAGCAGGGCCATGGGGAAAGCCGCAAGGCATCAGCCGTGCCGGGAGGGAATCTTCGCCGGCCCCGCTCCGGAGAGCCGCTCGGCGAAACGCCACCGGCCCGCCCGATCCGGGGGAACGTCCGGGGCGACGGGGCCGGCAGGATCCGGCAGCGCATCCAGCGGGCTGCGCACCCCATTGCCGCCGACCTCAAGCACATGGGTATAGATCATCGTGGTCGAAACGTCGGCGTGGCCCAACAGCTCCTGGACCGTTCGGATGTCATATCCGGATTGCAGGAGGTCGGTCGCGAACGAGTGCCTCAGGGTATGGGGCGTGGCCGGCTTTGCGATCCCTGCCCGTTCCACGGCGCGTTTGAACGCGCGCTGAAACGTCTGATCGTAGACATGGTGACGCCGGATCACACCGGAACGCGGGTCTGTCGAATGGGTGGATTGCGGAAACACCCAGAACCAGTTCCAGGACGCACCTGCCCGCGGGTACTTGCGCTGCAGCGCATCGGGCAGCTCCACCCCGCCGCGACCGGCGGCCTGGTCGGCCGCCCACAGGACACGCGCCCTGGCCAGTTGCTCGCGCAAGGCGGGAGCCAGTCGCCGCGGCAGCATCACTGCCCGGTCCTTGGCGCCTTTGCCCTCCCGCACGACGATCGCCGAGCGCTCGAAATCCATGTCTTTCACCCGCAACTGCAGCGCCTCCGAGATGCGCATTCCCGTGCCGTAGAGCAGTTGCGCCAGCAGGCGCTGCTCGCCCTCCAGCAGCGCGAACACCATCGACACTTCGCCGCGGCTGAGCACGACCGGCAGCCGCCGATGGGTGCGCGGACGGCCGATCTCCTTCATCCATGGCAGATCGACGTCCAGCACCCTGCCGTAGAAGAACAGCAGGGCCGACAGCGCCTGCCTGTGCGTGGAGGAAGACACCGCCCGCGAACCGGCCAGCCAGGACAGGAAGCCCTCCACCTCCGTAGCCCCCAGGGTCGAGGGATGGCGCAAGCCGTGAAAGCGGATGAATGCCCGCACCCAGTAGACATACGCCTCTTCGGTTCGTATGCTGTAGTGCAGGTAGCGGACGCGCTCCCGGAGCCGGTCGAGCACCTTGACGGCCTTGAGCGGCGGGAGCGGTACGGTGCCGGTTTTCACGATCGTGTTAATACTGGTACTATGCACAGTATATGGCCTGCAAAGCTGGAAAGCAAGGGCATCCGCACCAGATCAGCCGGACGGTGTTAGGGAGCAGCCGGCGGTGTTAGGGCGCAAAACTGTCTCCCTACAACAGAGTTAGGAGGCTATATGCGTCGTATCGCTACATTTGTAGGAATGATCACCTTGGTGTTCTGGAGCGCCGCCGCACTTACAGCAGATGCTGATTTCTCGACGCTGCCGAATGCGATGAAAGGGCGTTGGAACTACGACAATCGCTACTCTAATATCTGGTCAGTCGTGATCGACAGGATCAATACTGATGGCACGTTTGACGGAAAAATTACGTTTTACGGGATTAATTGTTATGGGGGGAATACGCCGATCGTGAACGGCAGAATGAAATTGGGCGAGATGACTTTTTCGGCAGACTTTGGATTTCGTTGTACGAACGTGGCGTTTGTCCTTCGAAAGGGCAAGGATCACCTACTTGAGGGCGAATTGAAAACTGATGCAGGCCCGTTGACGAGCACAGTCTGGTTGGACGCAGACAAATGACGCCTCCTAACAACGTCATGCAGGGGACAGTCACAAGCGGCGCTTCGCTTGCTTGTTCCTGCCCCTGATGGCGAACGTTAGGCGCTAGAATCCAGCCATGGCACCAACGATATTCCGCGAGGGTGGTTTCCGTTTCTTTTTCTTCTCGCGCGAGGAGGCAAGAATGCATGTGCATGTCAACCACCCAGACGGCGAAGCCAAGTTCTGGCTATCGCCAGAATTGGGGCTGGCAACAAGCACAGGTCTTTCGCCCAAACAAATCAAGGAAGCCAAGGCTATTGTTGCTGTTCACCTGGAGGAAATTATCCATGCCTGGAAAACTCACTTCCCTAGCTGAAGTCACGCATGTCTCTCAACATGGCTTTTGGCTGCTGCTTGCCGACGAAGAACTCTTTTTGCCTTTCGCAGGCTTTCCATGGTTTCGCGGGGCCTCTATCGAGCAGCTATGCCAAGTCGAATGGCCGACTGAAAACCACCTTTTCTGGCCTTCTTTGGACATCGACTTGTCGGTTGAGTCCATTCGCAATCCTTCCGCGTTCCCGCTCATGGCGGCCATTCCAGCACCTAACACTGCGGTCAAGCGGGACGCGCCAAAAGCGGCGCGCCCCTTACCTTGAACTACAAGGGCTTCCCTTCAAAGGTCAAGCGTGAGATTCGCGATGGTTTTTCGTTGCTTTACTCCTGAAGCGCGCAGCGCTTCGCTGATGTGGTTCTCGGGTTCTTCGTGCCGTTGATTCTCGCCCG
>Ga0210044_10006659_pt1 | contig 15103 bp, 11 predicted proteins | sample CryGey13umfilter_2_FD_183959 | JGI IMG/M metagenome (GOLD analysis project Ga0210044, IMG submission 183959) | Groundwater microbial communities from aquifer in Utah, USA - Crystal Geyser 4/9/14 3 um filter (SPAdes) (version 2) | ecosystem: Environmental > Aquatic > Deep subsurface >...
AAATATTCGGGTCAATTGTTTGAACAAAGTACTCATACTCCACCAACCCCACTGGCTTGCACGGAAAATCAGCTCTGCCGTCCCTTGTCCTGGCACGTTGCACCCGGCATTCATTCATATAAATCCGAAGCACATCTCCCTTTCTCTCGATGGTCTGTTCATTTACGTAGGCATACATACGATACTTCAGCGCCTTCTCCAGTGCGTCCAGTCCGCCGTTATCTGGGATATTGTGACGTTTCATGATGCGTTTGGCCTCTACCACAGTGAACTTTTCCCAGGCTCCTTTATCGTACTGAATTGCTGTTTCCATGTCAGTTGCAGCTTCCACTTCAAGAAACCACAATCCATCGTGGGCCAGCCAGTTTTTCCCGGCGTCGGACAGCATTTCAATGAGTGTTTCCTTGTCCAGTTGTCTCAGATAATCGCGAAAATCGGATCTTGACATTATCCCTCCGAAATCTCATCATTGCTGCTCTTTTTATATCAGAAATAAGTGTGTTGTACAAGGTAGAGAGTGAAGAGTGAAGAGTGATGAACGACTTCTATGTCTATGTTTTTCTGCAGGTTATCCAACCTAAGACTCAAATTCTTCCTGTTTCCCGAATTGTTTCCAGCAGTTCCTGCAAATCAGCGGGAAAAGGGCGCTTGCAGATAATCTCTTCGCCGCTAACGGGATGGACGAAGCTGATAAGGGCTGAATGGAGCGCATGACGGGGAAATTCCCTGACGTATTTTCTCAAAATCGGATCTTCCACTCCCTTCCACCGAACGGTTCCGTAAAGTTTATCACCGACAATGGGATGGCCTTCGTGGGTCAGATGAACACGGATCTGATGGGTTCGACCCGTTTCCAGGCTGAGGTTCAGTACGGAAAACATACCCAGTTCTTCCATGACCTTGAAGCGGGTTATAGCGGTACGTCCATCTCTTCTGACCGCCATTTTCTTGCGATCAGATCCGGAACGCCCTATTGGCTGTTCAATTACCCCGGTTTCTCCATGAAATCGTCCATAGCAGATGGCTTTGTATATTTTTACGACCTTTCTATCCTTGAACATATCCGAGAGTTGGCGATGAACACTATCTGTCTTGGCAACTACCAGTAAACCGCTGGTTTCCCTGTCCAACCGGTGAACAATTCCAGCTCTATCCGTTCCCGCCTCTGTTGAGAGAGAATCAAAGTGGAACCGCAAACCATCCACCAGTGTTGCGTCTTTCACTGAGGGCGCCCGATGTACCGCGATTCCCGCCGGTTTGTTGACTACAGCCAGGTATTCATCTTCATAAGCAATATCCAGATCCATGTCCACCGGGACAGCGCTATCGGCGGCATACTCATCCGGTTGATCCACAACCACGACATTTCCATCATTGAGGATCTGACCGGCTTTCTGGGCCGATCCGCCATCGATTCCAACCCGGCCATCCCGTATCCAACGGGTTATCTGGGAACGGGAAATATCCCCCGGGAAACACGATTGAAGAAACCTGTCCAGCCGTTCCGGTATACTGCCCTCGAATCGAAAAGAATGCTTCATAAGGTCCGGTTCCGTCTTGACAATCTGAACAGCATAATTGCGGCGGTAAGAAACAGTATCACGCTGATAAACTGGGACGTTGAAATGATGTTGAAAACAAATCCCCGGACAAAATCACCCCGGAAGAACTCTATTCCAAAGCGGAATGCGCTGTAAATCAGCACATAGAGCCAGATCAACTGTCCCTGAAACTTACGTCGTGGCCAGAAATAGAACCGCAACACCAGGAAAATAATAAAAAGGCCAAGGGAACTCATTAACTGCGTGGGATAAATGGGCGTGTTCAGTGGAACCCCCACCACACTGTGGGCAAATTCATTGTGGAATTCGACCGCGATGGGCAGACCGCATGCCTTTCCGTAACAACAACCGGCAGAAAAACATCCCAGACGTCCGATAGCGTGCCCCACCGCAATATGTGGCGCGGCAACATCCGCCACTCTGTAAAACGACAGCTTATATTTTCTGAACAACCAGGCAGCCACAACAAAAGCACCTAAGAGACCACCGTAAAATACCCCTCCGGAGCGTAAGACCTGAATCAGTTCCAGTGGATTTGCCATATAGTAGTGAAATTCAACAAAAATCAGAAGCAATTTGGAGCCCAGAACACCTCCAATGATGGTGTAGATGATGAGATTGGTCATCTGCCCCCGTTCTTCCTTTGTAAAACCAGTTCTTGCGGCGAGACGAATAGTCAGAAAAAGCCCCAGTACAACACCGGTGGTTACCAGGGCACCATATGTGGGAATGTAAAAACTTCCGATTTGAATCAATTTAGGGAACATGTTAACTCCGTCTCCTCAAACTGGTGAGAAAATAACCAATAATGCCGATCGTTATCGCACTGTCCGAAATGTTAAAAGCAGGCCAGTGATGTGTATTCACATAAAAATCGAGAAAATCTGTTACATATCCGTGGAAAAACCGCTCTCCCTGGTTGCCGATAACACCCCCCATCAGGAGTCCAAGGCAAATGACCGCAAAGCGATGAACCGAATATTCATTGTAAACCAAATATAAGAGCAGAAAGAGCCCGAGTATGGACGCGATAGCAAAAAACCATGTGTTCAGGGCAGTCGGTTTCCCCTGGTTCATCAAACCAAAGGCAGACCCGAAATTACGGACATGAACAAGGTTGAAATTGCCCACGAGGACCAGTTTGCTCGCGCCATAAACAAAATGAGAATGAATGAGGTATTTGGTGGCCCAATCGGCAATTGCGATGATCGCCGCAACCACGAATGCCCGGGACTTCCCTTCAAAACCGATTTCACTCATTTCTGCTCCACAACCGACGCGCAACGGGAACAGAGACCCTGGTTATCCAATTGATCAAAGTTCCAGCAACGTTCGCATTTTTCACCGGATGCCTGTCTGACCTCAGCCTCAATTTCATTTCCTTCTCTTTCCACCAATTCTACTTGTGAAACAATAAGATAACGATTCAAATCTTTTTTCAAATCACCGAGCTTGTCCAACTTATTACGGCTCATAGAAATGCGAACCGCCGCGTTCAGCGGGTGTCCGATGATCTTTTCCTGGCGGGCTTCCTCCAGTTTTTTCAGGACTATTTCCCGGATTTCCGCGACGATTTCGAATCCCGTTTTCAACGAATCATCTATGGGAAAGTTCAATTTCTCAAATTCAGCAAGATGGACACTTTCTTCTTTTCCCTTGAATGACGGGACAAATTGCCAGATCTCATCCGCCGTGAAACTCAAAACCGGAGCAATAAGCTTAGACAAAACCCGGGTAATATGGAACAGGGCCGTCTGTGCAGATCGCCGTTCTTTGCTTCCCGCCGGGTAACAGTACATCCTGTCTTTCAGTACATCCAGATAGAAATTGCTCATTTCAACTGTACAGAAGTGAAGTACTTTGTGATACATCAGGTGAAACTCAAAGTTATCAAATGCTTCCACAACAGATTCATTCAACACGGCAAGGCGGTTCAGTGCCCACCTGTCGAACTCGTGCATCTCATCAAAGGGAACTGAATCAGGTTCTGAGTTAAAATCATACAGATTACTGAGCATAAACCGTACTGTGTTACGGATTTTCCGGTAGGTTTCTGAACTTCGCTTTACGATTTCGGAAGAAATCCGTACATCATCTTTATAATCCAGTTGAGACACCCATAATCTCAAAATCTCCGCTCCGTACTGGTTGACAATATCCTGTGGTGCAACCACATTCCCCAGGGACTTGGACATTTTCTTCCCGTTCCCATCCAGCACAAAACCATGAGTAATGACAGTATTGTATGGACGACTTCCCTGATTTGCCACCGCGGTCAAAAGAGATGAGTGGAACCAACCCCGGTACTGGTCTGAACCTTCAATGTAAATGTCCGCAGGCCAGGGCAGATCCTGCCGCTTGCCAAGTACAGCGGCATGGCTGATACCTGAATCAATCCATACATCAAGAATATCGGTTTCTTTTCTGAATTCCTTTCCACCGCATTTGCGACAAGCCGCGTTTTCCGGAAGGAACCGGCTCAAATCGTCCTCAAACCACGCTGCTGTTCCCTCTTTTCCCACAATGGCCGCGGCCTTTTCGAACATCTCCGGTGCCTGAAAAATTTCTCCACAGGATTCGCAATAGGCCGCTGTTATGGGCACACCCCACTTGCGCTGGCGGGAAATGCACCAGTCAACCCGTCCGGCAATCATATTGTGAATCCGCTCTTCTCCCCATGCTGGGATCCAGTTCACCTTCTTTATTTCTTCAAGAGCTTTCTCTCGTAACTTATTCGCGCCTATCGAGATAAACCACTGCTCTGTTCCGCGGAAAATCACCGGATTCTTGCAACGCCAGCAATGAGGATACGAGTGCTCAATATCCGCCACGTTCAAGAGCACATTCTTTTCTTTCAGCAGATCCACCACCTTTCGGTTGGCCTTGAAAACATATTCGCCTTCCATCAGTGGAAATTCTTCTGTGAAACGTCCTCTCTCGTCCACCGGAACCAGAACAGGAAGTCCGTACTTCTGACCGATAATGTAATCATCCATACCGTGCCCCGGTGCCGTATGGACACAACCGGTGCCCTGCTCCAGCGTCACATGCTCTCCCACCAGTATCAGCGACTCCCGATCAATGAAGGGATGGTGGCAGGTCCAGCGATCCATTTCCTTTCCCTTCATTGTCTTCAACAGCTCCATGGACTCGATGTCACATTCCTTTTGAAAATTCTCCGCAAGATCGGTGGCCACCATGTAAATATCGCCGCCCGGCACCCTGTAAAAGCCGTAGTTAAACGTCGGGTGAAGTGAAATTGCAAGGTTTGCGGGGAGAGTCCACGGTGTGGTGGTCCAGATCACCACAAAAACCTTGCCGTCCAAACCCTCCACGGGGGTCTCCAGTGGAAACTTCACGTAAACTGAAGGGGATGTATGGTCATCGTACTCGACCTCGGCTTCGGCCAGTGCCGTCACGCAGGAAGCACACCAATGAACCGGCTTCAATCCCTTGTACACATAGCCATTCTTAAAAAGTTGGCCAAGCTGGCGAATAATCTCCGCCTCATATTCCGGCTGCATGGTCAGGTACGGATTGTCCCATTCCCCGAGAATCCCGAGACGAATGAATTCCTCCGTCTGCTTCTCCACATAAAACTCGGCATAGTCCCGGCATGCATCGTGGATTTCTCGAATTCCAAGTTCCCGTTTGTCAATCTTCTTCTTGCGGAACTGTTCATCCACTTTCAACTCAATGGGCAGGCCGTGGCAATCCCAGCCGGGCCGATACGCCGTATTGAATCCCTGCATGGTCCGTGATTTTACAATAATGTCTTTCAGAATCTTATTCAAGGCATGACCGATGTGTATGTTGCCATTGGCATAAGGCGGTCCGTCATGGAGACAAACAACCGGACTTTCTTTTTTACTTTCACGGATTTTCCCGTAAAGATCTTCCTCATTCCACTTTGCCAGCATTTCCGGTTCACGCTTCGGCAGATTCGCCCGCATGGGAAATTCCGTGCTGGGCAGATTCAGCGTGCCACGGTAATCTTTTTTCTCAGACATACAACAACCTCCACGTCGTCCTTAAACAAAGCAGAATTGTATCACATCGAACGGCGTATGCACGCGGTTAGTGCGAGTGAAAGTACAAGTGAGTGCGGGAGGACGTAGCGAGTGGGGCGTGGCCGTGGGCGGCGGAAAAAGACGGGAGTTCCCGTTCTTCACTCAAACTTAGAGTTCGACTTAAGCTTGGCCCTGCTTTTTCCTCTCAGCGAGCCTTCGCAACTATATAGACATACCTCAGGGGCTCAGTTCCGGTGTTGACAATATTGTGTTCCGTATCGGGCGGACAGTATGCAACGACATGCGGCTTGAGCTTCAGGTGCGTCCCGCCGGGCAATCTCAGTTCCCCGGTACCCGCAAAGACAACTAAAGCCTCCTCGTTGTTTCCGGTAGTGTGTTTACCCACGTCCTTTGATGGCAGCAGAACAACAGATCCGGATCTCATCGTAACCGTTTCAGGAGATCCACCCAATATTCGCACATAATCTGTCGCCAGGAGATCGAGTTCGATTACTTTTGTCACCGGATTTCGGATGCTGTGTCTAAACGAGGGGAATAGAGCAGTTAGCCATCTCCATTTATTGTCACGGGAGGTCACGGGCAACTCCTTCTAACCGCATGACATGTAATTAAATCAAGATCCCGGTCATACAGAAAGCTTGCGATACTACTTCTACTTTTCATCATATACCAATACAAAGCCTGCATATCACCAATCATTGTTCCGCTTTGTGGAACTGATAATGACCGGGGCGTTCGTATCAAATAAGTTGTTCGCGAGTTTGACAAGCAACCAGAATACAAGTATCGGCAGAGCAATAACTTGAATAAGAATCACTCCCACATACAGAAATATTATTTTCAGAAGGTTTTCTATGATATTTCCCGCGTTGTGGACTGTGGTAATGATGGCATCTTTGAACTCCACAGATTTGCGCTGTATGAATGACGCGTTATTCTTGAGGGTTCCCAACATGCCATCACTCTCCGGGAGTGAAATTTTCGTCAATTTGTCAAGTGCCGCAGACCCCACCGCCAGTTCTTTATATGCACTCGTTATCTGGCCTTCGAAAAAGTTTTTCTGAATGTAATTATTGGTAAGAGCAGATATTGGAAGTGCAAATCTGGCGATTAGAAGCAACAGAATGAACCTGATTATGGTTTTTTGAAGTGTGGCCAGTTCTTCGTTTTCGAACCAGATCAGGACAGACAGGATAAGGAGAAATATCGCAAGTATCGGTGGCGCAAGTGATACCCCAATCTCATACGCCAGTTTCTGGACTCCCAATGACGTTATCGCCGTCACAACCACATCAGAGACGCGTTCAGCCATGTCATCAATCGGATCCAGGACCTGCCCTACGGCCAATGTAACACCGACTCCCGCCGGTTCCAGATTTACGCTTGAATCCTTTACAATTGAAACAGAAGCATTGATAATCCGGCAGGTTGCATACGTAACAGCAGCTTTGGTTAATGCCTCGCGAAAGTAACCGTCAGTCGTGCTGTCCAAAACGGGCAGCCTTAATCCGGGAGAAAAGAACAGAAATATTGCCACAAGGGCCCCAATGGATGATCTAATTATCTTTTGTCTTCTTGCTGCTTTCATTCTGGACTCCCGTTCGTGATTTCCGAGCATTTCGAAGCCCCATTCCCATCATAGGGAAATGGCTAAAAGTCTTTCCATCGTTGTTTAGTAGTCAGCCATCTCCACTTTCTATCATCAGGTGTAACGCACAACTTACCCTGGCTCCTTACATTTGATTAAATTAGAGACCCGGTCACGCTGAAAGCCTGGGAAGTGACTTCTTCTTTTCCTTATAGACCGACACAAACCAGAGCATACCAATTCCCAGAAAGGAAATTCCTAAACCACCCAAAAGATAAAACAATAATTGAGTTGCTATTAAAGCTTTTTCCATGCCATCCTCCATTTGGCTATGAGTTTGAAAATCAGGCTTTCTGCTACCTGAAAGGCGGTTTCACAGGACCACAGAAACCAAGCAAACACCTGACATATTATTAACTGACTGTTTCCATTACGGAAATGCATCTCTTTACTCTGCTTGAAGATATTTTATCCCTTCCGTTTTTTGCGGTCAAGGCAAAATCCCCTACAATATGTTTCAACCTTTACCTTGTCCAACCTTGTCTTTTCTTATGTGGTACCATCAAGAAAAGACGGAGGATATAATGAAGCTCCTGATTCAAAACGGAACAGTTGTTACTTGTACAGATTCATTTCGAGGGGATGTGTTTCTCGAAGACGGGCTGATCCACAGTGTGGGAGCAAATATCAGGACACAATTCCCGGATGCTGAGGTGATTGATGCCACAGGGAAACTGGTGCTTCCCGGAGCTATTGACGGACATACCCATATTGAAATGCCGCTTGGAGAAACTCATTCCAGTGACAGCTACTTCACCGGAACACGGGCGGCACTTTTCGGAGGGACAACCAGCATTATCGATTATGCAAATCAGGTGATAGGAGAATCCCTTAATAAGACGCTGAATGACTGGCAGATTCGTGCGAAAGATCAGGCGGTCTGCGATTACGGTTTCCACATGACAATTTCAGACCCCAGAGAAGATTTCTTAAAGGAAATTCCCGGACTTCTTGATGCTGGAGTCAGCAGTTTCAAGTGTTTTTTCGCTTACAAGGGACGATTGATGATCAGTGACGAGGCCTTTGTTCGATTGATGAAGCTATCCCGCAGATACGGCTTTCTGGTGAATCTCCATGCGGAAAACGGGGATATGGTGGAAGAGGCCACCAACCGCCTTCTTTCTGAAGGGAAGAAATCGCCGCAATTTCATGCCCTCGCACACCCCCGTGAAGCAGAGGTGGAAGCCGTGGAACGCGCCATCCGACTGGCTGAACAAACCGGAGGCAACCTGAATCTGGTTCATATTACCTGTGAAGAATCCGTCCAGGCCATTGCGGAAGCAAAGAAACGGGGCGTTCACCTCTTCGCCGAAACCTGCCCCCAGTATCTGATCCTGGCAGATGACAGATACGACTTACCGGGATTTGAAGCGGCAAAATGGGTGCTCTCCCCTCCCCTTCGGAAAATCCACGACCGGAACGCCCTGTGGAAGGGACTCGCCGAAGGAACACTGGATACTGTGGGAACTGACCACTGTCCATTCTCTTTTGAAAAGCAGAAAACACTGCGAAAGGACAGATTTGACAGGATTCCAAACGGTGCGCCGGGGATTGAGGACAGGGTGGAGATCCTCTACCATTTTGGCGTAAAACAAGACCGTATCTCCCTTAATCAATGGGTGGACCGCTGTTGCACGGCCCCGGCCAAGCGCTATGGAATCTATCCCTCAAAAGGGGATATTGTCCCCGGAAGCGATGGGGATATTGTCATTTTTGACCCGGAAAAGACCCATACTATTTCAGCCAGGACCCGGCATATGAACGTGGATTACAACACCTACGAAGGCATTTCTATCACAGGAAAAGTAGAAAGCGTCTTTCTTCGCGGAATTCCCGTCATCAAAAGCAGTCAGTATCTGGGATGTCCAGGTTCCGGCCAATATCTCACCCGTACTGCCCCGGAAGGATGCTAAACAGCAGGAAAGCTCAGACGTATTCTCAGGTGAGAACATGCTTCCCTCTACCCTGTTCATTTTGTTCTCTCTTTTGACCCTCCCGTCTTACACCGGCCACCTCTCTCCCGGAATATTTCATTTTCTGCGGGCGTGACTTTCTCTAAATCTTCTGGTATGTTGGATTCGAATTGGGCCGGATGGAGGCAATATGAAACAGATTGTGGAATGCGTACCTAATTTTTCCGAGGGAAGAGACCAGAACATCCTGGATCAGATTGCGAATGTGATTCGTTCCGTTGACAATGTTCAACTTCTGGACGTGGACCCGGGCGCGGATACCAACCGAACCGTTTTTACTTTTGTCGGAGAACCGGATACGATAGTGGAAGCTGCCTTTCGTGCCATTAAGAAAGCATCGGAACTCATTGATATGTCCAGACATTCCGGTGCTCATCCCCGAATGGGTGCTACGGATGTCTGCCCGTTTATTCCAGTTTCCAATATCAGCATGGGAGAGTGTGTTGAAATTGCAAAGAAGCTGGGGAAACGAGTAGGTGAAGATTTGGATATACCGATTTATCTGTATGAATATGCTGCCACAAAACCGGAAAGAAGAAACCTTGCCACGATTCGAAAAGGTGAATATGAAGGTTTGGCTGAGAAACTTCAGACCCCGGAATGGGCACCTGATTTCGGCCCGGCGCGGTTCAATGAACGCTCCGGTGCTACTGCTATCGGCGTTCGGGAATTCCTGATCGCCTACAATGTTACTCTCAACACACGGGAAAAGAAGTTCGCAACGGATATTGCACTGGAGCTGCGGGAAAAAGGCCGCCCAAGGCGCATGGGCAATATTCACCCTTTTTATACAAATGGAACCCTCGTGAAACACAAGGAAAACGAGTTTTTCTGCGGAACCTGCGATTTTATCGCAGAAACCCCTGAAGAACTGTTTACCCACTGTAAGCGTGAGCACGACTATGACCTCCCCGCCATCCTGGACGAACATGGGATGAGTATCACAAAACTGGCAGGACAATCAGTTATTAAGCCGGGACTGTTCAAAAACTGCAAGGCAATCGGCTGGTATGTGGACGAATATCATCGGGTCCAGATTTCCATCAATTTAACCAATTACAAGATTACCCCACCCCACCTCGTGCTGGAAGCGGCAAGGAAATTGGCTTCTGAGCGCGGCATTATCGTGACCGGGAGCGAGATCGTGGGCCTGATACCCTTTGATGCACTGCTTCAGTCCGGAGTCTATTACCTTGAAAAACAGGGGAAATCGGCTGGAATTCCAATGGACGATATTCTCCAGACCGCAGTGGATTCCATGGGTCTCAACGATGTTTCTCCCTTCCACATCCATGAAAAAGTATTGGGATACCCGGACATGTCAGACAGGAAGCTCGTAAACATGACTGCCATGAATCTTGTCCATGAGATCTCAAGAGATACACCCGCACCGGGAGGGGGCTCCGTCTCAGCGCTCTCCTCCGCCATGGGTGCCGGATTGGCTTCCATGGTTGCCGGGTTGACGCTTTCCAAGGAGCAGTATGCGTCCGTGAAAGGCGACATGACAGAAATCGGCACAAAGGCCCAGTCTATTAAAGACAGCCTCCTGAAGGGTGTGGATGATGATACAGATGCCTTCAATGCCTATTTCAATGCCCTGAAGATGCCGAAAAAGAGTCCTGTAGAGAAAGAAAAACGGGAAGCGGCCATGCAGGACGGGCTGAAGCAGGCAGTAGCAATACCCTTGAAGACGGCGAAGGATAGCCTGGAAGCTATTGAACTCTGCCTCCAGGTGGTTGAGAAAGGAAATGTGAACTCGGTAACCGACGGCGGTGTCGGCGCTGAAACCGCTTATGCCGGACTTCGCGGCGCCATTTTGAATGTCCTTATAAACCTTCCGGGAATCCATGATGAGAATTTTGTTTCTGAGATGAAAACCCATTGTGAAGAATTGATCGGCAAGGGTGACAACTTGATTGGTTCGGTGCGAAACTTAGTGCTGGAAAAAATAAACTCAATGTAAACTCTGGAATCGGAGCCAACTATGAAATCTCTAAATCAACTGATTCAACAGGCCTCCGCTTTGCCGCCAAAACGGCTTGCTGTGGCCATGGCCGGGGACGGGCCGGTACTTGAAGCCATCGCCGAGGCTATGTCACTGGGGATCGTTAAACCGATACTGTACGGAGACAGGGAGCGCATCGAAGCACTGGCATCGGAAAAAGGATTGTCACTCTCCGGTTGCACCCTTATTCAAAGCCAGACACCTGAGGATTGCGCAAGAATGGCAGTATCTGCGGTCAGTCACGGAAAATCAGACATCGTTATGAAAGGGTTGGTCACTACGGATGTTTTTCTCCGGGCCATCCTCAACAAAGAATGGGGCTTACGCACAAATTCCATTCTTTCCCACGTCGCGTTGTTTGAGGTACCTACCTACCACAAACTCTTTCTTTTAACCGATGCCGCAATGAATGTCGCACCGGATCTGGAACAGAAAATCCATATCACCCGAAACGCCGTCCGATTTATGGAAAAAATCGTAGAGGGCGTACCTAAAATCGCCTTCCTTTCCCACAGTGAAAAAGTGATGGCTTCCAATTCCGCTTCAACCGACGCCGCGCTTCTTGCCATCATGGCCAGACGTGGACAATTGGGAAATGTCATTGCAGACGGCCCCCTGGCCCTTGACGGTGCAATTTCCGTTGAGGCCGCTGCACATAAGGGTATTGAAAGCGACGTCACCGGAGACGCGGACATCCTTATTTGTCCTGGAATTCAATCTGGAAACGCGCTGTACAAGTCCCTGACTTATTTTGCGAAGGCCCGTGCTGCCGCCCTCATAGCCGGTGCCAAAGCACCGATTGTTCTAACTTCCCGGGCGGATTCACCGGAGAACAAACTGTTGTCCATTGTGTTCGCTGTTGTAAACGCGTGAGAAATTCACATGAGCTTGAAGATACTGGCGATCAACCCCGGATCCACATCCACCAAGCTGGGCCTCTATGAGGATGAAGAGCCCCGCCACGTTCAAACCCTCCATCATTCAAACGCTGAACTTGCGGAATTCAAGCATGTGTATGATCAGCTGGCCTTCCGCCGGGAAGCCATACTCGACTTTCTTTCGGAAAACGGTATTGAACTGACGGACATTGACGCATTTTGCGGGCGCGGCGGTCTGTTGAGACCCATTGCAGGGGGCGTATACACTGTAACAACCACCATGCGCGCCCATCTTCGCGCCGCGAAATATGGTGAACACGCCTCCAACCTCGGGGCTATTCTGGCCGACGAACTTGGGAAAAAGGCCGGAGAAAAACCCGCCTTTATTGTCAACCCTGTTGTGGTAGACGAATTGCAGCCCCTGGCCCGCTATTCCGGAATGCCGGAAAACCCCCGTGTTTCGATTTTTCACGCGTTGAATCATAAAGCTGTGGCTCAGCGATACGCACACTCCATCAATAAAAAATACGAAACTCTCCGTCTCATTGTCGCTCACATGGGCGGCGGAATTACAGTGGGTGCCCATGTTGACGGACGTGTTGTGGATGTCAATAACGGACTCGCAGGAGACGGACCTTTCTCTCCGGAGCGAAGTGGCGGCGTACCCACATTGAAACTCATTGAGTTGTGTTTTTCCGGTTACTATGAACCCGCGACCATGAAGCGGAAAGCCGTAGGCAAAGGTGGTCTCATCTCCTATCTTCATTCAAATGATGCCCGTGAGATTGAAAACAGGATTGAAAATGGTGACGAAAAAGCAAGAGAAGTCTACCAGGCAATGGCCTACCAGGTCGCAAAGGAAACTGGTGCCATGCACGCCGTTCTTGCTGGAAATACGGATGCAATCATTCTCACGGGCGGACTGGCTCACAGCAAGCTGTTAACCGGATGGATTGAGGAAATGGTGGGCAAGCTGGCAGAAATCGTCATTTATCCCGGCGAAGATGAACTCCTCGCCATGGTGGAAGGCACCCTGAAAGCCATCCACGGCGAAACCCCGATTCAGGATTACTGAAGAGTGGGCGTGGGGGGAGAACCCGCACTACCGCCTTCAGCGGCAGCACGGAACTTTCCCCGAAGCATCCCTTTTGAGCAAGCTCGACGGTACGCTTCTGTGAAAGTTCCTATTTCAAAAACCCAGTTTTTGAAATGCAGGTTCTGTGTGGATACTTGACAGTACATAAGCCCCCTCCCCTCCCTTTCCATTGACGCTCAAGTCCCGGGCCATCTGCACGCGTTTACTTCCTCCGCTCCTCGTCGCGTACGCATGTACTGCTCCTCGTTCGTTTCACTCGCAAACCCGCACATCTGGCCCAATCCGTCGCATCCCATTCCGGGGGTGAGCATCCGCTCCCTCCCCACAATGGAGCTGCGGAATTGTATACCTTTTTTTACACAGCCCCGGCTGCTTCGCAGGCCGGGGAAAGGGAGAGCAGAACGGGGACTTTTCCTCCGCTTTGCGGTCATAGCCACCACTTTTTCTTATAGCCTGTATTATCTTTCTCTTACAGCGCTTACTATGGGAGGCTGCCCACTATATTTTGTCCCCTTTTTACAGGATCTTGAATCTCGAATTCATGAATTCTAAGGCTTTGACTACTTGATTTCGGATCTTGAGTAATTCATCCTCTGTTATTCTCTCAAAATTATGCGGTGCCACCCAACTGTTTACGTTATTAAGGTAAACTTCTTCATAATGAACTGTGTCTTCAACAGGAATTATCATTACATGATCCCCGCAGATGTAATGATAAGTGAACCTGCTTTGACGCTGCAATATAAACCCCTCGGAATCAGACAGCACCCCTTGTTTGTTAATCCACTTAAATTCTATTTAGTACCCCCAATAAGTGATATTTGCTGGAATACTTTACTGATTTTTCGCCCAAGACCGCGCTCCCGGAATTTGATGAGATTATTGTAGTCTTTATTCTTGGAACTCGTCAAGGAAAAGAGGTGTTCAGTGTTCTGTTTTCTGTGTTCTGACCGGAAAAAGAAAAGGATATCAGGGAGTTGGCTGCAGTACGTTACGCAGAATGCAAGCGCTAAGCGATAAATCTTAAATGAAACTGACAAGAAAAATCAGGGAGTTGGCATGTGCCAGTTCGCTCTCATCCCCTCCGGTCAGAACACAGAACATGGGCGCCGAAGGCGAACAGAACACTTCCCCTTTCACTTTCCTTTCCCTTCCAGCAACTTTCTGGCAATTTGCTTGCCATCTTCTACACCAGGCTGGTCAAAGGGATTAATGTTCATCATATATCCGGTAATGGCAGTCTGCATTTCAAACATGAAAATCAGGGCACCCAGGGTCTCACTATCCGCATTATCCAGTTCATACTGAAAAACCGGGAGGCTGTTCCGCTCCAGCGATTGCATGGTTCCTTCCGCTTCCGCTTCCATCAATTGCGCAAAGGTTTTTCCCTCCAGCACTTGAAAAGATAAATATTGGTTAAACATCGGAGGAACAGACACATCCGGCTGATTCTTCACAGTAAAAAAGAAAAACGATTTATCTCCAGGACCATCTTTGTACAATTGAAGCTGGGAATGCTGGTCTGTGACACCCACAGCCACTACACCGGTCTGACCGCTGCGCACAACCATTCCCCGGCGGTTTTTCAATTTGCCAAGACTCTCGGCAAAAAGCTGCAGATACCAGTCTCCAAAAGTCTTCAATCGATCACAGTAGGGAAACAGAACCTTGATGTTCCGAGCCTGTTCCTGAAATAGATAGTCCACCACGGCACCACCCACGGCCCGGCTCACTCCTTCCCTTTTTTCACGCTTTGCACCAAGGAGTAAAGGCACCACGTCGATTCCCGCAAACATGGCAGGAAAAAGCCCAACCGGTGTCAGGACTGAAAAGCGACCGCCCACATTTCCCGGAACTGACAGACTGATAAGATTTTCTTCCTCTGCTAACTGCCGCAATGTCCCCTTTTC
>Ga0210044_10006660_pt1 | contig 15102 bp, 14 predicted proteins | sample CryGey13umfilter_2_FD_183959 | JGI IMG/M metagenome (GOLD analysis project Ga0210044, IMG submission 183959) | Groundwater microbial communities from aquifer in Utah, USA - Crystal Geyser 4/9/14 3 um filter (SPAdes) (version 2) | ecosystem: Environmental > Aquatic > Deep subsurface >...
TTGTTTAATGAAGACATCAGCTAAGACTTTGCCCCGATACTTGGATGTCCAAACCAAGTGGTATTGGCAAAGATATGTGCAATGATTAAGCTGGTACAATCTTCCGTTACTCAAACAAAATCACCTCCTTTCTATATTGGGGTGATTTTATTATACGTATTAACTGCTACGCTTTAAAACGCACACACCAGCTAAAAGCTGGTGGTTTTTAAGGGTAATAAGAAAAGGACCAAGCCTTAAACCGAAAGGGGTATCGGCTTCAAGGTTGGTCCAATTTGCTCGTGCGGGGAGCGCTTTATACGGCAGAAGCCGTATGGAAAATCTCGGGAACCAAGCCCGATTCTTGCACTTTTCTGATTATGGTTTTTGCAACCATACCTTCATAAGTGCAGGCACGCTCGTCTTCGTCACCCAGTACAATGTCGTAAATTTCTTCGTATTCTTCATCATACTTTTCGTAATATTCACTTCCAAGAAAAAGACGGCAAAGAATAAGCTTATTTGCAAATTTAGTAAGCAGATTTTGCCCACTTTTTTCCACTCGTTCTATATCTATGGCAATATCTCTATCAATTTTTAATACATGATGACGGGCATCTTTAGATAACTGCGGAAAAACGGCGTCAACTTCGGTTAAGTATTTCATGGCCGATTGACACCTCCTTTTTAATTATCTAAAAGGGGTCCTTGGTAAATCCCTTTTGAAGCTTGTTAAGTTACCAACAGCATGATAGTAAATTGACGAAATTTTACCACAAAAAACACCTTTTGTCTAGGCCTTTGTTGCAAAAAACCCAAAATTTGTGATAAATATCACTAAATTTCTTTTATTTTTATTACTCCTCTGCCCAAAATACCTTCCAAACTATTTCGTAATTGCGTTGTATCGTTAACTCCGAAAGGCAGTTTAATCTTAGTATTTTTTCCATCTTTCTTAAGATTTAAAACAACCGGCATTATTCCGCTCGACGAAAGCAAAATCTCCCTAGCTTTGGCAAGGATCATGGAATTTGTGTCCTCCGAAATATGAATTTCCATCATTTCTCCCTCTTCGGGTAAAAAGTCAGTTTTAAGCAAAATCTCTTCAACGGCTGAGACTTTATCGGCTAAAACCTTTAATGCATCATCCTTAGCACTTACTTTTCCCTCAACAACAGCCACTTTATCATCCTTCCACATATCGACGGTCTCTAAGTAAATCTTCGGAAAAACCAAAACTTCAACAGATCCGGTCCTATCCTCTAATTTAACAAAAAGCATATTTTGACCGTTTCTGGTTAAGATTTTTTGAACTGCTGTTATAACACCGGCAACCTTAATCTGTTCGTTCACTTTTTCAGATAGTTCCCCAATTCGCGTGAACGAAGAGTCGATAAATTTATCATACTCATCAATTGGATGACGGGAAATATAGACGCTTAAAAGCTCTTTTTCCCAAGACAGCGCCTGCCGCTGAGTAACATTTATTTGAGTGGGAGGAAGGTCCAGCTTGATGGTCTGGATACCGGAAGAACCAAATAAATCCATCTGACCGTTACTGGAAGAATTTTGAATTCTTTGAGCAAAAGTAGAAATTTTGTCGAAGTTTTCTAAAACCTGCCCCCTTTCTATACCCAAACTATCGAAAGCTCCGCATTTGGCAAAAGATTCTAAAACTTTTTTATTAATTTGACTAGCCCCTACCCGAGTTGCAAAATCTTCGATATTCACAAACTTACCGCCTTCTTCCCTTGCCTGTAAAACCGCCTCAATTATACCTTCGCCAATATTTTTTATAGCCCGCATACCAAATCTTATTTTACCCGTTTCTTTAACCACGCCGAATTCGGAAAACGACTCGTTAACGTCGGGCGGCAAAACTTCTATTTTCATCCGGCGACATTCTTCTATTTCCATGGCAATTTTATCCTGATCGTCATAGTTTGACGTCATTAAAGCGGCCATAAAAGCGGCCGGATAATGAGCCTTTAAATAAGCCGTTTGATAAGCAATTAGAGCGTAGCAAGCAGCATGCGACTTGTTAAAAGCGTATTGGGCAAAATCCTGCATTGAATTAAACAGTTCCTCCGCAATTTTTTTGGAAACTCCATGGTTGACAGCTCCATCTATAAATTCTTTACCCATTTTTTTCATCAGTTCGGCAATTTTTTTACCCATTGCTTTTCTTAAAGCATCCGCTTGACCGCCGGTAAAACCGGCCATGTCTTTAGAAATCTGCATCAATTGTTCCTGATAAACAATAACGCCGTAAGTATTTTTTAAAGCATTTTCAGCCAAAGGATGAGCATAAACAACTTCTTTCTTGCCATGTTTTCTATCAATAAAATCATCAATCCACTGCATTGGACCGGGCCGATATAGGGCCACCATAGCTACAATATCTTCAAATATGTCGGGTTTAAGTTTTTTAATATATCTTTTCATGCCGGCAGATTCCAGCTGAAACACTCCGGTAGTTTCTCCTTTTGAAAGCAAAGAATAAGTATCTTTATCATCTAACGGGATATTAGGTAAAACAATTTCGATATCATAAACTTTTCTAATAATTCTTAAGGTGTTTTTGATAATTGTTAGGTTTGAAAGGCCCAAAAAGTCCATTTTTAAAAGACCTAGATCCTCAATTGGGCCCATTGAATATTGTGTATTTACCGAAATATCACCTTTAGTCGCTTTTTGAAGCGGACAATAATTGACTAGGGGATCCCTGGAAATTACCACGCCGGCGGCGTGGGTTGAAGAATGACGGCAAACACCCTCAAGGTTAGAAGCTAAATCGATAAGTTTTTTTACTTGCGGATCGTTGGAATAAATTTCCCTTAACTCGGGTACTATTTTAACGGATTCCATAAGTGATATCTGCGGTTCAATTAACTTGGCAATTTTATCAACTTCGGAATATGCCACTCCCATTACCCTTCCGGTATCCCTAACTGCATTTCTTGCCGCCATTGTTCCAAAAGTTGCAATTTGCGCTACTTTGTCTTTGCCATATTTTTCGGTTACATATTGGATAACTTCCGACCTTCTGTCATCAGCAAAATCCATATCAATATCCGGCATAGAAATTCTGTCGGGGTTTAAGAAACGTTCAAACAACAGATTATATTTTAAAGGGTCAATTTCCGTAACATCCAAGGCGTAAGCTACAATACTTCCGGCCGCCGAGCCTCTTCCCGGCCCAACCACAATGCCTTGTTCTTTTGCCCAACTCACGTAATCTGAAACAATTAAAAAGTAATCGGCATATTCCATTTTTTTAATAACATCCATTTCATACTTGGCCCGCTCTTTTATTTCAGGAGTAATACTTAAATATTTTTTCTTTAGTCCCCTATCTACCCATTTTTGAAGATAAGTACTGTTGGTTTCACCTTGCGGCACCTTAAAATGAGGAAGAATCATCCCTCCTAGCTCCAATTCTACATTGCACATTTCGGCAATTTTTAAAGTGTTTTCAAAAGCTTCAGGAGTATCCTTAAATGTCGGGTATAAATCCTCATAAGAGCGCATAGAAGCGTCAATCATAGCCATGGACATTCTGTCAGTATCAGTTAGAAGCTTACCGGTCTGAACACAAAGCAAAGCTTCGTGCGCATCTTTCTGGCTTGCTCTTATGTAATGTGAATCATTTGTTACTACTAAACCCACGCCTAAATCCTTGGAAAGTTTTTTAAGCCCCTTATTAACGCTCACTTGCTCTGACAAAGCCGGGTGATCTTGCATCTCTAAAAAGAAATTTTCCTTCCCGAACATATCAATGCATTCTTTGACAATTATTTTTGCTTTCTCATAATCGCCGTTATTCAACATTCTGGGAATTTCACCGGCAAGACAAGCGCTTAAAGCAATAAGTCCATTTGAGTGTTTTTTTAAAATATCTTTGTCAACTCTGGGCTTGTAGTAGTACCCTTCAAGATGAGCAGCGGTTACAAGTTTAAGCAAATTCTGATACCCTTCGAAATTTTTGGCAAGGAGTACTAAATGGAATGGACTGCTATCAATTCTGGGGGTTTTGTCTTCCATTCTTCTTGGGGCCACATAAACTTCGCATCCAAGAATCGGCTTTATTCCCTTTTTCTTAGCAGTTTTATAAAACTCAATCATCCCGTACATTACGCCGTGATCGGTTAGAGCAACAGATTTCATTCCAAGCTCCTGTGCCCGATCAACAATATCCGGAATTTTGGCAAGACCGTCTAAAAGCGAGTAATGACTATGGACATGTAAGTGGACGAATTCAGACAAAGATATTTCCCCTTAAATTTTCCTTAATTATTAACTGTTTATTTTCTTCCCAGCTAAATGTCAAATGACAAATACCAAATTTCAAATAAAATCCTAATTTCTAAATTATCAAAGTTTTCTTATTTGACATTTGAAATTTGTAATTTGGATTTGTTTTTATCTTTTGTTTTTCTTTTCGAAGTACATGAACATAAGAAATATAATTCCTAAAACTACCCCTGCAATTAAAACATATTTAACAATGACATAATAGAAAAATCTGGCTATATTCAAGAAAAATGATGAAACGCTCTGTCCCCAGCCAGTGTCTGCCAAAAATAAAATAAAAGCCAAAAATCCAATAAAGGCTAATGCAAGATGTTCTAATTTCCTTAATTTTTTTGGCATATAGAATTCAAAAAACAGTCTTACCTTTTGCGAAAAAGAAACTCTGCTTCCTTCTTTGTCCAAATCATTAATAGCTGTCTGCAAAGCATTCAAAGCCGCATCCGCTTCTTCAGATGAAACGTTATAAGTTAGATGATTTAAAATTTTATCCTTGGTTTGAAAAGCTTTAACCAGTCCGGTCAGATCCGAAAATTTTTCCTTAATTTTCATGACCTTATCGGAAGTTGATTCTCCGGGTACACCCTTAAGAGTTATTAAATTATTCAAAATTTTATCTGCTTCAATAATTGCTAATTTGTATGCGGATGATTTTTGTTCTTTAAGACAAGCCTCAACTTGTTCCCAAAGCTCCTCTTTAATCCTAATTTTTGACATAATCCACCTCTAGCTAAGATTATACTCTAAAATAATAAATTGTTTTAGAGCAATGTCAAATTACACATCATTCCACGCTTTGATGTTTCCCTATTCTTGTCATCCTGAACTTGCCTGCCCGTTGGGCTTTACGTCCAGGGATTCAGGATCCATCTCCTCTGTCATTCCCGCGACTTGTCCATCGTAGCCTTGTGCGAAGATGGAAGGCAGGAATCCAGTAGCTTTATTGCAGGACTAAACTTTCTGGATCCTCATATCCCTACGGATCCAAATGGACAAGTTGAGTCAATTAATATTGACGAAAAAACTATAGTTCACGAAACAGGAAGCAGTAATTCCTTTGATAGAGCTGCATTTATTTTAACTTCTAACTTTGGCGGTCCGGGAGTATTTAAAAATCTAGTTATTGTTTCTAATGAAAGCGGATCAATGAAGATAATTGATATAAAACAAGTTGCCGCCAGCACAATTTCTGTTGATATGACCGATCACGGCCCCGGCGATTGCCACTGCTGCCCATCTCATCAAAAAATCAAAACTTATACAATAGTAAATAGAAAAATTACGGAATCTTAAAAGGAGCTTTAAAAAGATTACTTAGTTGACGCGATTTTAAGATATCCTCACAATGACAATTAGAATAGATTCCGGATCACATGATTGTATTTATAAAGAACGTCCGGAATGACAATAGAAAAATCGTGAAAAACTCTACTTCTTTTTTTACTACCAATCATCATATCTTTGCCGTACTTTTTGATAGCTAATTTATAAATCATTCTTTGGTAAATAATATTAGCAAATGGCCCATATTTTTTTGCTTTCTTTTTAAGAGGCTTTAGCTCCTTTTCTGTCTCATTGTCAGCTTTTTTGTAAGTTTTTTGTAGCTCATCCTCTAAATCAATATCTTCCGGATCAAAATTATCTTCTTTTCGTAAATCCACCATTTTATCTCCCAATTAATCGATATTAAACAATAAAGTTATTTTTGATTTTAAACATCCATTTGGCATTTAATATTTGAAATTTGACATTAAAAATGTCCCTTATTTACTCCCTTCCCACTGTCTCATGATATTCTTACCAGACGGGTCGTATGACGAGCGAAGTGAAACGAAGTAGAGAAGCACGAACTTCAAGCCTGTCCTGAGCTTGCCGAAGGGTTCTCCACCCTCTTCGAGGAGTCGAACAATATATACCATGGTTTAGTGGAAAGGGAGTAGGACAACAAACGAATATTAATCTTGTTTATTGTTATTTGTTTATTGTTTATTAATCTAGCTCTTCGCTTCTTCCTCTTCCTTCTTCTCCGCCGCAACTTCAGAAGCTTTTTTTAGGACTACCCATTCATTTTTTTCAATTAAAGCGTTTGGGATGACATGCATGTGGCCTTCGTCGTCTCTAACTCTTACTTTTCTCATGTCGGTTGATTCAACAACCCCAATTGTTTCTTTATCCCCCGCTTTTACTTTAGATCCTATTCTAAAATCTGTATCGGACGCCAGCGAAACTCCGGCAATTACATCGCCAACTATGCCGGCCGCTCCGGCAGATAAAAAGAACATAAGTAAGGCCGACGATCCGGTTATGACAGCTGCGAGTTTTGAAAAACCTAAGGAGTTCATAACGAAGAGAATTAAACCGATTCTGGTTAAAGTTTTAAAAACAGATAAGATAATGCCGTGAAAAGATTTTAGTTTTTTTTGCTTTATTATTAATACTTCTAATAACCCAGCTGAAATTTGTATAAGTAAAATACCTCCAACCAAAGTTAAAATAGCTTGCGGTAATCTTCCTAAAACATCAAGGATGGGACTAGTAATTTTATCGGCAAATTCGATTGTTTTATCGTGCATAATTTATTCCTGTTAAAATCTTAACCCTTGCTAAATTTATTGTCAATTAAGCTTTTTTCGTAAAATCTCGTTAACAATTTTCGGATTTGCTTGACCTTTGGTTCTGGCCATAACCTGACCCACTAAAAATCCTAAAGCCTGCATTTTTCCGGCCTTAAAGTCCTCGATTGATTTTGGGTTTGACCCTAAAACTTCATCTATGATACTTTCAATGGCTTTAGTATCTGTAATTTGCACTAAACCTTTTTCTTTTATTATTTGCCCCGGATCTTTCCCGGTTTCAAACATCTCGTCAAATACCGTTTTTGCAATTTTTCCGCTAATCGTTCCTCCGTCTATCAAAGCTACTAAATCGGCAATTTTTTCAGCTGTTACCGGAGAATTTTTAATTGACAACCCTTTCGCATTAAGTCTCCCTAGTAGTTCGGTAACTATCCAGTTTGATAATTTTTTAGCACTTTCTTTGGGCACTAAGTCTTTATTTTCTTTTTCCATGATTTTTTCAACACCCACTTCATAAAATTTGGCCATGTCAAAGTCCGCCGTTAAAATTGATGCATCGTATTCAGAAAGACCATATTCTGACACAAAACGCTCTCTTTTTTCCACCGGTAGTTCAGGCATTTCGCTTTTTAGCTTATCTATTAAATTTGCATCCGGTTTAAACGGCGGCAGATCCGGTTCGGGAAAATATCGGTAATCATGCGCTTCTTCCTTACTTCGTTGCGGTAGGGTTTTGCCCTTGTTTTCATCCCAACCCCTTGTTTCTTGAGTTATCTTTCCGCCTTCGTTTAAGATTTCTGTTTGACGATTAACTTCATAAATTAAAGCTTTTTCAATGGCCTTAAAGGAGTTTATATTTTTTATTTCCACTTTTTTACCAAATTCCTTTTGGCCATAAGGTCTAAGAGAAATATTAGCGTCAGCTCTTAAATTTCCCTCTTCCATATTACCGAAAGAAATTCCTAAATACCGAACAATGCTTCTTAAATTCTCGGCAAAAACCCTGGCTTCTTCAGGAAACCGAAAATCCGCTTCGGTTACAAGCTCTACCAAAGGAGTGCCGGCTCTGTTTAAATCCACCAAAGAATAATCACCGCTTGAAGCATGAACAAGCTTTCCGGCGTCTTCTTCCAAGTGAATATGATTTAACCTTAACTCCTTTTCACCTTCAGACATAACAATATTTAAGCGTCCGCCAATAACCGGCGGATTTATAGAGCTGGTAATTTGATAGGCCTTTGGAAGATCCGGATAAAAGTAATTTTTACGCTCAAAATTAAACTCGTCAGCTATTTTTGCCTCGAAAGCCAAACCCAAAAGATAAGTCCACTCTATAGCTTTGCCATTTGCATAAGGCAACGTACCGGGCATCCCCATACACACGGGACATGTGTTTTCATTTGCTTTTGAGTTTGCAGAATAATTATCGCACCTGCAAAACATTTTAGAAACTGTATTTAATTGTATGTGGAATTCCATCCCAATAACCGTTTCGAATTTAGACATACCCTACCTCCCGCATTCCAAAATAAAATCCCAATTTAAAACTTCTAAAATTTTGATGTTTTGTCATTTGGCATTTATTTGACATTTGTAATTTGAAATTTGACATTTGTTCTCTACAGCTTTCCTAGCCTTACTAAAGCCTCCTTAAACGACCTCAAGGCTTCTTCAACATCACTTTTATTAATAATGGCATTCATCTCGTGGGCAATATAATTTCTTAATTTATGAGCTTCCCAGATTTTTGAATACAAATCTTGTTCAAATAGATTCTTGGCATTCTTTAACCTATCCCCCATTGTATCACCGGTCATCCGAAGCTCTTTTAAGGCTTCATCAATTAACTTATCACCGTCTAAAATTGCCTTAGATAAATTACTAGGTTTTCCGGCTTTTAAATTATCCTCAATTTCCTGCCATTTAAGTTCAACATCTTCCTTCTTTAAGAAAGTGCTTTTATAATTTACGGATTTTGCCGGTTTTTTTACTCCTGTTTTTTTTGCTTCCCAAACGGCATATATGCCGGCCAAGATTACTCCTAAAATTATTATAAAAGCGGTTTCCACTATTTTTCCTCTATCGTAATTTTATTGATAGTGACGTTTTCTAAAGGTTTATCACTACTATCGGTTTTTGTAGCTTCAATTTTTAATACAACATCCATGCCTTCTATAACCCGACCAAATGGAGTATGCTTGCCGTCTAGCCAATCGGTTTTATCCTTTGTAATTATAAAGAACTGCGAACCATTAGTGTTGGCACCAGAATTAGCCATAGCCAGCACGCCTTTTTCTAATTTTATTGACTGCAAAGTATCACTATACTTATAACCAGCTTCTTCATTTGTTTTTATTACGTCAGCTGATAGTTCCAAGCTTTTAGCATTAATTTCATCCTCAAACTTATAGCCGGGATCGCCGCTACCAGTACCCAAAGGGTCTCCGCCCTGAATCATAAAGTCTTTTATAATCCTATGAAAAATTAATCCGTCATAAAATTTATCGCGAGACAAAAAGACAAAATTATTAACGGTTTTCGGTGCGTTCTTAGCAAGCAATTCAACTGAAAAATTGCCTAAATTAGTTTCAAAATTTGCAGTGTATTTTTTATTGATGTCTATATTCATAATTGGTGCCTTGTCATATTTTTTTTCTCCTGTTTTTTTAGATTGTTCTTCCTTTGAAGATGTTTTGCTACTTGAAGTTGCCTTTTCTAAACTTTCGGTTTTTGCTTTATGCGCTTTTGGCCACCATTTTTCGGGATACCAATGTCCATATGAATACAACATACCGTAGGTAAAAAAAGCGCAAAAAATGATGGTAACGCCTGATCTGATATAAAAGTCCTTCTTTTTTTGCTTTTTTGTTTCTTGCACTTGTCTTTCAACCTTTCGTTGTTCTTTAAATTTCTGAGCTTTTCCCAAAGCTACCTCCTATTATTCTCAAATATATATGCAACATTAAGGATTTTTTCTTCGCTCCATTGGGGGCCGATAAACTGAATCCCCACTGGTAAATTATCTACTTCCCCACCCGGGACAGAAATGGCCGGCACGCCGGCAATGTTTACCGGTACGGTGTAAATATCGGCTAAATACATGGATAACGGATCGGTCATCTTTTCACCTATTTTAAAAGGCAAAACCGGACTGGTTGGCGTCAGTAAAACATCTACTTTTGAGAAAACATCGTCATAATCTTTCTTAACTAAGGCCCGAACTTTCTGAGCTCTTAAATAGTAAGCGTCATAATAGCCAGACGACAAAACATAAGCGCCAATCATAATCCTTCTTTTTACTTCGGCGCCAAAACCCTCCTCACGGCTCTTAAGGTAGGTTTCCATTAAATTTTCGGCATCTTTTGAACAAAAACCATATTTGATACCGTCATAACGCGATAAATTAGAGCTGACTTCAGCCGGCATAATTATGTAATAAACGGGTAAAGCGTATTTGGTGTAAGGCAAAGATACATCAATAATTTGAGCACCTTCCTTGGCCAAAATTTCCGCTGCTTCCATGACGGATTCTTTGATATTTTTATCTAATCCTTCAAAATATTCTTTAGGAATGCCAATTTTTATGCCCTTTACCGATTTTCCAAGCATTTTTGAATATTCCGGCACTTCCCTATCAACTGAGGTAGAATCCATTTTGTCAGCTCCTGCTATATTTTCTAAAACAATAGCCGAATCTTTGACGGTTTTTGTAAAAGGCCCAATTTGATCTAGAGAACTTCCCATAGCCAAAAGTCCCCACCTGGAAACACGGCCATATGTTGGTTTTAAACCAACAACACCGCAAAAGGAAGCCGGCTGCCTTATAGATCCACCCGTATCCGAACCAAGAGAATAAATAACTTCATCTGAAGCAACAGCAGCTGCTGAACCGCCGGATGATCCGCCCGGCACTCTCTCCAAATCTCGCGGGTTTTTTGTTGGTCCAAAAAAAGAGCTTTCCGTAGATGATCCCATGGCAAACTCATCCATATTGGTTTTGCCTATAATAATGGCATGTTGGTTTTTTAATTTCTTAACAATTGCGCTATCGAAACACGGAATATAATTAGATAGAATTTTAGAACCGGCCGTGGTTAAAACATTTTTGGTAGAAAAATTATCCTTAACACCAACCGGAATACCGGCTAAATGACTAAGTTTTTCTCCTTTAAGTCTCTTCCCGTCAACAATTTTGGCTGCATCAATTGCTTCGTCAGTCAGAACAGTAATGAAAGCATTGATGTCTTTATCCTTATTTTCAATTACCGATAAAGAAAATCTGGTAAGTTCCTCAGACGAAATCTCTTTACTTTCTAATTTTTCTATAGCCTGCGATAGGGATAACTTACTAAGCATTAAATAGATTCCCTTTCTTCAAAAACCGGCTTAACTTTTATGGAATCATCTTTAATTTCCGGAGCATTTTTTAGTAATTCTTCTTTTGAACAAATTTTTTGTTCATACTTCGCATCTTCTCTAGTAACACTCTCGAGGCCGGTAATTTGACTTACCGGTTCAGCACAAATAACACCCAATTCATTCAGCTGCTCTACATACGTTAAAATATCCGAAATTTCTTTAGAATATTTATCAATTTCAGATTCTTTGATGCCTAAACGAGAAAGTTTAGCAATATTTTTTACTTGTTCTTTGGATAGTTTACTCATCTAGCCAAGATTATAGCAAAAAAACGGCTTCAAAAAAAGGCCAAAAAACTAAAATTGGTTTTTATTTTTCCGTTTGTAGATAAGATATGTTAAAGTAATTCCGGAAAAAAGCATTATTAGTATACCGGATATCACAAAAAACCTGTTTGAACCAAGCCTATCAAAAAACCCTTTATTCTTCCCCAACACCGCATAGTCCGTTAGATGATTGGTTCTGGTAGTAACTAGGAGTTTATCCTGATTTGAAGTTTGGTTTAAAAGATCGTTGTTTTTCCATTTACTATCCACTTGCCCTGAGCTTGTCGAAGAGTTGGTATCATAGTAGAAGATGTTTTGAGATCCGGGCTGAATTTTGTCCGAATCATTATATTTAAAAGAGAGTGTAGCGTATTTACCGGTTTGAGTTAGATCAGTTGTTACTTCCTTTTTATCCATTCCGTAAGCTTTGATTTGGTAGATATCGGAGAGTTTGGTGGAGTTTTTTAAATCATTGTTCCAAGATAGCCCGTTAAAAACAATCATTTTCGGGCTAACAGCAGTTTTCACTACTTGAAGCTTTTGCTGTTCATGATACCGCCATTCCGGATAAGTATAAGCTGCACCCGTATCGGGGTTAATAGCTATTATATATTTGACTGGTTTGGATCCCAGTAAATATAATTTGGCGAAGCCACAATCATATCCAAAAAGATACCGTCATAGGATTGACGGCTAAAATTGCCTGAAGTTTTCCCGCAAACCAATTTTGCACATCACTATTGCCGGGTTTTAGGTCGTAATTATTAGCTTTTGTATAAAGACGATTTCCACTTCCGTCAACCAAAAACCAATCAGGATGATTAGTATCTATCCAAGCGTAATCTGTCGAATTTACGTATACATTCAAGCCATTAAAATATTTTAGAACTTTAATTGACGGCTTTAATTCATGAAGCCGATTAATTTGTGCCGTGGTTAAATGACCGCCATCATCATCCAGCAAATCGTAGCGAGATGCCAAAGATTGTAAATCTGCATCGGTTGCAGGTGGTTTGGCCAAGATATAAAATTTTTTAAAAGTATTGCCGTCTGCCTATGCAACTCTAGGGCTAAGACCCTGATAGTTAGCAATAACGACGCATAATAGGAAGAAACTTAAAAAATATGCGACAATAGTACGATTTTTTATAAACCTTTGCATAAAGATATTATAGCAATTAACAGAAGGGTTGATAAACGATTATTTCAACAGTTTCAGGAATTCATTCTCGTCAATTATCTTAACGCCCAAACTTTCGGCTTTGGCAAGTTTTGAACCCGGATTTTCACCTACCACCAAATAATTAAGGTTTGCCGAAACGGAACTCGAAGCCTTTCCGCCTTTATGACGAATTAAATCTTCGGCTTCTTCTCTGGGCATGGAATATAAACTGCCGGTTATTACAAACGACAAACCCTCTAACTCTTTAGTTTTTTCTTCCTTTACGTACGAAACACCATGTTTATTTAATTTTTCCAAATATTCGAGGTTTTTGGGATTTCTATACCATCGAAAAATACTGTTTGCCACTTTGCCGCCAATTCCTTCAACCTCCCAAAGTTCTTCTTCGCTCGATGTTTCAATTTTTTTGAGGTCGCCAAAATAATCGGCTAAAAGTCCGGCGGTTTGAATGCCCACATACCGGATTCCCAAAGCATAGATAAATTTAGCCAAAGTAACTTTTTTTCTTCCTTGAATTGCTTCAACCAAATTAGCCGAGCTTTTCTCGGCAAATCTTTCTAACGGCTCAAGGTCGCCGACGGTCAGTTCAAAAAGATCTGAGGGATCGGAAATTAAATCTTCCTCTAGAAGCTGTTCTACAATTTTTTCGCCCAAACCCTCTACATCAAAAGCTTCTTTGGAAACAAAATGCTTCACTCTTTCGCGCTGGATAGCAAAACAGTTTAAGTTGGCACATCTGGCAATTACTTCGCCGGCCGGTCTAATTACAGGCCCTCCGCACATAGGACAAATTGTCGGCATTTTAAAGAAAGTTTCTTTACCGGTCCTGAGACCCTTTATTGGTTCAACCACTTCCGGAATAATATCGCCCGCCTTTTGAACAATGACGGTATCGCCAATTTGGATATCTTTCCTTTTTATTTCGTCCGCGTTATGAAGAGTGGCTCTGGAAACGGTAGATCCGGCCACTTTTACAGGTTCTAAAACCGCAAACGGCGTTAAAGCACCGGTCCGACCAATACTTACTTGTATATCTAAAATTTTAGTCGTTGCTTGCTCGGCCGGAAATTTATAGGCAATTGCCCATCTAGGTGCCTTACCCACAATCCCCAAGCGATTTTCAAGATTTAAACTATTTACAATAACGACCATACCATCAATTTGATAAGGCAAACTATCTCTTTTATTCTCAAGGTCATCTATATAATCCTTAACTTGGGTTAAATTTTCGCATTTTTTAACGAATTTACTGGTTTTAAGTCCTAATTTTTCAATTATTTCATGCTCCTGCTCATGCGTTTTTTGACCTAAATCGGTTACTAAATTATAGAAAAATGAATCTAATTTCCTGGAAGCGGCAACTCTTGAGTCTAGTTGCCTTATGGATCCGGCCGCCAAATTTCTAGGATTTGCGTAAATTTGCAAACCTTTTTTGGCTTGCTCGGAATTTATCCTTAAAAACTCCTGCTTGGATAAAAAGACTTCACCCCTCATTACAATGCGCCCCTTTATATTAATCCCTGAATCTTCATTTAATCTTAGAGGAATTGATTCGATTGTCTTTAAGTTTTGAGTAACATTTTCGCCCACCTTACCGTCCCCTCTGGTGGCGCCTTCTACTAGCAAACCGTTTTCATAAGTTAGTGAGACAGCAAAACCGTCAATCTTTAATTCTGCAAAATAATCTAAGTTTTCGTCCGGAATTAATTTTTTGATCCGCTCTTCCCAAGCCAGCAATTCTTCCCAGGAAAATGCGTCTGTCAAAGAAAGCATTGGCGAAACGTGGTTTACTTTTTCAAACTTTTCTAACGGCTTTCCGCCCACTCTTTGCGTGGGGGAATCGGACGTTATAAATTCGGGATATTTTTCCTCAAGTTCGGCAAGCTCATGTTTTAAGGAATCTAAAGCGGCCTCGGATATATCCTGCCTATCCAAAACATGATAATTATATCGGTGAAAATTAATAACCTCGCGCAGTTTTAAAATACGCTGTCTAGCCTCTTCTTTATTCATGAGTACATTATAGCAGGAAACAAGAAACAGTTAACAGCTAACAATAAAATTCAAAGTTCAAAAATCAAAATTACATGGCAAAAGTCAAAATTTTTGGACTTAGTGACTAGTGATAATTAGGATTTATTTGAAATTTGGCATTTGTTATTTGACATTAAAAGAAAAGATTCCCGCCTTCACGGGTATAACAATTGGATTTCAGGCAAATCACCTGCCCCCAACTATTAACAGGCTGTCTAAAAACTAACCCCAAACAACCCTCCTGACCACTGGTTTTTATGCTCAAATGAGAGTAAAATAAGAGTATAAGATACTAATTGGTTAGGAGGGTTTTAAATGAACTTTAGACCATACA
>Ga0210044_10006663_pt1 | contig 15098 bp, 15 predicted proteins | sample CryGey13umfilter_2_FD_183959 | JGI IMG/M metagenome (GOLD analysis project Ga0210044, IMG submission 183959) | Groundwater microbial communities from aquifer in Utah, USA - Crystal Geyser 4/9/14 3 um filter (SPAdes) (version 2) | ecosystem: Environmental > Aquatic > Deep subsurface >...
ATCGCCGACGTGCAAAGCATCGTGTCGGCAGCGATCGGTGGCGACAACATCGGCGAAACGGTTGAGGGTCTGCAGCGCTTCCCGATCAACGTGCGCTATCCGCGCGAGGTGCGCGACTCGGTCGAGAAGCTGCGCCAGTTGCCGGTGCTGACCGAGCGCGGTGCGCAGATCCGCTTGGGTGATGTGGCTGCGATCCGTATCAACGACGGACCGCCGATGCTGAAAAGCGAGAATGCGCGCCTGTCGGGCTGGGTCTATATCGACATTCGCGGGCGCGATCTGAGCTCTGTGGTACACGACATGCAGCAAGCGATCGACAAGGAAGTGAAGCTACCCGCCGGTTATTCGATTGCCTGGTCAGGGCAGTTCGAGTATTTGGAGCGCGCCACTGCCAAACTGAAAATCGTCGTGCCGGCAACATTGCTCATCATCTTCGTGCTGCTCTATCTGACGTTCAAACGATTCGACGAGGCTGCGTTGATCATGACGACGCTGCCATTCGCACTGGCTGGCGGCATCTGGCTGCTGTGGCTGCTCGGTCACAATCTGTCGGTCGCAAGTGGTGTTGGTTTCATTGCGCTGGCGGGGGTATCGGCCGAGTTTGGTGTGATCATGCTGCTGTACCTGAAACAATCCTGGGGAGCGCGTGTTGCAAATGGCAAAACCAGTGAGATCGATCTGCTCGATGCGATCCGTGAAGGTGCTGTTCTGCGGGTGCGACCGAAAGCAATGACGGTGGCGGTCATCGTCGCCGGTCTGGTACCGATCATGGCTGGCACCGGTACAGGGTCGGAAGTCATGCAACGCATCGCGGCACCGATGGTCGGTGGGATGATTACTGCGCCGCTGCTATCGATGTTCGTGGTACCTGCCGTGTACCTGTTGTTGCGTCGGCGTCAGACTTGCGCCGAAAGCATGGCGTCGCCAACTGAGAGACAAATTTTATGAAGCTGTTTGACACGATAAATAATTTTTTACCCACTCATCTTAACCAACGAAGGAAATCATCATGAAACTTATCGCAACCCTGTCCCTGATTCTCGTTTTATCCGCATCCAGCCTTGCCATCGCTCAATCTGGTGGCATGAAAGATATGGATATGAAGCAGTGTATGGAAATGAATGGAATGAAAGGCATGGACATGAAAGACATGGACATGAGGAAATGCAAGGACATAAAGGGTACGGAGATGGGCAAAAAGATCCCAGGCACGGCCCCCAAGATAATAACCCACAAGGCGACTGGCGTGGTGAAGGCGGTCGATTCATCGAAGGGTACGGTGACGCTTGCGCATGGCCCTGTCAAAAGTTTGAATTGGCCCGCAATGACGATGAGTTTCGTTGTGAAAGACAAGACGATCTTCGACAATCTTACTGTCGGCAAAAAAGCCAAGGTCGAGTTCACAAAACAAGACACTGACTACATTGTGACCTCTGTTTGGCCGAATCAATAATGGTTGGAAATTAAGGCTACGCTGAACAAGCCCCACATTTCCAAGATTCCAATTACGAAATATGCGTGATTGTGCAAAAAGGCAAGTTCAACCCGCTTTGTTTTGCACTTTCGGGCTGCTCCTTGGGCTTTTCGCCCGTCATTCGCCTGCTATGGGCGCACCTGTGCCATCAATCGATTTCGAGACAAGTAATTATTCGCCAATGCCAGCGCGGTAAATGCGCGACCGGCATTCTTGGCTAAACCACGGTAGCGCACTTTGGAAAACCCCCACAGTCGTTTGATCACGGCAAAGACGTGTTCGACGCGGGCTCTTATCTTTGACTTGTTGCGGCGCTTGACCTCATCGACCTCGCCGCCAGCCTTACGGGTGCGACAGTTGGTGAAGTCGCGGGCCTTGGGCGCTTTGCTGTGGATCAAATCCTTCTGACTGGCATAGGCGCTATCACCATAAACGCGCTGCTCATGACCATGCAACAAATCAGGTAGGGGATGTTTGTCATGTACGCCGGGGTGACGACGGCGCTGTGCGCCAGGCCGCTTTGACTGTCCACGCCAATGTGCAGCTTCATGCCAAAGTACCACTGTTGCCCCTTGCAAGTCTGGTGCATTTCAGGATCGCGTTTCTTCTCGACGTTCTTGGTTGAGCTGGGGGCCGTGATGATGGTGGCATCGACAATCGTACCGGTCTTGAGTGTCATGCCGCTGCCTTGGAGTACGCGTCCGACTTCGGCGAAGAGTTGCTCATTGAGGTTGTGCTTCTCCAGCAGGCGACGAAATTTGAGCAGCGTCGTGGCATCCGGTACGGCTTCGCATCCCAGGTCAATTCCGGCAAGATGGCGCAAGCTGGTGATGTCGTAGAGCGCTTCTTCGCAGGCAAAGTCAGCCAGATTAAACCAGTGCTGGATAAAGTGGATGCGCAGCATACGTTCAAGTCCAATCGGGGGGCGGCCATTGCCTCGCTTCGGGTAGTGCGGGTCTATCACGGCACATAGATCTGCCCACGGCACGATGCGGTTCATCGTGTCCAGGAATTCGTCGCGCCGTGTCGGCCTGCGGTGCTGTTCAAATCCAGTTTCGTATTTCGCCGCCATCGCCAGAGTCTGTTGTTTCATTGCAGTCCACCATGTTTTTCTACTACTGTTATAACGCACGACCTGTGAGATCGGTGGGCTTAATCAGCATAGCCTTAAGGTTCATCGGGCAAAGTGCTCAGCCAGGATTGAATCTCTGTTTGCGCCTGTTCGATTAACGCGACAAAGCCAATTATCGCTCCGGATGCGTTTGGCATAACATTTTTTTGTACCAGTCTGAATCTACGTTCACCTAGCAATCCAGTGCTGTTGGCGGCAAAAATGTTGACCGTCAACGTCATTACCACTTGCGCATTATCCGATGCCTCAAATTGTTGCTCGAATTGTGTCAGCTGGACCTGTAAGTGAACGGGTCGCCGCAATCCTGCGATAATCAATCGGCGTTCCAATAAAGCAGGCAACGGTGCTTCCCAACGATCGTCATTATAATAGCGGATGACGGTGGCATCATCGTAAAGCAAGCGGTAACGTATCCTGTCATCCCACAGCCAGACCGGCGCATCCATCGTGATCGTGGCATTATTGGATGTATGCTGAGCAGTAGGTCCAAGATCGTGAATGATCGGCATGCTTGGTTTGGAACCAATGCTGCAAGCAGAAATTGATACGCTCAGAACAATTGCTGACCCATGCCTCAGATAGCGTTTCATTTCCGCTCCTTAAAACCAGATTCGCCAGGGGCTGGCGACCGCGATTTTGTTCCAAGCAAGAAAGCTTGTGGATTGGCTTCCAAAGTTGCTATAACGCGATCGAAACGGCGAGTGGTGGTTTGCATTTGCAACATCAAGGTATTGACCTTGGGCAAGGTTTCTTGCAAAAGTTGCCGCCCCACTAAGGTACCTGTCTGCATCAACTCACTTGATTGATTGGAAAGCGTTGTCAAATCTTGTTGCACTTGACTGCTCAACTGTTTGACGTCACGACTCAGGCTGCTTATCTCTGCAAACGTGTGTCTGGCATCAGTTGTTAACGCGGGGACTTGTGTCAAAATTTTGTTGACCTGATCCTGCAATACATTGAAACGTTCGGTAGCAGACTCGATATTGACCAAAATACCTTCCACATGATGAATATTGTTTTCATCCAACAACTGATTTAGCCTGAGTATTAGCTCACGGGTATCCTTGACTGTATTCTCTCCGGATACCGACAACCGCTCAATGAACGAAGGTTTGATCGGGATATGGCTTTCAGGCTGATCATTTTTTAACAGCGGCTCAGTTTGATTGCCGCTATCCTGAAGTGATATATGCGTCAAACCTGTGATGCCCTGAAGCTCCAATGTTGCATAAACACCGCGCTTAAGTTGAACATCACTTTCGATTTCCATTGGCACAAGGATAATCTCCGGGTTGTCTGGAGAGAAACGCATTGTGCTTACCTTACCTACCGCTATACCCCGATAATAAACAGTGGAGCCGACCTTAAGCCCGGTCACCGACTCACGGGTTTCTGCAATATAAGTTTTCGTTTGTGATTGAACGTCTCCCAACCAAATTATAATGATCACAACACCCGCTATCAGCACGGACATAAACAAGCCAGTGATTAGCGCATAACTGTCTTTACCCATACCCCACCTCCTATGAAGTAAATGCCCGCTGTGCTCGGTTATTATGAAAAAATTTCTGAATGAAGGAATGGTTGCAGTCCAGCACTTTATCCAGCGAGTCGAAGGCAACCAGGCGATGATCAGCCAACACGGCAACTTTAGTGCACAGATCTTTTAAAATATGCAAATCATGTGTCACCATAACCACAGTAAAATCGAGTTCCTGATGCAATTGCCGTAGCAAGGTGACGAAATCTTCACTGGCAATGGGATCAAGGCCGGAGGTCGGTTCGTCCAATAACAGTAATTCAGGCTCCAGAATTAATGCACGGGCCATTGCCGCCCGTTTAACCATGCCGCCCGACAGCTCGGAAGGTTTTTGCATAGCGTCATGCGTGTTTAAACCCACCATTGCCAGCTTCATGCAGACCAATTGTTCAATCAGATTTTCATCACCGATTCCCATCTCCCGCAGCGGGAAGGCTATGTTGTCAAATACGTTTAAGGCGCTGAATAAAGCCCCGTTTTGAAATAAAACACCAGTCTGGTTGTGCCTTTTCCGACATTCAATTGCACAGGATTCCTGCGCGCTCTCACCTAAGACATTCAGACTTCCTTTGCTGGGCGATTCCAATCCGATCATTTCGCGTAACAACGTTGTTTTGCCGCTACCGGATAACCCCACGAGACCCAAGATTTCACCATGTTCAAGACATAAGCTGATGTCTTGGTGTATCAACTGCTCGCCAAAATAAGTCCATACGTGATTCAGTTCTACCGCACAAGAATTTTTCATGAAAATCCTACATTTCTAAATAGAATGGAGAATACGGTATCGACAATAATCACTGCAGTTATGGAGGTTACCACTGCACGCGTAGTTTCCTTGCCAAGGCTTTCGGTATTGGGCTTGATCAAAAAGCCGAAGTGACAGGCAGTCATGGCAATCATCATACCAAATACGGTTCCTTTGGCCAGGCCGATATAAAGATTGGCGATCGGTACCGCCTTGGGTAAATTATCGTGAAACTGCTGATAACCGATATCTAAAGTCAATTGCGCCGAAATCATGCCGCCGATCAAGGCCAGCGTATCAGTCCAGACGATCAAGAGCGGTACTACCAGGGACAACGCGACAACTTTCGGCAGAACCAGCCGCAACGAATGGGAAATACCCATTGCTGACAACGCATCTAGTTCCTGAGTGACACGCATGATACCAATCTCGGCGGCCATCGCTGAACCGGATCGACCCGCAATCAAAATGGCTGTCAACATAGGCCCGATTTCGCGAATGATGCTGAGTCCAAGCAGATCAATGATATAAATTTCTGCGCCGAGCTGTTGCAGCTGCAACGAAGACAGATAACTCATAGATATACCAATTAAAAAACCAACTAACGCTGTTATCCCCATGGCGCTAACGCCGGCTTTATATATCGTTTGCGATATCTCTTTATATGGCGTGAAACGGGGATGCCGTAACAAATAAATAACATCAAGGAACAACCGGCCAAACAAGGTAAACCAAGCGCGTATATGATGGTAAAAACCTTGCGTTGGCAACTGCCAATGACGTATCCGCTCTACAATGCTAAACACCATAGAATTAGGTTTTGGAATTGGCCTGCTATGCCAATAGTCGAATAACTGTCTTTGTTCCGGCCGCAGGATCAGATCTTCAGGCAGTTTCTCACCCCAGGCTTGCCAGAGTAAAAAAATCGCAGTGCTGTCCAGTCGCTCAATCGTACTTATATCCCATTGCTTATCCTTCTCGCCACCCAGTTTTTTTATTGTCTGTCGCAGATCAGGAGATGCCGCCAGCGTACGGAGAGTCCACTGGCCGCCCAGTCTGATTAATCTGCCATTGGCTTCTTTTGGCAAGATTAACTTAGGTTTACTTGCGTTTTGTAAGTCACTCACATCAATAGTCCCTTTGGTAACCTATGGCAATACTCGTGCTCTACTCTACTCTTTTTACTCCGTTAATTGCTTAATGGGTGTGTGAAATACGTTGTTCAAGTGTTCCTGCTCTATCCCGTAATTCTCGCTGGTTCCGGAAATTTTTTAGGTGCAGCCGATTCGGCAGAAATTACAAAGATCGCATCCTGCCCCTCACCGAGGGTTAGGGTAAAACGACCCGGACAGAATAGATCTTCGCTGTCGTCCATTCCGCGCGCGGCTTTCATTCGGTGTTTGAAATTCCAGTACCAGGCGGGATCAGCAACAAACTTGGCACCACTGCAGATTACGCGGTAGGGACGTGCGTCCTGGAATGCATGTACTTTGTAGCCATTCCTTATCTCGCTGATATGCATCTCCCAGCCCCCATGGCTGTGGCTGTGGTAATCGCGGTATGTGCACAGTGGCGATAGCTCGAGTTCGAGCGTGTCGCTCGCACGCAAAACACGGAAATGCAGATAGGTGGTGTTCTGTCCCGGTGCCATCAGCACACGTTTTTCGATCAACGCGTCTGCCAGCGCGTAATGCCACACCGGGACAGCGCCATCCAGAAAAAAAGATTCGAGGTGAAGGTATCCGTGCGGCGTTACCGTACCGTCAACGAACTCGTTGCAGGAGAGATGAGTAGTTTTGCCCCCATAACGCACCGTTACATCCATCTTTGCTACCAGCAAGGTGCGTCCCACCGGAGGTGACAAGGCGGCCATAAGCAGACCATGATAGCGGCGAGTATTTAGATCGCCGACCGTGCCGGAAGCGTATCCCCCCATGCCGTTGGTGACTAGCCATTCACGTTCGACTGCCCGTTCAAAATTTCCACAAACACTTCGTCCCAATTGAAGGAGGGGTTCGTTCATTGTGTTAAGCGACGTTGATAGGCTCAATTTTTAACTCCTCTTTGCAACAGGCATAGATCGGCTAAGTCAAATCTCAGATACAGGTACTTAGTCTGCCAAGACAGTGGAACCTTACAAGACGATTTGCAACGGGATGGTTACTTGACGTGAAAAATCTTGCGCAGGCAAATGGTTAGCCCATTGCCCGGCAATGCGACCGTGATTTTTGGCGTAGCAATCTGGCTGGTGCTACCGATACCATTACCCTCAGTCGTTGCTTGTCTCAGGTGTGCTAAACGCGCAACTCTCACAGACGATACGGGCACTTGGTGGTGGAATCCTCGGCAGCATGCAGCCAGACATTGACCACCCGCAAAGCGCGTTTGGTAAACGTGTCCTGCCGCTTTCGATACCGATTGCAAGGGAATGCCGTTGTTGCCATATTTACTTCGCCAGGGCTACAATGTCGCTACTTTTGTAGTAATGGTTATTGGGAGAGTAATGATGGGAATGCCAGTCAGGATTGATGACACCTTGTACGAGCAGGCGCGCGCTGAAGCGCTGGTTGAGCACCGCACCATTGCCGGGCAGATTGAGTATTGGGCGACGGTCGGTCGTGCATCACTCGACAACCCGGATCTGCCGGCGAGTTTTGTGGCAGAAGCACTGGCATCGATGCGTGAGCCGCGCAATCAGGCCACCCCCTTTGTGCCACGCAAACAGCGTATATGAATTACTCGGTTGTACAGACGAGGCGATTTGCCCGTCAGTACAAAAAGCTGCATGACAACGTTGCGACTGATGTTGATGATGCGGTCGAGTTGATCGCCAGAAAGCCTTCCATTGGCAAACGAAAAAAAGGCGACCTGGCTGATTTGTTTGTCTACAAATTTCACAGCCAAGGGCAACTCTATCTGCTGGGTTACACACTCGACGATGGTGTGCAGCTGATTTATCTGGAAGCCATTGGCCCTCACGAAATTTTTTATCATGACCTGAAGCGCTAATCAGCGTTCTTCCCCGCAATTCTGCAGGATGATGAAGTCCGTCAGCCGAATCGCTTCGACCGTTCATTTCTCTGCCATTGAGCTGTTTTGGCGGCTGATGTAGGTTCAGCCATCCCGGTTAGCCAGATCGCGAAACACTACGAGGTCCCATGGACAACCATTTACAATGGAGCCCCCGCAGTGCCATGTCAGTCACTGAACCTCAGCCGGATACGAGCGGGAAAAAATCACACAGGCAAGATACTCCATGAATGCAGTAGAAATCGAAGAAGCCATATCGGACCTGTCCCTTCAGCCCTTCGGCGCGGCGGAGTTCCCGTTCGCGTTCCTGGCCGCTTTTGGCAATAAGGATACGGCTCTAAAACGCCTGCGCACGGGCAACAACAACGCTTCGGATGTGCCTGATGGCGTGCTTCAGCGTAACAATATCCACATCGCCGTGTGCGAAGTCGGCACCGTAGGCGAAACGCTCAAGGCGTTGCGCAACAGCCCCGCCACTACAAAAGCCCGTGCCAAGTTCATCCTCGCCACGGATGGCCAGACTCTGGAGGCCGAAGATCTCGCTGGGGGCGAAACCATCGCCTGCGCTTACCCGGACTTCCCCAACCATTTCGGCTTCTTTCTACCGCTGGCCGGTATCTCCACAGTCAAAGAGATCAAGGACAACCCCGTCGACGTGCGCGCTACCGGGCGCCTGAACAAGTTATACGTCGAACTGCTGCGCGAAAACCACGACTGGGCCAAGGACGAGCGCCGCGCCGACATGAACCACTTCATGGCCCGACTGGTGTTCTGTTTTTTTGCCGAAGACACTGACATTTTCAATGGCGATAACCTGTTCACGCAGACTGTGGAGCAGATGAGCGAGCGCGATGGCTCCAACACCCATGAGGTGCTGGAAGTGATCTTCCGCGCCATGAACATCAAAGTTGCCGAGCGCGCTAATGCTCAGCCCCGTTTGCCGAATTGGGCCAATGGCTTCCCCTATGTGAATGGCGGCCTGTTCGCAGGCAGCACTGACGTACCGCGCTTCACACGCATGGCGCGCACCTACCTGATCCATGCCGGCAACCTGAACTGGAAACAGATCAACCCCGACATCTTCGGCAGCATGATCCAGGCCGTGGCCGACGACGAAGAGCGCGGCGCATTGGGCATGCACTACACCAGCGTGCCCAACATCCTCAAGGTGTTGAATCCTTTGTTCCTGGATGACCTGCGCGCGCAGTTGGCAGAGGCAGGCGATAACAAAGTCAAGCTGCTAAACCTGCGCAAACGCATGGCGCGCATCCGCGTGTTTGACCCGGCCTGCGGCTCCGGCAACTTTCTGGTCATCGCCTACAAACAGATGCGCGAGATCGAGGCGGAAATCAACCGCCGCCGGGGAGAGTCGCATCTGGGCAGCGAGCTGCCACTGACCAACTTCCGAGGCATTGAGCTGCGCGACTTCCCGTCAGAGATTGCGCGCCTGGCGTTGATCATTGCCGAGTTCCAGTGCGACGTGCTGTATCGCGGGCAGAAAGATGCGTTGGCGGAATTTCTGCCGCTGGATGCGCAGAACTGGATTGTTTGCGGCAATGCATTGCGGTTGGATTGGTTGAGTATTTGCCCCCCAACGGGCACAGGCGTGAAGCTGGTGGCGGATGATTTGTTTGGGACGCCGCTTGACCAAGCTGAGATTGATTTTACGAATGAAGGGGGCGAGACGTACATTTGTGGGAATCCGCCGTACTTGGGCAGCACATGGCAATCGGCTGAACAAAAAGACGACCTCGGTGCCATTTTTGACCACCGCTCTAAAAACTGGAAATCTCTGGACTATGTCGCGGGTTGGTTTATGAAAGCCGCTGATTACGGCACAAAGACCCCAAGCTCTGCTGCCTTCGTATCCACCAACTCCATATGCCAAGGGCAGCAAGTGGCCATTCTGTGGCCGTTGGTGTTTGGCACCGGAAACAAGATCGCGTTTGCGCACACCTCGTTTAAATGGGCTAATTTGGCCAGTCACAACGCGGGTGTGACGGTAGCAATCGTGGGCATCAGCAACCAAACAGGCAAGCTGCGCCGGATTTTCTCAATGGGTGATGACGGTAGTTCACTCGTCAAAGAAGTCGAGCACATCAATGCCTATTTGGTGCCCGGTCCCAATGTTATTGTGGAAAAGGCACCTCGCCCGTTGAGTGGGCAGGCGGAAATGAGTTTCGGAAACAAGCCTGTTGATGGAGGTCATTTGCTGTTATCCAGAGATGAAGTCGATGCACTTGGCTTAACACCAGAGCAGCATGCCCGCTTTATTCGCCGTATCTACGGCTCGGCAGAGTTTATTCGTGGCTTGGAGCGTTATTGTCTGTGGATTGAGGACTGCGACCTAGATGATGCGATGGGCATCGAAGCCATTAGGCAGCGAATTGAAGGCGTGCGAGCAATGAGGCTGGCGAGCCGAGACAGCGGTGCCAATCAAATGGCTACGCGTGCGCATCAAATGCGCGAAATGAATATTGGTCTGACGCAGACGATTGTAATGCCGTGCGTTTCATCAGAGTCGCGAGAATATTTGCCTGTAGGGATTATTGATCAAAAATCAACTGTTACCAATCTGGCCTTTGCCCTTTACGACGCGCCGTTCTGGAACATGGCACTGTTAGCCTCGCGCCTGCACTTGGTCTGGATAGCCACGGTTTGCGGCAAGCTAAAAACCGATTTCCGCTACTCCAACACCCTCGGCTGGAACACCTTCCCCGTGCCGCTGCTCACCGAGCAGAACAAGGCCGACCTGACCGCCTGCGCCGAGAACATCCTGCTGGCCCGTGAAGCCCATTTCCCCGCCACCATCGCCGACCTGTACAACCCGGACAACATGCCGGACAACCTGCGCCACGCCCACGAGCGCAACGACGAAGTGCTGGAGCGCATCTACATCGGCCGTCGTTTCAAGAACGATACCGAGCGGCTGGAAAAACTGTTTGAGCTTTATACGAAGATGACGGCTGGTTCAGGCAAGCAGGGCAAAGGCCGCAAGTAGGGTGGCCACGGTTGGTCAAAATAATAGCGTTGTGATACAGTGAATACACGCATTCAATTGGAGACTCTAATATGGCAACTTCGATTCGCCTTGCTCCTGAAATCGAGCAAAGGCTTGATTACCTCGCCTCCCATACCGGGCGCACCAAGGCGTACTACCTGCGCGAAATCATCGAGCATGGCATCGAGGAAATGGAGGACTATTACCTTGCCGCCGACGTGCTGGAGCGTGTCCGCAAGGGACAAGAACAGGTGCATTCCGCTGCTGACGTGAGAAAAGACCTTGGCCTGGACAATTGATTACGCGGAGACGGCCAAAGCGCAGCTAAGCAAGCTGGACAAGCAGACGGCGCGGCGCATCGTTGATTTTATGGATGAGCGGGTCGCCGGACGGGAAAATCCGCGCGACTCAGGCAAAGCGCTGACCGGCTCGCTGGGTGGTTTCTGGCGTTATCGCGTGGGCGACTGCCGGGTGATTTGCGACATTCAGGACGGTGTATTGCGCGTGCTCGTGGTGCAGGTTGGCAACCGGCGCGAGATTTACCGATAGGAGGGATTCATGGAGGCACAGCAGCGTTTGGTCCTGATGACCGGTGTCGACCATCGAGCAGATTGAGCGCGAACTGGCAGGCAACGCTACATTTACTGAGGACGATTAACAGTGAGCAACCCGACCAACCCCACCAATGCCTACACCGTGCCGTCGGTGTCCATTTCTACTGCGCGTACCGGTGCTTCCAGCAAGGCCAATGCGCTGGGGATGCGCGCCATGCAGGAGCGTGCCTATGCCAAGCGCGGTGAGCAATACCTGCTGATCAAGTCGCCACCGGCATCGGGAAAATCCCGCGCGTTGATGTTCATCGCGCTGGACAAGCTTAATAACCAGGGCTTGCAGCAGGCCATTGTCGTGGTGCCGGAGCGTTCCATAGGCAGCAGCTTTGCCGATGAACCCCTGAGCCAGTACGGTTTCGATTGGGATTGGCAGGTCGCCCCGCAATGGAATCTGTGCAACGCCCCCGGCGTGGACGAACCGCGCGTGGCTAAGTCCAAGGTGGATGCAGTGCGTAAGTTTCTGGCAAACACTGACAAGATACTGGTCTGCACCCACGCCACCTTTCGCTTTGCGGTGGAAGAGTTGGGCATTGAGGCGTTCGACAACCGGCTGATCGCTATTGACGAGTTTCACCACGTTTCCAGCAACCCGGGCAACGTGCTGGGCAGTCAGTTGGGCGCGTTCATCGCTCGCGACAAGGTGCATTTGGTAGCCATGACCGGCTCTTACTTCCGTGGCGACAGCGAGGCGGTGTTGAATCCGGCGGATGAGGCTCGGTTCGAGACGATCACTTACACCTACTACGAGCAGCTCAACGGTTACCAATGGCTTAAGTCGCTGGACATCGGCTATTTCTTTTACACCGGTTCTTACGTTGATGCCATTACCAAGGTATTAGACCCGGCATTGAAAACCATCGTCCATATTCCCAACGTGAATGCCCGCGAAAGCCTTAAAGACAAGGAGCGGGAGGTAAATGAAATCATGCACGGTTTGGGCGAATGGAAAGGCGTTGACCCGGCCACCGGCTTCCACCAGATACAAACCAAGGAGGGCAGCACGCTGAATGTGGCGGACCTCGTGGACGACAGCGATCCGGCCAGACGTTCCCGTGTGCTCACTGCGTTGAAAGACCCGGCGCAGAAGAACAACCGTAACCACGTGGATATCATCATCGCGCTGGGCATGGCGAAGGAAGGCTTTGACTGGATATGGTGCGAACACGCGCTGACCATTGGTTACCGCAGTAGTCTGACTGAAATCGTGCAGATTATTGGTCGCGCCACCCGCGACGCCGAGGGCAAGGAACGATCACGCTTTACCAACCTGATTGCCGAACCCGCAGCCGAACAGGCCGCCGTGTCCGAGGCGGTGAACGACATGCTCAAGGCCATTTCCGCCAGCCTGCTGATGGAGCAAGTGCTGGCGCCGCGCTATGAGTTCACGCCAAAAAACATTGGCCCAAAGTTAGGCTTTGATTATGGCGAAGAAGGTTACAAAGACGGCGGTCACAACATCGGGGTGAACACAGGCACCGGCCAGATTCACGTCGAGATCAATGGTCTGATAACGCCGCAAAGCCCGGAGGCTACGCGCATATGCAAGGAGGACTTGAACGAAGTCGTTACCAGTTTCTTGCAGGATAAAACCGCGCTGGAACGCGGCTTGTTCGACAAGGAAAATACGCTGCCCGAAGAGCTGACCCAGTTACGCATGGGCAAGATCGTGCGCGAGCGTTATCCGGACTTAAGCCCGGTCGACCAAGAGGCCATCCGCCAACACGCGATTGCGGCTATGAATATTACCCAGCAAGCCAAATTGGCGTTGGCTCAAGCCGATGCGAATGGTGGTGGTGCGGGCGATGGCGCGATGCAAGGCAATACGTCGTTGCTGGATGGGGTGCGTAAGTTTGTAAATGTACGCGATCTGGACATTGACCTGATCGACCGCATCAATCCCTTCGATGCCGCCTATGCGGTGCTGGCGAAAGCGATGGATGATAAATCGCTGCGCCAGGTGCAGGCCAGTATTGCCGCCAAGAGGGCGAGCATCCCCGAAGACGAAGCTCGCGACCTGGCAAAACGCGCCTTGCAGTTCAAAAATGAACGTGGCCGCCTGCCGGACATCAATTCATCCGACGCGTGGGAAAAGCGCATGGCTGAAGGCGTGGCCGCTTTTGCACGTTACAAGGCGCAGCCATTGGTTGCCAAGCAAAGCGGAGCAACCAATGGCTGAAATGAACGATGACGAGCTGCTGGATGCGCTGGGTGTAGAAATCGCCCCGCTCAAAGCCGCCAGCCGAACCCCGCGCGAGGAACGCATCATCGCGGGTTTTGAGGACATCCTGCGTTTTCATCAGACCACTGGCCGAGTCCCGCTGCATGGCGAGGGTCATGACATCTTTGAGCGTCTATATGCCGTGCGCTTGGACCAGCTTCGCAAGTTGCCAGAAGCGCAAACCCTGCTGGCCGGGCTGGATGGCCCAGGGCTGTTGTCCGGGGCGGCAGCGGCTCCGGCAGATGTGGATGATCTGGACGAAGATGCTCTGCTGGCCGAATTGGGTATTGGCGATGAAACCGCCGACCAGAACGACATCACTGTGCTGCGCCATGTGCGTTCCAGCGTTGAAAAGCGTGCGGCAGAAGAAATCGCCGACCGTACGCCGTGTGCGGATTTTGACAAATTCCAACCGCTGTTTGAGCAGGTCGAGCGGGAGTTGAAGGCGGGTATTCGTATCACGCTGCGCTTCGGACGCGATACCAGTATTGCCAACGGACACTACTTCATTGTCGGCGGACAGCTTGCGTATGTTGCCGAAGTGGGTGAAACCATCAAAGCGCCGAACGGTGCAAGCGATGCACGTCTGCGCGTCATCTACGCCAACGGCACAGAAAGCAACTTGCTGCGCCGCTCTCTACAACGGGCGCTCTACAAGGACGAAACAGGCCGCCGCCTGACCGACCCGGATATGGGGCCGTTGTTTGGCGATGCGCCAGAAGCGGACGATATTGAAGCCGGAACCATCTACGTGCTGCGCAGCCTGTCTAGCCATCCATTCGTCGCCGAGCACCGCGAGCTGATTCACAAGATCGGCGTGACCGGCGGCAAGGTGGAGACCCGCATCGCCGGTGCAGAAAAAGATGCCACCTATCTGTTGGCCGAGGTGGAGGTGGTCGCCACCTACAAACTCCACAACCTGAACCGCACCAGACTGGAAAATATCTTCCACCGATTGTTCGGCACAGCACAACTCGACTTGACCATCGAAGACCGCTTCGGAAATCCGGTGAAGCCGAGGGAATGGTTCTTGGTGCCGCTCCATGTGATTGATGAAGCGGTTCAGCGCATTCGGGATGGGTCGATCACCGAAGTGGTCTATGACCCGAAGACGGCTCTGTTGGTAGGTTGAGCGTGTGCAGAATTCTGTGAGCTTGCTCTGACAGCTTCGCGTGCTAATGCTGACGCTCCTCGGGCGCTGACCTTCCGGCAGCTTTGGCTGATTATGCACAGTTCTTGATTATGTGAAGTTAAGGCTGGAATCCGCATCCAAGCACTGACTGCTAGTGACTAGCGCAAATTCCGACTTTCACATAATTACAGCCTCTTCAGGAAGTCAATCAG
>Ga0210044_10006667_pt1 | contig 15092 bp, 11 predicted proteins | sample CryGey13umfilter_2_FD_183959 | JGI IMG/M metagenome (GOLD analysis project Ga0210044, IMG submission 183959) | Groundwater microbial communities from aquifer in Utah, USA - Crystal Geyser 4/9/14 3 um filter (SPAdes) (version 2) | ecosystem: Environmental > Aquatic > Deep subsurface >...
CTCATTCTGGCCCTGACCTTCCACGCGCGGCGCCGGCGCCTTCTCGACCTCCACCTGCACGTCGTCGAACTGCATCTCCGCGGTCAGCTCTCCGCGCTCGAAGAGCTTCCAGATGTGGTCCCCGTAGCGCTTGCGACGCAGCTCGGGCGCGAACCGCGCGAGGAAACGCGTGAGGTTGTCCGTGTCGCGCACGAAGATCCGGCGCGCGCTGTTGTTGGCGGCCGCGTCCACGGCCTGCGGGAAGTCGATGATCACAGGCCCGCTGGGAGCCATCAGCACGTTGAACTCCGAGAGGTCCGCGTGGACGAGCCCACCGAGGAGCATGAGCGCGCATTGACGCATCAGCTCGCGGTGCACCTCGAGCGCCTCCTGACGGCCGAACTGAAGCTCACTCAGGCGCGGCGCCACGCGCTCCTGATCGTCCTGGACCATCTCCATCAGCAGCACGCCCTCGGAGAAGACGTAAGGCGTCGGCACCCGGACGCCGGCGGCGTGCATGCGGAAGAGCGCGTCGACCTCGGCGGTCTGCCAGGCCTCCTCGAGCTGCTTCTTGCCGTAGGTCGTGCGCTTGTGGATCGCGCGCCGGTCCCGACTGCTGCGCACGTTGCGCCCCTCCATGTAGCCCGCGCGGTTCTGGAAGGCGCGCTGGTTCGCCTCCTTGTAGACCTTCGCGACTCGGATCTCTCCGCCCGCGCTGACCACGTAGCATACGGCCTCTTTGCCGCTCATGAGCTGGCTATGGACCTCATCAATGATGCCCTCCTCGAGCAATGGCTCGAGGCGCCTCGGGGTCTTCATACTGGCGCTCCCACTTTGTCTACGCCCGCATCTCGTCGGCGCGAACGCTTGGCGTAGCACGGTGGGGGGAGCCGTTCTACGACAATCGCCCGCTTCAGGAGCAGCCTCCCGTCGGATGAATGGCGATTCATATGGCGGCGACGACGACCCCGTGACAGGTTCTCGCCTCCTCGTGGAGGCACCATGTCGCTGACTCAGACCGCGCGCGCATTTCTTCGGCCGGGCGAGGCACCGGGCACGCTCATCCGGACGGCGTGGAATGGGCTCGCCCCCCTACCCGGTGGCAAACGCCTGTTCAGCCAGGTCCTGGGCCGAGCCGCACCCTACACGGGCAGCCTGGGCGCACAGGTCGTGGAGCTCTCGCCGGGCCACTCGAAGGTCGTGCTGCGCGACCGACCGGCCGTGCGGAACCACCTGCGCTCGGTGCACGCCATCGCGCTCGCGAACCTGGCCGAGCTCACCGGGAACGTCGCTCTGGCCTACTCGCTGCCCGACGACGCGCGCTTCATCGTGGCCGGCCTGAGCATCGAGTACCTCATCAAGGCACGGGGCACGATCACCGGCACGTGCAGCCTCGAGCCCATCACCTCGAGCGAGCGCCACGAGTACGACGTATCGGTCGAGATGCACGACGCCTCGGGTGCGCTGGTGGCGCGGGCGAACATGCGGACCTTGGTCGGTCCTCGCAAGGCTGATTAGGACCGACGCGTCAGTCGGAGAGCCACTCGGCGCGGATGAGCTCCATCTGGCGACTTCCCGCGAAGTCGAGCAGCGCCACGTCGAGGCGATGACGCAGGTCGCTTCCGGCGGGGGTGGCGAAGCCGTAGCCCTGCGGTTCGTAGCTGGCCTCGGCGAGCGTGAGGCCCATGCTCGCGTCCTGGGAGATGGCGTAGGAGAGCGCCGGCCGGTCGAAGACGATGGCGATGGCGCGGCCCTGGACGACCGCCGCCAGGGCGTCGGGCAAGGTCGGCGTCACCACGGCCTGAGCGCCACGACTGCGCACGAAGGAGATGGCGGTCGTGCCGCGGACGACGGCGACGCGCTGACCCGAGAGGTCGTCCGCGCTCTGGATGGCGGAGCTGTCCATGTTCGCGAGCGTGAGCGCGCTGGCGATGCCGGCGATCAGGGACGAGGCGATGACCATGGACGCGACCATCCACGCGCCCGCGATGAAGCGCCCCGCCAGCGTGACGGGCGATCGGTCGCCGTAGCCCACCGTGGTCATGGTCACCAGCGCGAACCAGGCTCCGTTGGCGATGCCTGGGAGCGGCGTCTTCGGGAAGTGATCGGGGTTCGTGCGGCGCTCGGCGAGCCAGATGAGCGTGCCCACCAAGAGCAGGACGAAGCTCACGCCGGCGACGCCGACCAAGAAGGCGCGGCTCAGGAAGGGTTTGAGGCGCTCCCATAGAGAGAGCCGGCGAGGCGAGGCGAGGCCCAGGCTGGCGAGGAAATAGGGCTGGGTGAAGTCGACGTGGCGGGCGCGCTCGGCGGTGATGCTGATGGGCCCGACGGCGAGGTCCACTTCGCCACGAGCGACGGCGGCGATGGCCGCCGCGGCGCTGGGAGCACGGACGAAGCGATAATTGATGCGGGCGCGTGTGGCGATGGCGTCGAAGACGTCGACGCTGATCCCGGTCGGGCCATGGGGACCGTGGACCACGAAGGGCTCGCTGCCAGCCAAGGCCACGGTCAGCATCGGCGTGGGCGGCGCGGGGGGTGGGAGCGGAGGCAGGGCCGCGGTCGGGTCCTCGAGCAGTGGGAGCTCGGCCACGCCTGCGTCCGCGGCAGCGTGCGCGTTCACGGCGGCGTCCCCAGAGCCCGCATCCCGCGCGCCGGCGTCGCCCGCATCCGGGCCGGCGTCGCGCGTGGCGGCGTCGACGGAGGTCGGCGTCTGGGCGTGCGCGCCGGGGGGCGACGCCAGAGAGGCGAGGACCACCAGCGCCCAGACCAACCCCAGGCTTTGGCGAGTGTTCTCCCCGATCACTCGCACAGCCTACTCGGTGACGTCGATGAGCGTAAAGCGCGGTCCTACCTGTCCCCGAATTGGGCATATCGGCTGGCACCAGGACCGGTAAAAAGGTAAAAGTCCGGCTCTGCGGTCTCGTTGCCCGCATCCCCTAATCGATGGCACACGTCCTCATCGTCGACGACAACGTCGCCTTGGCCGAGAACCTCGCGGAGATCCTCAGCGATGGAGGTCATGAAGTGACCGTCGCCTCGAGTGGCCCCGAGGCGCTGGACGCGGCGGGTGTGCAGCACTTCGCCCTGGCCGTGCTCGACGTGGCGATGCCCGAGATGGACGGCGTCACCCTGGCACGATGTCTCGATACGGCGAGCCCGGGCACGGCCGTGGTCTTCATGTCGGGCTACAGCAACACCGCCCAGCATCGGGCGGCCGAGCAGATCTCGGGACATCCCATCCTGGACAAGCCCCTCGACATCCTCGAGCTGCTCAGCCTCGTGGAACACGCGGCCTAGAGCAGCACTTCGAGCGCCTGCGCCAGGTCGGCGATCACGTCGTCCGCGTCCTCGAGCCCGACCGAGAGGCGAATCAGATCGTCGCCGATTCCGAACGCATCCAGATCCGCCTCGGGGATGTCCGAGTGGGTGTGGGTACGCGGGTGCTCGGCCAAGGACTCCGTGGAGCCGAGGCTGACCGCCAGCACGGCGAGCTTCAGCCGATCGAGCACGGCGTAGGCTTCCTTGCGACCGCCACGGATGCGGAACGAGAGCAGCGAGCCCGGCCCCGTGGCCTGCGTCTGGAAGCGACGTTGCTGCTCCGGATCCAGGTGGGCGCCCGGATAGAGCAAGGCCGTGACCGCCGGATGGTTGGCGAGATAGGTCGCGACCTTCTTGGCCTTGGCCTCGGCCGCCTCGGCGCGCACCTTCAAGGTCTCGAGGCTGCGCAGCAAGAGCCACGCGGCGTGGGGATCGTTCATGTTGCCCAGGATCGTGCGCGAACCCTTGATGGTGGTGAGCCGCGCCTTGTCGCCCATGACCAGGCCCGCGACGAGATCGCTGTGGCCCGAGAGCATCTTGGTCGCCGAGTAGAGCGCCAGATCCGCGCCCAGAGCGAGCACGCGCTGGAAGATCGGCCCGAGCACGGTGTTGTCGACCGCGACGATGGCCTCGGGATGACGCGCGCGCGTGACCGCGACGATGCCCGGGATGTCCGCGAGCAGGAGCGTGGGGTTCGCCGGGCTCTCGACGTGCACGAAACGCACGCGCTCGGTCTTGGCCAAGAGCGCGTCGAGCTCTTCCGTGGGCGCGTCGATGCGGAAGCTATGCGTCTCGATGCCCCACTCGGGCAGGAGGTGGCGATGGAGGAAGTCCGTGCCGCCGTAGACGGGCTCGCTGAAGAGCAGCGCGTCGCCGGGTTTGCAGAAGGTGAAGGCCGCCGTGAAGATCGCCGCCATGCCGCTGGCGAAGAGCGCGGCGTCGTCCGCCTGCTCGAATTCGGCCACGCGACGCTCGTAGATCTCGAGGTCGGGGTTCACCAGGCGCGAGTAGATCAGGCCGTCGGGGTTCGAGGCGGGTCCACTCAGCCCGTAGGCCTGATCGAAGAAGTGCGCGAGCTCGCCCGCGCTCCGAGCGGCAAAGGTGCTGGCGGCGAAGAGCGGCGGCTTCACGGCGCCTTCGGAGCGGAAGGCGTCGTAGTGACCATGGATGGCCATGGTCTCTGGCGAAAGTGGCTTGCGGGGCACGCTCATGACGGATCCTCCGATGCCGAGAAGCTCGGCGCCCCCGCTGGTTGTCGCAAGAGCCCGCTGTGAGGAGACGCGAGGCCGGTTGCGTGTCCGACGAAGCGAGCGCCTGCACGGAGCCGCCCGGCTGCCGGGTTGAATCTCAGTAGTGCCAGGGGAAGCGCGCGTAGTCCTGCGGGCGCTTCTCGAGGAAGGCGTCGCGGCCCTCCTTAGCCTCTTCCGTGCCGTAGGCGAGGCGCGTGGCTTCCCCGGCGAAGAGCTGCTGACCGACCAGGCCGTCGTCCGGCAGGTTGAAGCCGTACTTCAGCATACGCATGGCCGTCGGGCTCTTGCTGTTGATGAGCTTCGCCCACTCGAGCGCGCGCGTTTCGAGCTCCGCGTGGGGCACGGCGGCGTTGGCCATGCCCATCGATACCGCCTCCTCGGCCGTGTAGTTCAAGCCGAGGAAGAAGATCTCCCGTGCGCGCTTCTGACCCACCTGGCGCGCGAGCAGCGCCGAGCCGTAGCCGCTGTCGAAGCTCGCGACGTCGGGATCGGTCTGCTTGAAGAGCGCGTGCTCCTGGCTGGCCAACGTCAGGTCGCAGACCACGTGCAGCGAGTGCCCTCCGCCCACGGCCCAGCCGGGCACGACGGCGATGACGATCTTGGGCATGAAGCGGATCAGGCGCTGCACCTCGAGGATGTGCAGTCGGCCCAGACGCGCCGGGTCGACCTCGCCTTCGCTGCCTTCGTATTTGTAGCCGTCCTTGCCGCGGATGCGCTGGTCGCCACCGGAGCAGAAGGCCCAACCGCCGTCCTTGGGCGCAGGTCCGTTACCCGTGATCAAGACACAGCCGACGTCGCTCCACATGCGCGCGTGGTCGAGCGCGCGATAGAGCTCGTCCACGGTCTTCGGGCGGAAGGCGTTGCGCACCTCGGGTCGATCGAAGGCGATGCGCACGCAGCCGGTTTCCTTGGCACGGTGGTAGGTGATGTCCGTGAAGTCGAAGCCCTCGACGTCAGTCCAGGCTTCGGGGTCGAAGATCTCGGAGACCATGGTCGTTCCTTTCGTGTCGGCGCGCCGGGCGCCAGGAGGCAGGAGTCCTCGGGCAGATTCAGCCCAGGGCGCTCGCGTAGAAGGCGTGGAGGTCGGCCGAGAGCTTCAGCCTCGAGGGTGGATGCAGGTACATCATATGACCCGCCTCGTAGTAGGCCTCGCTGATGTTGGCGCGGATGTGCGCCTCGCCGCCCAGGTGGCTCGCCGTGTGCTCGGAGTTCAAGAAGGGCGTCGCGAGATCGTAGTAGCCGTTGCCGAAGAAGACCTTCAGGTGCGGGTGACTGAGCATCACGCGCCGCAGATCCGCCGTGGTGTTGACGTAGCCCATGCGCCCCTCGACGGGCCAGCTCCAGGACTCGTTCACGGCCAGGCTGATGATCTCGTAGCGCCGATCCTCCACGTAGCCGAGCTCGTGACGCAGGTAGTGATTCATGGCCGAGGCGTAGGGTCCGAGCGGCCCGGTGAACGCGGGATCATCGCCCATGGAGTCGCCGACTCCGTCGCCCTCGACGGCGGTGTAGCGGCTGTCGAGGCGTCCCATGGAGAGGCCCCGATCACGCAGCACCTCGCGACAGACGCGACCCAGATCGAGGCGCAGGTGGGCGCGGTCGACCCAGCGCTCGCTCAGCCCGGTGAAGCGCGCGAGCCCTTCGATCACCCGCTTGCGTTCGGCGGCGCCGACGCGTGAGCCGCGCAACAGCGCCGTGGCGTAGGGCCCAATGGCGAACTCACGCGCCTCGGCCAGCAAGGGCAGCAGCTTGGGCGCCTTCTTGCCCAGCACACCGTGGTAGTGGGCCGCCGCCGCGTAGCTCGGCAGCGTGAGGATGTGCGGGAGATCGTTGCCCGCCTCGAACATCAGAGACTGAAAATCGAGCGCGGCCGAGAGCAACACGATGCCGTTGGGCGCCATGCCTTGATCGGCGAGCTGAGCGGCGAGGCCCGCCGCGCGCGTCGTGCCGTAGCTCTCGCCCGCGAGGAAGCGCGGTGAGTTCCAGCGCCCCTCGCGCGTGAGGTAGAGGCGGATGAAGTCGGCGACCGAGCGCACGTCCTCCTTCACGCTGTGGAAGGCCTTGTCCTCCGTCTCGCCGAGCGCGCGGCTGAAGCCCGTCCCGACGGGATCGATGAAGACCAGATCGGTGACGTCGAGCAACGTCTGGGCGTTGTCGACCAGTGCGTAGGGAGGCGGTGGGGGCGCCACGGCATCGGGGAAGTCGACGCGCCGAGGGCCGAAGGTGCCGAGCTGCAGCCAGACCGCGCTCGAACCAGGGCCGCCGTTGAAGGCGAAGGTGATGGGTCGGGAGGAGGCGTCCTGCTCCCCCTGCTTCACGTAGGCGACGTGGAAGACGCTGGCCGTGGGCTTGCCCTTGGCGTCCTTCAGGAAGAGCGTGCCGGCCGTGGCCTGGTAGGCGAGGCGCTTCTTGCCGAGGCGGAGCACATGCTCCGTCTGTTGGCGGTGCTCCTCGGGCGGAGGCTCCTCGACGGCGCCGCTCGCCTTGGACTCTTCGTCAGCGCTCATGGCTCGGGAGGCTGCCACGGCGTGACCACGGGCGGAAGCCACCTCGGGCCTCCGTCCCCGAAGGAGCGCCGTTCCAGACGGGTCCGAGTTGATGTCAGACAAGAATATTACAGAACGAGGGGCCCCAGAAGTCTCGCGACGAGGTAATGTCGGAGGGTGAGTCGGGTCAACGAGGTTCGCCATCTCATCGCCGAAGCCATCGACGCCGTTGCCGCGCCGGTGGTGCGCGAGCGAGTGATCGAGCGAGCGCTCGACCTGGCGGGCGCCGACGAGGTGCCCGACCAAGGACGGCACATTCGCGTCTTCATTCGAGAGCACCTCGCTGCCGCCTTGGCGGAGGCCATGGAGCGCGAGGCGGCCGAGAGTGTCGTCCACAGCCTGAGCCCCTTGATGGAGCGCACATCGGGCGCCGAGATGACCGGCCTGCACCACGCCATCGACCTCGGCCCGCTGCCCGTGAGCCAGCTCGTCGAACCGACGGTGCGTGTGCCGGAGGCTCCCAAGCTCCGCCTCGCCGCGCCCCGCGCAAGCGAAGGCGGCACCCTCAGCGTGCTGGTGCTCTTCTCGAGCGACGACGAGAAGCAGAAGCGCATCGCGGCGGCGCTCGACGATGGCGCGCCGACGTGTCGCGCGCCCAACAGCTTGGCCATGCTCGATGCCCTGCGCGACCACGGCGACGAGGGCGCGGTCGTGGTCGTGGACTGCGTCGACGTATCGGTCGAGCCCTGGGCCTTGATCGCCCTCGGTGGCCAGATCGGACCCGGCGCGCGCTTGCTCTTCTGGGGACCGGCTCCCGACTTCGAGCTCGAACTCTCGCACCTCGACGGCAGGCGATGGCGCACGGCGAGCGCAGCCGTGACTCCCGAACAGATCGCCAGGATCTGCTGTGCCCTCGTGCGCGCACCCGCGCCCCGCTGACCACGCGTCGGTGCGTGGACAGGATGTATCGACGCCAGGCGCCGCTCGTGCCATGGTCGTTCGCCGATGGTTCCCCCTGACGAGACCGACTCGAGCGACGGCGACCCTCGCCTCGATTTGGTGCGCGACCTCTTCGGCGACCGCTACCAGATCGACGGGCGCCTGCCCTGGGGCGGGCTCGCCATCGTGTACGCGGCGCAGGAACCCGGACGAGACGTCGCCGTCGCCGTGCTCCCCCTCGATTGTGGCGGTGCACCCGAGATCGAAGACGCGTTCGAGATCTGGTCCGCGGGCCTCGAGGAGTTTCACCACGCGGGACACGTGCCGGTCACCGACTCGGGCGTTCAGCACGGCGTGCCCTACCTCGAGCTCGAACGCACCAAGGGCCGCACGCTGTGGGAGTTCGTCGCGGAGGCCAAGCTCGCGCCCTTGGAGGCGCTGCGACTCGCGGTCGACGTGGCCAAGGTCGTGGACGCCGCGCACGCGCGCGATCTCGTCCATTGGGACCTGACGCCCTCCAACGTGTTGGTCGACGGGGTGGGCGAGGCCGCGCGCGTTCACGTCCTCGGCTTCGGCGTCGCGCCGCTGCTCTTCTCGACCAAGGACGACAAATCCACCGGGCCGACGGGCAAAGGCTCGGGCCCCAAGGCACGGCGCTTCCTCGCCCCGGAACGCCTGGCGAACGCCGAAGGTGGGATGCGCGCCGATCAGTACTCCCTGGGCGCCCTGGTGTACTTCCTGCTCCGTGGGGAGCCACCGCCGGAGGGGAAGCGTCCGCGTCTGGACGAGCTCGGCGGGCTCGAGACCGTCATCGCGCGCGCGATGAAGACCGACCCCCAGGCTCGCTTCTCGGATGTGAGCACTCTGCGGCAGGCGCTCGAGGCCGTGCTCGTGGGCGCCCGGCGCAAGCTCCGAGAGCCTTCGGGTGTGGTGCAGAACTTGGCGGAGACGCTGGAACCCGGCCGCAGCGTCCCGCCTCCGGAGCCGGTGACCAAGCCGCGATCGCGCGCGCCGTTGGTCACCCTGATCGTCGCGTGCCTGGCTCTGACCGGGGCCGCGCTCTGGTGGGCGACGCGAGCGCGAGCGCCCGAAGCGCCGAGCCCGCCTTCCACGAATGTGCCCATCGCAGCACCGAGCTCACCGTCACCGGGGCCGAGCCAAGGCGCGGGCGCAGCGCCAACGGAAGCCGCCAACGAAGTGCAGCCGAGCACCGGCGACGCGCCGGACGCCGACGCGGCGCCGAGCGAGGCCGAAGCAGGAGGCGCCCCGCTGAACCAGCCTCTGCCCGAGCTGCTCGCCGCCGCGCTGCGCCGCGTCGAGACGGGTTCCCCCTTCGCCGAGGCCGACCTCGGTCCGCTCTACGGCTACACCACGGCGCACGCCGACGAATCCCGCGCGCACGCGGTCATGGGCCACGTCTTCGTCTCCATGCACTGGAGCAGCGCGGCCGCCGATGCCTACGCACGCGCCGCCCGCATCGATCCGGGGACGTGGACCAACGCCGCCGTGCTCGAGGATCTGCTCGTCCTCGCGCGGAATCGTGACCCGCTGCTGGAGAAGACCTGGCCCGTGCTTCGCAACCGCTACGGGCGCGCCGCCCTGCCGGCCGTGGACGCCGCCATCACCGCCGGGGGTCCGCCGGCCGAGCGCGCACGCCTTCGCCGCCTGCGCGCACGCCTCGATCGACTGCCCCCGGGTTGATGCGTACGCGCGGCGTTGGTAGCTCGAAGCCATGACCACCCTCGACTACCGCGATTTGCGCTCGGATCCCCAGACCCTGGCGCAGGAGCTCGGCATCAGCCTCGAGGCGGCCCAGCTCTATGGCGCGTCCGAGGTCCTGGATCTGCATCTCGAGGGTTCGATCTGGACGCGCATCTTCGGCTACGACCATCGGCGGCGTCACGGCGGCGGGCTCTTCGGCAACCGCTTCTACTCGCAGCTCGACTTCCCGCGCGTGCTCGAGGGCGGCCTGACCGGCGGCTGCTGGGTGATCACCACCAACCCCTTCCGCAGCGCGCGCGGCCGGGAGCGCGTCTTCTTCCAGAACCTCGCGCAGACGACGCGCCTGTTCGAGGAAGAGAGCGAGCACTTCCGCGTGGTGCGTGACGTGGCCGAGTATCGCGCGGCACGCGCCGACGGCCTGCACGGCGCCTTCCTCGGCGTGCAAGGAGGCAACGCCTTCGATCACGATCTCGCCAGCCTCGAGCGCATCCCCGAGGGCGCCATCCTGCGCGTAACCTTGGTGCACCTCTCCACGTCACGCCTCGGCACCACGAGCTCGCCCGCGCAAGTCGGCAAGGACGCGGGGCTGAGCGCGCTGGGCAAGGAGCTGGTGGAGCGCCTGGACGCGCTGCGCATCTTCACGGACCTGGCCCATATCTCGAAGAAGGGCTTCTGGGACGCGGTCGAAGTGCACGACGACGCGCTGCCCTTGATCGTCACCCATACGGGTGTGACCGGCGTGAACCCCCATTGGCGGAACCTCGACGACGATCAGCTGCGCGCCATCGCCGACTCGGGCGGCACCATCGGCGTGATGTACCAATCGAGCTTCCTGGGCGACGCCACCTTGGGCGGACGCGCCGCGAAGGTCGTGGACCACCTCGAGCACATCGTGGACACGGTGGGCGAGGACCACGCCTCGTTGGGCAGCGATTGGGACGGAGCCATCCTGCCGCCGCGAGACCTGAAGTCACCGCTGGAGCTCGCGAGGCTGGTGCAGATCATGCTGGATCGAGGCTTCTCCGCGCAGCGCGTGCAGAAGATCCTGGGCCTCAACGCCTTGAACGCGATCGAGCGCCTGCGTCCGAGCTGAACGCCAGACGCGTCTCGAGGCCGCCTCCGTGAAGAGACGACCCCGAGTCGACGAAGGAGCGAATGCTCAGCGCACCCAGATCGCCTGGGCCGCGCCCGGCGTCGGGTAGCTGTGCACCGTGGGTCCGGCGAAGCGACCGTACATCCAGTTCGACTGATCCGAGCCGCACAGGGTCAACCCGGAGTTGGCCGTGTTCGCTGCGCTGAAGTCCCAGCCGGAGCCGAGGCTCCCGTGGCCCTTGCAGTCGGCCGGCGCGCCCATGGGTTGGTTGATCTGACCCACGCCGTTGTCCGTGTACTCGTGCGGACCGCCGCACCAGTAGTAGGCGTTGGCGTTTTCGGGTCCCCACAGCAGGTAGCCGGGCTCACCGAAGGCGATGCGCAGCTCCGTCCGCACGATGTCGTTGCTCATGTAGGTCTGGGCGCTGTTCTCGTAGGCCGCGACGCGCAGAGTCGTGTAGTCGAAGGCGTTGAGGTCGAGCCAGCCGGCGGCGGCGGGCGTCGCCGCGGCGGCGCTCGACGCTGCGACGGGCCAGGTGGCCAGCGCCGGGAGGTTCGTGTCTGCGGCGCCGAAGTTGCCGTAGACATCCTGGTCCGCCGAGTTCTTGAGGAACCCGAGCGTCCAGCCGCCACCCGCAGTCGTCATGTCGCACTGCACCCCGAAGCCCGTGCCATCGCCCGCGGGGTCGATGGTGTAGACGCCGCTGATGCCGCGCGTGCTCACGTTGGAGACCGAATCGTTCGCCATGTAGCCGTTGCAGGTCGGCTGCAGCGCCGGTCCCACATCGTTCGGCGAGCACATCACGTAGCCCGTGATGGACATGGTGTTGTTGGCGTCGTTCCAGTGGCCGTAGTCGCACGCCGTCGGGTTGATCAGGTAGATGCGGTTCATGATATTGTTGTCGCCGTTGGGCTCGAAGCCCAGGCAGCCACCGTTGTCGCTGTTCGAGAGATAGAACGAGCAGCCGCGGGTTCCCTGACATTCGCCTTCCCAGTTCGCGAGCCCGCGAGCGCCGTTCGTCTTGGGGAAGACGTTGACGAGGTTGGGCGGGCTGCCGCCGTTGTACGCCCGGATGGCCGCGGCGTGGGCGCGCGTGCGGGGCACGATCACCTCCATGCCGATCGCGGCGCAGGCGGCCGCGTAGGCTCTCTGATCGCTTGCGAGGGCCGCGTCGTCGATGCGCACCATGGTGTAGCCCACGCCGCCGTCGCTGGTCATGTCGCAGTGGACGAGCAGGGGCGCGATGGCGCCGGCGCCGTCCGGGTCGATCGTGTAGTCACCGTCGGGGGATGTGGGATCACCCGCCAGGATCTCGGCGCAGGAAGCCGGCAAGGTGCAGGCGCCAGCGAGGCAGAGCTCGTCCGTGCCGCAGGTCGTGCCGCAGCCCCCGCAGTTGGCCTCGTCGTAGCGCGAGTCCGTGCAGACGCCGCCGCAGCGGTTCGGGAGGCTCGGCGAGCAGGCCGTGATGCACGCGCCCGCCTGGCAGAATTCCGCGTCGGTGCAGCTGGTGCCACAGGCGCCGCAGTTGGCGCGATCGGTCTGGAGGTCTCGGCAGCTCCCGGCGCAGTCGTCGAGCCCGCTCGCGCAGCTGAGGGTGCAGGCTCCGGCGGAGCAGACCTCACCGGCACCGCAGGCGGTGCCACAGGCGCCGCAGTTGGCGCGATCGGTCTGGAGGTCACGGCAGCTTCCACCGCACTCGTCGAGACCGCTGGCGCAGCTGAGGGTGCAGGCTCCGGCGGAGCAGACCTCACCGGCACCGCAGGCGGTGCCACAGGCGCCGCAGTTGGCGCGATCGGTCTGGAGGTCTCGGCAGCTTCCACCGCACTCGTCGAGACCGCTGGCGCAGCTGAGGGTGCAGGCTCCGGCGGAGCAGACCTCACCGGCACCGCAGGCGGTGCCACAGGCGCCGCAGTTGGCGCGATCGGTCTGGAGGTCTCGGCAGCTTCCACCGCAGTCGTCGAGACCGCTGGCGCAGCTGAGGGTGCAGGCTCCGGCGGAGCAGACCTCGCCGGCACCGCAGGCGGTGCCACACGCGCCGCAGTTGGCGCGATCGGTCTGGAGGTCACGGCAGCTTCCACCGCAGTCGTCGAGACCGCTGGCGCAGCTGAGGGTGCAGGCTGCGGCGGAGCAGACCTCACCGGCACCGCAGGCGGTGCCACAGGCGCCGCAGTTGGCGCGATCGGTCTGGAGGTCACGGCAACTTCCACCGCAGTCGTCGAGACCGCTGGCGCAGCTGAGGGTGCAGGCTCCGGCGGAGCAGACCTCGCCAGCACCGCAGCTGGCGCCGCAAGCGCCGCAGTTGGTGTTGGAGGTTGGCAGATCGAAGCAGGCCCCGTCACAGGCTTCCTGGGTTGCGGGACAGGTGAGGGTGCAGGCGCCCGCCGAGCACACGTCGGGCGCGGTGCAGGCGTTGTCGCACGCGCCGCAGTGGTCGGCGCTCGCCATCACGTCGACACAAGTGTCGCCGCAGACCGTCTCCGTGCCCGTGCACACCGGTGCCGCGTCGACCGCCGCGTCCGCGAAAGCGTCCGTCCCCGTGTCCGCAGGTGGCGGGTTGCCGCCACCACCTCCGCAAGCTGCACCAAACATGGCAAAAAATGCCACAAGAGCCGCGGACGCGGCCTGCCTCTTCCAACTCATCTGGCTGGTCATCTGTACCTCCGAAGCTGGCTCTCCGAGCCAAGGTGAAGGGGCGATAGTGCTGCTTCACGCGTCTTGCGGCAACGGATATTCTCGGCATTTGTGAAAAAACGTTTCACTTCGGTCTAGGCTCCCCGCGCAGTCCGTCTGGCCTGCCGGACACCCCGCCTCCCCCTGCTGGTCTCACCCAACGCTCGCGCCTGCCGGGATGCCTCCACATGGGCCGGCGGATGCCCGATTCACTCGTCCGCTGCGATCTCCAGCGCGACGAGCTCGGACGTGTCCCAGCTCGTGACGTAGAGCCGACCCGCGTCACCGGGCGCGAAAGCCAGGCCGACGAGCTTGTCCGCACCCTCGATCGACGTCGTGTGTCGGCGCATGCGCGAGACGTCGAGCAGGCTGACGTCGCTCGAGCCGAAGTTCGCCGTGGCCACGAAGCGTCCGCCCCAACCCACGTCGAGGGTGCGCGGGTTGTCGCCCGTGAGCGCGAAGACGTGCCGGCGGTGATCGCGCAGATCGTAGGCGCCGATGCTGCCGAGGGTGCACGTGACCCAGACTCGCGAGGCGTCGGGGGAGAGCGCGAGGTGGCGCGGGAGGCGGCAGGTGTCGAAGCGGGCGACGCGGTCGCCGTCGGGCGTGAGGACGCGTACGACATCGTCGTAGAACGAGGCCACGAGCACGCTTCCGTCGGGCATCACGACGACGCCCCGCGGATGCCTGCCGGCGCGCACGCGGCGCAGCTCGCGGCCCTCCGCGACACCGATGATGGACAGCGTTCCGTCGGACCAATTGGCGCAGTAGAGCCGCGCGCCGTCGGGCGAGAGCGCGAGGGTCTTGGGGTTGCTGCCGACGCGAATCTCGCTGCGCAGCGTCAGCGTCGCGACGTCGATCACCTCGACCACGGCGCGCCGGAAGTTGGACGCGTACAGGGTCCGACCGTCGCGCGAGAACTCGAGTTCGACGGCGTTCCCAGGGAAGTCGACCTGTCCGACGGGGGCGAGCGTGTCTGCGTCGAAGACGGAGATGTTCTGGCGGTCGAGCATGCCGAAGTTCGCCACGTACACGCGGCGACCATCGGGCGAGACTTTGACGCTCTTGGGCTCCACGCCCGTGGCCACGCGCCCGACGACGCGCAGGCGAGGACCGTCCGGCGCGGCGTGTTGGAGGACGCTGCGACGCGGCACGTGAGCAGGGCGCGGCGCGTGAACGGCGGGCGGGGCGCCTCCCTCGATGCGCCCGGCGTCCTCCACACCCCCGAGCGGCGAGGCATGCAGGTTCGCGGGCGCGCCCAGGTTGGCGGCGAGCAGCGTGAAGCCAGCGAGGAGCAGACGTCGTGGTGCGAAGCCCATGGCGCAGGCTAACGCCGGCGGAGCCGGGGGCCTCAATTCTCGGCCGGTGCGCGCGAGGAGGCGGGAGCCGGGAGCCTCGCGTACGCCTGACGCGTCTCGGGGCAGCCTGCAAAGAGACGACCCCGAGTCGACCAGTCCGGTCAGGTTCGGCGCGCGGTCCAAAACGGGAACCAACAGAATATGTTCAGCGCGCGCGGGCTCCCTCGGCGGGTGTATGCTTGGGGCCGTGGCGCAACGGGACGGCAAGTCGGGACGCGACACCCTCGTGGGTGAATCGATCGGCGGCTATCGAATCGAGGAGCGCATCGGTTCGGGC
>Ga0210044_10006669_pt1 | contig 15091 bp, 14 predicted proteins | sample CryGey13umfilter_2_FD_183959 | JGI IMG/M metagenome (GOLD analysis project Ga0210044, IMG submission 183959) | Groundwater microbial communities from aquifer in Utah, USA - Crystal Geyser 4/9/14 3 um filter (SPAdes) (version 2) | ecosystem: Environmental > Aquatic > Deep subsurface >...
GGAGCCAGGCCAGCGACCCCGAGTACAAGGTGTTCGAGATGCGCTACACGCTGGACGCGGGCGGCAACCGCCTGTCCGAGAGCTGCTTTGGTGCTGCTGGCGCGGCGGTGAACTGCCACGACACGGGGTTCCATCGCGTCGTATCGCGCCACGATGCGCTGGGCCGCAAGGTGGAGGATCGGTTCTTCGACGCCGCCTCCGTGGCCACCACCAACTTCGGGACCTTTGTGCGCCAGTTCCGCCACGACGCCTACGATCACCTGGACCAGACCACGGACTTCGACGACCAGGGCCGGGTGGTGGAGTCGCTGGGCGCCGCCTCGCGGCGCTACCTGTATGACATGGGGCACCGGCTGTTCGGCCTGCTGCAGCTCGACGTCGGCGGCCGCCCGGCGGACTTTCGAGGCTGCATCACGGGCCACACCTGTCCCGGCAAGCCGTGGCACGCCGTGCGCGTGGTGCGCTCGCCCAAGGGCCGGGCGCTGTGGAATCTGTTCTTTGACCGATCCGGCCGCCTGATCCGGCGCGTCCGGTGCAGCAAGGCTCAGTGCTGGAGCTGAGAGGAAGGTGTCCCATGCGGTGTCCCATGCGGTGGTTGCTGTTGATCGCGATGCTGCTCGGCGGCGCGTGCGCCGACACGAACCTGTCGACGGACGCCGCGGATCGGGGCGTGGAGGTGGACAGCTATCGCTTCCCCGACGGGCAGATCCCGCCCGACGCCACCTGCGCCTACTACTCCGAGGAGGCCAAGCAGGCGCCGACCTCGATGCTGATCGTGCTCGATCGCAGCTCCAGCATGTCCACCAACGGCAAGTGGGTGGCGGCGCAGCAGGCCATCGTCAACGCCATCGACCGCGCCGCCTTCGACAACATGTCGCTGGGGCTGCTGGCCTACCCGGCGTTCAGCGTGCAGTCCCCGGCCTGCCTGGTGCTGACGCCGCAGGTCTCCTGCGGCGTGTCGGCGCTGCCCCAGGTGGCGTTGCAGGACACGGGGACGAACAAGACCACCGCCCCCGCCGGACCGCGCAAGGAGATCCTGACCTGGCTCGCCAACCACGGCCCGGACACCACCTTCTCCGACGCCAGCCCGGGGTACGACGCCCTGGCCCAGGCGATCACCGCGGTGCAGGTCAGCGCGGCGGACGCCAAGCGCATGGTGCTGTTCATCACCGACGGGGGGTTCAGCTGCACCTCGGTCTCCAGCCCCACGCGGCCGGGCTACTCCGACGGTCTGTGCCCCGACTGGGAGTACCCCGACAGCGTGATCAGCCTGCTCGGCGCGGCGCACGATCACCCCACCGCGCCGGTCAGCACCTTCATCGTCGGCGTCCCGGGCTCGGACAGCACCGGGTTGCCCCGGGGGTTCTACGCCACCGCGCCGTACCACATGCGCCTCGCGCTCAGCGCCTACGCCTACGCCGGATCGCCCTCCACGGTGGATCCCCTGTGCGACGGCAGGACCTTCACCAAGACCGGCGGCGATCCCACGCTGCCGTGCCACTTCGACATGACGGTCAAGCCCTTCGACGCCGCCGCCCTGGCCCAGGTGATCGGCGACATCCGGGGCAAGTCGCTGGGGTGTGTCTACAAGCTCCCCACGGTGGACAACCAGGACCAGGTGATCGACAAGAAGAAGGTCAACGTGCAGGTCACGCTGGAGAACGGCGCGCCGACCCAGCTCCCCAGGCGCGCGGACACCAAGGATACGTGCGCCACCAGCGGGTGCTGGGACTACGACGCCGCCGGCGACGTGCAGTTGCTGGGCAAGGCCTGCGACGACGTGACCCACGCCAACAACGCCAAGGTCGAGATCATCGTGGGCTGCATGACGGTGGTGCAGTAGCGCGGGGCTCCCCCACTCCACGCGTGAGCTGGCCGGGGTCTACTGCGGGGAACTGGAGCAGGCGCACCACCTCGGCTGTCGCGAGGTGGCGCGCTGGACCACGGCCGATCCCGACGGCGTGCACGACCTGGTGCTGACCAGCGGCGGCGGATACCCGCTGGACCTCACGTTCTACCAGAGCGTGAAGGGGCAGGTGGAGGCGCTCCCGGCGCTGGGGCCTGACAGCACGCTGCTGCAACTCACGGCCTGCGACGAGGGGCTGGGCAGCCCGGCCTACGCCGAGCTGCTGCTGCGCTGGGGCCGCCGGCACCGCGCGTTCCTCGACCACCTGCGGGGCAGCCCGGTCACCGAGCTGGATCAGTGGGAGCTGCAGATGCAGTGCCGGGTGCTGGAGCGCATCGGCGTCGAGCGGCTGTGGCTCGCCACGGACGGCATCCCCGTCGAGACCCAGCGCGCCATCGCGGTGACGCCGGTGGAGGGTGCGGCGCCGGCGCCGGTCCGGGCGCAGCGGGCCATCGATGCGTTCCTCGTCGGCCACCCCGGGGCGCGGGTCGCCGTGATCCCCCACGGGCCGTACACCATGCTGGCCCGGGCGGAGTCCGATCAGGCGGCGTGAACCTTGAGCAGCCGTTCGAAGCGGCCGGCCGCGGTCTTGAACTCTCCGGCGATGAACTTGGCGATCTGGCCGCCGATGAGCGGGATGTGGACCTCGATCGTGATGTGGTGCTCGACCTGCGTCCGGTTCTCGTCGAGCGGGGTCAGGCGATACACACCGGCGACGGTGACCCACTTGGCGCCCACGCCCTTGTAGTCCCAGGTCAGCGTGTGGTCCTGGGCCCGATAGACGTCGTGCATCACCGACTGCACGGTGCCGCTGCGATCGATGCCGCCGGTCTTCTTGCGCTTGTACTCGGTGGAGCGGATCTCGAACTGCATGCCCGAGTCGTTCTGCTCCAGGATCACGTACTGGGTGTCCACCACCTCCTCACGCTCCCGCTCGGCCTCGAGGTTGAACCCCTCGGAACACAGGGCGTCGGCCACCCGCTGTACGGGGGCTTGGACCACGAAGGACTCCAGAAGCTTCATTGTGACCTCGTTGGCTGGTGCGGCGGGCGGCGCTCAGGCGCTGGCGATGGTGTTGATGCCCTGGCAGAACTTGACGATGACGATGATCGCCACCACGGGGGCGGCGATGTTGGCGATGGGCACCAGGCACAGGATGGGATAGGCCAGGAACAGCCCCTCGCTCATCCGGGGTCCGCCGATCTTGTTGCGCTCGGCATACAGGTTGTAGTGCTTGCCCCAGGCGCCGAAGGCGATGAAGATCCAGTAGATGTTGAAGAACGGGATGAACAGGAAGCCCACGGCCTTGCCCGCCGAGATCGGCGTATAGCCGTCCTGCAGCGCGGCCCACGCCTTGTACAGCAGGATGAAGAAGAACACGGCGGAGATGATGGTGGGCATCCACGAGAAGTAGAGCAGCTCGTCCATGTGGCTCAGGTTGGCCACGGCCAGACCGGTCAGCCCGCCGCTGATCACGATGCCGGCGAGGATGAACGTCAGGTACAGCCCGGCCGACACGCGTCCCACCCTGGGCGCGGATCGGGGGACCTGCACGGCGGCGGGGGGCGTCGCGCGAGCCGCGGGCGTCGCGCGAGCCGCGGGCGTGGCGGCGGCCGGTGGTGCGGCCTGCGCCGCCACGGTCGGGGGCACGGCAGGCTGCACGGCAGGCTGCGCCAGCGGTGCGGCCTGTGAGGCGATGGTCGGCGGGACAGCCGTGGGCTGCGGCTGGCCGACCCCGATGGTGGGGGGGTAGCCAGCGGCCGGTGTGGCCCCTCTGGACGCGGCGACCTGCGGCGTGGTGACGCGCACGGCCGGCCGCGGCGCGGATTCGGCGTGCGGTGTATGGGAAGCCGGGTCTGTCAGGGGCGTCCGCAGCGAGGGATCGATCTGCAGCGGCCGCACGTTGGGCGGCTTGAACGCGGGCTCCTGCCGGGGCGCGGGCTCCTGCTGCGGATGCGGCTGGCTGTCGCCCTGGGCGAACATCGTCTTGGCCAGGGGGTCGCCCTCCGGCTGCGTGGCCTGGTTCTGAGCCTCTTTCTGGACCAGCTTCTGCAGCTCGGCGCCGGCGGCGTAGCCGAAGACCGTCTTCTTCGCCAGCTCCGCCTTGTGCTGGGCCGTCCCGCAGTGGGGGCAGTGCGTGGCCTCGTCGGGCATCTTCTTGAAGCAGCTCTGGCACGTGGCCATCGTCGTCTCCTTGACGGGCAGAGAGTAGCCTGGTTCCCGTGGGATGTGAAGCGGCGAAGGCGCGGCGAGGGGCTGGTGAAGGGCACCGCCAGGCGAGCCGTCACTCTGCAAGCTGGATCAGCCGCAGCCGGCAGTTGCCGGTGTCGGCCACCAGCAGGTCGGTGCTGCCGAAGAGCGCCAGGGCGCTACTAGGCGTATCGAACAGGGCGTGGTCCAGCGGGCCGTCGTGCATGCCATCCCGGGTCAGCGGGTTGATTGTCGTGACCTGGTCGTTCTCGATCATCCGGATGTGCGTGTTCGGGTAGTCGACGAAGTAGAGCCTGCCACCGCGACGACGCAGCGTACGGATCGCGACGAACAGCGCCTGATCCAGCGGGCCGTCCCTTGGCTGCGGGAACCGGGTGTCCTGGGTCGTGCCAGCCAGGGTCTGGATCTGGCCGTTCCGCAGCCGCCGGATCCGGTGGCCCTCGCCGAACAGGATGCCGTCACTCTCCACCAGCAGCCCCGACGTGCCCCGAAGCTGGACCTCGGTCGCGGGGCCATCGCCGCCCGCGGTCGGGTAGCCAGTGAAGGGGCCGCTGCCGGCGATGGTGCTGACCACGCCGTCCTTGAGCTTGCGGATGCCATACACGTCCGCAATCAGTAGGCCGCCGTCGAAGTCGATGGCCAGGGCGCGGATCTCCACGAACCGGGCGGCGCTGGCCGGGCCGTCCACATGCTGGGATGGCTGGGTGTGGGCGCCGGCGAGCGTTGACACCATTCCACCCTGAATCTTGCGAACGCGGTTGTCCTCGGCCACGAACACGGCGCTGTCTGCACCGAGGGCGATGGCACGGAGGGTGTCGAAGGATGTCTCCAGGGCAGGCCCGTCCTTCTGCCTGCTGCCGTTGACCGGGCCCGCGAGGGTCACGATCTGGTCACCCCGAATGACGTGAACCATGGTGGCGACGAAGTAGATTTCACCGGTCGCGGGGTCAGATGTCACATCGTGAACATAGCCGAACCCGGTTTTCAGCCGGGGGCCGTCACTACCGTCACCTCCACAGCCTGTCCCAGCGTAGGTCGAGACCCACGGCAGCGACGGCGGTCCGTCCGGTCCCACATCCGGGACGGGCGGACCGTCGAGGGCCACGGGGACCCGCTGGCAGGCGAGCAGGCCGAGGACCGCGGTGACGAGGGTGAGACGACGCATCAGGGAGCCTTCCAGAAGATGCTGGCGACGTGATAGGGCCAGGCCAGGTACCCCACCGCGAAGAGCTTGCCGTCGTGCACGGTGAGATCGGTGGCGTGAGCCATCCAGTCGAGGCCTCCGTCGTCAGCCTGCTGAAAGCAGCCTCATCTGCTGTCATGCCAGTGTCCACGCAGACCCCTGAGCGGATCAACAACCAATGACTCTTGATCTTGGGCCCCCCCGATCAGAGGCCCCTCAGCAGGTAGAATGGTCGACGCGTTTGGGATGTGTTGTCAACACTAGCGGTTCTGTTCTGTCGAAGGCGGTGCGTGGAACCTGCGACCCTCCCTCAGATCTCGTAGCCCAGGACCAGCAGCGGCTCGGCCAGGGGGACGGTGCGGTTCGTGTCACCCCCACGTTCATGCTCGAAGCCGAACAGCAACACCAGATCGATGTGCACCGCGGGTACGGGCAACCACTGGATCGACGGGCCAGCGAGCACCTCGTGGCTGACCGGGAACGACTCCCCGTCGCGATGCACCATCTCGCCCTGGACCTCGACGCCGAGGGAGAAGCGGTCGTCCACGATGGTGCGGGAGATGGCCCCGGTGAGCATGATCTCCTTCTCGTGGTCGCCGGCGAGCTCCTGCTCGTAGACCAGGTTCGCGCCCCAGAACAGGCGGGTGGTGATCGGGCCGCCGAACAGCAGCTTGCCCTCCAGCTTCTGAGGTCCATCATGCTGGTGGACCCACTCGAAGTAGATCGTGGGGTTGGTCGGCAGCACCCCCCAGTCGGCGAAGGCGTAGCGCAGCTCGATCTTCTCGCTCGCCAGGAGCAGCGGCGCCGAGAAGCCGTCCTGCTCCGTGGTGAGGTAGAAATCCAGCTGCAGCCGGTGGCCCAGGCCCATCTCGAACTCGAACTGCGAGCGGTAGCGCTGCTCGTCCGCGTCCTTCAGGTTGAACTTGGACTCCAGCCAGTACTCCACGCTCAGCGTGCCCCGGGGGCGGACGTAGACGCGGGTCGTGGGGAAGCGCCGCCGCGTGGTCCAGCGGGGCTGGGCGTAGTCGCCGATCAGCTCCTCGTCCCTGGGCACGGGCTTGCCGCGCACGGTGGTCTGGTACAGGGCCGGGGCCTCGAAGGAACGCAGTCGCTCGTGCTGGTTGGCGGGGGCCGGCTGTTTGGGCTGGGTTGGCCTTGCCGCCTCGGCGGGCTGCGGCACCGACGGCTGGGCCGCGGCCGGGCTCGGCGCGGAAAGGGCGAGGACAGCGAGGACAGCGAGGATGGGGCGGAGCAGGGAGTTGTTGATCTTTGAGCGCCTTGGCTGATGGCGGCCGCAGTATCGGCCAACCGCGCGGGCTGCGCAACGGCACCTCGGCGGCGACGGCGAAGCACTTGCATCGATCCCGCTGCCCGACCATATGTAATAGTCTGCCGTGAACCACGGGCCGCGGCCCACCCACAGACAGGGGTTCGATGAAGACCGTTTTTGTCGGTGCCGGGCAGCCTCCAGCGCCGGGACCACGCTGCATGACGCCGGGGAGCACGTCGTGGAAGTAGCGCTCGTGGGGCATGTCGAGCGTGGTCAGCTGACCGTACAGCGTCGGGCCGCTGACGAAGTCGATGATGCGCACCAGGTTGCCCGCCGGGTCGGTGACCGAGACCCCCTGCATGAAGCTCGGCGAACCCTGCACGGCCTCCAGGAAGTCGGCCTCCTTCTGTGGGTTGCGCCGGCACTGCACCTTGAAGCGGGCCACGTGCGTCGTGAACTGCTCGTGGAACACGAGCTTGATGATCTTCGCCGCGCCGGTGGTGAGGTCCAAGGCGAACTTGACCGAGAACTTGGGCTGGTCCTCGATGCCGAAGCGTCCCTCCTTGGTGTCGCCCATGACGAAGTAGTCGTGGTCCGCCAGGCGCAGCACCGATCCACCGTAGATCGACATGTAGGACGAGGTGTCTTCGAAGATCTCGACCTTGCCGTAGACCTTGCGGTTGGTCAGGTGCTCGATGCGCTGCTTGAGCTCGGCCGGATCCTCGAAGATCATCCGTGATGTCCCGTCGTGGCGTCCAGACCTCTTAATAGCAGACTCGCTTTAATAGCAGACTCGCTGCGAAAGGCCCAGGTGGGCAGACCTGGCGTGTGGTGTGTACACTGTGCGCGTGATTCGACCGGTCACCGCGTTGTGCCTCCTGCTGCTCGCCCCCGCCGACGCCCGGGCGCACCAGAGCAGCGTGGTCCGGCTCGAGATCCAGCCGCGCGGGCGGGAGGTGGTGCTGCAGGTGCGGGGCAGCCGCCACGATCTGTCACCGGCGCTGGGCGTGGCGGCGGGGGTGAACCCGCTGGCCCGGCTGTACCTCGCCAAGCGGCAGCAGGTGACGAAGGCCGTCGCGGGCTACATCACGGTGACCTCGGCCCGCGGGGCCAGGCCCTGCGCGGTGCGCGACCGGGCGCTCGAGGCCGACGAGGAGCAGGTCACCGTGCGGCTGACCTACCGCTGCCCCAGGCTCCCCGACCCCCTGACCCTGCGCTACGATCTGTTCTTCGATCAGGACCCGACCCACCGGGTGCTGGTCACCGTGGAGGGAAGCGGGCGGGGCACGCTGGATCGCCGGCACCGGGTGTTTACCCTGGACGTGGCCTCGGTGTGGGACAACGCCCGAGACTTCGTCGTGCTGGGGGTGGAGCACATCTTCACCGGCTACGATCACATCCTGTTCCTCGTCGGGCTGCTGCTGGCGGCGGGGCTTGTGGGCGGTGGGCTGAGGCCGGGGCTGTCCTATCTGCTGGCGGTGGTCACGAGCTTCACCGTGGCCCACAGCATCACGCTGATCTGCGCCGCCCTGGGGTGGATCGCGCTCGGGTCGCGGGTGGTGGAGCCGGCCATCGCGGCGACCATCATCTACGTCGGCGTGGAGAACATCGTGGTCCAGGCGCCGCGCCGGCGCTGGATGCTGACCTTCCTCTTCGGGCTGGTCCACGGCTTCGGCTTCGCCCACATCCTGAGTGAGGTCGGGCTGCCGCAGCGGGGGCTGGTGCTGTCGCTGCTCGGCTTCAACCTCGGCGTGGAGCTGGGCCAGGTGACGCTGGTGGCGGTGTTGTTCCCGGTGGTGCACCTCCTCTCGCGCCAGCAGGGAGGCGTGGTGCTCGTGGCGCTCGCCGGCCTGGTGGGGTTGTTCCTCGGCCTGCTGCGCCTGGTGGGGGTCGTGCTGCCCTGGTGGTTGATGATCGCCATCGTGGTGCTGGTGGGGCTGGCCTGGATCGGCGCCCGACGCGTGGGGTACCGGCGGGCGGTGCTCCAGGCCGGGTCGGCGCTCATCGCGCTGTTCGGTCTGCTGTGGCTGGTGGAGCGGGTGCTGGGGGTCACGCTGCTCGGCGGTCACCTGGGGTGATCACGGCCGCACCGGTGAGCCCGCGCACCTACGGATCAAGGCCCCCCGTCGGAGAACTTGCTGCGGCAGAGCCCAAGCAGGCTGCCTTCGGCTCCGTCACAGAACTGGTAGCCCTCCGGAAGGCAACTGCTACAGAACGTGTAGCAGGTGCTCTTCGCGATGTTGCAGGCGTGTGATTCGGCCGGGCTGGCTATCCAGCAGCAGTCGCAGCACGCCTCACCGTTGGTAGACACCTTGCATCCTGAGATGGGGCATCGGCCAGCGTCGTTGCCGGCGAAGCCGGCTTCCTTCGTCTTCTCGACCGAGTCGCTGCAGCCTGGAGCTGTGGCAAGCAGTAGCCCTACGATCGATCTTGTTGTTGCCATGCCGCGGACCTTTGCCATAATCCAATGTGAGCGAAATTTTGTAGTACGATTCCCCTGGAGACTGGATGGACTCGTCCCCCGCCATTGACGCATGCGAGCTGCTCGAATCCGGGCCGGTTGACCCGGACCCGATCTATGTTGCCTGCGCCGGCAAGCGAGCTCGCCTCCCGCGGGTGGCGGCCCGGGTGCTGGATCTGTGCGACGGACAGCACACGCTCGATCAGATCTCCACCCGGACCGGTCAGAGTCGATCCCGGACGCGGGCGGTGCTGGAGAAGCTCCACCACATGGGGGTGATCCAGACGCGCCGGCCACCGGGGTTCGACGACGAGGATGAGGCGTTCTTCGCCTCGGAACTACAACCCGACGAGGAGGCGTGGGAACCGCCCCCCACCATGGCCCAGCGACTGGGCGCTCTCGTCCGCCGTTTCAGGTCCCGGTCCCGCTGACCCTCACCGTCGTCGGAGCAGGTCGGCGAAGGGGTTGTTGGTGAACCCGGCGGTGCCCTTCTTGTTGCCCTCTTCCGGCTTCTGCCGTGGCCCGTCATGCTTCCGGGTGTGGTCCTTCGCGCCCGATGACTTTGACGGGCCCTGTTTGCGCGCACCCCCTTCGCGGGGAGTCCCGGTTCCGGGCGCGGAGCGCGCCGTGAGCGAGATGCGCCGGCGTTCGACGTCCACTTCCAGCACGCGGACCGTCACCCGGTCGCCCACCTGCACCACCTCGTGCGGGTCCTTGACGAATCGGTCGGACAGCTGCGAGATGTGGACCAGACCGTCCTGGTGCACACCGACGTCGACGAAGGCGCCGAAGGCCGTGACGTTGGTCACGACGCCCTCGAGCACCATCCCCTGGGTCAGATCGTCGAGATCCATCACGTCGTCTCGAAAACGGGGCGGCTCGAAGGAGGAGCGCGGGTCGCGGCCGGGCTTGCGCAGCTCCTGCAGGATGTCACGCAGCGTGGGCTCGCCCACGCCGTCTCCGATGTAGCGCTGGATCTCGATTCGCTGCACCAGCGCGTCGTTGCCCACCAGGTCAGAGACCTCGACAGCGAGGTCGCCCGCCATGCGCCGCACCAGATCGTAGCGCTCGGGGTGGACGGCGGACTGGTCCAGGGGGTGCTTGCCGCCGCGCACCCGCAGAAACCCCGCCGCCTGCTCGAAGGTCCGGGGGCCGAGCTTGGCCACCTTGAGCAGCTGGGCCCGGGTCTCGAACGGTCCGTTGGTCTCGCGGTGGCGGACGATGTTGTTCGCCAGCGACGGACCGATGCCCGCCACGCGGCCCAGCAGCGCCCCGCTGGCTGTGTTCAGCTCGACGCCCACCTGGTTCACGCAGCTCTCCACCACCTCGTCCAGCTTGCGCTGCAGCAGCGGCTGGTGCACGTCGTGCTGGTACTGACCGACGCCGATGGCCCTGGGCTCGATCTTCACCAGCTCCGCCAGGGGGTCCTGCAGCCGTCGCGCGATGGAGATCGCGCCGCGGATCGTCACGTCGAGATCGGGGAACTCCTGCCGCGCCAGCTCGGACGCGCTGTACACGCTGGCCCCCGCCTCGCTGACCGCCACCACGATGGTCTGGTCCAGCCCCCGAGCCTTGAGCAGCTTGCGGGTGAAGGCCTCCGCCTCCCGGCCGCCGGTGCCGTTGCCCACGGCCACGGCGAAGGGCCGGTGGCGCTCGAGGAAGGCGGCCAGCGCCTCCTCGGACTTCTGCGTCCGAGCCGGGCCCTGACCGAGGTAGATCGTGATCGTCTCGAGGAACTTTCCGGTGTCGTCCGCGGCCACGCACTTGCAGCCCGTGCGCAGCCCGGGATCGATGCCCACCACCCGCTTCGATCCCAGGGGTGGCGCCAGCAGCAGGTTGCGCAGGTTGCTGGCGAAGACATCCACCGCCGCCTCGTCCGAGCGTTGCTTGAGCTGGGCCCGGATGTCGTTGTCCACCGAGGGGGCCAGCAGGCGCACGAAGCAGTCCTGGATCGCCAGTCGCAGCTGTCCGGCGAAGGGCGACGCGGGCTTGAGCCGGGCCATGCGCTCGATCTCGACGACCACGGCCTCGCTCTCCACCTCCAGCGTGACGCGCAGCGCCTTCTCCCGCTCCCCCCGCCGCAGCGCCAGGAATCGGTGAGACGGGATCTGCGACACCGGCTCGTGAAAATCGTAGTACTGCTCGAACTTCGTCCGCTGCCCGGTCTTGTCCGGATGCATGCGGGCCACCAGCTGGCCCTGGTCCGCGATCACCCGCCTGGCGCATCCGCGAACGTCCGCGTTCTCGGCCACGGACTCGGCGACGATGTCACGGGCGCCGGCCAGCGCGGCCTCGGTGTCCGCGACTCCGAGCTCGGCGTCGACGAAGGCCTCGGCCTCGGCCAGCGGCTCACCCTGCGCCGGCTGCTCCAGGATCCGGCTGGCCAGCGGCTCCAGCCCGCGTTGGCGCGCGATGGTGGCGCGGGTGCGTCGCTTGGGCTTGTAGGGCAGGTACAGGTCCTCCAGCGCGGCCTTGGTGGTGCACGCCATGATCCGGGCCCGCAGCTCGTCGGTGAGCTTGTCCTGCTGCCGGATCGCGTCCAGGATCACGTCTCGGCGCTGCTCCAGCTCCAGCAGGTAGGCGCGTCGCTCCTCGATGGCGCGGATCTGGACCTCGTCCAGCGCGCCGGTGGCCTCCTTGCGGTAGCGGGCGATGAAGGGGACGGTGCCGCCCTCGTCGAGCAACTGGCACACCGCCGCGACGCCCTTCGCCGGGAGCTGGAGCTCCTCGGCGAGCATGGGAACCGGGTCGAAGGTGTCGGGCATGGTCGTCATCGGTCTCGTTGGGGTGCTGTCAAAATAGCGCCCTCCCCATCACGGCGCAACGCAAACCGTCACGCCGAGGGTTCGAACGCCGAGTGCCCGGTGAGCTGCTGGGCCTTGGCGATCTCGGACACCATGAACACCAGCTTGTCCTGCACCAGCTGGTGCGCGGCGATGGGCTTGCCGCCGAACTGGACTCGCTCCCGGGCGTAGGCCAGAGCGTGCTCCGCCACCGCCAGGGCGGCTCCGATGGCGCCCCACGCGATGCCGAACCGCGCCTCGTTGAGGCAGGACAGCGTCACCTCCCGCTGGACGAAGGCCCGCATGGTGCCCTGCAGGACCCGCTGCTCGTCGGTCAGCAGACGCTCGAAGTTGACGAAATCTTCCATGGTTTGTGGTGGCATGGGCTCTTTGGGTTGTGGGCCAAAGGATAGCGTTCGCCGAAGGGGCCACAACCAATTCCGCAACCCGCCCGCCGGTCGCGGCTCCAACCACACAGGAAGGAGCCATCATGCACCTGGCCACCATGAGCACCCCCGAACGACTGATCCGCGGCCTGGCCGGCGCGGCCTTGATCGCGCTATACGTGATACACCCGAGCTCGACCTGGGCTCTCGTGGGCATCATTCCCCTGGTCACGGCGCTGCTGAACTTCTGCCCGATGTACGCCCTGTGCCGGCGGCAGGTGGAGGCCGAGGGGCCGGCCGATGGGCGGGCTGACACCGCACACAACGAGAGCCCGCCGCGATCGGAGCCGACCGCGCGTGAGGCGCTGGCCGCGGAGGCCGACACGCCCGAGCCACTACTTTCGGAGGACGGATCGGAGAGTCCGCCACGCAAGGCAGCCTCCCAGCGCAACCGGACCAAGCGCAGCCGCAAGAAGGCGCGCGGTCACGGGAACCGGGCCGGCGGCGCCGCCCCGAGGACCGGCGCGAAGACGGCCGCGGCCGTGGCCAACGGCAAGATCGTTCATGCCACCGACGCATCGTTCGAGAAGCTGGTGCTGGCGTCGGATCAGCCGGTGCTGGTGGACTTCTGGGCCGAGTGGTGCGGGCCGTGCAAGGCCATCGCTCCGGTGCTCGAGCAGCTGGCGGGGGAGTATGCCGGGCGCGCGCGCATCGTGAAGGTGGATGTGGACCATTGCCCCGCCGTGGCCGCGGAGTTCAACATCCGCAGCATCCCCACCCTGGCGCTGTTCCGCGACGGCGAGGTGGCCGATGTGGTGGTGGGCGCGCAGGGCAAGGCGAAGCTGTCGAAGATGCTCGACCGCGCGCTGTAGGGTACCATCATCGCGTGCTCCGATCCGCCGTGGTGCTGCTGCTGCTGACGACGGGCTGCGACTGTCCCGCCCCGCCCGAGGTCCAGCCCGTGGACCCGTCCACGGGGGAAGATCCGTCGAACCGGCCCAACTCGCTGCTGCCGCCGCCGCGGGAGCCCGGCCCACCCCGGCCCGAGACACCAGCGCAGGTGGCGCGGGCTCGGAAGGAGGCCACGGCGCTGGTGCAGGCCATGGCGCAGGGCGGGATCACGGGGCGTGAGGTGACGAGCATGGCGGACATCCGCGGCTACCGTCTGTTCCGGCGGCGCGAGTTCCGCCAGGCCCTGGCCTGGTTCGAGGTCGCGGTGCACAGCGACGCGACCTTCGAGCCGGCGATGTTCAACGCCGCCCGGGCGGCGGCCGCCCTGGGACAGGTGCAGACGGCCCATCGCTACCTGCAGCTGCTGCGCGGGCTCGGGACTCCGCTGGCCCGGACGCGGCTGGCCCTGGCCCGCACCGATCCGGACCTCGCGCCCCTGCTGCGCGAGTAGTCCGTTACAGCCGGGATGATCCGTCGCTGATCTGGATCGTCTCGAAGTGCGATTGCAGCGCGATGTCCATTGTGCGCACCAGGTGGCGGTACTTGATCGGGTCGTCGGCCACGACGGTCAGCGGGGTCGTCGCCGGCAGTTGCGCTCGCGCCTCCCGCAGCCGTCGCCCCAGGGTCTCGGTGTCGTAGGCCTGGCCCTGGCGCGGAATGGTCACGCGCTGGCCGGCCACGGTGATGGTGTAGCCGTCGTCGCCCACCAGCACCGCGATGCTCGGGCCCGCCGGGGATCCGACCCCCGGCCTGCGCTCGCGCCGGGTGACGTCGATGCGGGACATGTGGACCCACACCGCCGTGATCAGCAGGAAGCAGATGCAGCACACCAGCAGATCGATGAACGGGATCAGGTTCAGCTCCGCGTTCACCGGCTTCTTGCGCGTACGTGCACCCTCGTCGTTGAGGGCCAGGCCCATGGCGGCTCCTTGGTCAGGTTTATGAGTGCGAGGTGTTCCTCACGCGGCTGGAGGTTGGACAACGACCCGGGCGCGGGGTTCCCTCAGGCGCAGCACCAGTAGTCGCGGGCCTCGAGATACCCCAGCCGCGTGAGTCGCCGGCGGATCAGCGCTCGGGCTCCCGCCACGGGGACGGCCACGAGCACCAGCACATCCGGCGTGGATTCGTGGTCCTCGGTTGGAGTGCGGAGTGCGGCGGGCGACAGCACCGGGCGAGACCGGCGCTGTCGGCCAATCTTGTTCGGGTCGATGTCGACGAAGGCCTGGATCCGCGCGGCGGGCACCAGGGGTTCGAGCGCGCGGCACAGCAGCCGACCGTGGCGGCCGGCGCCCCAGATCCAGATCGGGCGCGGGTCGTGCGCCAGCTGGACCAGCGCCAGGTGGCGGGCCTTGAGGCGGATGAAGGCCTCCGGGCGGTAGCGCGGGTCGGTTCGCGTCAGGCGCCGGGGCGAGTCACGCCAGTCGAGCAGCACCGACCCCACCTTGCCCAGGCGCCAGCCGGCGCGGACCATGCGCAGCCACAGATCGTAGTCCTCGGGGCCGTCGAGCTCCTGGTAGCCGCCCGCCTGGACGTAGGCCCGGCGCCGCATGAGGACGGAGGGGTGCGCCAGGGGGCTCTCCACCAGCAGGTCACGCGCGATCTGGCGCCACGTGCGGCAGCCGTTGAGCCAGCGCTGGTAACGGCCCCATCCGCCGTCGGCACAGCTGTGCGTGAGACACCCCACGGCGCCCACCTCGGGTCGCCGGCCGAGGTGGGCCAGCTGACGGCGCAGGCGGTCCGGGTGGCACCAGTCGTCGGCGTCCATGCGAGCGAAGCACGGGGCGGACGCTCGTTCCACGGCCGCGCACAGCGCGCTGACGATGCCCCGGGGAACCGTCTCGATCAGCTGCACGCGACGGTCGCGGCGGGCGATGGCGCGCAAGAGCGCCGTGGATCCGTCCCGCGAGCCATCATCCACCAGCACCAGCTCCAGGTCGGGG
>Ga0210044_10006673_pt1 | contig 15086 bp, 15 predicted proteins | sample CryGey13umfilter_2_FD_183959 | JGI IMG/M metagenome (GOLD analysis project Ga0210044, IMG submission 183959) | Groundwater microbial communities from aquifer in Utah, USA - Crystal Geyser 4/9/14 3 um filter (SPAdes) (version 2) | ecosystem: Environmental > Aquatic > Deep subsurface >...
CCATTTTGGCCTTGAAATACTTGGAGAAGGAGTTGAGATCGTTCCGTCGTTACGACGGCAAATTCCCTGAGGGACTGAGGTGATCATGAAAAAACGTCGAGTGGTCGCCATGGTCGTAATGGGTCTCATCTGGGTTACCAGTTCGACCGCTTTGGCCTATGAAGTGAGTGAAGTCAAGGGAGGGGCCGCCATTCTAGGCACGGTGACCCTCAAGGGAGTTCCGCCTTCCCCCAAAGCCTATAACCTGGTTACGTTCCCCGATCCTGAGTATTGCGGCCGCATTTCTGATGGTCAGGGCTGGCGGCTACTTAAAGATTTTGTGGTGAATGATCAAAGTCAGATTCAAGGGGTCGTGATGGTGGTTGAAGGAGTCAAAGCCGGAAAACCATTTCTGCTTTCCATTCCGCGAGTAGAAGTCCGGGACTGTCAGTTTCTCCCTTTTACGACGGTAGTTCGTGATGAGCATGGAATTGAAGTGGTGAATATGGATCCGGTCATGCATGATATTCAGGCCTATGAGACTTCTCAGACGCAAGGGACGCGGGTGTTATTTAATTCTCCTCTGCCGTTTAATTCTCGGCATCAACGGGGGAATATTCACGCGACGCATGAGCATCTTCCAGGTAAATCCCTGGTTCATCAATTTCAACTGAGCAAGGGACGCAAAACCTTTGTGATGCAGTGTGGGTTCCACGCCTACATGGAGAGTTGGGCCATCGCGGTGGATAATCCCTATTTCACCTTTACCAATGACAGGGGAGAATATGTGATTTCGTCGCTCCCACCGGGGAGCTATCGCATTCGGGCCTGGCATCCCAGCGTCAAACACGAGCAGGTTCACACATTTACCGTGGAACCCAATCAGACCGTTCTGATGGACTTTTCCTTGGAATCTCCTGTGGGCCGTCGGACCGCCTATACCATGCAAACCCCACCTCGATTTACTTCCGCCGCGCTGGGCCATCCTGTCCTGATCGAGCCACTGGTCGAACGCCAAAGGCCATGAAATGGATGGACTTTCTCCTCCTCCACTCCCGAACTTGTGATAGGAAGTCGGTGGCCCTGGTTGTTTGGGCCATTGTCGGAATGGTGTCCTGGTTTCCTTCGGACTGGGTCTTTGCCGACTCCCCTCATTTCTCTAGCCCCAGTCCCACCGAATTTTCAGCAAAACTGTTGTGGAAAACGGGTGGACGTCTCGCCAAAGCCCAGCTATTTGTGAAAAGGGATCGCTATCGCATTGAACCGTCAGGGGGAATACGGACAGAGTTAGGCTATGCGGGCGTCATGATTATTCGATTGGATGAACAACGAGTCTGGCATGTGTTGTCCCAACGGCGAATAATCCTGAGCGTTCCCTTCACTTCTGATTATTTGCTACCATTTTCTGTCCAGTTAGAAGGTGAGACGAGTCGAACGGTTATTGGGGAATCCGTGGTAGGCGATCAACCTGCCCTGCTTTATGACGTGGTGGTCAAAAATCGGGCTGGCCTCCTCGAACGATATTTCGAATGGGTGGATCCTCAACGAGAGATTCTCTTGAAACTCTTAAGTCAGGATCGAGATTGGTTTGTGGAATATCATCATGTGGTGCTTTCCTCGCAACCGGATTATTACTTTGAAGCCCCTTTGGGCTATCGAACGATTGAGGCTCAGGAAGCCCGGGATCCGAGAGGGTAGGAAATATAATTTGATGTGGTTAGAAGATGGGGGTAAACAAAAGAGGATGAAACGTTATGGTGTGTTAGTTCTCGGACTACTGTGGGTTCTCTTAGGCTCCGCTTGGGGGGATGAGGCACGTGATTCACCGGTTATTCAGGCGCAAAAAGCCTTTGAGCAGGGTCAATATCAACAGGTGGTGGACCTTGTGAAGCCCTTACTCAAAGAAACCTCTCCCCTCTCTCAGGCTTCTCGATTGTACATCATGGCCCTAGCGAGCTTGGGAAAGACCCCCGAAGCCATTGAGGCCTATGAACAAGTGGTGAACGTTGAAAAGCGGGAAGATGAAAGCCTGCTACGACAAATTGCCATTGCCAGTATATTGCCTCTCCGTTCCGATATGCGGGAACAGATGCGAGGGGCTGCGTATACGGCGTTAAAGGAAATCGAATCTGATAATGCCGTGGAATATTTGGAAAAAGGCTTAACTGATGAATCCGGTATGATCAGGGCACTGTCGGCGGAAATCCTAGGGCAAAGAAAGGCCGGACAGCGTTCCACACGATTTCGTGAGGCCTTGAAAGACGAGGCCGGATTGGTTCGAGCGACCGTCCTGATTGGGCTTGGACAATCTGGTGACGGAAATTTGGTGCCCATGATCGAACCGTCGTTGAACGATGAGCAACATCTTGTCCAAATTGCCGCGGCAAGAGCCTTATATGAGTTGGGTCACAAGCAATACTGGGCTCGTTTGGAGCAAGGCGCGAAAAGCGAGGAGGGCTATGAACGGGGAGCGGCTATCCGTGCCTTGGGGGAATTAGGTGATCGTCGTGCCATACCGATATTGGAAAAAACTATTTCCGATGATCAGCCCTCTATCCGTGGCGCAGCCATTGCGTCGTTAGGAAAGTTGAAAGCTCCTGAATCCTTACCGACTCTGAAAGCAGCCTTGTTTGATCGTAATCCTGCGGTGCGGAGTGTAGCGGCTTTTAGCATGGGGTATTTCGAACAGCATCAGGTTTTAACACCATTAACCAGGGCGCTGGCCGATTCGAATTCCGGTGTGCAAGCGGCTGCCGTGGCGTCATTGTTACGGTCGGGAGCGCCTTATTCAGTGGTCAAGGATACGGTTCAGCAGCTCCTTAATGACCAAAATCCTGCCATTCGGTCCGGTGGGGTCAAGGCGCTTGGAAATGGAAAAGGGCGGGACGTCCTTGGGGCTCTCATGGTGGCGCTCAACGATCCGTTGCCTCGTCCTCGGATTGGGGCGACTCGCGCACTGGGTCATATTGGCGATCGCACTCTGTTGCCGATTTTGAAACGCACCCTTCGGGATGCTGATGAAGCGGTGCGGGTGACCGCCGCCGCCGCCATCGTGAGGATTCTGGATAAGGAGGTCGGTATTTAACCGCTTCGGTTGCTGGCCTAAATGAGATCTGCCCTGAGATGATTGACGGGCATGAAAAAACAAAGGGTGTTGACGTGTTTCCCCGAATAGTACAGTTTTGTAGGAACTGCTCCTAGAGCAATTCCGGCATATGATCCGCAAGTGGGTATCTTTGCCTGGGGCTTGTGCTATGAATGACTCATTCAGTATGCAAGGCGTTCGAAGAATGTGGATGCCGGCTGGGCTCAGCGTCTGTCTTCTCGTGAGTCCTCTTCATGCTGAAACAACGGTTCATGGTGAGTCTGTCGGCCACCAAGTTATCCAATGGCATGAATGGGGACCGGACGTCTTCGGACGTGCGCAAGCTGAAGATAAATTAATTCTGTTGGATCTCACCGCAGTTTGGTGTCATGCCTGTCATGTGATGGATCAGACGACTTACGCCAATCCTCATATCATACAGTTGCTCAATGCCAGGTTTATTCCCGTTCGGGTCGATACCGATCAGCGTCCCGATTTAGAGGCTCGTTACCGATCAGGAGGATGGCCGACGACCAATCTCCTCTTGCCGACCGGGGAAATTTTGTTTCAAGCGAACGCACTGGATTCTGAAGAAATGGAAGCCATGCTTCTTGAGGTGCAGTCTGTCTATGCCACCGACAAGGCTGGGTTACTTAAGGAGGCCTCTCAGCTATGGGACCGGGTAAAAGAAAAAGTCGAAGCCAGTCCTTCCAGGGGGAATGTGCTTCAGGCCTCTATGGTGAAACAAAGTGTGGAGATGATGAGAGCTCAATTTGACGGCATCAATGGAGGGTTTCGGGATGCCCCCAAATTTTTTGAACCCGAAGCCATTCAGATGGCCTTGGCACATGGTTTCTTTGAGGATGACTCTGAGTTGCTCAAGATGGGATTGGATACCTTAGAAAAGCAAGTGCGCTTACTTGATCCGGTTTGGGGCGGGTTTTACCGCTATGCTGAACAAGCAGACTGGAGCCGGCCGCATTTTGAGAAGATGTTGACGATTCAAGCTCTGAACCTTCGCAATTATGTCGAAGCCTTCCAACTCACGGGAGATCTTCAGTTCAAACGCATTGCCGTTGCGCTCATTGAGTATGTCTCGCGGTTTTTAACCGATCCACAAACGGGGTTGTTTTATGAAAGCCAAGACGCCGATGTCCGAGATGCCGAGGAAGGACTCTTTGTAACGGGTACAGCGTACTATGCCCTGAGCGAGAGCCGGCGATTGGCCATCGGCATTCCGCGAGTGGATCAGCGAATTTTCACCGGGAGTAATGCGTTGATGGCATGGGCCTACCTTCATGCCTCCCCGGTGTTGGGAAAGCCGGAGATACGGGAAACGGCACTTCAGGTCCTGAACCGGTTGTTTGAGAAACGTTTTGACGTGAAGAGGGGACTCGCCCATGTCGAAACGGAAGGCGTACACAGGTTGTATGGGTTATTGTCGGACCACATTCTCTTTGGCCAAGCGTTGCTTGAGGCGTATAGCGTGACAGGGCAGTCTCGATTTTTGCAAAACGCCGAAGCTCTTGCCGAAGCCGGTCAGCAGTTATTGCAAGATTCCGTGCACGGGGGATTCTTCGATCACCCACGCCTGTCAGACACATTGGGTCTTCTGAAGTTGCCCACGAAACCGGCGACGGAAAATTTTCGAGCTGCGCTGTGGTATCTGACTCTTTTTCATCTCACGGGGAAGGAAGCCTATCGCTCTATCGCCGAGAGGACATTGCAGGCCATGGTCACATCTCGGCAACCGCTCCCTCTCGCATTGTCCGGCTTTGTTATCGATCAATGGTTTCGAATTCCTCTTCATATTGCGGTGGTGGGAATTTCTGGCGATGCAAGGACCAACGTCTTATTGTTGGAAGGCCGGCGAATGTTTTGGCCTGGAAAAATCGTGAAAGGGTTTGACCCCAGGGAAGGGCAACCGAGATGGGGTGACATTGTTTTTCCCTATGATGAACGACCCGTAGCCTTTGTCTGCACTGATCGGATGTGTTCGGCTCCGGTCTTTCAGGCAGAGGCCATGAAAGAGAGTGTGGCTGACATGTTGGCCATACTCAGGGGCCCACTGCAAAAATAATGTGAGGTTGCTCAGATTCCCTGTTGGCATTCTTGGGGTGTTGGGGAAAAATACGATGTGTTCAAACCTTTTCATGCTTTCTTGAACTAAAAGGCCTAAGGATTGGCCAAAGGACCTAGTTCTTGCTGGTTTTCTTGACACGTTTTTTTAAATCCTGATATATACGGAGATGGATGCTATTGGAAGATTCATACCAAGATCAACTTTTTGTGCCTGGCCGGGGTAAAGCGGGTTGGTCGTTTTTCACGTTTTGTTGTTTTCCCACGTCAACTCAATTTTATTCTTAACTAGGAGGAAGAAGTCATGAGGAATCGTCAGTCTTTTATTATGTCTGTATTGGTCGGCAGCATTCTGATTGCCGCCCCATTAGTCGCCCAGGCAGGTGGAACGATTAAAGGAAAAGTGACATTTGCCGGAAAAGTTCCCCCACCGAAAGAATTTGCGTTCTCCAAATTTCCCAATCCAGCATTTTGCACAAAAAATGAGAGTAAAAGTGCGGATGGGAATACTCGTTTGCTGAAGGAAGTTCAAGTGGACGGAAGCAAAGGGTTAAAGAACGCGGTCGTCTCGGTTCGTGATATTGAAGACAAGGCGTTTACGGATAAAGCTAAAAAAGAGGCTCCGCAAACGGTCGAGGCCGAATTGTGCGAGTTTAAGCCGTATACGGGAATTTCCGTGAGTCTGGGTCAATTTAAGGTGGTCAATAACGATGCCGATCCAAGCGATCCTAAGTCGGCGGAAGGGGTGTTGCACAACCCGCATAGCTTCGATCAGTTGGGCGCCAAGTCCAGCACGGAGTTCAATATCGGATTGGCCAAAAAAGGCGATTCGTTGGATAAAAAGGTCAAGCTGAAAATGTCCAAAAAGGGTTCTGTGTTGCGGTTGCAATGTGACCAGCATGAATTTATGCAAGGGTGGTATTTGCCGGTGACCAATGCCCATTATGGTGTGGCCGGCGCGGATGGAACCTTTGAAATCAAGGATGTGCCTGCCGGTAAGCACAAAGTGATGGCCTGGCATCCCATTGCCGGCAAAGTGGAAGCCGATGTGGATGTGAAGGATGGGGGAACGGTCGACGCCAATTTTGAGATTAAATAAGGCTGTTTCCGTCGAGGAATAGCTCTTCCGACAAGGGCAACTAGCCATGGGCTAGTTGCCCTTGTTTTTTGTGAAAAGCTTCGACAATTTTCCTCATCGTTACGCATTTGACCTCGCAAAGTGACGCCGTTAAGATCGACATCGGCAATGACTTTTCATGTTGTATTTTAAGTTTGAGGTCCCGTGTGACACGTGAGTCATCCCTCGCAGATATTTTTCAGATAGGATACTATTGGGAGACCAAAATTCTCCTCACCGCTGTCAAGCTTGATCTCTTTACTGCTCTCAGGGGACAGTCTCTCACGGTCAATGGAGTGGCGGATGCCCTGCATCTCAACCCACGGGCCTTGGAGTTGGTGATGAATGCGTTAGTCGCAATGCGCGTGTTAACGAAAGAAGAGAAGCTGTATTCCAATACTCCAGTGGCTGAACGACATTTGGTGCAATCAAGTTCCGAATATGTGGGCCATTTATTACTGTTGCATGACGCTGAGTGGAGTCATTGGGGACAGTTGGAACAGACAGTAAGAACCGGACGGTCACCGGTGACCCAACATGTTTTTGAAACGAATCCTGAGCTGGGGGCCCATGTGCTTACCGTATTGGATCGGATTGGGCGAGGAAGTGGACAGGGAATGGCGGAACGGGTCCCACTTCATGGAGCCAAGCGGTTGATTGATATTGGTGGTGGGGCTGGAACCAATGCTATTGCCTTTTGCCTGGAACATCCCGGGTTGTCCGCCACCGTTTTTGATCTCCCGCAAACCTTGAAGGTGACCAAACAACATGTCGAAGGCGTGGGATTAGAGGATCGTATCTCCTTGCAAGGCGGCAACTTTCATGTCGATGCCTTTCAGGGGTCGTATGATCTTGCCCTCATGTCGGATATTCTGCATTACCAGGATGGCAGGGCCAATGCGGCGTTGGTGAAGAAAGTGTATGAGTGTTTGAATGAGGGAGGACGACTGATCATTAAAGACCGGTTTTTAGATCCGGCTAAAACGAGTCCTGCCTGGACGACAGCCTTTGCCGTCCATATTCTGGTGAATACAGAATGTGGCGAGTGCTTTACGATTCAAGAAAGTCGTCAATGGATGGAACAAGCCGGGTTTCGAATAGTAGAAGAATTAGAACCGCGCGCCATGATTCAAGGCACGAAATAACAGAAGGGCATGGCACTCACGTATGGATGAAATGGCAGTATGGCTGAGAGCACCAGGATTTTTCGGGACCCATGCCACGGTTGGAGCGGATGTGAGCCAACTCATGGCGACGTTCTTTACGACATTGTTTATTGTCGGATGGTTCCAGGCGAGACAGCATAAAACCGATCATCACCATTGGCTGATGTTCGGTGGGATGATTGCCATGCTCGCCTTCTTTATCAGTTATTATTTGTTTCGTAGTCTTGGGGTTCTGGCTTTTGAGGGCAAGGAAGGCTTTGGCGGACCTCAATGGTTATACGATCAAGTGTTTGTGCCTGTCTTGACCTTGCACATTCTTTTGGTGGTAACCGGCCTCGTCATGGCCATTTATATGATGGTGCTGGGATTTCGATCACAGACATTCGTGGAAGGGAAGCGAGTCTTGAAGGAAGCCATGCTGAAGACGTCCGGGCGACGCATTGTGACGATCCTGGGAGGGATTACCACTATTGTCCTCTTGTTTTTTCTGTCACGGGTGATGGCGTCTGGATTTTCCATGGGAAAATTCAGTGTGTATCTTGGTCTTATTATTCTCATCGCGATGGTGTTTGGCATTGAAATAGCTATTCAGCGGATTTGGCCGAATGGGGCCAGACGACATCGGGTACTCGGCAGATTTACCATGGTGATCTATTGTGTGCTGTTCGTGACCGGAACGTTTACGTATACTATGCTCTACATCCTCTATCCGGGAAAAATTGGGTAGGCCGTTCATGCAATGTGGTTGTCACTATTCCCTGCGGATCACGGATGTTGAAGAGTTACCGTCCGATTCTGTATTTGCAAAATTTCATTGCGATCATTGTGGATTTTCCCTTGGAGCAGAGGGGAGTACCAAAGAATTGGATCGGGTGGTTCCTCACACCCTATGGACGGACGAGGCCTTGTATCAATTAAGCCGGCTTCCTCCCTATTTAGTTCCCCTCGTGCGTGAAGAGGTGGAGGAGTTTGTTTCTACTAGGGAGCAAAGGGTGGTGACGTTTGCTCGTGTGGGGTCGGCGAGGAATAAGGGGATGGTGGAGTGGAGTCCGGACGCCGAGCGTCGTATCGACAATGTCCCGTCAGGAATCCGGGCGATGGCGAGGATTGAGTTGGAACGAACGGCTCTGGACCGTGGGATGCCTGCGGTCACGGTTGCCCTGATGGAAGAGGTGAAAGCTCGCTACTTTGGGATGGCGACCGGGCGCACATGAAACTCCTTGTGAGCGAATTGGACCAAACAATCACGCGCTGGATTTTTTTTCGAAGCGAGTAACGGGTATGTTGCATCGATTATCCCTACGTGTTCTTCCCCAGTTGAATGCCTTAGTGACGGATCCACCTGTTCGTAAGCGAAAACGTGTGGTGATGCTGGCTCCCGGTCTGGTGGCTTTTGGAATTTATCATCTTCTTAAGCCGGTCTTGCCGCTTTCCGATCCATTGGTGCTGCTGGGTCTCAGTGGATGTATCTCAATGCTCGCCGCCATCTGGGCCTTTCGACAGGGGCGTGGGGTCACTCTCAGGGAATCCTGGCGTCAGGATGGGGCTCAGCGGTGGGCGTGGTTGGTGGGATGGATTGGTCTGGTCTATAGCATACAATTATCACTGTTGGTTCTGGCGATTCTTCAAGTGTTTGTGGGGTACAATTTTTTACTTCACCCCGAAGGTCCCGCCATGATGGCGATCATTATTTCATGCACCTCCGTGACCCGTGATGCCTTTGAAATCGGTCATGTGCAACGATTGACACATCAGGGAGTGGTAGTCCCAACCTTTCCTGACGGGGAGGCGTTACGAACGTGGATTCCCCGTGAAATAGCGGTCATTGCGAAATGGGGAGCCTTGGCGACTATTATGGGGGCAGTCGGTTCATGGCTCCTGTTCCGTGTGGGGCCGCTTGAACTGCAACCCATCATTCAATCATTACTTGTTCCCGTGATTATCGCGTCCATAGGGTTGATGTCGTTTTTCGGTGGGGAAGCGTTATATGCTCAAAATACGCAAGGACGCAAGCCAAGAACCTGGCTCTCATCTCTTTGGTTTTGGATGTGGCCGAATTTGACTTTTTCCGCTACCTATTTTCTTGTCCTCATGGGAATGACAGCCTTTGTGTTCCGTGTGGAGCAGGTCCCTCAGGCAGGATTTATCGCGATGTCGGCGTGTACGGGGATGTTGATGGCGTTGTATACACTCTTTCTGGGCTGGCGCAAATCTTATGAAGAACACCTCGTCGGCATTCCTGAATCCATACAACGTTGTCCTTTTGTGATGGGTATGCTCCAAAATTCTAACACCGCAGACCCTCTTCCTTCCCTTACCGATGCCAAAGTCGGGCATGGCGGATTGGTGAATTAAATTGATACCGATTGTTAAGACATTATTGGGCTTGTTGCTCGTCTTTCTGCTTCAGACAGGAATCGTGTTGGGTGTGGATGGCAAGTCCTTATCGTTGGCTGATGGGCAGGCAAGTCAGGATATTTTCTACCAAACTCACGGGTCCCTTGAGGGTCCGTCTGTGGCGGAGAGTCTTCAGGGTTACTCCACCTACCCTCTGGTGGATAACCGATTGGTCGTGTGGTTTGTGACTCAGCAACACACCTATTTTGGTGGTTTCGTCTTATCTATTCCCTTGTTTAGTCTTTTATTAGAATTTTTGGGATTGGCACGAAGGCAACAGGCATCCCAACAGAAGTTCGATGGGTTGGCCCGTGATATTCTACGCGTCGCGCTGTTGTCGATGTCCATTACCGCTTTGTTGGGCATTCTTATGCTCGTGACCTTTATGACTCTGTATCCAGGGTTTATGAGCTATATGGGGGCGACCTTTAAGCCTGTGATGCCGGTGTATGCCACGGTGTTTGTGAGCGAAGCCTTTCTGCTCGCGCTGTATTATTACACGTGGGATGTTCTGAAAGCCCCGGCAGCGAAATGGGTTCATATGACGCTTGGTGTTCTTTTAAATGCAACCGGAGTAATTTTGTTGTTGTTAGCCAATTCGTGGGCCTCGTTTATGATGGCCCCGGCCGGGGTTGATGCCCAAGGTCATTTTTTAGGGAATGTGTGGCATCTCCTGCATTCTCCTTTATGGAATCCACTGAATACGCACCGCTTTTTGGCAGATATCATGTCAGGTGGAGCGGTGGTCGTCGCCTATGCGGCGTACCGGTTTTTCATGGCAAAAACATCTGAAGACCGAGCGTATTACGATTGGGTTGGACATGTGTTTATTGTTGTCATGGTGTGCGCTCTTCTTCCTATGCCACTTGCCGGATATTGGTTGATGCGAGCGGTGTTTGAATTTAGACAGCATATGGGCATTACGATGATGGGAGGCATGTTGTCCTGGTTGTTTGTGCTCCAAGCTATTATGGTTGGGGTGTTGTTTTTAGGGATTAACTATTACATCTGGCAATCGTTGGCCCGTCTTCAGGGTGGTGAACGCTTTCATCCGCATTTTAAAGCAATCCTCTTTGCTTTGATGGTCTGTTTTCTCGTGTGGTTCACCCCGCACACCATTGCGATGAGTTCCAGTGAGATGAAAGCGATGGGCGCGGCGCAGCATCCGGTCATTGGTCAATTCGGTGTGATGTCCGCCAAGAACGGCGCGATTAACGTCATGATCTGTTTAACCGCCCTGAGTTATATCCTATATCGACGAGCCAATCGCGTGGTGACGGTATCGTGGGCCTCAAAGGGGAACGCCTTCCTACTGTTGTTGTATCTCATGGGGATTGCCAATATTGTGTGGTTGGCAATTTACGGATTCTTTATTCCGGCGAATGTTCGGGTAGGGCTTTCTTTGCCTCAAGGGATGACGACCGCTACTGTGGTTGTTGGAGGGTTATTGTTGAATCGGTTGTTGTTGCGCGGGGCTCACATGACCGGGCCTGTTCATTGGGGACGAATGACCCCACGTGGGATCGTCGCGTTGTTTATCGTGGCAGCTGCGTTTTCGTGGGTGATGGGGTTGATGGGGTACATCCGGTCTGCTGGGCGATTGGAATGGCATATCTCTGAATTAATGCCGGATCGTTCCTCATGGGCATTTACCCCTTCTCTGGGATTTGCCGCGAAAATGGTCACCCTCAATATGATTGTATTTTGGTCATCAGTCTTTTTCGTGTTTTGGCTTAGCCGATGGGATCAACGAGTGGGAGAAAGGCGAATGGCTGAATTAGCACGGCCTTCTCCGGTAGTTCAGGTTCTTTCAGAAGAGGAATCCGCATAATGCGAGTTTGTCGTAGGCAATACAATAGCGCTGAGGGTTCGAAGCGAAACAGGGTAAGGCCTTTTTGGGCATGTCTGGTATTGGGCATCCTGGTGTATGGGAGTAGTGCGGTGTCTGCCCAAGAGGTCCTGGACACAGAGCCTTTTGGTAGTCCGATGGTTTTGGAGAATTTCCAGCATCCTGATGCTAAAGGATTTCCTCAGGGATGGGAGGCGCAGCGGAGTACGGTCACAGCCCATGAAACCTATAGGATTCAAGAGGAGGATGGGGGTTTTTTTCTATCGGCAAAGAGCGCCAATCAACGAGTGTATACCAAGCGCATGGCGTGGGATCCGAAGCAACACCCTATCCTGAGCTGGCGTTGGCGAATACAGAATGTTCCTGATAATGCCGATTTTCTGGCCGCAATTTATCCGTCCCTGGATGTCGACTTGATGTTTATTCCGGTGAACACGAAATACGTGTGGAGTGCAACGCTTCCTGTAGGGTCCGTCAAAGAGGGAGGGATGTTTAGCTCCACAGAAATTGTTATTCGTAGTGGGACTGAATCTCTTGGGGAGTGGGTTGAGGAGCGGGTGAATGTGTATGAAGATTTTCTGAAGATTCATGGACATGAGCCGGCGCCACATGCCTGGGGCATTTCGTTATTAGGGGGGCCAGGGGTGGAAGTGGACTTTGGCTCCATTCAGGTTCAGCCTGAATCATCCCAAGGTGCTGTTGGACGGGAATGAGGGCTGCTGTGACGCCATCGAAAATTTTTGATGTCCTCTTGGGTATCCTAGGATTAGGGACCGTGGGCCTGTTGATCGGGATCTTTATGGGAGATACGTGGCTTCCTGTCGCGTTAGCATTGGGAGCCATTCTGGGAGCCGGAGTGGGATTTTTTGGCGGACGAGGATTTTTTGTGAGTATTTTTATCGGAACCATTGCCGGCGGATTGGCGGCATTAGGGTTGAGTGGAACTGAGGCTGTGACAGTGGGGGCAGCGTCAGGGGCGGCGATGGGTGGATTTTTTGGAATTTGGATTTCGATGCTTATGGAAACGTGGCAACAACGTACTCAGTCTCTTCCTGAGCCGGACGTGAAGCCCCATGATCATTCTCAACCGAAATCAATCTGAAGCATCGTGCGGAGTATGCCGAAGCGAGAGGCAAGGTAGTCATGGAAAATCAACGTGTCCTCATCGGGGCCATTCTGTTTGTCTTCGGCTCCTTCATCATAATGATCGTGATGCTGTTGTATATGACCTATAAAGGGAAAAAAGAGTTGGAAATGTTGTCGGCGGGCCAATCGGCCAAAGTCCGGGTGTTACAGCCGATGCCCACGCAAGATTTTTCTATGTATAAAACCCTCGTCGGAGATGATGATCGGGAAATGGTCGAAATTCCTGAAGGGCCATTTACCATGGGCATTGGCGATGGGGACCCCGATGAGGGGCCATCGCATCCAGTGTACCTCCAAACGTTTTACATGGATCTCAAAGAAGTGACGCAGGCTGATTATGAGCGGTACATCAAGATGACAAAACGGGACAAGCCTAAGGTGCCGGTCTTTGAAGATGATGCCGCCAAGTTGGTCGGGCTGGATTATCCGGTGGTGGCTGTGACCTGGAACGATGCGTTTGGGTATTGTCGGTGGGCTGGCAAGCGGTTGCCGACCGAAGCGGAGTGGGAAAAAGCGGCACGGGGAGAAGGGAAACGGCGGTATCCTTGGGGGGATACGTTCGAATATCAGTTTGCCAATGTGGACGGGGGTGAAGATGGCTTTCAGTATTTAGCTCCCGTGGGATCCTTTGAGGTAGGGAGAAGCCCCTTCGGACTCTATGATGCCACCGGAAATGTGGCCGAGTGGGTCATGGATAGTTATTCCCCTGACTATTATCAGCAAGCGCCGTTTCGGGATCCCCCTGGTCCGAAAGACGAAGATGAGAATAAGGTCATTCGGGGAGGGTCATGGCGGGAGTCTCGTATAGGCGCCAGAGTCACCAAGCGGTTCTCAGCTAAAATGTGGAGGAACGATGCGAGTGTCGGATTCCGGTGCGCAAAAGATCCTCCGACTGAGACTCTTCAATCCTCATAAGCGATAACCAGGCTTCTCACCGGCGAGAAAAAACGCCCATGGTTTCTCGGTATAGGCAACATTGACGGACCACAAATAGGGAAACATGGACAGTCGATTTAAGTTAATTTTTCTGATTGCGGTGTTGTTCATGACCGGGCTACCGGTGTTGGGAATTTTAAGAGGAACCCATTCTCCTCCAACTCCCCCAGATCGCGATATTCAATCCCTGCCTTCTTCGACATTGGAGCCGTCCATGGATGCGGTGGTTTCTGATCCGGAATTTGGAAATGAGATGGTTGAAATTCCTGCAGGAGAATTCATTCTTGGAAGTAATCAAGGCGGATTTAATGAAAAGCCTGCTCACGTTGCTAATCTAGAGGCGTACTGGATTGATCGGTATGAAGTCATCTACCAACGGTATATGGAATTTGTGGAAGCTACCGGACATCGGCAACCTGGCCCGCCCTCCCGATATGCCGCAAAGCTCGGATTGCTACGAGGGCCTCATCAGCCGATTACCTATGTGTCATGGAGCGATGCGAATGACTATTGTCAATGGAAAGGCAAACATCTTCCTACTGAACAGGAATGGGAAAAAGCTATGAGAGGTACGGATGGACGCACTTGGCCGTGGGGTGAGGGTCTGGCAGGCCATCCTGCCAATTTTGCGGGAGAGACCGACGGGTTTGTGGTGTCGGCTCCTGTTGGATCGTTTCCACTTGATCAAAGTGTGTTCGGGGTCTATGACGGCGCAGGAAATGTTATGGAATGGACGGATAATTGGTACGTCGAGGATCTCTATCTTCAAAGAAATGTTGTTTCGAAGGAGGGTGATCAGCCTCCCTCGACTTACAAAACGATGAGGGGAAGCGGGTATACGAGCCAGGGCGTCGATCTCCGGATCACGAATCGGAGTTTTATGGTGCCTGACTTCCGAGATGAGACGATTGGTTTCAGGTGCGCACGTTCAAATTAAGGTTTAAGGCGCAATGGCCAGAATTTTTTCTGTGGAGCGCAGAGGAAAAATTAAAGAAAATCAAAATAGTAAAGGATAAGAAAGACCGCCAAGAGAATATTGACAACCATTCCGGCCAAAACTATAATGTCGAACACTTTTGCATTTGTACGCATGATAAATACCTTTTTTTTTACGTAAATTCGTAAACAATAAATGTTTGAATACCACGAAAAAATATATTCTGTCAATCAATTTATTTAGGCAAAATTATCTAAATTAAACTATGAATTAAGCAGAAGGAGGATTTTACATGGCGGATCCGACAGCGGTCTTGAGAGAGTCAACGGAGTTAGAGACGAAAATAGGCAAGGCACTTTTTTACCTGACCTGCGCCGTGAGTCTGTGGTTTTTTT
>Ga0210044_10006675_pt1 | contig 15086 bp, 16 predicted proteins | sample CryGey13umfilter_2_FD_183959 | JGI IMG/M metagenome (GOLD analysis project Ga0210044, IMG submission 183959) | Groundwater microbial communities from aquifer in Utah, USA - Crystal Geyser 4/9/14 3 um filter (SPAdes) (version 2) | ecosystem: Environmental > Aquatic > Deep subsurface >...
GGCCTTGAGGCCCGAGTGCGCGACGGAGAGCGTGCTGAGCAGCGACATGGCGCTAACCCGCCGCTACCCTACCCGAGGCCGAGTAGGTGGCTGCGTTTGCGCCCTGACGAAGCCCCTCGATGACCCCAACGACCTGAATCGCGACGCGCTCCAGGCGGTCTTCGAGGTCGTCGAGCTCGTGGGCGGCGGCCCGCATCGCGTCGAGCTCAGCCGGATGAACGCCTTCGGTCAGCGCGATCCGCAGCGAGAACAGCAGGTCGCCGCGCTCGCGGTTGGCTTGGTCCAAGCCCGCGCCGTCCAAGGCTCGAGCGCAGACCAAGGCCGAGCGCGTCGCGGTGACGAGCTCGTGCAGCAGGGTGAGCGCCTCGGAGCTCACAGGTCCGCCAGCAGGCCGTCGAGGACCTTGTCCATGTCGATACTCGACTCCAGCGAGCCCGACGCGATGGCGGCGCGCGCCTCAGCGACGACGTCGTTTCGCACCCCTTGCTCTTGCCCCACCTCCGCCCGAAGCGACTGTACGAAGGAGCCCTCCGCCGACATCGACACGAGGTCACCATTCGGACGCTCCGCGGTACCTTGCCGGGCCGCGCGCTCGCCACCTTGGCCGACTCGGGCCACGCTCGCAGCGTGCTGTGCAGACTGAATCTTCATGGCAACACCTTCCCTCGAACCTATCGGATCACTTGCCCGAGGAGTTTAGGATTTTCGTTGTGTCGTAGAATTCGTCTGGGTTTACCGCCACTTCGCCGCGACGGACCTCCAGGTGAACGTGGGGTCCGGTCGAGCGGCCCGTGCTGCCCACCGCGCCGACGACCTGCCCCGCAGCGACGGTGTCGCCGACGTCAACCCCCAAGCGACTGCAGTGCGCGTAGCGGGTCTGCAGGCCGTTTGCGTGCTCAAGCACCACCACCTGGCCGTAGCCGCCGCGCTCACCCGCGAAGACGACTTGTCCGCCATCGAGCGCGCGAATGGGTGTTCCGCGCGGCGCGGCGATGTCCACGCCCTCGTGATCGCGGTGCTCACCGCTGATGGGATCGACGCGATCGCCGAAGCCCGACGTCACCCGGCCGACGCCTTGGGCGCGCTGCTGCGCGACGCCTGCGTACCGGTTGACCGCGTGCGGCACGCTCGGACGCGGCTTGCCCGACAAGTTGAGCTGACCGCTGTCGGCGATCCTGCGCGCGATCTCCTCATCCACAAGATCGCCAAAGGCCTCGACCGCTTGGCCGCCTAGCGACTCGGGCATCGCCTTGCGCACCTCCTTCAACAAGAAGCGCGCGAACAGCTCCTCGGGGCGCACGTCCTTCGCAGCGGAGGAGCGGCTCTCTGGGCGAAGGTTCGCGATGGAGATGGGGTCCAGCATGATCGCCCAATCGGCCGCGCCCCACCCGACTTGAGCGCCCGCCGCGAGGATCCGGGCGATCACGATCTCCACCTACACCCGAGCGCGCGCTGGGCCGATGAAGTCGATCATCCACGGAGGTTCTCTTGAGCGCGACCACTTCACCGCCGTCGTACGACGACGTCATCGCTAGCACCTGCGAGGTATGGTCGATGATGCTCGGCGTTGATCTTGACGTTCTCTCGAACGCGCCGCTCATCGAAGGCGAGTCCATCACCGCGGTCGTCACGGTCACCGGCGGCTGGAACGGCGCTGTGCTCGTGAAAGCTGGCGTGGAAACCGCGCTACAGACCGGCGCCATCATGTTCGCGTCGGATCCTGGCGAGACGAGCGACGAGGACGTGCGCGACGCGATGGGCGAGATCGCCAACATGATCGGCGGCTCCCTCAAGGACCGCGTCGGACCTGGCCACGTGATCTCCATCCCGGCGGTCACCGAGGGTCTCGCGTACAAGGTCTACGTTGGGCACGCCAAGAAGGTCCACGAGGTGGGCTTCGCGAGCCCGGACGGCGTCGTGATCCTGTCCGTGTTCGACGTCGGGAAGCCGACATGATCGCCCGCCGACCGCGCTCAATCCCACCGCGCGCGTGCCGATGAGCACACCAGACGCGACACACCGATCGCACCGCACTTAGAAGAGGAGATCGTCATGAAGGTTCTGATCGTGGACGACAGCCGCGCAATGCGGATGATCGTGCGCCGCACGCTCCGGCAAGCGGGGTACGAGAACATCACCGTCGAAGAGGCCGCAAACGGCATCGAAGGCATCGATATGGTCGCCAAGTTCGGGCCGGATCTCATCCTCTCCGACTGGAATATGCCCGAGATGACCGGTCTCGAGTTCCTCAAGTCCCTGCGCGCTTCGGGCAACAGCGTCCGCTTCGGCATGGTGACCTCCGAGGGCTCCATGGAGATGCGCGGCCAGGCCGAGGAGGCGGGCGCGCTCTTTCTGCTCACCAAGCCCTTCGGTCCCGATGACTTCAAGACCGCGCTGAGCGCGGCGGGGTTCTGACCCCGAACCTCTGGAGGACGCGTTGAACGTCGGCGCCATCTCGACGGAGTTTGTTTCGGTCCTCGATATGTTGACCGGAGCCGACACCAAAGCGACCAAGGTCGGGGCAGGTCCCGAGCTCGGCTCGTCGAGCGTCGCCTTCTTCTCGGACGGCACCGATGGACCCGTAGGCGTCATCGTCGCGGACGTCGCGTTCTTAGCCAGCGTGGGCGCCGCGCTCTCGCTCATGCCTTCAGACGAAGCGACCGCGGCGATCGCCTCGGGCGCTGTGCCCGGCGAGATCTGGGAGAACTACCACGAGGTCGCCAACGTCCTCAGCCGGGTGTTCGGCAGCGTGTCGGGGCGCTCGGTCATGGAGAGCTGCCACCGGCCCGGCGAGTGCGACGCTGAGCGCGCGACCACCTTCGCGAGTGAGCACGGCGTGCTGCACCTCAAGATCGACGTGCCCGGCTACCCGGGTGGCCTCGTCACCCTGTACTGCGACGACGTCGACGCCCCCGCTGCCGCGCCGCACCAGCAGCAAAACTCCGGCACGCCGGGTACCGACGGTGGCGGTGGTCGCGCTCCCGCCGCGAGCGGCGCCCCCAAGAGCGCGGGCTACGCGAACGCGGGCAGCGGCGCGAGCGGCACAGCGACAGGCGCCACCGGCGAAGGCTGGGTGCCGCACCGCGCCGACGCCCAGCCCGAACCGCAAGAGATGGCGCCTCGCTCGCACCTCGGTCGCGGCGGGCTGCGCCCCTACGGCGCCACCCCCAAGTGGAAGCGCAAGTAGGCGCACCGGCGGCGCCCCTCGCTTACCGGCTTAGATCGCGACGATCTCGGCGTGCAGCGCGCCAGCGGCCTGAATCGCCTGCAGGATCACCATCAGATCGCGCGGCTTTACGCCCATCGCGTTCAGCGCCGACACGAGCTCGCCGATGGTCACGCCCTCGACCAGCGTGAGCTGCCCCGGCTCCTCGGACGCGCTGACCTCGTGGTTCGCGACCGCGACCGTGCTGCCCTTGGAGAGCGGGCCCGGCTGGCTCACGTCCACCTGGCGCTTCACCTCGATGGAGAGCGAGCCGTGGGCGACCGCGACCGCGGAGATGCGCACGTCGGCGCCCATGACGACCGTGCCGGTGCGCTCGCTGATGACGACGCGCGCCGGGGCGTCGACGTCGACCTCGACCGCCTCCACCTTGGCGGCGAAGAGCGCGAAGCGGCCTTGAAACTCCTGTGGGATCGCGAGGCGAACCGTCGAGGACGACGACGCCAACGCGATCTCCTCGTTGAAGTCCTTGTTGATCGCGTCCGCGAGGCGGCTGGAGGTGGTGAAGTCGGGGTCGCGCAGGACGAGGTCGACCTCGAGCAGCTCCTGGTAGTGAACCGCCGTGCCCACCTCGCGCTCCACCGTGGCGCCGTTCTCGACGCGCCCGACGGTGGGGGTGTTCTTCTGGGCCGAGTCACCGCCCGCTTCGACCGAGTAGCCGCCCACGATCAGCGGGCCGCTCGCGACCGCGTAGACCTGACCATCGGGGCCCATGAGCGGCGTCATGAGCAGGTAGCCGCCCATGAGCGAGGCCGCGTCCCCGGTGCTCGCGACGGTCACGTCCAGCGTGGAGCCCGTGCGCGAGTCCGACTGAATCGACGCGGTGACCATCACCAGCGCGACGTTGCGCGCCATCACCTCGTCGGGATCCAAGCTGACGCCCAGGCCCTGCAAGCGGTTGGCGAGCGCGCGGATGCTCGCCGCGCTGCGGCGCGAGTCCCCCGTGCGGGTCAGTCCGACGACCAAGCCCGCGCCGGTGAGGTGGTTCTCGCGGACCCCGTAGAAGGACGCGATGTCCTTGGTACGAGCGGCGTCCGCTTGGGGCGTAGCGAGCAGCAGAGCGAGGAGGATGGAGAACATGCACCCTCTTCGGTCGACCTCGCCGCGAGTTGAGGGCCAATCTGCCAGTGGATCGGATCCGCTAGAACGGCCAGATCGCGTCGATGATGCGCTGCCCCAAGCCCGCGCCCTGCTTGTCGGCGACCACGCCCGAGCCGGTGATCTCGATCTTCGACTGGGCGAGCAGCGAGCTCGGCACGGTGTTGTCCATGCGAATGTCGCGAGGGCGCGCGATGCCGTCGAGCACGACGTACTGAACCTCGCGGTTCACCCGCACCTGCTTATAGCCCCAGACGTGCAGGTTGCCGTTGCCGAGCACCTCCACGACCTCGCAGGTGAGCGTGGTGGTGACCGTGTTGTTGCGGCTGGTGGAGCCCGTGCCGTCGAGCTGGGTGGTGCTGCCGCCGCTGACGTTGATGCCGCCTCCGCCACGCCCATCGGCCGCCGAGAGCCGCAGCGCCATCACCGCGTCGACGTTCGCGCCGGTCGAGCTGGAGCGCTTGGTCGCGGTGCTCGCGCCCATCTGCGTGTCGGTGGTGTCGGAGATGACCACGGTGATGAGGTCGCCCACGCGCCGCGCCGAGCCGTCGAGGCCTACCATCTGCCGCGCCGAGACCTCGGACCACAAGGAGCCAGGCGTGTGCTGCACCTCAGCGGCTTGCACCTGAAGCGTGGGTGGCTCGGGAGGCGGCGGCGGCTCCTGAAGCTGGCCGCGCCGGCCCGCGAAGGCGACCGCGGGGGTGAGCAGCAGCGCGAGCAGGACGGGGCGGAGGGTGGTCATCGGAGCTCCACGGTGTTCGCGTCGGTGAGCGTGCCTAGCAGCACGGCCTCCGTCGCGAGGTTGGCGACCCGAGCCGGGCCACCGACGGCGGCGTCAGCGAGGAGCCGACCCGGCGCCTCAACCACCAGGCCACCGCGCCGAACGCGCAGCACGACCTCGTCGCCCTGATCGGCGCTCGGCGTCACGAGGAGCCGAGGCCAGAGGTTGCGGTAGGCGATCCGCTCGCCCCCCGCCAGCAGATCGAGCCGCACCGAGGGGCGCGGCGAGCAGGGCTCCCCGGAGAAGCGGGCCTCATCGAAGGTGGGCAGCAGCTCGGCGCGCACGCCCATCCAGCTCACCTCGACGGTGTCCGCGCCGCAGGTCGCGACGACCCAGGCAGAGAGCACCTCAGCGAGGTGCTCATCCGCGTCCGAGAGCTCGGCGGCGCGCGCGTCCCCGGCGAGGGCCAGTGCGAGCGCCAGGGCGATCATCGCTTCAGGTTGACCGCGATCTGCAGCGTGTCGTCCGCCGCCTGGACCGCCTTGGAGTTCAGCTCGAAGGAGCGCTGGGCGAGGATCATCTCCACCAGCTCTTGGGCGACGTCGACGTTGCTGCCCTCCAAGTAGCCCTGAACGACGGTGGCCTGCGTGGTGTCGACCGTCTGCGGATCCCCCGACTGCGCGCTTTGGCGGTACAAATTGCCGCCGACGGCCTCCAGCCCCGCTGGGTTGCCGAAGCTCACGACCTCAAGCTGTCCCAGGGTCGTGAAGGTGTCTTGGCCCGCGAAGCGGCCGCTGATCGTGCCATCCTCGGCGATCTCCACCTTGTCCACGTCGCTCGGCACCGTGATGCCGCCCGCCAGCGGCACGCCGCTCGCGGTGACCAGGGTGCCCTCCGCGTTGGTGCGCAGCGAGCCGTCGCGGGTGTAGAAGATCTGGCCGTCCTCGGCCTCCAACGAGAGGAAGCCGTCGCCCGAGATCGCCACGTCGAGGGGGTTGCCCGTCTGCGTGATCGAGCCCTGCGTGAGGTCGCGGCTGATGGCCGCCGTGCGCACGCCGCTGCCTAGCTGGACGGGAGCCGCGCTCTTGCCGGCGCCGCCGGTGGTGAGCTCTTGGTAGTACAGGTCCTGAAAGGCCTGCCGCGACTTCTTGAAGCCGGTGGTGCTGACGTTCGCCAGGTTGTTCGCCACGTTGTCGAGGCGGTTCTGCTGGGCGGCCATGCCCGAAGCGGCTGCGTAGAGTGCTCTCATTGCCGTGCCATCTCCAACAAGCGACCGTCGAGCTCGTCGCTGGTTTGCATGGCCTTCTGGAAGGCCTCGAAGTACCGACCCGCTTCCATGAGCTCGACCATGGTGGACATGGGGTCGGCGTTTGAGCCCTCGAGCGCGCCCTGCTCCACGTGGGGCGCCGCAGGCGTGAGCGCCGCCGTCGCCTCGAACAGGTTGCCGCCGAGCGCGCGCACCGGCGCGTCCACCAAGCGCAGCCGGTCGAGCTCGCCGCTCTCGCTGCCGCTGACGACGCCCTCGGCGCTCACGGAGATCCGCTCGCCGACTGGCACCTCGATCGGGCCGCCGTCTCCGAGGACCTGATGGCCCTGCGCGTTGACGAGCTGCCCCTCCTCGTTGAGCTGGAAGGAGCCGTCGCGGGTGAGCCGCACGCCGTCGGGGGTCTGCAGCGCGAACCAGCCCTGGCCTTGCAAGGCGAGGTGGGTCTGCTGACCGTCGTGGGCGACGGGGCCGTTCGCCTCGGAGATGCCGCCGTCGCGCGCCATGGCGTAGGACTGGCCGAGCAGCTCGGGGTTCGGGCCCGTGAGCTCGAAGCGGGTGCGCGAGGCGCGGAAGCCCGAGGTGCTGACGTTCGCCAGGTTGTTGGACAGGCGATCCATCTGGGTCATCGTCGCCGAGGCCCCGGAGAGCGCGCTGTACAGGTCGCGGCTCACGTGAGCTCCACTTCCACATCATCGACGATGTGCGCCAGCCGCTTACGCAGCTTGAGCCGTGCCTCTGAGAGGATCTGGCTCATGCGCGAGACGGTGACCCCAAAGACCGCGCCGATCTCGGCGAGGGAGAGCTCCTTGCCATAGTAGAGCATCACCGCCTGCCGCTGGCGCTCGGGCAGCTCGAGGATCGCCTCCCGGAGTGAGTCTCGAAGCTGCTGCGCCGCGATCCTGGCCTCCGGGGCGGGGATCGAGGGGTCCATCAGCTTCTCCACCAGGGGCCGCCCCTCGCCGTCGCCGTCATCGCTGACGGCGTCGATCGAGGTGTGAGAGATGGGCTTCACGCGGTCGAGCGCCGCCCAGTACTTCTCCAGGGGAATGCCGAGCTTCTCGGCGATCTCCTCTGGGGGTGGGCGCACGCCGTCGGGGCCCGTTGCCTCCACGATAGCTCGCTCAATGCGCTTGGCGAGCTGACGGCGCCGCCGCGTGAAGGTGTCCTCGTCCCGCAGCGCGTCGTAGATCGCGCCGCGAATGCGGTACTCCGCGAAGGTGGAGAACTGGATGCCGCGCGCTTCGTCGAAGCGGTCGAAGGCCTCCAGCAAGCCAATCGCGCCGCACGACGCGAGATCATCGATGTCGATGGAGGCCTCGGGGGACAGCCGGTCGTGAATGCGTCGCGCGAGCAGGAGAACCTTGCCTCGGAAGCGAACGCAGACCTGGTCGCGGGTCAGGCCCTCGACTCGGCGCTCGGGCGTCACATACTTCAGTGCTCGGTGCAAGGGACCGTCCTCCTACGGGGAGCCAATGGCTTCTGGCACCCGTTCGGTCAGAGGAGGCCCTCCTTTAGGGCGAGATGTTGATCGCGTCGCTCAACGGCGCCTGAGCGAGAGAGCGAACGCGCCGAGGCCGATCATGAACACGACCATCGCGCCGAACAACGCTGGGACGCCGTCATTGCGGCGCAGCACGACGGAGAGGCCGGTGCGACCGGCGCCGTCCACATAGGCGAGGCCCGGAAGGATGCGCTGGCCCGGCGCGAGCCAGGTTGCCGGCGCGTCCCCCACCCGCACCGAGAGCATGGGGAAGCGCAGCGCGGCCCCGCTGCTCAAGCGCTCGACCCGCACCACGCCCTCGGGGCGCTGGTAGACCGCGCCGGGGCGCACCGGCTCAAGCCGCCCGTCCACCGACATCGCGGGCTCGCCGCCGGGCAGCTCTTGCTCCCCCTGCAACAGCAGGTAGCGCGTGAAATAATCAAAGAAGATCGGCTGGTTATACGCCAGGTTGCGCTCGACGCCGTCCACGCTGACGCGGGCGGTCGCGGTGCGCAGGGTGCCGTCGGGGTTCGACACCGGCGAGTAGCTGATCAGCGCGAGCTCGTGCCCGGCGATCGGCGTCGGCTCGTCCGAGAGCACCGCGGACAGCTCGGCGCCCGCGCTCAAGCCGGCGAAGAGGTGCGCAAACAGCGCGCCGATCAAGCCCAGGTGCAAGCCGGTGACGCCGAGGAAGCGCTGGTCGAGCTGCCCCCGCGCGCGCCGCCGCAGCACCGAGCGGGCTGTGCCCAAGATCGCGTTGACGGCGTAGAGGGTAATCACCGCGAAGAGCGCGTAGAACCACCAATAGCGCGCCTGCACCGGGTCGAAGAAGACCGCGAAGGACTCGGAGAAGGGCAGCGCCTCGCGGCTGCGCGGCGGCGGCACCACCCAGCTCGCCCAGGCCAGCAGCCCGCAGGCGGTGAAGCCGAGCACGATCGCCAGCTTGGTGCTCGCGAGCAGCGCGACGGCGCGCGAGGCGAGGCCGCTAGAAGGCATGGATGCTCCCCGTCATGAACGAGGTGCCGACAAAGGTGATGGCGATGACCACCAGCCCGAGCAGGCCGAGGGCGACGCGAAGGCGCGCGCTGCGCAGCGGCCAGTAGCGGGTGTGGACCATGGTCGCGAAGAAGAGCCAGGAGATGAGCGACCAGATGACCTTGGGGTCCCACAAGAAGTAGGCGCCCCAGCTCACCACGCCCCAGACCCCGCCGAAGATCATGGCGCCGGAGAAGAGCAGCAGCCCTACGCGCAGGTTCGCCTCCTGGCGCTCGAAGAAGGCGCCGCGCGACGTGCTGCCCGCGAGGTAGTCGAGGCCGTCGCCCGCCGCCGCTAGGAAGTAAGCGTAGCCGCCGAACGACAGCGGCACATGCGCGAGGTACCACGCGGTGTAGAGCAGCGGCGACGGGTAGCGCAGCGCGTCGTCGAAGGCGCGGCTGGTCGCGAGGAAGCCGAAGCCCACGAGCCCAAGCACGGCCTTGCCAGCGCGCCCCTGTCGCGCGTATCGTAGCGACGCGACGAGCACGATGACCGTCGCGAAGCCCACAAAGCTCTCGTACTTGTTGGTGAGCGGGAGGAAGCCGATGGCCCACGCGCGCCAACCGAGCAGCGCCAGCAGCGGGGCGGCGACGAGCGCCGGCATCCACGCCCGCCCGCGCCCCAGCAGCTCGGCGACGCCCCAGAGGGCCCAAGCCACCAGGGCGACGTCGCGGAGCGTGTGGACGGTCTCGTGCATGGGGCTGGCTAACGCGCTCGCGCTCCTCGCGGGCTGCGGTCGCGCCCCCGACACCGCGCCTCTCGACAGCCCCGTCGACACGGCCGTGCAGACCTGCGCCGGAGCAACGCCCGGCCCTACGACCCGCTTGTGGCCAGCACCTGGCGAGCTCTACGTCGCGCAGCTCGGCCTCGGCGGGCTCTCCTTGGGCGAGGCCGCGCTCGTGGTCGGCCCGGACGGCACGCGGATCGCGATCGACGTGGGCAACGACAGCCACGACGACGACCTGCGCGATGAGCTCAACGCGATGGTGGCGCCCATGCAGGCGGCGGGCTTCACCGTCAGCGACGCGCGCCTCGACCACGTCGTGCTCACGCACCTGCACGCGGATCACGCCGACGGCCTCGGCGACCTGCTCGCGGGCACCCCGCTCAGCGGCCGAATCGTGCACCGCGGCCTCGTGGACCTCACCGCCGCCGCGGGCGACGCCTCGATCGGCAAGCTCTGCGCCGTGCTCGCGGCCCACCCCACCGCCGACCTGCCGCTCTGCGCCGGCCCCGCGCTCACGAGCTGCGACCCCGCCGCGTGGTCGGACACCCGCCCGAGCACCGGCTGCACCGGCCTGCACCTGGGCGACCTGCTCACGGCCCAGGACGACGCTCAGGCGCTCGGGTCCTACCTCCCCTTGGGCTCGGCGCGCCTTCGGATGCTCGCCGTCGACGGATCCCTGGGGGACGCGCGCATTCAAGAGACGGTCGGCCCGCTGCGCACCGACGACCTCAACGGCGAGAACGCGCGCTCCCTGGTGGGCGTGCTGGAGCAAGGGCCCTTTCGGATGCTCGTAAGCGGCGACCTCACCGGCGCGAGCCCGGACTCCGACGACGTCGAGGGCTTCTACGCCGAGCTCCTCGCGGCCGATCCCGACCTCAGCCCCCTGGGGGGCGACGTCTACCACGCCGGTCACCACGGCCGGGACTCGTCCAGCACCGCGCCCTGGGTGGACCTGTGGCTGCCCGCCGACGGCCGCGACCGCAGCGCGTGGATCGGCGTCAGCCAAGCCCACGTCGGCTCGCCCTACGCCAGCGTGCTGGAGCGCTTAGAGGCCGATGATCGGCTGCACGCCGGCCGAGTGTGGACGACGCGCGTGGCCACCGGCGGCGCCAGCACCCCGTCGCTCCTCAGCGCCGAGGGCGGGCACCTCGTGCTGCGCACTGAAGACGGAGGCGCCGCCTATGTCGTGCAGGCCATCGCCCCGAACGGCGCCGTGCTGAGCAGCTGGCGGTATGACTCGGTGCGGAGCTGCGGGGGCTGAGCCGTCGGCGCCGCACGGCGCACTTGTGCGTGGTAGATGGAGAGACAATACGCGCTCTTGTGCTGTGTTTGCTGCCCTGCATACGTCCACACCTGCCGATAGAAAACGAGCTTGAAATGGACCGCCTTCTCAAGGTCAACTCCCAGATGATCCGCCAGCACACCGGGGGGATCTGCTATCAGCTAGGCTTGGACTACTTCAGCCTCGGAGAGCTCCACGGGCGGCAGGTCGAGCGCGACACGATCCACGCCCGGGTCCAAGGCAGGCAAGACGAGCCCTACGCGGTCGTGATTGGGTTTCAAGATGGCGAGATCGTCCACTCAACTTGCACCTGTCACGCCGCGACGGCGTGCGAGCACGTCGCCGCGGTGCTCATGGACTACGCGGTCGCCTACGCCAAGTATGAGCTCGTCGTTCGTCCACAGCCGGGCCCAGGCCCTGTGACCCCCGTCGCCCCAATGGCAGCCCCCGACCAGGCGCAGGCCACGGAGCCGACGCCGACGCCGATCGTCGCGAAGGTGGTCGATCCCGACGGCCCATGGCCCGAACACGCGTTCGCCAACGACAAGGCCCTACAGGAGTGGGGGCGAGCCCAGCTCATCGACGACATGCTGCGCTCACCCATCTATCGGATCGTGCCTGGCGCGGACTGGAAGATCCAGCACCACTACGCGTCAGTGCAGGAGCTGTTGTTGGAGGGTCGCCCCAGTCGCCATGGGAAGGCGCTCTACCTACCGATTCAAGGCCTTCAGCGTGCCGTGCTCGAGGCGCTCCGCACCACCTCTATCGCGCGACGCCAGCGTATGGAGTTCGCGCGCGATGCCGTGGGCTTTCGCGCCACTCCCCCCGCCGAGGCCGAGCTCGTGCCGCTCTGGCGATGGCTAAGCGACGCGCCGCCCTCAACATCGCTCTGGGGCTCCGACTCCGCAGCGCCCCCAAGTGCGGCGCTCTTCGACGTCGACAGCTCCACTCCGGCCATCCGCGTCGAGGTCGAAGGGGAGTTCTTCGCGAAGATGGTTGAGGTCGCGATCTCCCCCACCGGCTCCACCAGGCCCTACCCCAGCCGTATGGTCGTGGAGCGCGTGCTCGACCTGCTCACCCATCCCGCGCTCGCCAACAGCGATGTTCGGCGTCGCTTGGTCGCCGAAGCGAAGGTGCCCACCTGGCAGCGCGCGCTCCACGACGCCGACAAGCTCGTCAAGGAGCTCATGCCACTCGACCCGTCGAGCGCCGATGAGCAGCTTCCGGGGTGGCGAATCCAGCGTACCGCGCACGGGTATGAGGTCACGCCAGTGACCTGCGCGCCCTACAAGACGCGAGATGGCCTCAAGACCGCGAAGGTCGAGCTCCGTCGGCAGCCATTGCCCCTCCCTCAGGACCGTGCGATCGCGCCGCTGCTCCAGGCCGACGCTCCCCTGTACGACCCGGTCCAGACGCTCGCTTTCCGGAATCGCGTCGTCGCGCAGCTGGTGGGGCATCCTCGGGTGGTGGGGGAAGACGGGCTCGTCATCGCCGTGCGCTCCGAAGACCTCCACGTCGTCTGGCAGCCCACCGAAGAAGGTGGGGTCCAAGTCTTCGGCAATGTAGGTGTTAAGCGCCTCAGCGCTGGGGAGCTGCTCGAGGTCGTGCGCCACACCGCTGGCGAGCTGAGCACCCACCTCGATCTCCAGCGCCGCCGCCTGAGCGTGCTGTCACTCTCGAACGCCCAAGCCGCCCTGCTCGACGCCCTGATCCGCCACGGCGACACCTTCCCTCCCGAGAGCCGCATGGCGCTCCTCGAGCAGTTCGAGCCCCTCAGCGCCGTCCTCCCCATGGAGCTCCGCGGCGAGCTCCGCGGCACCCCCGCCAAGGGAGACCCGCGCCCCCTCGTGCGCATGGCCCTCGGCGTGGACGGCGCTCTCGAGCTCACGGCGCTCAGCCGCCCCCTCGACGGCCTCAGGCCGTGGCCTCCGGGGCGCGGTCCCGCTGAGATCTCGTTCCTGCGCGACGGCGAGCGAGTCTTTGTCGCGCGCGATCTCAGCGACGAGGTGCAGCGCTTCCGCCATGCGCTCGCCCCCCTTCGTTTGCCGGAGCGCGAGGACTTTCGCTGGGTGCTCGCCGACGGCGACGACGGCCTCCACGCCGCGCTCACCTTGCGCGACCTCGACGACGTGCGCGTCGAGTGGGCCAAGGCACCACCCAGGATCAGCCGGCGGGCGACGGCCTCGGATCTCACCCTCCGCGGCGCCACCAAGCGCGACTGGTTCGGGCTCGAAGGCGGGCTCGATGTGGACGGCGTCATTGTCTCCCTCTCGGAGCTGCTCGACGCGGTGCGCACCCGGCGACGCTTCGTGTCCGTTGGCGAGAATGGCTGGGTCGCCCTGACCGACGAGCTCGCGCATCGGCTCGAGGCCACGGCCGCGCTGGCCAAGAGCAGCAAGAGCGGCGTGGACCTCCCGCCCCTCGCTGCCGCCGTGCTCCTCGACCTCGAAGAAGACGGCGCCACGATCACGATCCCCAAGCAGCTTCGCGTCCAGTTGGACCGCATCGCCGAGGCGAGCGGTCTCGCCATCGAGCTCCCCGAAGCACTCAACGCGGAGCTGCGCCCCTACCAGCTCGAGGGCTTTCGCTGGCTGGCGCGCTTGGCCCACTGGGCACCGGGGGCCGTCCTCGCCGACGATATGGGCCTAGGAAAGACCATTCAGGCCATCACCCTCCTGTTGCGTCGCGCCAGTGAAGGCCCCGCCTTGGTCGTCGCCCCGGCCTCCGTCGGCGTCAACTGGTCCCGCGAGGTCGCCCGCTTCGCCCCCAGCCTCCGTGTCCACGACTACCGGGGTCCCGACCGGGAGCGGGCGCTCAACGACCTTCAGCCCGGCGACGTGCTCATCACGAGCTGGGAGCTCATGACTCGCGACGCCGCGGCGCTCGCTGTGGTCGGCTTCGCTACCGTCGTCCTCGACGAGGCCCAGGCGATCAAGAACCCACAGACCCGTCGCGCGCAGGCCTCCGCCGAGCTCCGCGCTGCGTTCACGCTCGCCCTCACCGGCACGCCCGTGGAGAACCGGGTTGGCGAGATCTGGAGCCTGATGCGCACGGTGGTGCCCGGTCTGCTCGGCCCAGCCGCCCGCTTCCGCGAGCACATCATCCTCCCCATCGAGCGCGACGGCGACGCTACCACCCGCCGGGCGCTCTCCGCGCTCTTGCGCCCGTTCTTGCTCCGACGACTCAAGTCCGAGGTCGCGCGCGACCTGCCCTCGCGCACCGACAGCCGCCTCGAGATCGAGCTCTCCGTAGCCGAGCGACGTCGCTACGACGCCTTCCGCGCTGCGTCCATCGCGGCGCTTCACGGCGATGACCTCGGGGAGGACAGCGGTGAACGCAACCGCTTTCAGGTCTTGGCCGCCCTCACCCGCCTGCGCCAGCTCGCTTGCCATCCCGGCCTGGTAGACCCCGACGAGGTGGGCATCCCGTCCACCAAGGTCGCCCGCCTCGTGCACATGCTGACGGACCTTAAGGAGGAGGGCCACAAGGCGCTGGTCTTCAGCCAGTTCACTCAGCTCCTCGGCCTCGCGCGCACCGCCATTGAGGCGGCTGGCCTGCGCATCCGCTACCTCGACGGCTCCACCCCCATCCAACAGCGACAGGCCGAGGTCGACGCCTTCCAAGCCGGCGATGGCGACGCGTTTCTCATCTCGCTCAAAGCGGGAGGCACCGGGCTCAACCTCACAGCCGCCAGCTATGTGTTCCACCTCGATCCATGGTGGAACCCCGCGGTCGAGGACCAAGCCACCGACCGCGCCCACCGCATTGGCCAGACGCAGCCCGTCACCGTCTTCCGCATGGTGGCCGTCGACACCATCGAAGAGATGGTGCTCGACATGCACGACGACAAGCGCGCCCTCGTCGCCGACCTGCTCGAAGGTACCGGCAAGACCGCCGCGCTCTCCACCACCGAGCTGCTCGCCGTGCTTCGGAGCAGCGGGGCCCAGATGGCCATAGGCGCCGACATGCCGACGGCGGTCGAGAAGGCGGAACCTAGGACCCGAAAGCCGAGGAAGTCCTAGCCACCTCCTCGTCACGTCGGCGACGCGACCACTCCGAGCGGCGGTCGCCTCCGATCACGGCGCCGGACAGCCCTGGCACCCGCTGACGGCGCCGACGCTGCCGCCGCAGTCGCAGGTGGTGTCCTCGCAGACGCTGCGGTCGACCCAAGCGCCGTCGATGTCGGTGATCAGGCCCTTTCGCGCGATGACAGCGATGGGCACGGAGGACATGGTGTCGCAGTAGCACCAGTC
>Ga0210044_10006677_pt1 | contig 15082 bp, 18 predicted proteins | sample CryGey13umfilter_2_FD_183959 | JGI IMG/M metagenome (GOLD analysis project Ga0210044, IMG submission 183959) | Groundwater microbial communities from aquifer in Utah, USA - Crystal Geyser 4/9/14 3 um filter (SPAdes) (version 2) | ecosystem: Environmental > Aquatic > Deep subsurface >...
CAGCGAGTAGCTCAGCAGCACGGCAATATCCGCCAGAATGTTTGTCGGTACAACGCCGTTCAACAGCGGGCGCGCAAGGTTGATGGCGTGGGTCAGCGGCAGGATGGAGGATGCGACTTGCAGCATCGCGGGCAGTTGGTCCACCGGAAAGAACACCCCGCACAGCAGCGTCATCGGCGTGATGACCAGCGTGAAGTAGTACATGAAAAACTCGTAACCCGGCGCCAGCGCCGTGACGATCAAGCCCAGCGAAGCGAAGCACAGACCGACCAGCAGAGAGAGCGGAATGATCCACAGCGACAAGGGCGAATGCGCCAGCCCCAATATCCAGATCACCAGCAATACCGCGATACCGGACAACAGGCTTTTGCTCGCCGCCCAGAAAATTTCCGACAGCACGATGTCGTCCAGCGTGATGGGCGTACTGAGGATCGCCTCCCAGGTGCGCTGCTCGTGCATCCGCGCGAAGCCCGAATACAGTGCCTCGAAACTGGCGCTGTTCATGGTGCTGTAACACACCGTTCCTGCCGAGAGAAAGGCGATATACGACATGCCGCCGATTTGTGGCAACATCCCGCCCAGACCGTAGCCCAAGCCCAGCATGTAAATCACCGGATCGGCCAGATGCCCCAAAATAGACGGCCCGGCCATCTTTTTCCACACCAGATAATTGCGCCGCCAGATCGGCCAAAATCGCAGACTGAGTTGTGGCAAGGCGTAGTGATTAGCTTTCATCTTTCAACCGTTTTCGCACCACCGCTTCCGGCAGTTGCTTGTAATTTTCTTCGCTGGCAATGCGCTTGCCGGATTTTTTCTCCAAATCCCGCCGCGCTCGTCCCGCGACCGAGCCGCCCGCCACCGCCGCCTCACGGTTTTCGTCATACCCTTGCGCGTCTTTATTGCGCGCAATCTCAGTAGTGGAAGCCTCGCTCAACATGGTAAAGATGAGCTCAAGATCATTCATATGGTCGCGCAGATTGTCCGCTGGTTTGTCCAGACTCTTGAATTCCTTGTATTCGGCGGGGGTCATGCCGAAGGTGGCGCGACTGATTTCGGCAGTGAGAATCGCATATTCACGTTGCTCCTTTACGCCGCGTTTCTGCCATTCGTTGGTCAACTCGTCGCGAATCGCGATGCCGCGCACCCGTTTCTCTATCCACTCGTCGCTATAGCCTTTGGCCTGATACAGCCCGCGCATCCGTGCCGCAGCAAGCTCAGGATTCTCGATTTCTTCCAAACGCTCATAGCCGACTTTCGCCAGCCAGCGTTTGAAAGGCTCGGCTTTAGGTGAAGGGATGGACTGGATGATGCGCAGCAGACCCTCTGCATTGGCGCATTGCGTCTTTCTACGCTTGCCATCCGCCGCCAGCAATTCAAGGGGGGGACAGATTGTCCCCCAGTTGGAATTCAGTTCAGGTTCTCGCTTGCGCATTTTCTTGATGTATTCGCGGACATTCACCGAATCTGTCAACGCCTCGACCACATCGGCCACAGAAAAATACCACTTGTTATCCGTCGCGTTGAAAACGGAACGAATCTGCTGGGATTCAAAAAGTTTGATGTTGCTCATGGGGTTTCCTTCGCGTTGGCACGCTGCAAAGCTTGACTATCACTATCGCTTACTTCTCGTAACTCGCTCGCAAAGTTTCAAGTTTTGTGCGGCCATGTGGTGACGCGTAATCGCCAGCAATAATAACGATCTCGTTGTTCATTATAAGTGGCTTAATTCGCCTTTCCAGCCAGTCGGTTACTGATGAGCTTCCTGCTGCCTTTCTGTCGCAATCAAAATCAAACACCTGTGTGTTTGCAGACGCTCTAATTTTGATAACTATTTCTTCCTTTTCAAGTACTTTTGCCTCAAATTCAGCTACTGAAACTGTCCTACTCCCGCTCGTGTTCATTATTTCACCCGCCTTGTTTTATTGTTGAAGATTTCATGCTATAGAATTAACACGTCGTTGTAAATTATTTATTTCAGTGTTAATAAGTGGTTAATGTAAAATAATTAATAACTTAATAAATGGTTGCGGGTGGCTAATCGGAGACTTTATCGCGCCAGAAAGGGGGAGCTTGCGGTTTTTATCGCAGGTAATGCGGTCCGCGAGGCAGCTGGGCTGGATAAAAACCTTATTCCCGCATCTCCCGCCCCGTCAATTTGAGGAACACGTCTTCCAGATTGGCGGGGCGATGCACATAGCGCAGTTCGGGATGGCGCTGCAATTCGAGCAGTAGCGGATGGGCATCCTTGACATAGCAGAACACCGATTCTCCGCTGATTTCAAAGCGTTCGGTGTGATTGGCGGCATGGCTTTTTGCCCAGTCTGCGGCCTGTTCGCCGAATACTTCGACGACTTCCGGTTCGATGTTTTGCGCGATCAGTTCGCGGGGTGTGCCCTGACTGATGATGCGCCCGTTGTCCATCACCGCGAGGCGGTGGCACAGGCGTTCGGCTTCATCCATGAAATGCGTGGTCAGCACCAGCGTCTTGCCTTGCTGCGTGAGTTCGCGCAGGCGCTGCCAGATCAGGTGACGCGCCTGCGGGTCTAGCCCGGTGGTCGGTTCATCCAGAAAAATGACATCGGGGTCGTTGACCAGCGCACGCGCCAGAGTCAGACGCCGCTTCATGCCGCCGGACAAGGTTGGTACTTTGACCTCTTGCTTGTGGGTGAGATTGGCAAAATCCAGCAGCTCCGGCAGGCGCGCCTCAATAGCCGCCTCCGTCATGCCGAAGTAGCGGCCATAGACCATCAGGTTTTCCGTCACGGTAAAGTCAGGATCGAGATTGTCCATCTGCGGCACGACCCCGACCCGCAAGCGCGCTTCCCGGGCTTGCACCGGAATGGCGTGATTAAGCAGGGTGATGCTGCCCGCATCCGGCGCAATCAGGCCGAGTAGCATCCGCATGGTGGTCGTTTTTCCCGCCCCGTTGGGGCCCAGCAGACCAAAGCATTCGCCGCGCCGGATGGACAGATTCAGCCCGTCCACCACCACGAGATCGCCGTAGCATTTGCGCAAATCCTGAGCGCTCAATACCTCATCCGCTTTGCCGCTTTTCATCGCTGCCCCCTTAATTGCTGCAACACGATCTGCCGCAACTGGATCAGGCGTCCGTGGAAAAAGTGCTCCGCGCCAGCCAGCACGATGACTGATAGCTGCTGCGGTCGCGCCCATTGCAGCAGCTCGTGCAGCTCCACCACCTCATCCGCGTCACCGTGCACCAGCACGGTGTTGGCGGGCACGGAGGGCATGGCGAAGCGCCCTACCGCCGGGGCGATCAGCACCATCTGTTGCGGGTGCAGGTGTTCTGCCGCGCGCGCCTGCACATAGCCGCCAAAGGAGAAACCCGCCGTAACCAGCGGCAAACCGGGGAACTCGGCGCGCAGGTAGTCGGCGGCGGCCATCGCGTCCAGCATCTCGCCATTGCCCTCGTCGTAACTGCCTGCGCTCTCGCCCACGCCGCGAAAGTTGAAGCGCAGCGTGGCATAACCCAGTTCGACGAAAGCGCGCGTCAGCGTGGTAACGATTTTATTGTCCATCGTGCCGCCCATGATGGGCAGCGGATGCGCCACTACCGCGATGGCGATGGGCCTGTTGTCGGGCAAATGCAAACTGCCTTCCAGCAAGCCGGCAGGCCCCGCAAAAGTAATCTTGCGTTGCGTCGCCATTAAATTTTCAGCCGCTCGACGATGCGACCATGTTTGAGGTGTTCTTCGATGATCTCGTCCAAATCGCTTTCATCCACATAGGTGTACCAGATGCCTTCGGGATAAACCACGATCACCGAGCCTTCGTCGCAGCGGTTCATGCAGCCAGCGGAATTGATGCGGATGCGGTTTGTGTCGCTGGACAGCCCCAGTTGTTTGACTCTATCCTTGACGTAATCGCGCATCCGCTGCGCGCCGTGAGCGTTGCAACAGGTCTCGCCTTCGGCGCGCTGGTTGGTACAAAAAAACACATGCTTGTCGTAATAACTCATAGATAACCTCATGAATTTATTGTTATTTATAAATTGCGTATACGCCACAAATGAAACAGCAACAGCAACGGAAAGAGGATGGTGATGGTCTGCGCCAACCCGTTGTAATTGAGCAAATGTCCGTAGTGCCAGTGATACACGGACATCGCGGCGGCGGGGGTGTTGCTGTCCACCACAAAATTGACGATGAACAGATAAGCTATCGTTACCGCTGCGCCGCAGCGGACAACCTCTCTCAGGGACGCACCCAGCACGGCGACCAACAACAACATGCCCATCGCTATGCCCAGCAGCGCCTCGCCGTTGATCCACAACAGCAATGCCCACGACTTGAGCAATAGCGCGGCAGAGACGAACTTTACTGCCGCGACCATCGTCAGCACCAGCAACAGCCCTGTCACGGCTTTGCCACGGATGCGCAACAAAGTCAGCAGCAGCGTGCCCAACATCAACAGATTCAGCATTACCGCCGCACTTTCCCACCAGTCGAACAGTTCGGGCAGTGGCGCGACAAATGGCTGGCGTACCGCCGCGCTGATAAACACATTCCCCAACATCGGCAAGGAAGGATTGATTTGCCCGAATACCCAGAGCGCCAGCAGCGCCAGCCCGAAATCCATCTCCTTGCCGTGGCGGAACAAATTGCTGCGCCAGCGCATCAAGCGCACAAAAAACCATGGCCAGGCGGTGATGCGTACCGCCAGCAGCACCCCGACCAACTGACCGATACTATTAGTTAGCACATCTACATTGGAACTGGCGCGCGACGGTAAATACATTTGCAGATATTCCATGCCCACCGACAAAGCCACGCCACAAGCCAGCCCCATTATCACACTGGCCGCAATACTTAATCTTGACCGCAACGCCAGCCCGACCAGCAAACCGAACGGGATATAAGCCAGTACATTGACCACCGCATCGAACTGCGTAAACGCCAGCGATAACGGAATACTCAATACGTCAGCAAAATCCAGCCCCTGCTCGCGCCAGCCGGAAAACGGCGACAAACTGACATATACGATGAACAGTGCGTAGCCAACAGCCAGCAACGTCCGTAACCGTGCGTGTGTTTCCGTGATCAATAATTCGTCCATGCCTGACTTGCCTTGCCTAACCAGCGGCAAGTGTAACCGATTCGGGAGGGCTGCTTAATCGTATTCGCCAGCTAACCTCGCGGATGATGCTTGGCATGAAGCTGCTTGAGCCGTTCCCGCGCAACGTGGGTGTAAATCTGCGTGGTGGAAATATCGGCATGTCCCAGCAACATCTGCACCACGCGCAAGTCTGCGCCGTGGTTCAGCAAGTGGGTGGCGAAGGCGTGACGCAGGGTGTGCGGCGACAAAGGCTTGTTCAGTCCGCCGTATTTTGCGTGTTTCTTGATCAAATACCAGAACATCTGGCGGGTCATGCCACTGCCCCGATGGGTAATAAATAGGTCGTCGCTCACCTTCCCCGCCAGTAACACGCCGCGCCCATCAGACAGATAAACCCGCAACCAGTCCAACGCTACTTCGCCCAGCGGCACGAGGCGCTCCTTGCTGCCTTTGCCCATCACCCGCACCACGCCCATATCCAGGCTCACCTGAGCAATGCGCAGACCCACCAGTTCCGAGACGCGCAGGCCGGTGGCATACAGCACTTCAAACATGGTGCGGTCGCGTAGTCCCAACGGGGTTTGCTCGTCGGGCGCGGCCAGCAGCAGTTCCACATCCTGTTCGGTCAGCGTTTTGGGCAAATTGCGCGGCAGTTTGGGCGTATCAATTTGCAAAGTGGGGTCAATTTCCAGCTTGCCTTGTCTCAGCAGATAACGGAAAAGCCGCTTGAGGCTGGAGATATTTCTGCCGGTGGAACTGGCGCGGGCTTTCTGCACCACGAACAGATGGGCGAGGTAGCCTTGTATATCGCCATGCGTGGCTTGCAACAGAGTCGCGCCGCGCTGCACTTCCAGCCAAGCCGCAAACTTGTTCAAATCGCGCCGGTAACTTTCCAGCGTATTGCGCGACAAGCCATCCTCCAGCCACAGCTTGTCGCTGAATTCATCGAGCAGCTCGGCGTTGTTCATTTCTCCCCTTCTGCGTGGGAAAAGTCAGGATGGAGGGGAGCAGATGGGCAGTCTCCCAGCACACCTGTCCTTTTCGCGTGGCGGCTTTCATGCTTCAGCAACCAGCGTTTGATGTCCAGCGCCGCACCGCCGCCCTGTTTCATGAAGCCGCCGAGACCTGACTGGCTCACCACACGATGGCAAGGGATGACGATAGGGAGCGGATTCGCGCCACAGGCCTGGCCAACGGCTTGCGCGCTGGAATGCAGTTCACTTGCCAGTTCGCCATAACTGCGCGTTTCGCCGCACGGAATGGCGGCAATGGCTTGCCAGACACGACGCTGGTGCAGCGTACCAACCAGGCGCGTCTGAAAAGTAAATTTTCCTTCACAATCATTAACATAGCGTAACAACTGAGCGCACACCTGGCCGCCAAAAGCATCGCTCGCCCGTTGTGTTAGGGTGCCGGGCGGCAGAAAATCAATACCGCACAAAGTAACCCCCTCAGAACGGATGCCGAGTACGCCAAACGGAACGAGGAGTTTTGCCTGATAGTTCATGTCGCAATCATAGCGGAAATAAAAAAACGGGAGCCGAAGCCCCCGTTTTTTATACCTACAGCGAAATTATGCTGCGGCTACATTTTTCACTTTGCGTGCTGGCAATTTTTCTTTGATACGTGCCGACTTGCCTGAACGTTCGCGCAGGTAGTACAGCTTGGCACGACGAACATCGCCGCGACGCTTCACTTCGATGGCAGCGATCACAGGCGAGTAGGTTTGGAAAGTACGTTCCACACCTTCACCGGCAGAAATCTTGCGCACGATGAAACCTGAGTTCAAGCCGCGATTGCGCTTGGCGATGACCACGCCTTCAAAAGCCTGGAGACGCTTGCGCTCGCCTTCGACCACGTTCACGCTGACGACCACGGTATCTCCAGCGGAAAAGTCAGGGATGTTCTTGCCCAAACGGGCGATTTCTTCTTGTTCAAGTATTTCGATCAAATTCACTTTTTTACTCCTTGATTATCGGGTCTTGTTCCTTCTGGAACTGAGCCAGAAGACCAGACTCCTCTTTTGTCAAATCACGACGGGCCAACAAATCCGGCCTGCGCAACCACGTCCTGCCCAACGACTGGGAAAGCCGCCAACGCTGTATCTCGGCATGATTGCCAGACAACAACACCGGGGGCACGGCTTCACCATTAAACATTTCCGGGCGGGTATAGTGCGGGCAATCCAGCAGGCCCTGCACAAACGAATCCTGCTCCGCCGATTCGGCATCTCCCAAAACACCGGGCAATTGCCGCACCAGACTGTCCATCAACACCATCGCCGCCAACTCGCCACCGGACAACACATAGTCGCCGATGGAGATTTCCTCATCCACCATTTGGCGGATCAGGCGTTCATCTATCCCTTCATAACGCCCCGTCAGCAGGATCAACCCTTGTTCCGGCCGCGCTACTATTTCCTTGACCAGCGCATGAGTCAGCAAACGGCCTTGTGGCGACAGGTACACCACCCGGCTCTTTGCTACACCGCTTGCCGCCTGACGCTGTTTCGCAGCCTTGATCGCGGCAGCCAGTGGCTCGCCCAACATCACCATTCCGGGACCGCCGCCATAAGGGCGGTCGTCTACCGTGCGGTGATTGTCGGTGGTGAAATCACGCGGATTCCATGTCTTGAGAACATAACGTCCCTGTTCGGCCGCACGACGCGTAATACCACATTGCGTCAGCGCATCAAACATCTGCGGGAAAAGCGTGATGATGTCAAATATCACAAATCCGCCGACCAATCCACATGCATTACCTTGGCGACAAAATCAACCTTGCCAACAACATTCTTCAGGAACGGAATCAGAATATCAGCGCCCTGGCCTCTCACGATCAAAACGTCATTCGCGCCGGTTTCCAGCAATTCGGCCACCGCACCCAAGGTCTCGCCTGCCTCATTGATCACGGTCATACCGATCAAATCAGCCCAGTAATATTCGCCTTCCTGCTGTACTGGCAAACTGCTGCGCGGCACGGCAATCAAAAAACCTTTCAGCTTCTCGGCGGCGTTACGGTCGGGACAATCCGGCAACTGTGCGGCCAGCGTCCTGTCATGCGCTTCACACTGGACAACCTCCACTTCACGCCACGGGCCGTTTTCATGCCCGATGTACCAAGTTTTGTAATCCAGCAGGCTATCAACATATTCGCTAAATGGCTGAACTTTCACCCAGCCGCGTATACCGAAAGCAGATGCCACGCGACCCATGATAACCATGGGCTCGGAATCGCTAGACGGCAGCAGCTTGTGCACCAGCACGCTTAACCAGCTTGGCAACGGCTTCGCTCAATTGCGCGCCACGGCTTTGCCAAAATGCCACACGTTCGAGATCCAGACGCAACGATTCCTGCTTTTCGTTAGCGACAGGGTTGTAGAAACCAACGCGTTCGATAAAACGACCGTCGCGACGATTGCGCGAATCAGCGACAACGACGTTGTTGAATGGACGATTTTTGGAACCGCCACGGGAAAGACGAATGATAACCATAAGAAACCTATCTAAATTATTAGCCTGTAAAGGCCGATGCACAGAGTGCGGGGTAATGCCTAGGAGTCTGTCGGACTTAAAGGAAATCTACTGCAAATTCGCCTGGACGGCGCATATTTCACCGCTTTCTTGGTCAATAGAACAACTATTGACCTGCGAAACCAGCAAAATCTGCCCTCGCCCAGCCAAATTTTCGCTACGATTCTTCAAATCCGACAGACTCCTAGTCTGATAACAACTGCTATTCCCGCAACACCAAGGAGTTACAACACTTTATTTCGCTGGGCTTGCACCCGTTTCGCGAACACACAAGCACGCCCAGATGTCACAAAAGGGCGCGCATTCTACGACAGATGCCCCATTGATAGCAAGCGCCTTGATATTGACCATTGATATTGCAAGAGATTAACGATGCAGCAAGAGTTCCAGAACAAACTTGCTGCCGAGGTAAGCCATTAGCAAGAACAGGAATCCCGCAACTGTCCAGCGCACGGCGATACGTCCGCGCCAACCATAAAACCTATGCCCCCACAACAACACGGCGAACACGCCCCACGAGATAAAACCGAACAGCACTTTATGATTGAACTGCCAGGCCTTGCCGAAAATTTCCTCAGAAAAAAATACCCCCGAAATAAGCGTCAAGGTCAGCAATACAAACCCGATTCCTATCATGCGGAACAGCAGAGTTTCCATCGTCAACAACGGCGGCAATCCCCGCAGCACACGCGGCAGAGTTGCATTGCGCAAACGTTTTTCGACTTGCGAAATCAATACAGCGTGCAACACGGCGATGGTAAACAGACTGTAGGCCAACATGGCCACACCGATGTGCAGCTTGAAAGCCAGCAAATCGGTATGCGCTAACTGATGTTCGGCGGGAAACACGCCCGGCAACAACAACGTGACCGCCGCCAGCGGCAACACCAATGCCTGCAATCCACCGATCGGATAGAAGAAACGCACCACCCAATAAATCACCAAAGTTAACCAGACGATCAACGACAAGGCGGTGAACACACCCATATCGAACCCGCCTCCGGCCAAAATGCCGTCCGCAAGCAAATAGCCATGCAAAACAATCGGTATCAAAACCAGATGACCTACTTTTCCACGCGACAAATTATCGCCTTCGCCGCGCCCATGCGCGCGCCAGAAGTAAACGGACAAGAGCGCGTAAGCGACAAATGCAATAAATGAGAGGAGAAGATTAGGCATTTTCTGTCAGGATGTTTTAGACTTCGCGGATTCTACATCATTTGCTTCGTTTACCCATAAGGACGGATATGCTCGACAATTTGACGCAACGCCTTTCCGGTGTGATTAAAAACCTGCGCGGTCAGGCACGACTCACCGAAAGCAACATCCAGGATGCCTTGCGCGAAGTACGCATGGCGCTGCTTGAGGCCGATGTCGCACTGCCGGTTGTCAAGGAATTTGCCACCCAGGTGAAACAGGCCGCAATGGGTCAGGAAGTGATCGGCAACCTGAACCCCGGCCAGGCGTTCATCGGCGTGGTGCATCGCGAACTCACCCGCCTGATGGGCGAACACAACGATGCGCTCAATCTCGCCGCCCCCCCGCCCGCCGTCATTTTAATGGCGGGGCTGCAAGGTGCGGGTAAAACCACCACCTGCGGCAAACTCGCCAAACTGTTGCACGACCAGCACAAGAAAAAAGTGCTGCTGGTCAGTTGCGACGTTTACCGTCCGGCGGCGATTGAGCAGTTGCGCACCTTGGCCAAACAACTCGAAATTGATTTTTTCGCTTCCGACATTAGCCAAAAACCACAGGACATCGCGCTGGCCGCTTTAGACTTTGCACGCCGCCATTATCACGATGTGCTGATCGTGGATACCGCCGGACGACTGGCGATAGATGCCGCGATGATGGCGGAAATCCAGCAACTGCACGCCGGACTCAAGCCTATCGAAACCCTGTTCGTGGTGGATGCCATGACCGGGCAGGATGCGGTGAACACCGCCAAGGCGTTCGGCGAGGCGCTGCCGCTGACCGGTATCGTGCTGACCAAGCTGGACGGTGACGCGCGCGGGGGTGCTGCGCTGTCGGTACGCCAGATCACCGGAAAACCGATCAAGTTTATCGGCGTGAGCGAAAAAGCCAACGGGCTGGAAGCCTTCCACCCGGAGCGCATGGCTTCGCGCATTCTCGGCATGGGCGATGTTTTATCTTTGCTGGAAGAGGCGCAGCGCGGCGTAGATGTTCAGGAAGCCGAGAAACTGGCCAAAAAAGTGCAGTCCGGAAAGGGTTTCGACCTCAACGACTTCAAGATGCAGATGGTGCAGATGCGCAAAATGGGCGGCGTATCCGCGCTGATGGACAAACTGCCCGCGCAACTCAGCCAGGCCGCCGCCGACTCTAAAGTGGACGACAAGGCTATAAACCGCCTGGAAGGCATCATCAATTCCATGACCCCGCTGGAACGCAGCAAGCCCGAACTCATCAAGGCATCACGCAAACGCCGTATCGCCATGGGCGCGGGCGTACAGGTGATGCATGTAAACCAGTTACTCAATCAGTTCGAGCAGACGCAGAAAATGATGAAAATGTTCTCCAAAGGCGGCGGCATGGCCAAGATGATGCGCAGCATGGCCGGCAAAATCCCCGGTATGCGATAAAACTTACGACTTACGACTGGAACATCATGACAACTAAAGCCATTATTTTTGACGTAGACGGCACACTGGCCGACACCGAAGACGGGCATCGCCAGTCTTTTAACAAGGCTTTTGCCGACAACGGGCTGAACTGGCACTGGGATGACGCGCTGTATAACAAGCTGCTCAAGGTAACGGGCGGCAAGGAACGTATCAAATATTTTGTCAGCGACTTTCTAAAAGACTTTGAACAGCCTGCCGACTTTGACGGTTTCGTCAAAAATCTGCATGCCATCAAAACCGCGCATTACACCACCATGCTGGGCGAAGGCCATATTCCCCTGCGCCCCGGTATCAAACAACTGATCAGCGATGCGCACAACGCAGGCATCACCTTAGCCATCGCCACCACCACGACACCGGAAAACGTCTCTGCATTACTGGAAGTTACGCTGGGAGCAGATTGGCAGAGCCTGTTCGCCGCCAACGGCTGCGGCGACATCGTGCCGCACAAAAAGCCCGCACCAGATATTTATTTTTGGGTTTTGGATAAACTCAGCCTGTCGGCAGCAGATTGCATCGCACTGGAAGATTCACAAAACGGCCTGCGTTCCAGCCTCGCTGCCGGCATCAAAACCTACGTCACCACCAACCAATACACCCGCGACCAGGACTTCAGCGGCGCGGCGGGCGTGTATGACAACCTGTCCAACCTGAAAGATTTTTACCTTACCGCCGGATTAGATATTCCCAAGTAAGCACTTTCCGTCTATTATTCGTCCGCCTTGGGGGTGTAGCTCAGTTGGGAGAGCGTCTGGTTCGCAATCAGAAGGCCAGCGGTTCGATCCCGCTCACCTCCACCAAATAAAATCAAAGACTTGCAGAAATGCAGGTCTTTTTTCTTTCCGTCTTGCCTTCCGTCAGGGCATGAGGGGTCAGGCCTTTACTTTATATTGAAAGCACTAAAACCTTTTTAATGCACCCACCGCATACCCCATCACGACAAAAAAACTATACAGTAAAGACATGACCGACCCCGTGTGTTCACGGGATAAGCACTGTCAAACTCAATAGTCCGTGTAGCCCTGCTCGCCGGGTGTGTAGAAAGTCGCAAAATCGGGGGAGGTCAATTCGCTGCCGTTGCGCAATTTTTCTACCAGATCAGGGTTTGCGATGAACGGGCGACCGAACGCCACCAGATCGCCGCGCCCGGCATCCAGGTCGGCATTCGCCCGCGCCGCGTCGTAGCCGCCGGACAGGATGTAACGACCCTTGAAGGTGGCGCGTATTTTTGCCTTCAACACAGCGCTGACTTCGGGCGCACCCATCGCACTGTGATCCACGATATGGATATACACCAAACCGACGCTGTTCAGTTCGACCATCAGACGCTCGTACAGTGCGTCCATTTCAGCATCGGGTGCTGCGCCGTTAAACACGCCGTAAGGCGAGACACGCATTCCGATGTGTTCTGCGCCGATGGCGGCGGCGGATGCCTTGGCGACTTCCACGGCGAAACGGATGCGGTTCTCGACGCTGCCGCCCCAGCGGTCGTTACGCTGGTTGGTGGCGGTATTGAGAAACTGGTCTATCAGATAGCCGTTCGCACCGTGCAGCTCCACGCCGTCGAAGCCCGCCGCGATGGCGAGTTTCGCCGCTGCTGCATATTCGGCGATGGCCTCTGCGATGTCTGCCTCCGTCATCGCGGCGGGCACGGGGAAAGGTTGCATCCCCGCGCTGTCCGTCCACATCTCGCCGGGTGCGGCCAGCGCCGAAGGGGCAATGATTTTCGTGCCGGGCTGCATGTTGGCGGGATGACTGACGCGTCCGGTGTGCATCAATTGCACGAAAATTTTGCCACCCGCCTGATGCACGCCCTCCGTTACGCGCCGCCAGCCTTGCACTTGGGCATCCGAAAACAGGCCGGGAATGCGTGCGTAGCCCAAGCCATTCGGCGAGGGCGAAGTGCCTTCGGTGATAATCAGTCCGGCAGTGGCACGCAGGCGATAATATTTTTCCATTAACTCATTCGGCACATTGCCGGTGGCGCGGGAGCGCGTCATCGGTGCCATGACGATGCGGTTTGTGAGTGGCAACTTGCCAAGGGCAAGCGGGGTGAACAGAGTCGTAGTCATTTGATGCTCCTGAAAATATAGCCCCCTGCTGCGCGAGGGGAAGTTTTTTAAAAATCGTTAAATAACAAACACTTATTGCTTCAGCGATTCAACCGGGATGGACAAGGTGACTTCGTCGCTCACCAGCGGCGCGTATTTGCCCATATTGAAATCTGAACGCTTGATCTGCGCGGTGGCATTTGCGCCGCAGGCATCCTTTTTAAGCATGGGGTGAGGCATACACATAAACGAGGTGACGTTTAGCGTGACAGGCCGAGTGATGCCTTTTATCGTCAGATTGCCCTCTACGCCGACCAGCTTATCACCCTCGAACTTCAGTTTGCTGGACTGGTAAGTGAGGGTCGGATATTTTGCCGTGTCGAAGAAATCTTCCCCTTGAATATGCCCGTTAAACAAGGGGTAGCCGGTGTTAACCGAAGTGGCATCAATGCTGACCTCCACCGAACCCGTGTGTGCGGCGCGGTCAAGGGTGATTTTTCCGGTGACCGTATCAAAACGGCTCACCTGGGTAGAAAAGCCCATATGGTTATATTCAAAGCGCGGCTTGGTGTGGTGGGTATCGAGAATGTAGGTTTCCGGCGCGGCGAAAGCGATGGAAGAGAACGAGGCGGCGAGGGTCAATGCGATGAGCTTTTTCATGGTTTTTTCCTTGGTGGTAGGTTTGAAGAAGTTGGAGCGACTGCGGGTGCTGCAAAAACTACGAGGTGGAACTTGATCTGAACATCGTCGGCGACCGTGCCGAGATCGCGCCATTCACCCTCGCCTATCGCGTAGGCGGTGCGCTGGAGGGTAAAGTTGCCATCCAATACGCCGCGATTGCCAGCGCCCTGAAAAGTGACGGGGGCAGTAACTTCCAGCGTCCGCCCCTTGATGGTCAGTTTACCGGTTGCCTGATAGCGACCGCCACCCAGCGGCCTGATGCCGGTGGAAAAAAAGCTGGCGAGCGGATAAACCCTGGTGTTGAACCAGAGCTTTCCCGCGACTTCCTCATCGGCATCCTTTAAGCCCGTATCTATGCTGTCCAGCGTCACCTCAATGCGCGCCTGCGCGTTCGCCAACCTGGCAGGATCGAAACGAACTTGCGCCGTAAACTGTTTGAAGCTGCCGTCCATCGCCACGCCCATTTGCTTGTAGCCGAAGGTCAGCGCGCTTTGATTCACCTGAACCTGATTGTATTCAATGGCTTGGGTATGGCTACACAGCATCAGGCCCAAAACCAGCATGGTGGATGTCCATTTCATAGCTGTTTCCTCGCAGGTAACATGCGGGACAAAATTTCATCGTGGTCTATAAAACGATGTTTGAGTGCGGCGGCGATGTGAACCGCCACCAGCAATAGCAGCAGGTCATTCAAACTCTCGTGTACATAGCCCAAAAAATCACCCAACTCCTTATTTTTGTTCAATAAATCCGGTAACGGCAAAAGGCCGAACCAAACCGTCTGAATGCCTTTGGCCGAACTCATCAACCAACCGGACAGCGGCACGGCAACCAGCAGCAGATACAAACCGTGATGCACTGCACCGCTCGCGGTTTTTTGCCAGCGCGGCAGTGCGTCGGGCAAAGCGGGCGGCGTGTGCGTGAGCCGCCAAAACAGGCGCAACACGACCAGCAGCAACAAGGTGATACCGATCCACTTGTGATAGCTGACAAGCTGCAACTTGGTCGGCGAAAACTTTAAATCGGCCAGGTAAAGCCCCAGCGGAAAGGTTGCAAAAATCAGCAGCGCCATCAGCCAGTGCAGCACGATCGCGGTTACGGT
>Ga0210044_10006682_pt1 | contig 15076 bp, 12 predicted proteins | sample CryGey13umfilter_2_FD_183959 | JGI IMG/M metagenome (GOLD analysis project Ga0210044, IMG submission 183959) | Groundwater microbial communities from aquifer in Utah, USA - Crystal Geyser 4/9/14 3 um filter (SPAdes) (version 2) | ecosystem: Environmental > Aquatic > Deep subsurface >...
GTGCGCACGTGATCGATGTGATCGCAGGCCGTGGCCATGGAGGAGATCACCGTCGTGTCCGAGATCGGCGAGCAGTGATCGCCGAAGACCCCGCCGCCGAGGATGGCCGCCACGACCAGTGGCAAGCTGCCGCCCATGGCCGCCACCAGCGGGATGCCGATGGGCATCATGATGCCGAAGGTGCCCCACGAGGTGCCGGTCGAGAAGGCGATGAAGCAGGCGCAGACGAAGAGCAGGAAGGGCAACAGGGCGGGGCTCAGCCAGGGCTCGACGAGGGAGGCGACGTAGGGGCCGGTCTCCATGGCGCTGCAGGTGTTGTTGATGGCGAAGGCCAGCACCATGATGACGGCCATGGGCATCAAGCCGGCCATGCCTTGCAGGATGAGGCTGTTGACCTCGCCGAACGACAGCAGCCGCTGCGCCAGCGCCATGAAGGCGGCGATGAGGGTCGAGGCGAGCACGGCCCAGAGGACAGCGGTGGAGCCGGAGCCTTGGCCGAGGATGTTGAAGACGTCGAGCTCGAGGGCGGCGGCGCTGGGCAGGGCTTCGCGCTCGGCCTCGAGAGCAGCCTGGCGAGCCTTGCCGAGCTCCTGCAGCATGGCCTCGCCGGCGGGGATCGCGGCGAGCTCGGTGTCGAGATTGGAGAGCTCGAGGCCGATGGCGTCGGCGCGGCCTTCGGCGGCGGCGCGCTGCTCTAGGATCGCAGTGCGGCCGGTCAAATAGAGGCCCAAGGGCATCATGACGATCAGGACCGCCAGCGGCACGAGCATGTTGCGCTTGCGTGGCGTGAGGCCCTCTTTCATGGGCATGGCGATGACCTCGGAGGAGATCATGGGGAGGGCGCCGTCGGCCAGGAGCTTGCCTTCGTTGCGGGCGCGGTCTTCGGCCTTCTTCATGGGCCCGAAGTCTTTTTGCAGGAGGATGACGAGCAAGGTGCCGAAGAGGGCGACCAGGGCGTAGAAGTTCAGCGGGATGGCCTCGAGCAGGACAATGAGCGGCTGGTCGATGCCTTGGATGGCGAGCAGGCCCATGACGTAGGCGCCCCAGGCGTTGAGGGGGATGAGGATGCAGACCGGGGCCGAGGTGGAGTCGCAGACGTAGGCGAGCTTCTCGCGGGAGACGCCAGCCGCGTCGCTCAAGGGGCGCGCGACGGCGCCGACGACGAGGCAGGTGATGCTCGACTCGACGAACACGACCAGCCCCGTGACCCAGGCCACCAGGCTGGCGCTGCGCCTCGTCTTGCCGATGTTGAGGGCCTGCATCCAGCGCACAAAACCCTCGACGCCGCCGGAGCGCTGCGTCAGCGTGATGAGGGCGCCGACCAAGGCGCTAAAGAGGATGACCTTGGTGTTGTAGCCGCTCTTGAAGACGTCGACCAAGGCGGTGACGGTGTCCGCCAGGCCCGCCAGCGGGTCCCAGCCGGCCATGGCCGTCCAGCCGACGGTGACGCCAAAGAGCAACGAGGGGATGACCTGCCGGGTGGCCATGGCCAACGCGATGGCCGCGACCGGCGGGACGACGCTCACCCATCCGAGTTCCATACCTTCCCTGGTGTCAGGGGCGCCGCGGGCGCCGAGGTTTCGCGGTGCTTAGAGGCAGCAACCGCAAAGACAATTCACGTCCCAGACCGAGCCGAGGTAGAGCTTGCCGGCGGGGCACGTATTGTCGATGGAGCTGCCGTTGCCGGTCGCGCCGATGGCTTCGCATTCGGCCATGGCCATGCTTCCCAACGTGCCCGTGCACCAGTCGCCAGCGGCGGTTTGATAGCAGAGGGCGTCGTCTTGCAGGCAGCCGGAGCTGTTGGCGACCTGGGTGTGGGTGGGCAAGCAGACGCCCGCGCTGGTGTCGCCGGCGACGTCGGTCTCGCTGTCCGTCGCGCTGTCGGCGGCGACGTCGGTCTCGCTGTCCGTCGCGCTGTCGGCGGCGACGTCGGGCGTCGAGGTTTCGCTGGCGGCGTCGGTGTTCACGACGTCGGTGCTGGTGGTGTCGTCGTCGCAGCCAACGAGCGCCGCGGCCAGAAGCAAAGCGACCCAACAAAGAACCTTCATCCTCTCCCCCTTTCCTGCGTGTGCGGGCGACTGAGCGACGGTGAGGCGAACTTAGCGAATCTGCGTGTGGATTCCAAGAGAGCGCCCGCTACCGAAATCCCAACCACAAAGCGGCGCAAGCAGCCAGCAAGCCGGCGAGCCACCAGGCGGCCCCGAGCCGACGCGGCGCCAGCTCGAGCCCGAACTCGATGACGTGAATGGCCCTCGCCTCCATGTCGACGAGCAAGACCCCATCGGTGTCATAGGCGACGTGGTACTCGAGCAGCTGCCGGCGAGTGGCCGCGCTGCGGATCGACGGCGCCTTGCCGCCAGTCTTCACGTCGGCGACGTAGGTGCGGCCCCGGCGCGACACCAGCAGGTCGGCGCGCAGGTCGATCTCGACGGGCTCGCCGTCGCTCTCGATGGTCCAGCGTCGCTCGGCTTGCCGCTCCAACAATCGGTAGCCCGCCCGCTCCAAGAGCTTTTCTGCTTCTTGCTCCCCCCGAATCGCACGCCGCGCACGCCTGCGAGCGACACGAGCGCGCGCGAATCGTCGCCACAGGTCCCGCAAGACCAGGCCCAGCGTGAGCGAAGCGAAGAGCGCGCTGAGGATCCACGGCAGCATGGAGTGGGCTCTGGGCGTGGGGAAACAGCCGAAGGAGGGGCGACGCAAACGGCGTAGGGGCGCAGGGCTCTGGGCGTGGGGAAACAGCCGAGAGAGGGGCGACGCAAACGGCGTAGGGCCGCAGCGTGCTGCGCCCCTGCTCGCGAGACAGAGAAGGAAATAGAGCGAAAGGCAGGGGCTTGTCCAAGCGTTCGTTGGTGCGGTATCCGTGTGCCCGACTCCGTTTTGCAGCGACTGCTGACCACTCGAGGTGACCCAATGAGATGGCCGATCTGTGGATTGTCTTTGTTCTTGCTCGCCCTGCCCTCCTTGGCCTTCGCCAACATCGCGGCGCCAAATATCGTGTCGTCGGAGTTCGGCGTCATTGGGGCGCAGCTGCGCAACACCTTCGAGGTGCTCGACGAGACCTTGGTGATCGACTGCTTCGAGAAGGACGACGTGCCCTATTGCGAGTTCGAGGCGAAGTACACGATCCGCAACCCGCAAGAGAGCAGCGACAGCTTCGTAGCGGCGTTCTACGGCGTGCGCACCGAGAGCGTGCAGATCACCGTCAATGGCCAGCCCAACAGCACCCCGTTGGACGAGAAGATGACCGAGGAGCTCGACGAGGCGCTGCGGACGCTGAACGTCAGCGCGAACAGCGCGGTCACCTACGAGCTCCACGACCTGCTGATGGGGCCGCTGCAGCGCGACGGGTTCACGGTGGTAGCCGATGGAGGAGAGTCCTTGGTGGTCGCGGTGCGGGGCGTGATGCGCCCAGGGGCGAATCACTACGGCAGCTACGAGATTCCGGTCACCGTCGCACGGCACCCGTTTCTCGGCAGCACGCCCACACGTGACACGCAGTTCACGTTCGAGTACCTGCTCTCGCCGATCCGCAGCTGGTCGGGCAACCCCACGATCACGCTGACCGTCACCCATCCCAAGGAGTGGAACTTGTGGTTGAACGGGTTGCCCGAAGAGGTAAAGCCCGAGATGGTCAATGGGCGCACCACCTACCAAGCCTCGCTGACGGCTGACCAAGCGGGAACCCTCCAGTTCACGGCAGATCTGCCGCGGGTCGAGGTCCTCAACGGCGGGGCTCAGCTCGCCATCGGCGGCAACGTCGACGACTCGGGGGGAGTGCGCGGCCGCGCGGGCTATCAATTCGCCATCCCCGATTGGGTGCTCTACGGCCTCTTCGTGGACTCCGATTTCGACGATGAGCTCTCCGTGACCCCTGTCGTGACAGTGGCTTCCTCTGCGGTGCTCATCATCCCATCTTTCGGCTTGACGCTGGGCGTGCCGGTCCGCATCAAACCCCAGGTCGACGTGGGCGTGCGCGCCCAAGTCGACCTGTCCTTCCCATTGCTGGGCGTCGCCTTCACCTTCGACACTTATCCGGGCCTGAAGACCAGTGATCCCCTGATGTTTCAGTCGACGATCCTGGCGACCTTCGGGTTCTGAGGGTCAGGTGCGTGAAAGTTAGAACCGACTGGGCCGTTCGGCGTTCATCACCCCACCAACCTTTTCAGGAGTCACACCGATGAAGACCTCATTCTCCTTTCTCCTCTCCGTTCTCTTGCTGACCCTCAGCACAAACGCCTCTGCTCAATACAACAAGTCCGCAGGTCAGAACGCGCCGATGGAGGCGGTGGAGGTCGAGAAGGTCAACGACAAGACCGGACAGATCGAGAAAGAGATGGTGCAGCGGCGTGTCCAAGGGGACTCCTACGGAAACGCTCAAGGCAGCGACTACGACCTGGCTGTGGACGGCGCTTTCGAGGGGCAGACCATCGTCGTGCTCGACTTCTACAATGTCCTGCAAGCCGACGCCAAATCGGCGTTGGAGCGCAAGGGGTTCTCGGTCTATCGCTACAGCAACGCGGCTCCCGAGCCCAAAGAGCTGGAGGAGAGCTTGGCCAAGGCCAACCAGCTCTGGATCATCTCGAGCTGCGACCCTGGCAGCACCCGCTTGTCGAAAGACCACCTAAAAGTCATCAAAGACTTCTTCGATGCGGGCCATGGCCTCTACATCTGGGGCGACAACGACCCCTGCTTGTACGACGCCAACGCCGTCGCGACCTACGTCTTCGACACCAAGCTCGAGGGCGATGTGCCCGGCGACCAGACCGTCACCCTCTTCGAAAAGGAAGGGGAGCCTGGCGTGCTGCCTGGTCACCTGCTGACCACCGGAATCGAGCACATTTACGAGGGCGTCACGGTCGCGACTCTGCAGCCCACCGAGGGTTTCAAGCCCTTGATCTACGGCTCGGCCGGGAATTTGATCGCCGGGTACTACGATCAGGACGGCAAGCGCGCCATCATCGACGGGGGCTTCACGCGGCTCTACTACAAGTGGGACACCGCCGGCACCGGCCGCTACGTCATGAACGCGGCCGCTTGGCTGGCCAACGCCGAACGCTTCGGCGACGTGGTGAACCCGAAGCTCAAAGAAGAGAAACAATAGTTTCGCGAAGAGATCCCATTGGAGCCGCTGGCGGTGTTCCGCATCGAGACGACGCCCTGGAAACGCCGCGTCGAAGAGGCGGACGCCGCGCTGCGCTCGAGCGCTTCGACTACTTGTTGATGCGGCGCCTACTTCGTGATCGAAGCGCGGAAAGCGTCGACCGCCGCGGCGCATTCGCTTTCCATCGCTGCAACGGCATCGGGCGAGAGGTCGGCGGGCGTATTTTCCCGCATTCGGCGGATGCCAGAGAGTTGCTGCTCGCACATTGCGGCGAATTCCCGTATCGGCTGCTCACAGAACTCCTCGATCACCGAGACGTAGGTCTCGCACTGCTCGCCAAAGACCAGCTGGGCTGGTGCCTGGACGGCGGGCTGGAGCGTGACGATGAGCTGCTCCATGGCCATTGCCCCTTGCTCACAGGCTGACTCCATGACCGCCGGGTCAGTGGTCTGGGCGAGCTTCTTCATGTCGGCGATAGCGTCTTGGATGGGCTTGCACGCTGGAGCGTAGGCTGGAGCTTGCTGGGCGACCTCACAGAAACGATCCACCGAGCGGAAGTAGCGCTCACACTGCTGCCCCCACGACGGCCCAGCGAAGCTGGTCGAGGCGAAGACGAGCATCAACAGCACGGCGAAGACGATGGACTTGAACATCACGACTCCTGCTATCACGAGAGGGACTTCACCCCTTGGAGGACTCTCACCATTCTCTTTTCCCCGAAGTTGGAACCTAGAGTAGCGCAGATGGCCTTGCAACCCAGCGAAGAGTCGACCTTGGCGCGATCCCCTATTTCTTATGGCCTTCGCTCCCAGAATCCTCTATGAACGACGGCATTCACTCCATCGTCGCTGGGGTCGTCAAGAGCCACGCGAATGCCGAGAGATCTCGAGATGAAACGGAGCACACACAGGACCTCGTCGGGCCTCACGACGTTCGTTGGGAACTGGCGATGGGTCTTGTTGGCGGTGGCCTCGCTGTTGATTCTGGCGAGCTGCCGAGCAGACAAGGGCGGCAACGGCCCCCCAGCCGATCTCACGGACACCGAGCAGAGCGAGGTGCTCGAAGACAGCACCACTGTGGATGCCGTGGATACCGAGCCCGGCGACGTGACAGACACGGACGCCGAGGCCGACACACCGCCCGACACCCTCGCTCCCGTTCCGGTTCCTGCGGGCTCTGGAATCACCTCGGGGGGCGGCGTCGTGCGTTCGAGCCGTTTCCAACTGCACCTCGCCGTCGGCGGACCGAGCCCCGCGAGTGATGTGGCGGGGACGCGCTTCAAGGCGCGCGTCGGCGTCGCCGTTCCTCAACTTCCCTAGACCTTCAGCAGCAGTGGGGCGCGTCATGCGCGCCCAAGACCAGTGAGTTGCCATGAAGCCCTCGAACCTCCTCAGAATTCTCGTCGGCCTGGCCCTGGCGTTGAGCCTGTCCTCCACCGTGTGGGCGACTCCTCCGGCGCAGATCCCCGTCCAGGGTGTGCTCGCCGACGCCGAAGGCTTGCCCATCGACGCGACCTACGCCGTGCACTTCGTGCTCTACAGCGACGCCGCTGGACAGAACGAGGTGTGGAGCGAGAATCAGAACGTGGTCTTCGAGGGCGGTTTCTTCTCGGCGTACTTGGGGGCTGTGACCCCGGTCGACTTGGTGACCCTGCGAGACAACCACAGCCTCTACCTCGGGATCGCCGTCGACGGCGACGCCGAGATGGACCTCATCCACATCGCCACCGCGCCCTTCGCCGCGTACGCTGAGTTTGCCGCTGAGGCCGCGTCGCTCGAGGGCTTCACCGCGGCCGACTTCGCCTTGACCGCACATGAGCATTCCTGGCACGAGCTCACCGACGTGCCCGCCGACGCCGACCCCGACCCCACCAACGAATACAACCTCACCGCCGAGCTCTCCGGCACCAACCTGCTGATCAGCGATGGCGGGGGGACACTCACGGTCCCCCTGGCGGCCTTGACCGCTGGCCTCGACGTCAACGACGCCGACTCAAACCCCACCAACGAACACAACATCTCGGCGGCGCTGGTGGGAACAAACCTGGTCATCACCGACGGCGGCGGCTCGCTGACGGTCCCCTTGGCGGCCCTGCGAGACGGCGTCAACGACGCCGACGCCGATCCGGCCAACGAGCTCATCACCGCGGCGAGCCTCTCGGGCACGAACCTGCTCATCACCGATGCCGGCGGCACCCGGACGATCTCCTTGGCCAGTCTGCAGGACGGCGTCATCGATGCCGACGCCAACCCCAGCAACGAGCTCAACCAGAGCCTCACTCTTACCGGGACGGATCTTATCCTGACCGACGCCGGCGGCGCCAAGACCGTCTCGCTGGCAGGGCTCGGCGGAGGAGCGGACCTGGACGCCGATCCCACCAATGAGCTCATCACGAGCGCCTCGCTGGTCGGCACCAACTTGCTCCTCGTCGACGCTGGGGGCACCCAGACCGTTGCCCTCGGCAGCCTGGTCAACGACGCCGACGCCAGCATCACGAACGAGCTCCTCACGAGCGCTTCGCTCGTCGGGACGGACTTGTTGCTCGTCGACGCCGGAGGCACCAAGACCGTGCCGTTGGTCAGCCTGGTCAACGACGCCGACGCCAGCCCTACCAATGAGCTCTTGACGAGCGCCTCGCTGGTCGGCACCAACTTGCTCCTCGTCGATGCTGGGGGCACCAAGACCGTCGCCCTGGCTAGCCTCCAAGACGGCGTGAACGACGCCGACGCCAGCCCCACCAACGAGCTCAACATGAGCGTCGCCCTGGCCGGAACGACCTTGCAGCTCACCGACGCCGGTGGCGTCAAGAGCGTCAACCTGGTCAGCCTTCAGGACGGCGTCAACGACGCCGATGCGAACCCCACCAACGAGCTCAACACCTCCATTTCGCTGAGCGGCACGGTCCTGACCCTCAACGACGCGGGTGGCCCGCTCAGCGTCAACCTCTCCAGCCTGCAGGACGGCGTCAACGACGCCGACGCCAACCCCAGCAACGAGCTCAACACGGCGTTCTCTCTGGTCGGAACCTCACTGCAGCTCACCGACGCCGCGGGAATGAAGAGTGCGAGCCTGGCGAGCATCGCGGCCAATCCGACCGACGAGCTCCAGAACTTAAGCCTAGCCGACGGCGTGCTGAGCCTGAGCAGCGGCAACTCCGTCGACTTGAACAGTGGCAACATGATGCTGGCCGTCAACCTCGGGACCTCCGAGAACGACTTGACGTTCACCAGCACGCTCACTGGCGACGACTTCGCCTCGTCGGTCGCCCTCCCCTTCTCGGTCACACTCGGCGGAGTGGCGTACAGCAGCGTCTACATCACCACGAACGGCTGGATCGAGTTTGGGACCAATCCCGGCAACAGCCAGTGGATCAACGGGTGTCTGCCCTCCTCGCTGTTCACTGGCCCTATGTTGGCGGCCTACTGGGACGACCTCTACGCCAACCTCGTGAGCTGGGGCACGGTCGGGATCGCTCCCAACCGGGCCTTCATCATCAACTGGGACGCCTACGTCCGCCCAACCTCGACCGACGAGGCCGACTTCCAAGTCCAGCTCCACGAGGGCTCCAACGCAATAAACGTAAAGTACTTCGGCGTGACCCCCAACTCTCTTGGACAGAGCGCGACCATCGGCTACCAGGCCGCTGGTGGCGCTTCCGCCAAGACCTACCCCATCAGCTGCAACGCACGAGTCCTCAACGACGACGCTCGTACGACCGACCGCAGCGACCAGGGTTGGTCGATTACGCCCATGCGGTGAGGGTTGGGCGCAGCACGCCTCGGACTTACCAATTGGTCCAGTCTGGAGTCTGGAGCTTCAGCCCAAATGCTGCTTCGGCTGATTCTCTCCGGCTTTGGACTCCGGACTCCGGACTTTGAGCTGCTGTTGCTTGTCGTCGGGTGTTGATTCGCGATTGCCTGCTCACTATGCTGTCGGCGTCGTCATGAATTCGACCGTGTCAACCGCCAAAGTCGACCGGTCTCGAGAGCGAGGTGGGGAGACCGAGCTCCGCGGGCATGTTTGCGGACCACAACCGAGAGGGGACACATGCCAGAGAAGATGGATCTCGCGGCGTATCAGCAACTGGTGGAGTCGAAGGATTGGCGCCCGCGCAGCGTGGTGTGGGAGCTCACGCTGGCCTGCGACCTGCGTTGTGAGCATTGCGGCTCGCGCGCTGGGCACGTGCGCACTGACGAGCTCGACCTCGACGAGTGTATGGGTGTGGTCGACGAGCTCGACTCGCTCGGCGCCGAGCTCGTCAGCCTCTCGGGCGGCGAGCCGACTCTGAAGAAGGGTTGGGACCAGATCGCCAAAGCGCTGTCCGACCGCGGCATCTACACCAACATGGTGACCAACGGCGCCTACAAGACCCTGGAGCGCGCCCAAGACATCGCCCAGCGCGCCAAGGCCGCGGGCATGTGCAACGTCGGTGTGAGCGTCGACGGCACCCGCGAGATTCACGACAAGATCCGCGGCGACGGCAACTACGACCTAACGATGCGGGCCATCGAGCAGTTCTGCTTGGCCGGCATCAAGGTCGCCATGATGACTACCGTCAACAAGACCAACCTGCCCCACCTCGAGGCCATCCGCCAGATCGCCATCGACTCGGGCGCGACCATGTGGCGCTTGCAGCTGTCCAAACCCATGGGCAGCATGGACGACCACCGCGACAACGTCATCGAACCCGACCAGCTCTTGGGCCTGTTGCCGCTCTTGGCGCGCCTCAAGAAGATGGGCGAGATCAAGATCGCCGTCGGCGACTCCATCGGCTACTACGGCCCCCACGACGCCGTGTTGCGCGGGCTGAATTGGCGCGGCAACAAACAAGTCTGGCGCGGCTGCCAGGCCGGCATGAACGCCCTCGGCATCCAGGCCAACGGCGACGTCAAGGGGTGCCTCTCGCTGCAGGCCATGGCCGGCGAGAACGACCCCTTCGTCGAAGGCAACATCCGCGACAGCAGCCTCGCCGCCATCTGGCGCAAGCCTGGCTCCTTCGCCTTCAACCGAGAATTCTCCGCCGACTCCCTGACCGGCAAGTGCGGTAAGTGCAACAAAGCCAAGCAATGCCGCGGTGGGGCGCGCTGCGTGTCCTCGGCCAATTTGGGCCACATGGGCGAAGATCCCTTCTGCTGGTGGGGCGTGAGCGGCAACTACCTCGATCGCCCCTCCCCCATCAAGACCGCGGCCGCCGCCGCTGGCCTCGCCGTCCTGTTGTCCACTGGAATGGTGGCCTGTGAGTATGGGATCGAGCCCGACCCCGACGCCGTCACCAAGAGCGACGCTGTAGACGACAGCGTCGACGACTCGACCGCCGCCGAGTACGGCGTGATCCCCGACATGGTCGACAACGACGCCACCGCCACCCCAGACTACGGCGTCATGCCCGACATGGTCTTGGAGTACGGCGTGACGCCCGACACCATCGACGACTCCCTGCAGATGGAATACGGCGTGATACCAGATGCCACGGACGACGCCGTGTCGACGGATTACGGAGTCTTGCCCGATGCCGACGCGGAGGACTCCATGTCGACGGACTACGGCGTGCCGCAGGGCTAGGATTCGCCTGAGCCTTCGGATGAATGAACAGAGAGCGCGGCCCAACAGGGCCGCGCTCTCTGCGTTTGCTGGCTACGAGCTTCGGCTCGTTCGCTCGCTGCTGTTCCTCTGGCACTCTCCTTGCGCTACAGGCCATCGGCTCGCCAATTTCCCCGGAAAACCTGGGGGAACGTATGGCGGTGGCCACAGCCGGCCGTGAACCGGAGTTTACGGTCCTTTGTTCGCAACTTGCGGTGGAGTGTACGATGGGCGCGCGATGGTCGGTGTTTCTGCTTGTCTCTGTGGTGGTGATCGGTTCGGTCTCGTCGGCGCAGGCCGGGGAGTGGGGTGAGACCTGCCAGCAGTACTTCACCTCAGTAGAACGCTTCTGCGAGGTGGCCAACGCGATCCCAAAATTCGCGGACAAGTGCGAGACGGTGCAACGCGCCGTGGCCGACATGAAGGCGCTGGCCGACGAGGTTGACCCGATGCGGGTCGAAGAGGTGTGCGTGACGGCCAACGCCTCGTTGTTGATGACGATCGAGGCGCTGGAACGCTCGCCGTCCCTCGCGAAAGCCTCGGCCGCGAAGGCGTCGGTGGATTCCCGCCTCGGCCCCTATTGTCAGCAATTCGTCGCCGACACACGGGAGCGTTGTGCGGTGGCTTCGACGACATGTGACGCGGCGTTGCGACACGCGACGAGCCTGGAGACCTCGATCGCGCTGAATCCGTCTTCGTCTGGTGCTCTGGAGGCGGGGTGCAAGCACGACCTCGAGCCGCCGAAGGACGAGACCTGATGATGGCGACGAACGCTGTTACCAACTCGCCGCGGCTCGGTACCGCGGAATCTTGATGCACTGATTGTCCGAGCACTCGAGCAGCCAGCCAGCAACAGCAAGAAAATCGCGGTCAATATCCGAGCAGGGCGTGCGTTCATGGGAGCACGCTGTGGTAGGTACGAAGAACTGTTGCTCGACGGTTTCTGGCGGGACTCGAGCCCGCGATGTTGAGGTGATTCAACTCCCCAATCAGCCTCGCCTCGCGTTGGAACCGCTCGACGAGCTGCTTGCTGTTTGGCCTTGTCCTTGACGCGTTTGGGGTGCAGGACCTTGATGGCAACGGGCTGTCCGGTCGAGAGCTGACGGGCCTTGAAGACGATACCGAAACCTCCCTGCCCCAGCAGAGACGTAATCTCGAAGCGACGATCGACGAGCGCGCCGATGTCGAGCGGTTGTCGCTCGACCCCGTCCATCCACACTCCTCATCTCTCCACCGATGGAGATGTACGAGGTGCGCGCCCTTTCCAAGGGTCGGCCGGTTTCATGCTGAGGTGTAATGCGGGCTCGTCGACTGCTGGACACCGCAGCGTGCCTCAGCGCTCCGGCGTCGGCTTCACCAGCGACACCCGCTGCTCCTCGAGCAGCACGCGCTTCTCCCGATAAAGCTGCCCCAGCGCCCGCTTGAATACTTTCTTACTGACCCCGAACGCCTTGTAGATCTGCTCCGGCGGACTCTTGTCGTTGAACGCCATGCTCCCACCGCGCTCGCGCATGTACGCCACGAGCTGCTCGCCCAGCGCGTCTCTGGACTCCTCGTTGTCGAGGCGCAGGCAGACCGTGAGCTTGCCGTCCTCTCGCAGCTCCTTGATGAAGCCGGCGTAGCGCTGCCCTTGCACGATGGGCTCGAAGACGTCGCCGTCGAAGAGGAGCCCGAGGTGTGTGTCATCGATGGCGGCCCGATAGCCCAAATCCGTGCGGCCGCAGATCAGGAGCTCGACGGGCTGACCGGCGCGATGCACCTCGGAAAGCTCGCTCAAATGCCGCTGCAGACGAGGCGTCGCCGCGATGCGCCCAGTGTTGTCCAGGTAGACGAAAACCGTATAGAAGCGCCCCACCTCCATGCGACGCTTCTGCTCGGCAAACGGCACGAAGAGGTCTTTGGGCAGGCCCCAGTTCAGAAACGCTCCCACCGAATCGACTGCCACGACCTCCAGATAGGCGCAGGTCCCCACCGTCGCCAGCGGCGTCCTGGTCGTCGCGATGGCGACGTCCTTGCTGTCCTTGTAGAGGAAGACCTGCAGCCAGTCGCCCACGGCGCAGCCTCTGGGCACCTCACTCTTGGGCAGCAAGACCTCGCCCAGCAGTTCGTCGACCAAGTAGACGCCGAAGTCGAGGCTCTTACTGACTCGGAGCCGTGCCGTTCGGCCGATAGGGGGCATCATTTCGCTCATAGGTGCTCGACTGACTCAAAGTGAGAGGTGCGCCCACCGTACTCGCTCGCCAGCTCAGACTCCAGAGGTCTCAAAGCTCCATGGCGCGGCCGTAGAACTGCTCTCGCTCGACCGCAACGGACTCGCTCACGACGTAGTCGTCGAAGCGCATCATGTGGTCGAGCAGGCCCTTGCTCGTGACCTCCATGATCCGGTTGGCGACCGTGCTCACCAGCTCCCGGTCGTGTGACGAGAAGAGAATCACGTGCTCCTCGAACGACAACATGCCGCGGTTGAGCGCCTCGATGCTCTCCAGGTCCAGGTGGTTGGTGGGTTCATCGAGAATCAGCACGTTGGCGCCGGTCTGCATCATCTTTGAGAGCATGCAGCGAACCCGCTCCCCTCCGGAGAGGACCTTCGCTTTCTTCGAGCTTTCGTCGCCGCTAAACAGCATGCGGCCCAAGAACCCGCGGATGTACTGCTCGTCCTGGTCTTCGGAGAATTGGCGCAGCCAGTCGACGAGGTTGAGCTCGATGCCCTTGAAGAAGGTCTCGTTCTCGCGCGGATAGTAAGCCGGCGTGATGGTCGGGCCCCACTCGAAGCTGCCGCTGTCCGGCTGCATCTGGCCGGAGAGGATCTCGAAGAGCGTGCTCTTGGCGCGCGCATCGGGGCCCACGAAGGCGACCTTGTCGTCACGATAGAGGGTGAAGCTGACCTTGTCGATCACCAGCTCCCCGTCGATGGACTTGCTCAGGTTGTCGACGGTGAGCACCGACTTGCCGCACGGTCGGTTGGCCTTGAAGAAGATGTGTGGGTACTTGCGGGTCGAGATGGGCAGGTCGTCCAGGGTCAGCTTCTCGAGGAGCTTCTTGCGCGAGGTGGCCTGCTTGGCCTTCGACGCGTTGGAGCTGAAGCGCTGGATGAACGCCTTCAGGTCGGCGGCCTTGTCGGTCGACTTGCGCTGTTGATCTCGGCGCTGCTGCAGCGCGATCTCGCTGGCCTGCAACCAGAAGTCGTAGTTTCCGGCGTAGATCTTGATCTTGCGGAAGTCAACGTCGGCGATGTGAGTGCAGACGTTGTTGAGAAAGTGTCGGTCGTGGCTGACGACGATGACCAACGCTTCCATGCGCTCCAAGGTGTCCTCGACCCAAGTCACGGTGTGGACGTCGAGGTGGTTGGTGGGCTCATCGAGCAGCAAGATATCGGGCTTGCCAAAGAGAGCCTGGGCGAGCAACACGCGCACTTTTTGTCCCGGCTCAAGCTCGCTCATGCGCTTGTCGTGCAGGTCATCCGCGACGCCCAGCCCGGACAGCAGTGTGGCCACCTCGGCCTCGGCCTCGTAGCCGCCCATGTCCGAGAACTCGGCCTCCAGCACGCCCGCCCGGTTGCCGTCCTCCTCGCTGAAGTCTGGCTTGGCGTAGAGCGCGTCGCGCTCCCGATACACGGCAAAGAGCTTTGGATAGCCGAGCATGACCGTATTGGTGACCGTCTCTGCGTCGTACTTGAACTGGTCTTGTTCCAGCGTCGCCAAGCGCAGGTCGCCCGGGATGTGCACCGTCCCAGCCGAAGGCTCGAGCTCACCCGAGAGGACCTTCAAAAATGTCGACTTCCCAGCCCCATTGGCGCCGATGAGCCCGTAGCAGTTCCCAGGTAGGAACTTGATGTTCACGTCTTCGAAGAGGGGGGTACCCACGAAGTTGACGGAGATTCCTGTGGTCGTGATCAACGGCTTTCCTCGACTTGGCGATAAGTGACAGGGACATGACAGAGCGAGCGGGTTCTTGCGCGTCCACAGTCGAAACTCGGCTCGCGGCCTCGGCTGCGAGTCTCGAACGCCAGGGTTGCAAGCTCCCTGCGCCCTCCTGGGGCTCTGACAGCCTCGGACGGGCGGCCGCTGATACCACGTCACCGGGGTTTAGGTCACCCCTTTTTTTCAGCCTCCTCAGCCGAATCTGTGGGCGTGTTCGGGCTCGGGTAGGCGGCCAAGGGCATGAAAGAGAGCTGTTTCGATGGTTTCCAGCGCGGCTTTGCCGCGCAACCGACGACGCCGCCTTCGAGGGCGTCGAGGGCGGCGTCGGTCTGGAGTTTGTGCGGACCTTAGCCTAGAGTCCATCTTGAAATTGCGTGTTTTGCTGAGATCGGTGGAAAATGCGACCGAACTCTGAACTCTTCCCAAAGGACATCTTGTGAGTGCCCGTTCGGAAATGCCCCAGGTGCAAGGAGCC
>Ga0210044_10006684_pt1 | contig 15075 bp, 15 predicted proteins | sample CryGey13umfilter_2_FD_183959 | JGI IMG/M metagenome (GOLD analysis project Ga0210044, IMG submission 183959) | Groundwater microbial communities from aquifer in Utah, USA - Crystal Geyser 4/9/14 3 um filter (SPAdes) (version 2) | ecosystem: Environmental > Aquatic > Deep subsurface >...
ATAAGGTTTAAACAAATGTCAATTGTTTTTTCTATTAAGGTTAAATGAACAAGATAAGGTTTTTTGATTTTTCATTACTCTGTTTTTTGTAGAATTTACCCTTGCGTTTTGACAGGATACAAAAAATTTGCTTAAAAAAATCATATTAACTTTGCTACTGATTAACCCCATGATAGAATTTAACGGGCGGACATGTGCAAATTGACAATGGCAACAAAATATAAAATATTTAACGGTTTGACACTTTCTGTATGCAAATGCCCGCCAAATCCAACCGCCAAACCATTATGGGCAACCCGTTCGCGGCAGTGCAACCTCAAACATTTGTGCATGAAACAAACGAAAGAGAAATATAGGCAAAGCCGTTTAGCTATCCTTCGCAAAATAAAAAGAGAAGCAAAGCAAAGCCAACTCACAAGCCAACGCAATTTGCTTCACATTTTATTTTGCCCAACGCACCCAAGCCCACCCACCACCCGACAGACATCAATTGGACAAAATGTATGAACATTGTCGGAGCAAAAACCAAAACTTATGGCTTTAATAATTACCTTTGAACAATTAAAAATACGAACATGCGACTTTGGAGTATCTCAACTACAGTAAGAAATCCTGAAAGGATATTACCCTTTCTGAAAGTGTTAAAACTATTGGAAGGACAACCGTTTGATAAGAATAATCAAATGAAGTATCAAATACTTTTGATACAACACAAACTCTACAAGCCAACAAACATTCCGAATAAATACAAGGAAATTTTTGCTGACCCGACAAAAGAAATCTCATTTGAAATTGCTAAAGAAGTTTTTCATTCACAACAATATGAAGACCCTTCAATGAGGGGAAGAAACTCCGCAAGTCCAATTACAAAACTTGGTTTTTCTATTGCAAGGGAAACCACAGGAGCAACTCAAATCACACAATTAGGGAATAAATTTATCAATGGAGAATTTGAAATTGGCTACGCTTTTTTCAAGTCATTATTGAAATTGCAATTTCCTAATCCTTGGAGCACAGATTTCAAAACCGAAGACGGTTTTGATGTTGCCCCTTTTATTGCTGCGTTGCATTTAATTAATCGCGTGAACCAAAATTCTGAAAAGCGTGGGTTAACTCAAAACGAATTCAGTTTGTTTGTCCCTTCTCTTATCAATCACAATTTGATTGATAATTATGTTGAGAGAATTTTGGAATACCGCAAAAGCAAAGACAAACAAAAATTCATTTACAAGTTTGCTCAAGAATTTTACAAAACAAAAACACCATCTGAAAAACAAATCAAAAATTTCTTCGAGTATGGAGATAACACCATGCGTTATTTCCGATTGACAAGATATTTTAAAGTATCTGCTGATTCATTCGGTGCTGATTGGAGAATTGATATTGAACCAACAAGGCAGATAGAAGTAAATCAGATTCTGCAAAAGTTTAACGGTGAAGCATTTCAATTTAAAACTACTGTCGATTACTTAAAATATATTTCCGACATTTCATTACCCAAACTTCCATCAGAAGATTTAAGTAACTCCATCAAGATTGCAACATCGTTAGTTGAAACAATTTTTGCCTTCGCTAAAAATTCAACGACTGAATTTTTAAAGGAAGAAGAATCAGTTCTTTCGGCTGATTACAAAAAATTCAACAAGCAAGAGATTGATAATTACATTTTGAGATTACGGCAAATCAATCTTGACTTAAAGGACAGAAAAGCAAAAACAGTCATTGTAAATAATGAAGTGAGAATAAAAGAAATAGTTTCTCTCCTCAAAGACACTAAAGCGATTAGAAAAATTTCTCCTGAAAAATTTGAGCAATTACTTTCAGACAGTTTGAAAATTATTAATGACGAAATAAAAATTAAACCTAATTACCCCGTTGATGACGATGGTGAACCAATAAGTCATGCAGCTGGCGGACAAGCAGACATTGAATGTTTTTACAAAACATTCAATGCAATTTGTGAAGTAACATTAGACACTTCAAACTTTCAGTGGGTGAGGGAAAGTCAACCAGTAATGCGACATCTTAGAGAGTTTGAAAATAAATTTTCAAATCTTCAGAGCTACTGTTTGTTTATTGCACCGAAAGTTCATGATGATACATTGTATCATTTCTGGACTTCAATTAAACATGGATACAATGGTTCACCTCAAAGAATTGTTCCAATGACCACTGAACAATTTGCAATACTCCTTGAAACTTTACTACTTCTTCTCAAAAAGGGCAAACGATACAATCATACGGATGTTGAAACTCTTTACGGTGGAATAATTGATTTGACAAATAAAATTAAGAAACACTCAGATTGGATTTTTGCAATTGACAAAGTTCTTTTTGATTGGAAAAATAAAATATCAGCTTAATGAAACTTAATCATACATACGCAGGTGACTGCATTGAAGTAATGCAAAAAGAAATTGATAACGATTCAATTCCTTTAATTTTTGCAGACCCACCTTACAATCTTTCTGGTAAATCTTTGAACCTTGCTAACAATACGACTGGTGGAGCATTTTACAAAGTGAATGAAGATTGGGACACCTACGATTACAAAGATTATGTTTCATTCACAAGAAGTTGGCTGAAGGCAAGTTTTGATATTCTTACTCCTAACGGAAGCATCTATGTTTCATGCACACAGCATAACATTGGAGAAATACTTTTCATAGGCAAAGAACTTGGGTTCAAATTGAACAACATTATTACTTGGTATAAAACCAATTCAATGCCCAACATAACTAAGCGGACTTTCACTCATGCAACAGAATTTGTTTGTTGGTTTGTAAAAGGTAAGAACTGGGTTTTTAATTACGACCAAGTAAAAAAGTTTAATCCAAATAAAACTAAAGAAGGAAATGAAAAACAAATGAGAGATTTTCTTGACTTCATTGAATTGCCAATTGTGCAAGGGAAGGAAAGAATAAAAGCAGAAAATAATCGTGCGGCACATCCGACACAAAAACCTGAAAAACTTTTGGAACTAATAATACTTGCTTCATCAAATGAAAATGATGTAGTGCTTGACCCGTTTTTTGGGACAGGCACAACAGGTTTCGTTGCACAAAAACTAAAAAGAAAATGGATTGGTATTGAACGCCACTCTGAATACAATAACATTTCTAAAAAAAGAATGAATGAAAAACATACAACTATTTAATGACGATTGCTTAAAAGTTCTGCGGACACTTCCTGAGAAAAGCATTGACTTAATTTTTGCAGACCCACCTTACAATTTATCAGGTGAAGGTTTTCTAACAACTAAAAACGGGAAAGTTGCAAAACTTCACAAAGGCGATTGGGATGTAATTATAGACATTCATAAATTCAATGAGGATTGGATGAGCGAGTGTATTCGTGTTTTATCAGACACAGGAACAATTTGGATTAGCGGCACTTTACACAACCATCCTTCCGTTGGTGTTCTGCTTAAAAAATTAGGACTTTGGATTATTAATGATGTAATTTGGTTTAAGCGAAACGCAACCCCTTTGCTTTCTACCAACCGACTTGCACCTTCAACAGAATTAATTTGGGTTGCGAGCAAATCAAAAAAATATTTTTTCAATTACGACTTAGCAAAACAAATTAACGGAGGTAAGCAAATGAAAAACCTGTGGGATATTAATGCTGAGAGACACAAGACAATTCACCCGACAGAAAAACCTGAGACACTAATGCAAAGAATTATTTTGATTGCAAGTAAAGAAGGCGATACAGTTTTAGACCCGTTTACTGGTAGCGGAACAACAGGTGTAGTTGCAAAAAAATTGAAACGGAATTTTATCGGAATAGAAATAAGTAAAAAATATTTTGACATTGCAACTAAACGCATAAATGTTGTTCAGGAGCAAGAACTTAATTTTAATGGATACCAAAACGGTAACAGCAACAGAACTCAACAAACTATTGCTATGGAACCCGAAGTGAAATACAAAACTAAGAAGAAAGGTAAGTCGCTTGCATAGCTAACGCATTTCCACTCACATTTTATTTTTTGCCAACACAGCAGCCAACACAAAAAAAACTCAAATTATGACCTATCAAAATATACTATTCTACTGGGTGTCTGTAAATATAAAAATTAATGGAGATAGTTTTAGAATGAAAGATTTTAAAAATGAATAATTTTTTTTATTTTTGCTGGTATACTTTTAGTGAATAAAAGTGGCTCCTTTTCGTGAACATTAACATGAGAAATATATTCTTAAAGAGATTGAATAATATATCGTTCCTAAAGGGACTAAATTTTGCGTAACATCATTTAATTAATAATATGGATACAAAAAATAGTATTAGTATAACATTAAACCTTGAAGGTAAATCAGCAATTGTTACTGGCGGAAGCGTTGGTATTGGTGCTGCTATTGCAGTTAAATTAGCCGAATGTGGAGCAAATGTGGCTATTAATTATCGTAACCATAAAGAAGAAGCTGAAAGCGTTATCAGAAAAATTGAAAGTCTTGGAAGAAAAGCTTTATTGGTTCAGGCAGATATTTCAAACTTTACTGATGCAGGTAAAATGGTTGAAGCTGTAAAAAGATACTTTGGTGGGATTGATATTCTTGTAAATAACGCAGGTATAAATAAAGACGGAGTAATTTGGAAAATGACCGAAGAACAATGGGATAGCGTAATTAATATTAATTTAAAGGGATACTTTAATTATATTAGAGCAGTTGCTCCGATTATGAGAGAACAGAAATCAGGAAAAATTATTAATGTTACGTCAATAAACGGATTGAGGGGAAAATTTGGACAGGCAAATTACGCATCATCAAAAGCTGGAATTATTGGCTTAACAAAAACTATTGCAAAAGAATTGGGTAAATATTCAGTTAATGTAAATGCAATAGCTCCCGGATTAATTGAGACAGACATGATGAAAAATGCCGACGAAACTGTTAGAACTCAAGCAATGGCTGATATAATTTTAGCAAGAATTGGGCAACCCGAAGAAGTTGCAAATGTTGTTGCATTTTTATCAAGTGAACTGGCAAGGCATATTACCGGAGAAGTTATAAAAGTTGATGGGGGGCAATATATTTAACAATTTGTACAAATTGATTACTTCTATTATACTGCAATACTTCGTTAATATTTTTTAATGAAGGGCTGAAGCCCTTTGTTTTCTTGGGTTTTGAATAGCCCCGACCTTAAGGTCGGGGTAATTGATAAAACCCTGATTATTGCAGGGCTTTAGCCCTTTTAGAAGAAAAATATACCGAAGTATTAATCTTTGTAAAGTTAAAATTTTTACCGTTTTGAGTATATCAACTATAAAAAATAGTATATTTGGCTAAATTATTATTTAATGAGTGGCGAAAATACAAATATTGATTTCGAAAAATTAGTAAAGCATTGGATTGAAACTTCAGATGAAGATTTTCAAACAATGTTAAGTTTATATGATTCAAAATCATATAGCTGGTCGCTATTTTTAGGACATATATCAATAGAAAAATTACTTAAAGCCATTTATGTTAACAAATATAAAAAACATTCACCTTTTCTTCATAATTTGTACAGATTAGCTGAACTTAATGAACTTGAGTTAACAGATGAACAATCTGACTGGCTTGATAAAATAACTTCATTTAACCTTAATGCAAGATATGATGATTATAAAAGAGAGTTTTACTTTTTATGTACACCTGATTTTACAAGAGAATAGATAGCAAAAATTAAAATTATTAGAACATGGATAAAGCAGAAGCTTTAAATATTGCACATAAATATGCTTATTTAGTCAAAGAGAAGTATGATTATATTAAAATTATTATTTTTGGCTCTTATGCCAAGGGCAACTTTAATAATGATAGCGACATTGATATAGCTGTGATATTAAAAGATTATAATAATATAATGGATATACAAGTGGAATTAATGCGACTTAGTCGTAAGATTGATAGTCGCATTGAGCCACATCCATTTAGAGAAAGAGATTTTGAATTATCAAATCCAATTGTAAATGAAATAATTAAATATGGACAAGAGATAAAAATAAATATAGTTTAACAAAGAACACAATAAAAAATATTTACAAATGAATTTAAACGACATTGTAATAATTTCCGCATGCCGAACAGCAATGGGAAAATTTGGTGGAACATTAAAAGATATTCCATCATTCGATATTGGTGGTGTTGCAATAAAAGCCGCCATTGAAAGAGCTAAAATTAATCCAAGTCAAATTGATGATGTAATTCTTGGAAGTTGTCGTCAGGCAGGAAATGGACCAAACCCTGCTCGTACTGCGGCAATCAGAGGCGGAGTTCCTTCTTCAGTGCCTGTTGTTACATTAAATATGGCTTGTCCTTCGGGAATGAGGTCAGTTGCTTTTGCATCGCAGTCTATTCGTTTAGGCGAAGCAGAAATTGTTGTAACTGGTGGTTTCGATAATATGAGTTCAATTCCATATTTATTAAAAGGAGCAAGATGGGAAGGTTTTAAAATGGGAAACAAAATAATTGAAGATGGATGGAGCGATAGCATTGACCCGCTTATTGGACAAGGCATGGGCGAAACTGCCGAAAATCTTTACGATAAATACAAAATTTCGAGAGAAGAACAAGACGAATTTGCTGTACAAAGCCATTTAAAAGCAGCAGCAGCACAAAAAAACGGATGGTGTAATAATGAAATTGTTCCTGTAAAAATTCCCGCAACAAAACGCACACCCGAAATAGTATTTGATAAAGATGAAACTATAAGGTATGATGCTAATTTAGAAAAAATGGCAAAAATTCCTCCCGCATTTCGTAAAGGTGGAACTGTTTCGGCAGGTAACTCGTGTGGTTTAAGCGATGGAGCTACTGCATTAATTGTAACATCACGCAAAAAAGCCAACGAATTAGGTGTAAAACCATTGTTTTCTATAGTTTCTTACGCACAATTAGCAGTTGAGCCATCAACCATGGGCGAAGGTCCAGCTTTTGCAATTCCCGAAGCATTAAAAAAAGCTGGAATGACTTTAAATGATATGGATTTAATTGAAATAAACGAAGCTTTTGCAGTTCAGGTTTTATCAAACCAAAAAGTTCTTAAATTTGATATGAATAAACTTAACGTAAATGGTGGTGCAATTGCTTTAGGACATCCTACCGGAATAAGCGGAGCAAGAATTTTAGTTACCGGGTATTATGCATTAAAAAGATTAGATAAAACTTATTGTATTGCAAGTATTTGTGGCGGTGGTGGTGTTACAAATGCAATGGTTATTAAAAGAGAAAGTTAAAAAAATTTTAAGAAGTTTTTTTGTTTAAAGTTTATGGTTTAACAAAAATCCTTACGCAAGAAATTAAAAATAGAATACGCATTTAACCAATTTATGCTGATTTTATCCGTGCTCTAATATGAAATAACATTTATTAACAATAGTTAATAACTTTTGTTAATAAAAGAAAGTTTTTTGTGTATCCTTTTTTATTTACTTATCTAAAAAAAAATTGTTGTATTTTGTATAACCCTTTAATTAATTTTATATAAAAAGTTAGTATTAATAACAATTTGCACAATGGATTTTAATAAGTAGGAAGCTTTTTTAGAATACTCATAACAACTAAAAGCAAGATAATGAGTAAACCGATGGTATTGTTATTTTAGGAGTTAGAATATAGCTTAAAATGAAACACTATATTCTAATCCAACAACATACAAATATTGCGGGTTTACAACATTAAATTCGCGTTGAATTAAATAGTATAAACCAAAAGTGCTTTTTTTATTTATTTTGTAATCTACACCAATTGAATAACGGCTTCTGTGCAAAGTGTTATCACTTTCCCATTCACGCGGATTACGAAACTGGTATTGCAATTCTACTGATGCATAAGGAGTATATCTTTTGTCGGTATCGTATTTTAAAGTAAATTTATTACGTGAATACCATTCGGGCAGGTAACCAATATCGCTCGAATAAATATCGCGTTTTTCGGCTTGAACACGCTGGCGATATGAAAAACCAATTTTGTCAAACTTTTTCTTTAATGTTAAATCAAACATTATACGATGCCGAAAACTAAAAGAATTATCATCCCGATATTTTTCAACAAACCTGTAAATAATGGCTACTTTTAGCATGTTGCTTAATTTATATTCTAATCCCAAATTAGTGTAAAATAAATTAAGTCGAGTGAAATTTTCTTTAAAACGCAATTCTTCAGTAAATACAGCAGATAATTTTTTATTTAATTTATAATCAACGTTAAAAGTATTCCAAGAGCCAGCATCGGGATAAATAACTTGAGCATTTAACTCGTTAGTAAAAAATGTTATGATTATAGTTATAATAATGTGTAACACGATTATTTTCATGTGTTTATATTTTTATTAGACGCTGATTTACACTGATTCATTATGATTATTTTTATTTGTTTATATTTTTTAATTTATTGTTCAAAAATGTTCATTGTTCTATGTTCAAAAAAGTTTAAAAAAGTCCAAAAAGTTCATTGTTCTACGTTCACTGCCAACTGCTGACTGTGGACTGCCTACTGTTCATTGTTCTATTGTTTTTCGTTTACTGCTTAAGTTTATTGTTCATAGATGTTTCGCTAATCACTCAACATGACAAAAAGGTTTTTGGTTTGAAGTTGTAAAAACTCGAAACAAGCAACCAGAAACCCGAAACTTGAAACCCAAAACTTGAAACTTTTTTAATTTATGAGCATTCCCTTATGTGTCTTTATTAATTCATAGATATTTCATTTAAACAGATATTTTATTTTTCTTTGATTTTGTTTCGAAATAATAAATTTTAATTGATGCTGTATCACGTAAAAAATCAATCTTTACAATGTTAAAACGATGAATATCATATCCTGTTCTTGTTCGTAAATCTTCTAATAATTTTTGATGGTTCTCAGGTTTTATCATTTCAATATTCTCATATTGAACAGTTTTAGCTAACTCTTTTTTCATTAAAATTCCTGTTTCGAGCAAAGCGGTTACTGAAAGTATTATAAAATTAATCAATAATAATTCGTCCCATCCTCCTTTAGCAACGGCAGTAATTAATCCAACAGCAATACAAAGAAATAAATAAGTCATGTCTTTTATAGAAATGCCCTCGGTACGATAACGCAGAATTCCGAAAACTGCAAACAACCCAAATGCCGCACCCAAAGACATTTCTACCTTGTTCATCATATAAGTTACAAGAAATATTATAACATTAAAGATAAAATATGTAAAAAAGAATTCTCTGTTTTTATAACTAGGGTAATAGATAAATCTGACAAGAACAAAAACTGATAAAAGGTCAACACCAAGCCGGATAAAAAACTTTGGCGATATTTTATTAAATAATTCCCATCCACTGGGCATTGTATCGGTTGCTATTTGTAATAATGTCATAATATTATATTTTTGTTAAATTTTTAATTATAAGGAATTTTAGCCATTTTATAAATGAAACGTACTTTTGGTTTTAAGTTATTTTTTGGAACATTTTCAAATAAATTATAAATGCCAAAGCAATATTTACTTATTGCTCCTTTTCTTACTCCAGTATTCCGCACTAAACGAATAAATTGCGAAACCGAAGCGGCTTTTTCGCGTTTAGATTCGGCGATAACCATTTGTGGAAATGAAAAAGATGAATTATTGTTTGAAATAGCTTTTATATAATTGAGATTTGTGTCAATTGTTACTCTTTCCTGCGAAAATTTATTTACAAAAGTCATTCGTGAATAGTTTACCCAAATACTGGGCATAAATATTTCTGGTAGATAAGGAGTATTTTTTATTAAAAATTCGTTTGCTTTTGTTACAATTCCAGACTCAATATCGACCATTTTGGCTCTTTTTTTTGATGTTATTTTCTTATTGTTTTTGTGTTTTATTTCGAAAAATGTTAATCCATCAGAATCTAAATATCTTCTAAAACGGATTTTATAACGGTTGGGTTTACCAATTAAATGTTTATTGTAAAGTAATAAGTCTTTTGTGTCGTAATAAAGCGATTCGTAACGTTGCACGCGAATATTGTTAATTTCGAGTAAACGGTATTGCGAAATCATACCTTTAAGAATTTCAGGAAGTTTAGCAATCGGAAATACATATTTGGTGTCAGTTCGTTCCATAAGTTTTACACTATCCATTTCTTCAAGTGAAATAGGCTCAAATGTTTGCAATATGGAATTAAAGTCTATCATTAAAATTCGTATTTATAAGTCTTTGTAGAAATAACCTTATCGTTTGCATCCAATTCTTTTTTAATTGCTTTAAGCCCTTTGGAATCATAAGCATAAACGGTTTTTTTTGTTATTTTTCCAGTTCCATTGTATTCAACTTCAGAAACTTTCTCATTCGTTTTGTTATAATTACATATTGTTTTTTTTGTTAATTTGCCTGTTACATCAAATTCAGATTCTTCTGTTTTGTTATTTTCTGAATCGTACTTAAAAGTTTTCTTATTGTTTTTTTCGGGATTATTGTCGGCAATATCAAAAACAGTTTCTTCAATTTTATTCCTTTTTGAATCGTATTTAGTTGATTCTTTATGCTTTAATGTGCCATCTTTTTTGTATTCTTCGTAGTATGTTTTGTTGGCATTTTTATCATAAATGGTATATGAATCTTTGCGTGTTGTTTCTTTGCCGTTCACATTTTCGGTAACCATTTCGGTAACAGATTTAATGCCCCATGTTTTAATTGCTTTTTTTTCTTTTTTGCTTTGGGCTGTTGAGTTAACAGCAATTGAAAGTGTTATTAATAAAATAAAAACAAATCGTAGCATAAAATTAGTTTTTACTTGTTTTAATTTTAAAATCGGGAATTTCAACAGTTTGAGTTCTGTCAGTAATTTCAACTTCTTTAACAACAGCACTATCAATATGATTTGTTTGTGTTTTAGTAAAAACATAAACTTTATATTTTCCTTTTCTTAAAAAGTTAAATTCAAAACCACCATCATTATTAGTATCCTGGTTATCGCCAACGGCAGTTTCGTTGCCGTAAATAATGTAAACTTTCTGTGCTCCCAAATACCCCGAATCCTGAGGAACTGTAAACGAAGAGTTGTAATTTACTGTAAAAACTTTTCCTTTAATGCTTGCCCTGCCACCATCGCCTGGTCCCTTTTTACATGAGAATAACATAAATATTCCGAATAATGTTATTAGGAATACTCCTTTTTTTAGAATTGATTTTTTCATTTTTCTATTTTAATTTTCATTCAAAAATAATCTTTTTTATTATAATATCGTTTACCGTTTCAATTTTTACAAAGTACATACCTTTATTAATATTGCTAACATTATATTTTTTTGAAAAATTTTCGAATGAAAAAATATTAAAATCATCACTCAAAACCAAATTGCCTGTAATTGAATAAATTTTTATTTTATAATTACTGTTGTGATTATTGTTAAAACTAATATTTAAAAATTCATCCGCAGGATTTGGGAAAATTGTTATTTCGGGCGAAATTTTTATTTCGTTAACAGAAAATGGAGAATTTGTAGCTCCAATTGTTGGAAGCATTGTTCCAAAAGAGCCAACTCCATTAGGGTATCTTCCCCATGTAATATCAGTGCTTTGCGTATAAAATGTTGTGCTATCAATAATTACACCATTGGGATATGATAAAATTACCTGTTCGCCTGTACCCGAAAGTTTAAAATTACTATGTAATTCCGATTGTGAATTTACAGTATCGTTATCAGCCCATACAATTAAATATTGATTAGGTAAAATGCTTACACCTGTTGGAAATTGCCATTTTAAAGGATTTAAAAAATTGTCCGACAAATATAAATAATCGAGTAACAATATGTCAGAAGAATTGTTGTAAAATTCAATCCAGTCGCTGAATAAACCATTATTGTTTTGAACAGTGGTATTATTTACTGCCATTATTTCGTTTATAACCAATTGCTGATATGGAATAACATTATAATTTGTATGAATAGTATAATACTCATGTTCGGCTCTTTCGGGTGAAAAAATTCCGGCATTATTATTTTCAGCATAAATATAATATTGTGTTTCGGGAGAAGTAATTGTCAAAGAAATTCCATATACACCATCACCTGCAGCTCCATCATTATGTGCACCATCATCAAACATAATCATTCGTGTAAATTTTTCCAAAATAGAATTTCTTGTTCCTAAAAACACATTTGTAGCATTAGTAGTATTAGCAGTAATATAAATGTTAGAATTAACAAAGGGCAAAGTATCTGAGGGCTGAATATTGGAAATTGTTGGAGCTATTTGCTGAAAATCGGTTGTTGAATTTAGATAACTTGTTCGCGCTGTCATTAAATTAGAAATTCCAACAATAGTTTGAGGACCTGAAGTTACATTATTTGTAATATTATCAAGAAATTGCTGATATGTATAAAATTTATAAATATCTGATTGAACAGCAGTGTCAACAATTGTTTGTAAATATTGAGCAGTTGTAAAATAATCGTTGTTTGTAAAATTCTCATTAACAATGGTTTTCGCATGTGCAATGTACATACGTTTAAACATTGGGTTAGTAAACAATTTATTAATCAGAGGCCAAGGAACATCGTTTAAATGTAACCATGGCGACATAGTTTGTTCCTGCGAAATATTTAAGTTGCCCGAACCGCTATTAGTAAAATTACCAAAAGCTTCGTTAACGTCCCAAACAATCGGGTTAAATCTTCCGTTGTCGTCTTCATAAATATAATAATTATGCATTGGTTGTCCAATATAACTATCTAAATTAACAAGAATATTATCAAAAGCCAGCATCCAGAGTGTGCGGTCAACATCAAGAATACTTTCTATATTTCCTACATTATTTTGCAAAGTGTTACATAAATTAACTAAATTAGCCCAACCAAAACTAGATTTCAACGTGTATTTTGAATAATATAGAGAATTATCAGTTCCTAAATATGCTAAATTTCCTCCAAAATTATCCATAAAAAAGAAGGGATTAGTTTTTGAATAAAAATACTTGTCGGCAAATGATTTTGTAACAGCTTCAGAGTTTGAGTAAAGACCAATTAACTGACCATTAATATATAATTGAGCATAATTTGATAAAGAAGATGCCATATATTTTTTAAGAATTTTATAAGCTAAAACTTCTCTAACAAAAGACGGGTCCTTAAAACCATTACTTAATTTAATATCATTATATCCCTGATAATTTTGATTTTTCACATAATCAAGCTCAATATGAAAAGGGTTTTTCATATTGTTAACATTATAAGAGCTGTTTCCTTTATATTTAACACCGGCACTATCGAACTGAATTCCATTAATTTTTACCCATTTTGAAATTAAGTATCCATCACTGCCTTGTTTTGATGTATCTAAAATATAATCCCAGTTTGACTGAAAAAATTGTATTTCAATCTTTTGAATTGTGTCAATTGCATAAAATCCCTGAGCATTTATGTAATTAAATTTAATAAAAGAAAAAATAAAAATCAGAACCGATAGAAATCTTCTAATTGTATTACTGTTTCTCTTTAGTAAACAAGAAAATTTCTCATAAACAGAAATGCGATTCATAATAGAATAAATTAGTTTCATAATATTTTTATTTAAAGAGGGGTTCTAAAAATTAGATTTTTTAAGGCGGACAAACTCCCCTCTCCTTTGGAGAGGGGTAAGGGGGTGAGGTAGTCCAACAAAGAAAAAACAATTTTTAGAAGTCCCGTAAAATTTATAATGTGCAAATATAGAGTCAAAATTAATTCAACTGTTACAAAATTTTGTAATAATATTATATAATTTTGTTTTTGCCAATGTTAGAGTTATCTCCAACATAATTATATCACAAAATATTTAAGACACAGTTAAAATCGCATGGGAAACGAATCATTCTCCAGCAGCAATTGATAGGTATTTAAAAGACTTTAATCGTATTAAAACTCTTATGTCGGAAAATAAAGATATTGATTATATAAATCTTGTTACAAACATCGCAAAGTCTGTAATAAAGCAGTATCAAAAATTAATTAATGATTAAGTCAAATAACATAAAAATATATTTGGAATACCATAGTTTGTTGAATCGCAAGCCTCAAACTCGAACAGTATGAATCAGACAAGACTTTATGGACAGACCATATGTAGTTTAAACTGATTGTTTATTTTGGTTTATAAACTGCAAAAAATTTCAAACTTATTTCATCTTTAGTTGGAATTCCCATTAACGAAGGATTTTCAATTTTAAAATCAGGCGTTTTTACAATAAATGTACCACTGACTTCAATTTGTTGGTCGGTTGTTTTTGTTGTAGCATCAAAAGTTATTGATTTTGTAACACCGTGAAAAACTATATCGCCTGTTACAGATAATTTATTACCGTCATTTTTAATTGCAGTACTTGTAAAAGTTACAGCAGGAAATTTTAATCCCTCAAGCACTTCTATCATGTGCGAATCACGATTTGCATTTTGACTATCAAAAGTAGAAACAGGAATAGAAACAGCAACTTTTACAATTTGTTTATTATCTGGATTTAACAAAAGAACAGAAAGGACATTTTTGCTTATTCCTTCCCATTTGTGCAATGGGTGCGACATAGCATAAGAAACATACGATACCGATTTATCGGCACCATATTTCACAGTATTTTGGGCATTAATTATTGATATGCTTGAAAATAAAATTATCAGAATCACTATTAAGGTTTTCATGTGTTTATATTTTAGTTATTGTCTCATTGTTAATTACTTATATTTTTATTGGTTTAGGGTTTTTAGTTTGAGGTTTTTGGTTATTAAAAACCCGAAACTTGAAACCCGAAACTTGAAACTTTTTTATTTATAATCATTCCCTTGTGTGTCTTTAAATAGTCATGGATGTTTCATCTGTTTATATTTTTATTAGACGCTGATTTACACTGATTTATTATGATTTTTTTTATTGGTTTATGGTTTTTAGTTTGAGGTTTTTGGTTGTTAAAGACCCGAAACTTGAAACCAGAAACTTGAAACTTTTCAATTTATAATCATTTCCTTGTGTGTCTTTATATAGTCGTGGATGTTTCATAATGTTATATTTTTTAAAATTTAATTACCACCTCAGCGGCAAGAAACGCACCAAAAGCAGTAAACGCTGCCGCTCTATGCCATTTCT